>ERZ773114.848-NODE-848-length-35209-cov-10.332878_pt1 | contig 35209 bp, 38 predicted proteins | sample MGYA00580564_ERZ773114 | MGnify/ENA primary metagenome ERZ773114 (study PRJEB29015, sample SAMEA2737836) | human gut metagenome | biome: human gut; feature: human-associated habitat; material: faeces | place: China | collected 2012 ... | reverse complement strand
CAATGGTTGACCGTTTCGGAGAAGATGTGACAACCCTTGCGTATGATATGACTTCTTTCAGAGTACAGACCGAAGTATCAGCCAGTCCGACTTTTTTCGGTTGGGTGTTTGGCTTTAATGGCAAGGTACAGATACTTGCACCGGAAAGTGTAAAAGAACAGTACAGACAGATGATTGCAAAAGCTGATGAGAATATGCAGGAGAACGAATAGAAGGCATTAAAATGTATAGAGGGGAAAAACGGGTAAGATATTGATGTAATGAGATTGGAAAGAAAGCAATGAATGAATATGTAGTGAATTATCTAAAAAAGGATATAGAGGGTTATTATTTCGATAAAAGGAATAATGAATATAAGCTGAAGGGTGTATGTTGTTCTTTCGATAGAACACGAAAGGATAAAGCATTAAAGCAAGCGAAATTAGAGCCTGTTTCGTTTGTTAAAGTTTATTCTTATGTTAATGAGTTTTTGGAACTTGTTAGAGAGGAAAATGGATTTACTGAGAAGAATATAAAAATAGATACAATTAAGCTAGATGGTAAAGAACATATTATTATAGATAATGGAATTTTAGTTAGAGATAATAATTGGAGTTCATCGCATTGGAATGGAAAAACTTATGACCGATATGATAAAAAATATGATGTTATTAAAGAAAAATTTGATTTAGAAAGAGTGAGCGACGTATTGTGGCTTAAATTTACAGATAAGGGTCATTTGGCTGTTGTTGCTAAGAGTTGTGATATAAATTGGGATTCTGAACAATCTTGTGGTCTTTTAGTTCAGGAAATTGGGGAATCTTTTGATACATCGTTTGCTTTTGTGTTTCCATTGACTAGACAGATGATTAGAACAAAAGCAGAGCCGAATAGCTTTTATAGAAAATATTCATCAGAGGAGCTTGAATGTGCTGTTGGGAATTATCTCATTAGTAAGGGTGTTCCTATTATTGATTATTTTTCTCATATGGGATATAAGTACGATATATTGGCTGAAAATATGTAGGAGTACAAGTAACAGACATCAAAAGGAGCGATGGCTATGGAGAATAAATTAGAAAAAATCGGTCAAAATAGTTTTATGGATAATTTTGTTAAAACCGATGACATCTTAAATGATATGTGTGGGATTATTGAGTCCTCACAAAAAGCTGCATATCGAGCAGTCAATACAACGCTTATACAGAGAAATTGGCTTCTTGGTTATAGAATTGCAAGTGAAGAATTGCAGGGCGAGGATAGGGCAAAATATGGAGCTGAAATTATAAAAAAGTTAGCAAAAGAATTATCGGCTGAATATGGAAAAGGTTATACAAAGTCAAATCTGTACAGCTTTTATTCTTTCTATAAGACTTACCCTGAGATTTTCCAGACACCGTCTGGAAAATCTGTTGGACTACTGTCTTGGTCACATTATGCAGCGTTATTACAGGTTAAAGATGAGGAAGCTCGTGACTGGTATGAGAAAGAAGCCGCAGAACAAACTTGGAGTGTCCGTACTTTGCAGAGGAACATTTCTTCTCAGTATTATTACCGTATGCTGGGGACTCAGAAAAAAGAGCTTGTAGAAAGTGAAATGAAGGAACTGACTGCATCGTATCAAAATGATAAGTTGGAGTTTATCAAAAATCCGGTAGTTGCAGAATTTTTAGGATTTTCTCAGAATACAGATTTTACAGAGAGTGACCTTGAGAAAAGTATCCTTTCTAATTTGCAGAAATTTTTGATGGAGCTTGGAAAGGGATATGCTTTTGTGGCAAGGCAACAGCACATTCATACGGAGAAACAGGATTATTATATCGACCTTGTGTTTTACAATTACATACTGAAATGCTTTGTCCTTATCGACCTGAAAACAGAGAAGATAACACATCAAGATGTAGGACAGATGGATATGTATATCCGTATGTATGATGAACTGAAACGCAGCGAGGGCGATAATCCGACAATCGGTATTGTTCTTTGTTCCGATACAGATGATGATATTGCCCGTTATTCTGTTATGCACGGCAATGAACAATTATTTGCTTCCAAGTACAAATTATACCTGCCGACAAAAGAAGAACTGAAAGCGGAGATTGAAACTCAAAAGGCAATGTTCTATCTTCAGCAGCAGGACAATGAAGAAAAGGAAAACGAATAGAATGAGCAAATATAATTCGCTATGGGAATATGTGAGAGATAATGGTAATTCATCTTTAAAGATGACATTTGAGCAAATTCAATAGATTGCAGGAATACCAATCGACCATTCTTTTTTGAAGTATAAAAAAGAGCTTACGGAATATGGGTATAAGGTCGAGAAAATATCTATGAAAGGACAAACTGTTATCTTTAGTAAGATTGATTTATAACTACAAAATAATAAATAGATATATTGTGTGGTAATGCACTTTATATAATTGCAGGATAAAAACGCAATGCACATAGTATGATGTGTTAGAGCTGGTAGGTAGCCCAGCCGTCTGAAAAACATTCAGGTAAGTAACCTGCCCTCCGGGTTGTCCGTTCTTGCAAAATACATTTTAGGAGGGTTTCGTTATGGACGAAAGTATCGGAAAACTGACAGTGTATTTTGATGACCCATTTTGGGTTGGTGTATTTGAGCATATAGAAGATGAAAAATTATCTGTATGCAAGATTACATTTGGAGCAGAACCAAAAGATTATGAAATATTGGAATTTGTTCTGAAATATTACAGTCAGCTCAAATTCAGTCCGGCTGTTGATGTGACGGTCAGAAAGGAAACGACAAATCCAAAACGAATACAAAGGGAAGCACGAAAGCAGACCGCTGAGTATGGTATTGGAACGAAGTCGCAACAAGCCTTGCAACTGCAAAGAGAAGAACATAAACTGATGAGGAAAACAATCAGTAAAGAGAAACGAGAAGCAGAAAAGCAACGCAGATATGACTTGAAACAACAGAAACGAAAGGAAAAGCATAGGGGCAGATAATGCCCCTATCTCTTTTGGGAAGTAGCAAATGATTGAGGTGTTAGCAAATTGCGACACCTCTTTTCTTTTGCGAAAAACCTACTTGAAAAATTCTTCGTATCAGGTATAATAAAACTATCGAAAGCAAACTGCTTCCGATAGAAAAGAAAGCGAGGTGCAGGTATGAGAAGCAAGAGTCCTGAACTTATGAGTGAGATAAAAAAGTATATCGAGGATTATTACCTGCAAAACAGACAATCCCCATCGACTACAAAGATTGCTGAAGCGGTTGGTATTGCCAGAGGTACAGCATATAAATACTTGGTAGAGATGGCTGAGAAGAATATGATTGAGTACGACGGGCAGGAGATTAGTACCAATGTGACCCGTAAGTACAGTGGCGAACAGACACAGACACCGATTGTAGGTTCTATTCCTTGTGGTAGTCCTCAGTATGAGGAAGAAAACATTGAAGAATATGTATCACTTCCTACTGCTATTTTCGGCAAAGGAGATTTCTTCATATTAAGAGCAAGCGGTCAGTCTATGATTGAAGCAGGGATTGATGACGGCGACCTTGTGGTTGTCAAAAAGCAGGTAGAAGCCAATGAGGGCGATATAGTAGTTGCCCTTGTGGATAATCAGAATACATTGAAACGCTACTTCCGAGATGATGAGAATAAGAAAATCATTCTCCATCCGGAAAATAAGAAGATGAAAGACATCATTGTAGATGAGTGCTGCATTCAGGGTGTGGCTTGTCACATCATCAAAGAACTATAACAGAGGACAGACGAATGAGAACACTTGAAGGAATTCGCTATCTAATCAATTTGGATAGTGCGGAAATACAACAGAACTTTGCCGGAGGAGTTGCACCGCCGGACAAGGTGGAGTCGGAGGTGGACACAACTTGAGTATTTATATGTCAAGAGCCGAGTTGGAAGAAATCAGCGAAGGCTTGATAACAGCTTATGCTAATAAGTTTAGCAATCGAGTGATTCAATCCATCGACATAGAACATTTCATTACAGAATTTCTTATGTTACGAATTGAATACGCTTCTTTCGCAGAAGATGATGCAGGCAGGATTGGTTTTCTGGCAGATGGAGCAACACCACTGCTGGTACATCAGGACGGAAAAATTATTCCCTTTGTTTTCCCGAAAGATACCATCGTACTTGATAAATTTCTTCTTGCTGAAAAGGAGCAGGGACGTCGCAGATTTACAATGGCACACGAAGCGTCACATCATATCTTGAGTAAGATGTATGCAATGCCGAGTGAAGGACGCTTTCATGCAGAGTATGACAGTGAGCGTAGTTATTCCAAAGAGGAACTGGCTCAGATGTTTGCGTCTGTTGAGTGGCAGGCAGATACAATGGGAGCTTCGCTTCTTATGCCGAGAAGAATTATTGAAAATGCCTTGGCGAAATATAATCAGTCAAATCCGATAAGAGTTTATGGCGATAATACCATTACTTCAAAGGATAAAGCAGTTATCCGCAGAATGGCAGCTTATATCGGAGTATCTTATACAGCCTTGGTTATCAGATTGAGAGATATGGGGCTATTTGAGTATCACAATATCCTTGAGTACATTTCCAATGAGTTAAATCTGGGAGGTGTTTCACAATGAGGTTACAGACTCAGGTAGCACCTGAAATACAAAAGAGATTGCTTCTGTCAAGAGTGGAAGCAGAAAGTCTGAAAGAGCGTGATATTCTCTGCCCGACTTGCGGGTTCAGGATACAAAGAGTTTTTTCAGACGCAACCGGACATTTGAGTGTGAAGTGTCAGAAATGCAAGAATGTCCACATTTTAAATCTTGCTTACTTCCGCAGAATCCGTAGGAACGGATATGGCAGGAATTGCAGGCGATGAAGATTACAAGTAAATATCGAAACGATTTCTAATCGAGTAAGCGGAGATAAGCAATTTATTTGCTAAACTACCAAGCACCGTACGAAGCCGGATAAGTGAAGAATAGAAGTATTCTTTGCTGTCCAGATTCGACGGTGCTTTTTTTGTTGCTGTTTTATTCGATTATGCTTCGTGCAGTATTAGGTCTTTTCCCTTACTTGGGAAAGGACTTTTATGTTTTATAACGTATGGCAGTGCCAGATAGCTGAGTACCCGTAATCTCCGAATTTTGAAACTTATCAATTTTTCAAAATTCAAAGGAGATTACGGAAATGAAAAACAAACTTACATTAACAGAACAAGAAGAATTATTTGTAAAGGATTGTAAACTGATAAATCTTAAATACGAATATAACGGTTATACCGGAGCTGAAAGATGGGCGATTATTACGGAATTGTCTGTAAAAGAGCTTTGGGAGAAGTATCCCCTTGTTATAGAAAGATATTCTCCGTTTGTTCATCTTTCCATTGCACAGGGAGAGGTAATTGACGATGCAAACCGAAATGAGGACAAGTATGCAAAGAGAAGCAGTCGCACACTTGACTGCTATGGATATGACGATGAAATGTCCTCACAGTTCCATAAAGAACTTGCCATTATGTTTGACGACCTGTTTGAAAGAGCAGAGGAAGAAAGGCTTGAACTGGAAAGAGAAGAATTGCGTCAGTGTGAAATCAGGAAAGCAAGGATAGCACTTTCAATGTTGCAGCCACTTCAAAGGGAACGCCTTATGAAGAATGTATGCTGCGGTCTGAGTTCCAGAGCGATTGCAAAGCAGGAGGGCGTATATTACAGCTCCGTAGATAAGTCTATTGCTGCGGCAAAGAAAAACTTTATCAAATTTTATGAAAATCTCTGATTTTGGGTGTGCATTTCATACCCCTTTGTCCAAATGAGTGAAGGGGTTATTTCATTCCGGATACGAATGACACTTTAAAAATTAGATTCTAGTGAGGTTATGTATATGAAAGAAAAAATGATTTGTCGTGGGGATTTATTCTACTATGACTTTGGAGATAACAGTGGTTCAGTACAAAGCGGAGAACGTCCGGTGCTTGTCATTCAGGCAGACGATTATAACCAGAATGCTCCGACGATTATTGTTGCAGCGGTTACAAGTGTAATCAAGAAAAGATATTTGCCATCGCACATTATTCTTGGCGAGGAGTTTGGACTGAAGAAACCGTCAATGGTTCTTCTGGAGCAGATACGGACAGTCAATAGAGAGGATTTGCGTGAATACATAGGTACGGTAGATGATGATAAACTTTTCAGGCAGATAAACGCAACTTTGAAAAAGACTTTTGGACTTTGGGTTTACAAGCCGGAGGGGAAAGAAAATATTCGTTGTCTATGCCCGAAGTGCCTGAATGATTACATCCACAATCCGGACTATATTGTAAGGCGACTTGACCCATTTGCAAAGCGAAAAGACAGATGTGATAAGTGTGATGGGGATGGTTGGGATTATGTTGTTACCGACAGATATTCATCAAAGAAAGAAAAGAGGGGAAGCAATGACAGAAAATAAAATCATTATTCCTATCTGGAAGAAGTCCAATCTTACAGTAGAAGAAGCCGCAGCTTATTGTGGTATTGGCTCAAGAAAATTAAGAGAAATGTCCGACTCGGAGTTTTGCCCTTTTGTTCTTTGGAATGGAAGTAAGCGACTGATTAAAAGAAGAAAACTGGACGAATATCTTGATAATGCGTATTCGATATAGCTGATTTGTAAAATGTGCGATGGGTCGGTTCGCATGATAGGCTCATCGCCATTTTTTAATTATCATAAGGGCAGAAAAAACAAGGAGGTGCTTCCGTAATGGCAGATACAGAAAAGATTATCCGAAAAAAATATGATGTGCCGATATGGCATAAGTCTAATTTGACGATTGATGAAGCAGTTGAATATTCTGGCATAGGTAGAGAAAGACTGAGAAAACTAACAAGCCAAGAAGAATGCCCATTTGTTCTTCATATAGGAAATCGTCGAATGATTAAGAGGAGGATTTTTGATGAATACATTGAAAAACTTACTTTCCTTGAATGATGATGAACGCTTACTTGCCGAAGTAAGAACATATCAGGAAAAACTCATAAGCAATGCTGAAGAACCGATATGGGAAAGAAAGTGGCTGACAATCGAAGAAGCCGCAGCATATTCCGGTATAGGAAGAACGAAGTTGCGTGAGTTGTCTAATCAAGCAGGTTGTCCCTTTGCAATATGGATAGGCAACAAAATCCATATTGTGAGGGAACGACTGGACAAATATATAGATAAGCAGTTTAGAATTTAGGAGGACACAATGGCGACAAAAAGAAAAGATAAATCAAGAGTTGTTCTGAAAACCGGAGAGGTTCAGAGAAAAGACGGTACTTATCAATTTAGCTGGCAGGACAGCCAAATGAAAAGAAGATTTGTTTACGCAAGAACTTTAGATGACCTGAGAGAAAAAGAGAAGCGTATTCAGAAAGATAAATGTGATGGTATTAAGACCGAAGCACGATATACAACCATTGATGAATTATTTGACCTTTGGGCAAATATGAAAAGGGGGCTGAAGAATAATACCTTTGAAAATTACAAATATATGTACAATACCTTTGTGCGACCAGTGATTGGAAGTAAAAGAATATCAACGCTGAAGAAATCAGATATTAAGAAATACTACAATTATCTTGTTGATGAAAGAAATTTGAAGCCTTCAACGATTGATAATATACATACGGTTCTTCATCAGGTTTTACAGATTGCTGTCGATGATGACTTTATCAGAAATAACCCGTCAGATAATGTGTTGAGAGAATTGAAAAAAGCACATTGTTTTCAGTCGGAAAAGCGTAGAGCGTTGACGAAACCGGAGCAGGAGCTATTTCTGAATTTCCTGAAAACCCACCCTGTATATGAACACTGGTATCCGGTCTTTGCAGTAATGATAGGAACTGGACTTCGTGTGGGGGAAGTAACTGGATTGAGATGGTGTGATATTGATATGGAAAGTGGAATGATTGATGTTAATCATACTCTTGTATATTATGACCACAGAACTGAGGGGAGTAAAAGTGGCTGTTATTTCAATGTAAATACAACGAAGACTCCGGCGAGTATGAGGCAGGTTCCAATGCTCGGTTTTGTGAGAGAAGCATTTGAACAGGAGAAACAGAAGCAGGAAGATTTAGGACTTCATTGCGAGGTCACGATTGACGGATATACAGATTTTATTTTCATCAATCGTTTTGGTCAGGCACAGCACCAAGCCACACTCAACAAAGCAATTCGAAGAATTATCCGTGATTGCAATGATGAGCAGTTTTTGCACAGTGATGAACCTGATGTGTTACTTCCTCATTTTAGCTGTCACTCGCTAAGACATACATTTACAACAAGAATGTGTGAAGCTGGAGTAAATATAAAGGTCATTCAAGACGCACTCGGACATTCAGATATTTCAACTACACTGAACATCTATGCTGATGTTACAAAAGAAATGAAAGCGGAAGAGTTCAAAGGATTGGATAGCTACTTCAAAGTATAATATTGGACTTCACATACAGAAAGAGAACATACAGAGTGTTGTGTGTTCTTTTTTCTTGTTCTGAAGCAGGAAAAAATAAGGCAGCGTTACTTTGATGTGGATTGACATTGTAAATAAGAGAAGTTATAATTTCTTGTATATGAATATACTCTTGTATATACTACTATCGCCCTACATCATTTACATCATATTTTACATCATTTGCCCGCAAAGTGACTCAAAGTAGAGCAAAAATATGAAGTATGGGGGATAATTGGAATATGGAGAATTTAATAGTATTAACACCAGCTTGGTCGAGTATGAAAGAACCACAAAAAGGGTCCCGACAATGAAACCGATTAACAACACATCTACGGTGGAGAAAAAAATTGAAAAAACTTCTGGTAATACGGTTATAATTGACCAAAATGAAATCGATAATATGATATGATGTTAAAATAAAGCTGTTTTTTTATAGAAGACAAATTATTATCATTTGGTGCAGAAATCGGTGCAAGCAAGAAAAAATCGCATAATTAGTACAATGAGTGGGCAATTCCAATCGGGATTGCCCATTTTTAAAACAAACAGAAATACAAATTGGAATTTGTAGGAGGTTACGGATGAAAATAATTAAATATGAGGAAATCTATCGTGATGATATGATTTTCATGGTTTTACAGGCAAAAGATGCCTTGGGTAGAAAACCTACCATAAATCCGGACCTCCTTGATATTCAGGTGAACTATCTTGATTGCGATGATATGTTTTGGCTTGCAATAGATGAAAATGACAGAGTGGTTGGCTGCGTTGGATATTCGAGAATCGCTGATACAGAGGAAGCATTTTTGCATAGGCTTTATATAAAACCATCATTAAAACGAAAGGGGATTGGTTCAAAGCTACTTGATACGGCGGAGTGCTGGATGCGTAAAAACGGCATTGTAGTTTCCAAAGTGCATTTAGGTTCACCAAAAGAACAATGGTTTGAATCTTATGCTTTTTACCCGAAACATGGATATATAGAATACGAACCAAGATATATGATGAAGGTTCTATAAATTCCGGTTTACCAAGCCCTTTGAGAGAGGAAAAATCTTTTTTCAAAGGGATTGATAATTACTTCAAGGCACAGTAACAATCGAATAGACAGAAAACATACGATCCGTGTCGGAAAGTACGCTCTCTTTATTTATATACATTTATAATGGAATTTGGCTTGCCGGTTGACTTTCAGGCAGAAGATGAATATAATAAATGTTAGTGGAGATTTGCCGGGTTTCATAGCCGAGCTTACAACCCTTACATCATTTGAATGACATATTGACGTAAAAGCGTTCGTGAAAGTTTTTAAGCCTTTTTAAACGGCTTTAATGCCCGTTAGAACAACTTATTTCCACAAATGAGAGAACCGAAACAAAATCCCCACAATGAAACCGATTAACGAATAATTTTATATTTATATCAGTGGGCAATTCCAATCGGGATTGCCCATTTTCTAAAATGAATGGAAATACAAATCGGGATTTGAAGGAGTGTGGAATATGAATGATATGCAAAAAAAGTTTTTCAAACATATTGCAGATATACAAGAAACCTGCGTTGAAATCTGTTTGTCTAAACACAAAAAGTATAATGATAACGAAGCCAGAGCAATGCTGTACAATATAACCTATGAATTTGCTGTTGAAATTATGGAAATGATAGATGGTTATTCGGAATATAGCCATGATAAGCATGACATTATCAATACAGTTACGGGTGAACACCTAAAAGAAAATCCATCTATTGAATTACACGACCAGTTAGATGGAATAATGAAATCGAAGATATAAGAGAATTATGGCAAACTATTCAAAATTAAATCTGTGATAGAATTTGACAACTTCCGGTTTGTCAACCTGCCCTTTGAGAAAAAATCCTTTTCTTAAAAGGTTGTGCGATACTGAATGTTATGTTAAGATAACAAGTTTAGCGAGTGGGCAATTCCAATCGGAATTGCCCATTTTTCTCAAAAAGGAAGGAAGAAAGTATGGGCTTTTTATTTGTGGCAATGGGCGGAGCAATAGGAGCGATGGCAAGATACGCAATCAGTCTTATTCCTGTTAAGTCTGAATTTCCGCTATTGACATTAGTGACTAATATAATCGGAGCAATTCTAATTGGATTTATTGTTGGGATTACAGGCAAGCATAAAGTGTCTGACAATACTGTTCTGTTTTTGAAAACCGGAATATGCGGCGGTTTTACTACATTCTCAACATTTTCGCTGGAAGCATATAACCTTTTTGGAGATAAGCAATATATGCTTGGAGGAGTTTATGTGGCTTTGAGTTGCATCGGATGCATTTTCGGTGTATTGTGCGGAGAAAAAATATCAGGAATAATTAAAATTTAAAGTGCTGCCGACTAATATTTCTTTGGGATAGGAAATCCTTTTCTGATGTTTTTTGTATAAGAAAAGATAGTTAGTATTAAAAATTTTGCAAATTATAATTAAAATGCTCAATGTTAATTTGCGTTGCTTGAATAATCAGGTGTATTTGTGTATGCTGTTGTCATAAAGCATAAGGAGGACAAAAATATGTTTGGCGAAAATTTAAAGGCTATACGCAAGGCAAAGGGATATACCCAACAGGAGCTTGCAATGAAGCTGAATGTAGTAAGGCAAACGGTGAGCAAATGGGAAAAGGGTTTGTCTGTTCCCGATGCGGAAATTCTTGTTGAAATTGCCGACGTGCTTGATACCGACGTAAGCGTGCTTCTCGGCAAAGAGGTAAGCGACGAGGAGAGCAGGGACGAGGTTGCGATTCAGCTTGCAAAAATCAGCGAGCAGTTAGCAATAAAAAACAGAAAAAGCAAAAGAATTTGGAAAGCGGTAGGAATTATTTTACTTGTCATAATTGTTCTTAATATCATTTTGATGATAATCGGCGGCGTTGCGTCAAAAGGTGTTTCAACAAACGTTGAAACAGGTGTTGTTGAACAGCAAAACGGTGCAATTACCGGCTTTGTTTTGTATGAGTAAAGGTGATTATAACAGATTGATCACTCGCTCCGATATATTCGTCACTATATAACAGTTCATCAATCTTCGGAGCAATAACCGCAGCAAGTACATTTATTGGTGAAATCAGTATAATTACTGCGATCATACTTGCAATAAATTTGATACTTGCTTTTTTTAATTTTCTCATAATTTCAACTTCCTTTCTAACTTTTGTGAAAAATATGATATTATATTAACTTGATTAAAATATTGACATTTACTATACTATGTCTATATTAATTTAAATGAGGGTAAATATATGTTTGAAAAGTTTAGAAAACTCGGAAATAAAGGAATTTATCTTAGCATAGCATTCATTGTAATATTGTTCGCAATAATTTGGGGGATATTGTCAATTAACACTGGAGAGAAAACACCTGTAGACAGTCAACGAGTTTATGAAGAAATTATAAATTTAGGATATGAACCAATTGATACGACATCATTATATATTGAAGATGATTCAAATTTGCAAAAGAGTGTAACAATCGACAACGAAAAAATCCGTTTTGATTTCTTTGAATTTGATAATGACAATAGTGCAATTAATGTGTATAACCATGCTTGTTCTCAAATGCACACTTATAAAAGTGGTGATATGATTGAACGAGATGAGGGTTATAATAACTATTCCATGTATTCCTTGAAGTCAAAAGGAGTATATTATATAACAATTCGAGTTGGAAATACCGCTCTCTATGCTTATTGTGATGAAGATTATATGGGTGAATTAGGAAAGATATTATCAGAAATAGGTTATGCTGATAATTCTAATAATGATAAATAATATCTTGAATAGATTTATTTTTAATAATTAGAATTATTGACTTAATTTAAAAAAATAAAATTCTTGATATATTATTGAATCAATAAGTTTCATTGATATTTTTTCTTTATAAAATAGAAATAGTTATAATATAACCCAATGACATACACGATGTTTGCCATTGGGTTATATTTTTACTATATGTCATTATCATATTATTTAGGTTGACAGAAAATCTTTTTATCTCACTTTGAGTGTCATACTGCCCTTTGAGAGAGGAGAAATCCCTTTCTCAAAGGGCTTTTTATTTTACTTACATTCGCAAACTATAAGAAAAAGCCAAAGCCTCATATACTTTAAGCAGAATAAAGTTGAAGTTTTTATTCTGAATTGTCTAAATTGAATTAAATAAGTAGAGTAAAAGAATTTATTTACAGTTTTGTTTTTGCCTTGTAAAATATATGAAATAGTGCTATAATTTTAACCATCTCATCGATGTTTTTATATAAAATAACGAAAAAGGGTGGTTGCGTGTCAGTAAAGGCAAAAAAGGTACTAAAAATCATTTTGATTATTCTTATTGTGGCGGTTTTGATTGTAGGCGGATATGTCGCTTATGTCATGATTGACTACCACAGAATTGAGGACAATCAAGCTTTGCAGATAAACGATGTTACGAGCGAGTCTGCTCTTGTTGACCAAGAGTATAAGGCCATTTCGTACAATATCGGTTTTGCGGCTTATACTCCCGACTTTGGCTTCTTTATGGACGGCGGTACAAAGAGCCGTGCTAATTCCGAGGAGTCGGTTAAGAGCGTAATTGACGGAATAGGAGATTTCCTTAAATCCGAAAATCCCGATATTATTCTTATCGAGGAAGTTGATAAGAAAGCAACACGCAGTTATCACTATGATCAAGATAAAGCGCTAAGAGGTAAGCTTGACGGATATGATTCAATGTTCACGGTAAACTTTGACAGTCCGTATTTGTTCTATCCTATTACCAAGCCTCACGGCAAATCCTATGCCGGTATGTTGACCTTGTCAAAGTTCAATATTGAAAGCGGTTTAAGACGCAGCTTGCCGATTGAAAACGGTTTTATGAAATTCGTTGACCTTGACCGTTGCTATTCTGTTTCGAGAATTACTGTTGAAAACGGCAAAGAACTTGTGCTTTATACGCTTCATCTCTCGGCATATACCTCTGACGGAACAATCGCAACCGATCAGCTTGAAATGCTTATAAGTGATATGCAGGCGGAATATAAAAAGGGGAATTACTGTATTGCAGGCGGCGATTTCAACAAGGACTTGCTTGGCGATTCGGGCAAGATTTTCGGAATTGACGGCACAAATTATACTTGGGCGCAACCTGTTGATTCAAAATTGTTTGATGGAACAAATCTCAAAATTGTTGCTCCTTACAATGAAAAAAATCCGATTCCCTCATGCAGAAATGCCGACGGTCCGTATCACGACAAGCAGTTTGTACTTACGGTTGACGGATTTATAGTTTCAGACAATGTTACAGTTACAAACAGCGATGTTTATGACCTTCAATTTAAGTATTCTGATCACAACCCCGTATATATGACCTTTAAGCTTAACAAATAATTAAACTAAAGCGGTAGGGATTATTTTGCTTCTTTTAATTGTTTTTAATATCTCGGCATAATTACAGCAAAACGGTGCAATTACCGACTGAGGAATTGAAAAGGCGAACAATGTTCGCCCCTACAAAAGTCTTGCCATTTTAGACTGTCTAAATCAGAAAAACTGCCGTAGGGGCGAATATCATTCGCCTGTTTCTGCCCACTAATCACTGTAAACTCTGATTTAATCTTCAATTTCCATCATATACGCTTTTGCTTTAAAAGTGGCACTATTATCATATTTTGTGATTTCGTCATAGTGGTCAAATTTAAGTCCGCATTTTTCCATTACCTTACCTGAACGGGGGTTATCAACAGCATGGCATGAGCAAATTTTATTAACGCCTAATTCTTTGTGAACATAGTCGATAATTGCTTTCATAGCCTCGGTGCAGTAGCCCTTGTGCCAATAGTCGAAATGTAAATTATAACCCATACCCCAATATCCCTCTATTTTACTGCTCGGACCTATCGAACCTGTACCTATAACCTTGTTTTCTTTCTTAAGCACAAATGCAAAATTATATTCCTTTTCGTCTGTAAGCGTGGATTTTATCCAATCAATCGTTTGGCTTATGTCCGTAAGCGTAGGGTACGACATATATTTTGTGACCCTTTCATTGCTGTTCCACGAAAAGCAAGCCTTTGCATCATCAAGAGTGATTGGGCGTAAAATTAATCTTTCGGTTTCTAAAATCGGTTCTTTTGACATTTTTATACCTCCAAAAAAAATAAGCCGTTGATGCTAACGATTGTTACACATCAACGGCTTTTATGTTATAAATAAAGTTTTATACCGAAATTGAGTGCAACAAAGTAACTCCGTTTGCAATGCAAACAGAATGGGATGCTTTATAGGCTGTTGCACGGTATAATTTCTGCATAACTTCTTTCCTTTCTTTTGATAAGGTCATAGTAACATAGGGCGGTGATTTTGTCAATGTATTTCTCCCTTATCAAGGGCTTTTTTATATTTAACAAAATATATGTTGAAATTAGTAGGCAAAAATAATATAATGTTATAAGTTATAACTTACTATAATAACTTATTTTATATAAAAGAAGGTATTGAAATGAGATCAGATTTAATTAAAGAGGGTCCTTCAAGAGCGCCTCACCGTTCTCTTTTGAGAGCGCTTGGCATTGACGAGCTTGAAATGAAAAGACCTTTTATCGCAGTAGTTAATTCTAAGAGCGACTATATACCCGGCCATATGCACCTTGACAAGATTGCAGAGCAGGTTAAGGCAGGTATCAGAAATGCAGGCGGTGTTCCGTTTGAATTTAATACTATCGGCGTTTGCGACGGTATTGCTATGAACCATAAGGGAATGAAATATTCGCTTTGCTCAAGAGAACTTATTGCAGACTCAATCGAGGTTATGCTTACGGCTCACCCTCTTGACGCAATCGTATTTATCCCTAACTGTGACAAGATTGTTCCGGGTATGCTTCTCGCCGCTTGCAGGCTTAATTTGCCTTGTATCTTCATCAGCGGCGGCCCTATGCTTCCCGGTAAGAGCACAGAAACCACAAACCGTATCGGTCTTTCCGAGCAGTTTGAATATGTAGGCGCTAATGCAGTAGGCAAGATGAGCGACGAAAATCTTGAATCCTGCGCATTTACCGCTTGCCCAACCTGTGGCTCATGCTCAGGTATGTATACTGCAAATTCAATGAACTGCCTTACTGAAACAATCGGTATGTCACTTCCGGGTTCAGGTACTATTCCTGCAGTTATGAGTGAAAGACTCCGCCTTGCAAAGCAGGCAGGCGAAAGAGTAATGGACCTTCTTAAAGAGGACATTAAGCCGTCGGATATTATTACAGAGAAGGCTATTGAAAACGCTATGCGTACTGATATGGCTATCGGCTGTTCAACAAATACAATTTTACACCTTACTGCCATTGCTCATGCGGCAGGCCATGATATCGACCTTGCCGAGCTTGACGCTTACGGCAGAAAAACACCTCAAATTTGTAAGCTTAACCCTGCTTCATCTGTGTTTATTACAGACCTCAACGATGTTGGCGGTATTCAGGCAGTTGTTAAGGAGCTTGCAAGAGGTGGTATGATTAATACAGACGCACTTACGGTAAACGGCACTGTTGCTGACAGAATTGCAAAAGCACCTGATGCTGACGGAGTAATCATTCGTAAGCTTGAAAATCCGTTCTCTGCTGACGGCGGTATCGCAGTTCTTACGGGTAACCTTGCAAAGGACGGCGCAGTAGTTAAAAAAGGCGCTGTTGCACCTGAAATGATGCAGCATAAGGGTCCTGCTAAGTGCTACAACAGTGAGGAAGAAGCTATTGCTGCTATTACAGGCGGCAAGGTTGTTGCAGGCGACGTTGTAGTTATTCGTTATGAAGGCCCTAAAGGCGGCCCGGGTATGAGAGAAATGCTTTCTCCTACATCTGCTATTATCGGTATGGGCCTCGGCTCATCTGTTGCGCTTCTTACTGACGGTCGTTTCTCAGGCGCTACAAGAGGTGCATCAATCGGTCACGTAAGTCCTGAAGCGGCTATGGGCGGAACTATCGCTCTTGTTGAGGATGGCGACGAGATTGAAATTGATATCCCTGCTCGTGTTCTTAAGGTTAATGTTTCAGACGAAGTATTAGCCCAAAGAAAGGCTAAGTGGCAACCTCCTGTTCAAAATCTTACAGGATATCTTAAGCGCTATGCTCAGCATGTAACAAGCGGTGCACAAGGTGCGGTATTTGACGATTAATCGGAGCTTTATATATGGAAAATATGAATGAGAAGAGTAAAAAAAGGCATTCCCACCGTCGAAAATCGCCTAACGATTTTGCAAAGACGGTAGTTATATTTGTTTGCGTTGAATTGATTATTGTTGTGGGAGCAATTATCGGTGTTAATAAAACTGCGTGTAATGCAGTCCATAAGCTTGAGGCGGCTATGCCAAAAAGCGTAATGGATTTGCAAATTAATCCAAATCAAGATACTTATGTTTCATTAGACAGCAAAGAACTTGATTATGGTAGTTTTGTTGCCGATATCATTGTTGAAAAAAGAGGAATTGAAGCGCCTGTTTACTACGGCCTTAACCGTGTATCGCTCAGATACGGCGCAGGTGTTTCGATTGATGAAAATGCAAACGCTTTTGGTGACAATGCCAATACGTTTATCGCCGCTTATGACGAAACATATTTCAAATCGCTTAAATATGTCGAGTCGGGCGATAAAGTTAAGGTTAAAACGGCTGATAAAACAATAATCTATAAGGCTGTTGACGTCTTTGTCGGCGATGAGGGTGACAGCAGAGTTAAGGATTATAAAAACAACTTGATTTTATACAGTATTTTTTCCGATTACGGTGAAAACAGTGGCAAGTGCTTTTGTGTCATTTGCGAAAAAACAGGTGAGGAGGTAAATGCGAAATGAGCAGAAAACTCCACGACACAAAAAATGATTTTAAAAGCAGAAATATTCTTGCATTTTGCCTGTTTGTTGTGCTTGGAATTTTAAGCGTGGCATGCGTAACAAAGGCTGTTTTGTTAAACGGAAGCGTAGTTCAAAATCAATTTACGGATTATAATGTTGCGTCGGTCTTTAGGCAGGATTTGATTGATTATACAAGTGACAGCTTTATCAAAAACGGGCTTGACAGCAGTAATGTTTCAAATGTTATTACGCAAGCCAAAGCTGAGAAAATAATAAGCTCGTTTGCAGCAGGTCAGTTTAGGGCTAAGGCAGGGTATACGTCTAAGTCATATTCTTCCGACGTTGACTCTCTTATGAACGATATAAAATCAGAGCTTGAGGAGCAAATCAGCGCCTCAGGATTTGAAAAAAATGAGAGCGCTCAAAATGCACAGCTTGAAAAAATAAGAAGCTTTATTGATAATTCTTTAAAACTTCCTAAAACAAAACTAATTGAAACAGCTATGAATATGGGCAAGATTGCGGCTGATATTTTCCTTGCTGTTGCGATTTTCTTAACTCTTGTATTTGGCTCAATGCTTTATTTTACAGGCAATACTAAGTACAGAAGCGTCAGAAGTCTCGGTGCGGCATTTTGCGCATCTTCAATTGGGGACTTGATTGTTTCGTTAATTGCTGTTATAATTTTGAGCGTGAAATCTATAGATATTTTTCCTGCATTTCTCAAAAGCGCACTTGATAATTATATTTATACCGCTGTCGGTGCAATTGCCGCATGCGGCGCAGTGCTTCTTTTGATATCTTTGGCGCTTCTCGCAATAAGCTGGAAGCTTAAGCGTGAAAATTAATTTTTACGCAAAGAATAATAGGGTGGTGTTTAAATGGATAATGATGTTGCAATTAATGTAGAAAACGTTACAATGTCGTTTATTCTTAATAAGGAAAAGGTGGACAACCTTAAGGAATACGCTATTAAGCTTATTACGGGAAAGCTTGAATATAATAAGTTTGATGCCTTAAAGGATATTAATTTTCAGGTTAAAAAGGGCGAGCATCTTGCCATTATGGGCCTTAACGGTGCCGGCAAAAGTACCCTTTTAAAAACAATTGTAGGCGTTTATAAGCCGACTAAGGGTAAAATTGAGAAGCAGGGTGTTATCGCTCCTCTTCTTGAGCTTGGCGCAGGTTTTGACGGCAATTATTCCGGAAGAGAAAATATTTTCCTTTACGGTGCTATCTTAGGTTATTCAAGAGATTTTATTCAATCTAAGTATGATGAAATTGTTGAATTTTCTGAACTCGGCGATTTTATTGAAGTTCCGGTTAAAAACTATTCAAGCGGTATGAGAGCACGTCTCGGATTTTCAATCGCAACTGCTGTTGAACCTGACGTCCTCATTCTTGATGAAGTTCTTTCAGTCGGTGACGCAGGTTTTAGAAAGAAGAGCCTTGCAAAAGTTCAATCTCTTTTTGAAAGCGGAGTAACTGTTCTTTTTGTATCTCACAGTATTGACCAGGTTATGGCAATTTGCGACACGGCAATCCTTCTTGACCACGGCAAGATTATTTCTCAAGGTCCTGTTGAAGAAGTAACGAAGGTTTATGAAGAAAAGGTATCGCATCCTAAGAAAAAGAAAAAACTTTAAAACTGTTAATATAGCGACTTGAACAATTGTGTTTGAGTCGCTTATTTTTTCGGAATTTGTGATAAAATATATACATTATCAACAATATGTAATAGAAATTGTTGAAAAAATATGGTATAATATACATATAAATAACATAATATTATTTATTTAAAAATTGCAAAATATATTTATTCAAGTGGGGTTTAAATGAAACGACTTATTTGTTTAGTCTTGGCTTTTGTAATTTTTTTCGGCATCTGTGGGATAATTGCGCCTGACATAAATAATATTTATAAGCTCAAAGAAGCGGACTCATTTGCCGAACAAGTAAATGTGCTTGTTAAACAATACGAAAGCAGGCAGGATACTCAAAACAGGCTTATTGTAAATTCAAATAAAATTAAGGAAAGCTATGGTGCAGTTAAGGTGATTAAGGCGCATGGCTTTCAAGTTATGCAGTTTAAAGATTATGAGAGTGCAGAGAGTGCGAAAAGCAACATTGAAAAGCTCGGCGTTGCATGTGACAGAGACGATTTTGCCTATACTCAGACAATCAGAAAAGCACCGAGTACAAAGGATTTATGGGCGTCGCAAATCACGCAGTCGGACGTTACAATGAATTATCTTGCCACGACCGGAAAAACGTATAATGATGTTACCGTTGCGGTTATGGACACAGGGATTAATGATGCTCACAAGGCTTTTGACGGCAGATTGATTGAGTGTAATAAAAATTTCAGCACTTCAGGAAGTATGAACAGTTCGTCAGACGACAGCGGTCACGGCACGAGCGTGGCAGGTGTAATTGCGCTTAATACGCTTGATAACGTTAAAATCAAGCCTTATAAAACATTTGATAAAGAGGGCAAGTGTACCAATTCTCAAATTGTGGCAACGCTTAACTATATTTTGAACGAGAAAAAATTGCCTGATATCATTAATATGAGCTTTTCCGTTCAGTCAATTTCAAGCAGTGTCACCCGTGACAGTTTAACTCGTAATTTGATTTCAAAAGGTGTTACAATAATCACCTCGGCAGGCAATAACGCAGTAAATGCCAAATTCTATTATCCTGCCAATATCGGCGAAGTTATTACTGTTTCATCTTCTAATAAAAAGAATGAAAAGGCAGATTTCTCAAATTACGGCAAGTGCGTTGATATTGCCGCTCCGGGTGTCGGAGTTTATACTTGCGAACTTGACGGTACATATTCTTATGAAAACGGAACGTCGTTTTCTGCTCCGTTCGTATCTGCCGCTGCGGCAACTATTTTAATGCAAAAGAGTGGTCTTGACTGCAATAAGATTAAAAAAACAATATGCGATGAAGCAGTACCTGTTTATATTAAAAATTATCAGGTTGAATGGTGCGGTGCAGGAATAGTTAATTTTTCTGGTCTTATTTACGGCGAAAAAGCGATTGCTCCTTCGTTTGGCACACCGCAGGGAAAATATAACGAGCCGTTTAAGCTTGAAATAAAAGCAGCTAACAATGAAAAAATAATATATACGACGGATAACACCGTTCCCTCATCCAATAACGGTTTTGAATATACAAAACCTATTGATATTGACGAAAGCACGCACGTTATTGCCGTTGCATATAACAATATGAAGAAAAGCAAATATGTCGCATCTACTTATGAACTTGTTTATGAAAGTGAAGGCGATGATTTTGATATTACGCAGGACGGTGTAATTATAAGTTATAAGGGAAATAAAACAAGCATAATCATCCCTTCTCAAATAAACGGTATAACGGTTACGGCTATAGGTGATAATGTATTTAACGGCTCAAATGTAAAAAGCGTAACCTTGCCTTGCAGTGTCACCTCGATAGGCGTAAGTGCTTTTGCAAACAGTAAGCTTTCGTCAATTTCAGGCGATGGTGTAACAACCCTTGATAACGGCGCTTTTGAAAACTGCTCGTCGCTTGTCACCGTCGATACTCCCGCCGTGAAACATATCGGCAACAGATGCTTTAAAAATTGCAGTAAGCTTACAAGTATAGATTTCAGCCAAAATGTTAGTGAAATCGGCGCCGCCGCATTTGCATTTACTTCTCTTTCAACTGCGGATTTTCGCAATGCAACTATAGGAAATTCAGCATTTGAGGGCAGCAAGGTAGTTGTTGCAAGGCTTGACAAGGCGGAAAGTTTGGAACGAACGTTTTGCGAATGTGAGTTTTTAAACAGCGTTACTGCTTTGAATTTAAAATATATCGGTAATTTTGCATTTTATAATTGCAAATCACTAAACAGTGTTAATATGAGCAAGGTTGAAAGTGTTTTAAACTATGCTTTTTCAAAATCGGCAATTAAAACTGCTGATTTGCCAAAGTGCAGTTATATCGGAAATGCGGTGTTTAGCAGATGCGATGATTTATACAGCGTGAATATCCCTTTGGTAACAAAAATAATGCCGGAGGAATTTACATATTGCGTTTCACTTCAAAAAATAAATATGCCAAGTGTTGAGGCTTTTGACGATATATCTAAGGAATATTTTACGGATTGCGCCTCACTTGAGGGCTTGTATCTTCCTAAAAGCGTCAATTTGCCGTCGATTACTTGGTCGTCATCTATGCAAAGCAGTATGCTTTTCGGCAAAAGGGCTCAGCTTTCTTATATTTTTGCACCGAAGGCACAGGAAATCGCAAACAGCGAAAATTCACCGTTTATGTATAAATGCACAAAACTTGAATATGTATTTTTAACAAGCGTCAAATCGCTTGATTATATGGAAAGCGCAAACGGTGCTGTTTGGTATTTTGGCTCTAAAATCAAAAATTTACCCGCCAATATCAATTTTGACGGCTCAATTGTAATTGCTCCTGCTTCAAGTTATGCAATCGAATGGGCAAAGTCAAACGGTTTAAGCTTTGTAGAAAGTGCAAATATTACGTGCACATCAATTTCCGCAAATAAAATAAGCTATGAGGCTTTAGGAAATGAATATACCTTGCCGCTAAATTATGTGAAATCGCTTTGGGATACAAGCTTTGTTAATACAAAAAAGAGTGATGAAACAGTTTCGGCACTTCTTGATTTTAACAATGACAATACGGTCAATGCAAAGGATTTTGCAATACTTAACAAACAATAAAAATGCACCTACACAAAATCGTGTAGGTGCTGATTTTTTTATAAAATTGAATTTTAATACGCTAACGTAAAATAGCAAAAGCAAGGTCAATTGCTCCGCCTAAAACTTTACTTGTTTTTTTCATATTTAATGTTTCGGCAAACCAAAGAAGAATAAGTGCAACAAGAATTGCTATAACCAATGTTCTTTCTGTCATAATTTCCGACCTCCCTGTTAATAATATTATATACTATTTATCTAAAAAATCAAGCAATTTTATACAACTTAAACATATTTGAAAAAATGCAAAAAATTCGTTGAAATTAGAAAGAAATTGATTTATAATACTACTTAATCTTTTATATAATGGGGGAATATAGGTGAGTCCGATTTTATTAGATTTAGTGGCTGACAGAAGCGCTACTTTCACCGCTACGGTTATTATTGCCGGTGCCGGTATCGTATTCTTAATGCTTGTGCTTTTAATTATTATTTTCTACTTATTCGGAAAAGTTGTTTCAAGCGCAGAAGCAAAAGCCAAAAAAGGCAAAACCAATAAAATAACCAAGAGTGAACAAAAGCTTCCTACTCCGGCACCTGCTAAAAAGGCAAGTGCTCCTGCTCCTCAAGTTGAGGCGGGCATCAGCGGTGAAGTCGTTGCGGCTATTGCGGCTGCCGTTGCTGTAAGCGAAGGCGAGGGTGCTGTTGTTAAATCAATTCGCAGGGTCAATGTTGTGAACGTCAGGGGCAGAAATCCTTGGGCTAATGCCGCAGTTTACGACAACACAAGACCGTTTTAGGAGGCAGTAGATAATGGAAATTTTACAAGGTGTTTGGGAAGTAATTGTCAGCATCTTCACAAACTCAGGATATGCTTATTTCTTTACTGCTGACGGCGGATATAAGAATGCTATTATGCTTTTGGTAGCATTTGTATTTCTTTATTTAGGTATTAAAAAAGGCTTTGAGCCGCTTCTTATGGTTCCTATCGCATTTGGTATGCTTCTTGCAAATATACCTGAGGCAAACTTAGCGGTACAGTATCATGATCTTGACGGTTTCAGAGATTTGCTTGCAGGCAGAGGCGAATTTGTCGGCTGCACGCCGGGTCTTATGGACTTCCTTTATTTCGGTGTTAAAGCCGGTATTTATCCACCACTTATTTTCCTTGGTATCGGTGCTATGACTGATTTTGCACCGCTTATTGCAAATCCAAGTTCATTTATTCTCGGTGCTGCTGCCCAGCTTGGTATTTTCTTTACTTATCTTGGCGCTATCCTTTTAGGTTTTGCACCTAATGAGGCAGGCTCAATCGCTATTATCGGCGGTGCTGACGGTCCGACGGCTATTTTTGTAACGTCGCAGCTTGCGCCGTATATGCTCGGTACTATCGCCGTGGCAGCGTACTCATATATGGCTCTCGTGCCGGTTATTCAGCCGCCTATTATGAAAGCACTTACAACTAAGAAAGAGAGAAGCGTTGTTATGGGCAGTCTCAGACCTGTATCAAAGCTTGAAAAAATACTTTTCCCGATTATGGTAACTGTTATTGTTTCTCTTCTTCTTCCTGATGCTGCTTCACTTGTAGGTATGCTTATGCTTGGTAATCTTCTTAAAGAGAGTGGCCAAACAGAGCGTATTGCGAAGGCTGCTCAAAACGAACTTATGAATATTATTACCATTTTCCTTGGTATCTCGGTTGGTGCTACTACATCAGCTCAAAGCTTCCTTAACCTTAACACAATCAAAATTGTTGTTCTCGGTCTTATAGCTTTTTGCCTTGGTACAGCAGGCGGTACTTTATTTGGTAAGCTTATGTATATTGCTACTAAAGGTAAGGTTAATCCGCTCATCGGTTCGGCAGGTGTATCTGCTGTTCCTATGGCTGCCCGTGTATCTCAAAAGGTCGGTCAAAAAGAAAATCCATCAAACTTCCTTCTTATGCACGCTATGGGTCCTAACGTATCAGGCGTTATCGGCTCTGCAGTTGCAGCAGGTATTTTGCTTACACTTCTTAAATGATAAGGTTGTTTGTTTAAACAAAAATATAAAACCAGGGTGCCCTTGTTACCCTGGTTTTTTGGTATGATTATTTATTATCAGAAAGGGAAAATTTATGGCGTTAAACGAAATGCAGCAGCTTGCTGTTGACACAACCGAGGGTCCGCTTTTGATTTTGGCAGGTGCAGGCTCCGGAAAAACAACTGTTCTTGTTAATCGAGTTGAACATATTATTTCTTCTCATCTTGCCACTCCTTGGCAGGTGCTTGCAATTACATTTACAAATAAGGCGGCAGGCGAGCTTAGAGAAAGGCTTGTCAGCGCAATAGGAGAAGAGGCTAATGATATTTGGGCATACACCTTCCATAGCTGTTGCTCAAGAATATTAAGGCGCTTTGGCGAAAAAATAGGATATACAAATCATTTTACCATTTATGATACAGACGATTCAAGGCGTGTAATGAAGCAATGCCAAAAGCAGCTTGGTATCGAGGATAAACTTATTAATCACAAGTCAATTTTAGCGGAAATCAGCAGGGCAAAGGATAGCCTTATATCCCCTGAGGAGTATAAGCAAACTGCGCAAAACGATTTTAGAAAGAGCAAAATTGCCGAGTGTTATGAATTATATCAGGCTCAGCTTAAAAAATCTGACGCAATGGACTTTGACGATATTATTTTCAACACCGTTAAGCTTCTTGAGGAAAATGAGGACGTTCGCAATATTTATCAAACTCAATTTAAGTATGTTATGGTTGACGAGTATCAGGATACTAACCATGCACAATACGTTTTGACCTCACTTCTTGCAGATAAATATAAAAATATTTGTGTTGTAGGCGACGACGACCAGAGTATTTACCGTTTTCGTGGCGCTACGATTGAAAACATCCTTTCTTTTGAAAATCATTATAAGGGTGCAAAAGTAATAAGGCTTGAAGAAAATTACCGTTCTACTCAAAATATTCTTGACGGGGCAAACGCTGTTATTTCTCATAATAAAAACCGTAAGGGTAAAACTTTGTTTACACGTTCCGGCTCAGGCGATAAAATTGTTTATAAAACAGTTATGAGTGAATCCGAGGAGTCGCAGTACATAATTGATGAGATAGTAAAAAATGTTAATAACGGAATGAAATACAGCGACCACGCAATTCTTTACCGTATGAATGCGCAGTCACGTAACCTTGAAGTTATGCTTACAAAAAGCGGTATTTCGCACAGGATTATCGGCGGTCATCGCTTTTTTGACAGAAAAGAAATTAAAGATATTGTGTCGTATCTTGCCGTTATTAATAATCCGAGCGATAATGTAAGGCTTCAGCGAATCATTAATGTTCCAAAGCGTGCAATCGGGGATACTATGTTTGCAAACGTGCTTGAAATCGGAGCAGGGCTTGGTATGTCGGCTTTCGAGGTTTGCGAACGTGCAGATGAATTTCAAAAAACCTCACGCAGTGCTTCCAAGCTTATGAATTTTACAAAAATGATTAGAGATTTTCAGGAATGTATAGAAAACGGAATGGGGCTTAACGACTTACTGCAAGAAGTTTTGGACGTTACCAAATATCTTGATTATCTTCAGGAGGAGCCTGAAACATACGAGGACAGAGTAAACAATATCAAGGAACTTTCATCAATGTTCATCAAGTATGAGGAAGAAAGCGAGGACGCTAATCTTTCTGAATTTCTTGAGGATGTTGCGCTTATTTCCGATATTGATTCATACAATGAAGATGAGGACGCAGTAGTTCTTATGACGCTTCATTCGGCTAAGGGGCTTGAATTTCCTGTTGTGTTTATTCCCGGTATGGAGGAGGGTATATTCCCCGGAAATCAATCAATGTTCAGCGAGGAGGATTTAGAGGAGGAGCGCCGCCTTGCTTATGTCGGAATTACAAGAGCAAAGAAAAAGCTTTATCTTATTTCTTCTCAGCAACGTATGCTTTACGGTCAAACCTCACGTAATATGCCTTCAAGATTTTTAAGAGAAATTCCATCTTCTGTTATTGACGACCAATCGGTTGTGGCACGCAGAAGCACGGGATTTACTACTCCACGCACGGCGTATGCCAATGCTTCAAGAAATGAGCTTGGCCATTCTTCTCATAATAAAATCGGCTCATATACTCAGTCATCAAGCAGCGCCCACAAATTCGGTCAAGCAGGCAATGCCGCACAAAAGAATAATATTGACTTTAAGGTCGGCGATACCGTATGCCACAAATCATTTGGCACAGGCACAGTTCTTACTGTTACGCCAATGGGCGGTGATATGCTTTTGGAGGTTGCTTTTGACAAGGCGGGAACGAAAAAAATGATGGCAAACTACGCAAGGCTTGAAAAGAAATAAAATACTTGTGATGTTAAAGTAATCTTTTATATAAGTAAGCGCATAAACTGTTATAAGAACGGCGCTTTGTATTAATGCTTTAAACAGTAATTAGTCATTTTGATGTATAATATCAGATAAAAAACGAATTTTTTGTTGTTTCATACAAAAAATAATATAAAGTATAAAATATATTGCATTTTTTTGTTTTTTGTACTATATTAGCAATGGTAAACGGAGTTAAAGAAATTATTAGGTAATTGGGTGCTTTTGAAACGGAGATAATCGAATTATGGAGAAAAAAATAAAATCTTTTTCAGCACTTACAATTTTTATAATTATCATTGCCACAATAACTGCACTTTGCCTAACCGGTTCAAAGGATTTATCATCTGTAAAAGACGTTAAAATGACTAAAAACAGTGAAAATTCCATTTCGCTTTCTTGGAAAGAAGTAAAAAAAGCAGATGGCTACTATGTTTATAACCTTGATAATGATGCTAACAAGTATGTTAAGCTCGGTGAAAGTAAGGGCAATGAAAATTGCAAATTTGAGATAAAAAATATCCCAAGCGCAAGTGTATATAAAATTAAGGTTTTGGCTTATCGTTCTTTTATGAATAAAGAATACTTAAGCAAAAAAGCAAAGGAATATACGTTTTATTCCAATCCAAGCAAGCCCGTACTCAGCGCCTTTTCAGGCGGAAAGGGCGTTTTGTCGATGGAGTGGGACGACCAAGATAATTTAGCCGGATATGATATTCAGTATTCTAAAAACAGTGATTTTTCAGAGTATAAAAACGAGCAAATAAGCGATGGCGCAACACGCAATTTTTCAGTTAAGGATTTGAGCGTCGGCGAAGTTTATTATACCCGTGTAAGGTCATATATGGTTGTTGATGATAAAACGATATACAGTGAATGGAGCGACACTTGTCAAGCTACCATTTACGACAGAGATATTAATATCGGTAAGGTTGACCCAACTAAACCAATGATTGCCTTTTCATTTGATGACGGACCTGCATACGACTATAACGGTTCTAATTCGACTAAACGTATACTTGACGTTCTTGAAAAATATAATGCACGTGCAACCTTCTTTATGGTAGGAGAGCGTGTTAATAATGAAACAAAGCATTTGCTTGACAAGGAAATCCAGCTTGGCTGCGAACTTGGAAACCACACGTATTCGCATAATCACTATGGTTCTCAGGTAACGGCAAGTGATATTTCAAAAGCAAGCAAGCAGATTGAAAAAATCAGCGGCAAAGCGCCGACTATGTTCAGATGCCCCGGTGGCAGTATTACTCCTGCTATAAGAAAAGAGTGCAAAAAAGAGGGAATGCCCCTTGCTTATTGGTCGGTTGATACTGAAGATTGGCGTTCTAAAGATGCGGGCAAGGTTTATAAGAATATTACCAAGTATGCTTATGACGGCTCAATCGTTTTGATGCACGATATTTATCCGTCAACGGCAGACGCTGTTGAAAAGGTAGTTCCGGAGCTTATAGCAAAGGGATATCAAATAGTTACGGTAAGTGAGCTTATTGCCGCTAAAACAGGCGACAATCCAAAGCCGGGCAATCAATATGTCGATTATAAGACTATAAATAATAATACACATTGATTTTATACAAAAAAGTAAAAGCGTTGGAATTATTTCCAACGCTTCAGACTGTCGATAAAGTGGCTAAAATGCGCCGTGTTATAAAACGAAATTCATTCAAACACGGAATTTCTTTCGACGTATCGTAGGGCAGGGGCTTGCTCCTGCCGAAAGTATTTTAATAAATTACAATTTGAAAAATGGCTTGAACTCAATGTTCAAGCCATTTTTGGCGCTTTTCGCCTTTTGCTCGGAGGAGTGAATTGTGCAAAGCACAAGAGACACGTGGCTCCAAATTCACGTGTGAATTTGGGAGAAACAGTACAGTGTACTGTTTCGTAGCAAGTGGTAAAACAGCACCCACTCGCAAAATACGAAATTTATCTCACTTTCTCGAAGTCTCACAGCGTGTAGAAATTTATAATTGGGCTTTTTCTACACGCTGAATAAAAGCGTTGGAAGAAATTTCCAACGCTTTTGTTTTATATAAAACTATTTGTTATTTATAATACTGCTCTGAGGAATTGTTGAAGTCTTGGGTCTTTCGGTGCGCCGAAAATTTCACTCGGCGGTGCATCTTCAACTATATAGCCGTCTGCCATAAAGATTACTTTATCGGCAACCTCACGTGCAAAGCCCATTTCGTGGGTAACAACAACCATTGTCATACCCTCGTCTGCAAGGTCTTTCATAACCTGCAAAACCTCGCCTACCATTTCCGGGTCGAGTGCCGAGGTAGGTTCGTCAAAAAGCATAACCTTTGGATTCATTGCAAGTGAACGAACTATTGCCGCTCTTTGCTTTTGACCGCCGGAGATTTGGGATGGATAAGCATTTGCTTTGTCTGCAAGACCTACCCTTTCTAAAAGCTCCATAGCCTTTGTGTTTGCCTGCTCCTTGGTCATAACCTTAAGCTGGACGGGAGCAAGTGTTATATTTTCAAGTATGGTTTTGTTGTTGAAAAGATTAAAGTGCTGAAAAACCATACCCATATGCTCACGAATTTTGTTAATGTCGCATTTTTTGTCGGTTATAAGCTGATTGTCAAAATAAATTTCGCCTTCGGTCGGAGTTTCAAGTAAATTCAAACACCTTAAAAATGTACTTTTACCTGAGCCGCTTGGCCCGATAATGACTATTTTTTCGCCCTGCTTAATTTCGTAATCAATGCCCTTGAGTACTTCGTTATCGCCAAAGCTTTTTTTCAAATTCTTAACGGTAATCACTTTTTCTCAAACTCCTTTCCATAACTTTGATAAGAGTAGAAATTATAAGCACCATTACAATGTAAATAACAGCCATTACAAGATAAGGAACCATAAAGTCGTATGTGTTAGAACCGATACGCTGGAATGCAAGATAAAGGTCTGTTGCGCCTACGAAGCTGACAACCGAGGTTTCCTTAATAAGAGAAATAAATTCGTTGCCGAGGGTAGGAAGAATATTTTTAACAGCCTGCGGAATAACAATTTTCATCATTGTTGTGCCGTAACTTAAGCCTACAGCACGGCCGCCCTCCATTTGACCGGGGTCAACAGAGAGAATACCTGCTCTCATAATTTCTGAAATATAAGCGCCGGAGTTTAAGCCAAAAACAATAACGGCAACCGGCACGCTCTTTAAATTAATTGAAAGAAGCGGCATAAGCACATAATAGAACAAAAGAAGCTGAACTACGATAGGCGTACCCCTGAAGAAACTTACATAAAACTTTGCAAGCACATCAAGCACCTTTGAGACGACGCTTGTTTTCGGTACTACTCTTACTGTTGCAATAAGTGTACCTATAATGATACCTATTACAAGGCCGAGTATAGCAATTATAAGAGTGTTTCTTAAGCCTTCAATAACAACATTGTAGCCGCCGTTATCAATAAAGAATTTCCAAAACACTTCAAATTTCTTTTCAAAATTCATTAATAAATCCTCATATTCATATTATAAAAAATGCCCATTCTTTTTGAATGGGCAATCTTTTAATTGATTTATGCTACGGCGTTAATAGCGTTAGTAATTGCTTGTGCAGGAGCAGCGTCAATAATAACATAATTGATACCGCCGTTGATTAAATCCTGAACAGCAAGTGAACCGTTTGCATAGCCCTTCCAGGTTGCGCCAAGCTTTTCAAAGCCGAATTCGTCGTTGCCCTGAACATATGACTGACCTGTTGTGCCTGTCTGACCGCCGATAAGAACTGATGAATCAAAACTCTTGAGAATTTTGTCAACATCTTCTTTAGTCTTGCAGTTGTCAAATGTTGTGTCGTCAGCCTTGCAAATAACTTTCTGTGATGCTGAATAGTATGAATCAGAGAAATCAACTTGCTTTGCTCTTGAAGGGTTTACTGTAAGACCTGCCATACCGATATCAGCTTTTTGCTGCTGAACTGAAAGAAGAACAGCGTCGAAAGCCATATCTACGATTACAAGTTCTTTGCCAAGTTTATCGGCAAGAAGCTTAGCGATTTCCATATCAATACCGTAGAACTTGTCGCCCTCTTTGTACTCGAACGGTGCAAACTCAGCATTTGTTGCAACAACAAGCTGGTCCTTTGACTTATCCTGCTTAGCAGAAGTAACGCCTTGAGGCTCACCGTTACCGAAGTAGTGATTGCTGATTTCATCAAGCTCGCCGTTTGACTTCATTTCCTTAAGAAGCTCGTTGCATTTTTCCTTAAGCTCAGGCTGCTTCTTGTCTACACCAAAAGCATACTCTTCGCTTGAAAGCTCAATGTCAACAACCTTAACCTTAGCGGCAGATGTGGTTGATTCATTGTTTGTTTTACTGTCGTTATTGCTCTTTGTTGATGAACAGCCTGCAAAGATTGCAACTACTGCTATAAGAGCGGCAAGAACAACAGCAGAAATTTTTTTTGTTAATTTCATCTTATTTTCCTCCATATTTTGTTTTTAATGACATAATAAAAGACACGGTTATTTCTAACCGTGTCAATAATTTATCACAATAATCGCATAAAGTCAATATTTTAGGAATATTTGCTGTATATTTATGCATAAAATTAATATATTTTAAATTATATTGATTCAGACTTTGAGAAAGTGAGATAAATTTCGTTTTTTGTGAGTGGAGCTGTACGTGTGTACTGCCCACTCGCAAAAGACGGAAAGCGCCAACAACGGCAAGGATTCGATGTCCTTGCCGTTGTTCCAATCCCTTTGAGTGCAACAAGTTGCACCCGCACCCTTTGCAAGGGAAGCAAAGAGGTTTATTTATTATATCAGGCGTGGTTTAGCCAGTTTATCAAAGTCTGAAAATTATTCTGCGTTTGCGAGCCATTCATACTCCGGAACATAAATTCTTGTTTTATCCCATGGGTCGCCGTCAAGATGACGAATAAGCCAAACATAATACATTTCATATCCCGGTGCCGTAACCTGCTGGTGAGCATTGCCGCCTCTTATGCAAAGGCAACTTCCGTTTTCTGTTTTGTAAGGTGTGTTGCCCTCAAAGCCTGCACCGAATCCCTCCGGATGGTCGAATTGATAATAATAAAGTTCAGGCTGCGGGTGATGATGAGGCGGATAGCTTGACCAACGTCCCGGTTGGTTGAACACTTCGCCCATAACCATATTTGACTCAGGTGCATTGTCAAGGTCAAACATTGTTGATACAATTCTGTGGCCCGTGCCGTTCCATTGACCCTTGCCAAACTCTTGATAAAGGCAATTGTTAGGATTATAAAATTCACTTTTCCAGGTTTTTTCATTATCTGTCATTTGAACGAGCACTTCGCTGTCCTCGTTTGCGGTAACACTTGCCTTAACCTGTTTGCAAAAATGAATTGCGTAGGGCTTTTTTTCAAAAGGATTTTTTCTCTTGCAGCGTTCGTTTATTTCATCTTCCACTTTAAAGGTAACGTCGCCTGAAAGAAGCAAAATTGCACATTCGTTTTTATCCTCGCATATTTCAAGCACTTCACCCTTTTTCATTTTCTTAACGTAAATGTCCATAAGCATTTCAGAATTGATGCCGTTCATTTCGCAAAGAATTTTTTTGCCGTTTTCATCATATTCAGGTTTGAATAACATAAATTTGTATCTCCTTTGAAGTTATTTCTTCTTTTTCTTAATCTTCTTTGTAATTGCAATGAAGATTGAAATAAATACCGTAACTCCTGCTATCGAAGCGGGAACTATGTATAATTGCTTATTTTGCGAAAGCATATTTACATTAACGCCGAGCCTTGTTAATACGCTTTGCGCATTTGCCTGTGTGGTGGATACGTCAATTCGTGTGTCAACCACCTTTCTGCTTTCCTCATTTGAGCCGCCGACTGTTGTAACCTCGCCGACAGCGTCGGTAACAACAAAGTCGCACTGCGCATATAAATCGTCATTTGCACAAACAACAACGGTAGCCGTTCCGTTGCCGATTGCGGTGATTTCACCGTTTGCACCTATGTCGATTATTCCTTCCTGATCGCAAAAATAACCGACTACGGCATTTGTGTTTGACGGCTCAACCGAATAGTCAAGCTTAACCGTGTCACCGATTTGCAAATCATATTTTGAAGCGTAAATCTGAAGATTTGTAAGCGGTGCGCTTTCGCTTTGCTCGGTTGTTGCTTTTGCGGTTGCCTTTGTGGCAGCTTGCGTTGTGGTTGTTGTGGTTGTTGCCTTAGTTGTTTCCTTTTTGGTTGCAGTCTTTTTTGACGCAGCCTTTTTTGTGGTGGATTTAGCAGTAGTTGCTTTCTTTTTAGTAAACCTTTTAGAAGCGGGTGCTTTCTTAGTGGTTTTTGCTTTATTCGTTGTAGCATGCTTTTTGGTTGTTTTGCCGGCAGAAGAGCCTGAAACCGAAGAAAATTTTGGACTTGCGTAGCCGATAATTGAACTGATATTGTTGTAAGGCTTTGAACCTTTTTTAGTATATTCTCTTGCTTTAACCTTTCCTGAACAGTTGCCCTCAATAGTGTAAACAGTAGTGCCTGAGGTGTAATTGACTATGCCTACGTGGTCTGCTGTGCCGCTGCCCGTCCAGTCAAAAAAGATAAGGTCGCCGCTTTTTGGTGTGTATTTTGACGGGGAATAATATCTGCCCTTATCCTTAAACCAGCTAATCATACTGCTGCAGTTTCCGCCACGAGGAATGATTACACCGTTTAATGTAACGCCGTTTTGCTTTCCCGCTTTATTAAAGCACCATAATACAAACGTTGTGCACCATCCGCCTTGATAACCGTACCAATCGCCGTATTTTGAATATGACGATGTACCTGTGTAGCCGACCTCATCGCTTGCAATGCTTACAACGCTTGACCTCAAATCATCTTCGCTTGCCGCAAATGCCGCCGTAGGAATAATTGACGAAATAATTATACAAAGCACTATGAAAAATATATTCAGTTTTTTCAGTCTGTTTTTCATTTATTTTACCTTTCAGGACATATTTTTATGCCGAGATATACAAATCTAATTATAATTATATACATAATATTTAAAATGTCAATTTAAAATATTATACAATATGTTGAAAAAATAAGCGAAAAGGTGTATATTAAGCATAGTAATAATTTTATTAAGGGGTACGTTATGGAAAGACTTAAGGATTGCAATTTGGAACATTGCACACCGGAACAAGTCGGTGTAAAAAGCAGTGCCATTACAGCTTTTATTAATGAAATAAATGAGAATAATTTAGGACTTCAAAGCTTTACAGTTGTAAGGCACGACAAGGTCTGCGCTCAAGGCTTTTTTAAGCCGTATAATAAAGATATTCCTCACGTACTTTATTCTATGAGCAAAAGCGTTACGTCGACTGCTGTCGGCTTTGCAGTAAGTGAGGGACTTATTAATCTTAATGACAGGGTTGTTAAGTTTTTTCCTGAATATTTAATGAGTAAGCGCCCGTTTAACAGAATGATTACCGTCAGGATGCTTCTTACAATGCATTCGGATAAGCTTATTACCGTGCTTGACGAAAAAGGCGGTACGGATTGGGTTCAAAACTTTTTCAATGCTCCTTTTCTTCTTCCGCCTAATACCAAGTTTAATTATATAAGTGAAAATACCACGATGCTTTCTGCCATTATCACTAAGGTTACGGGTATGAGTGTTATTGATTATCTCTATCCTCGTATTTTTGAGCCTCTCGGAATTGAAAAGCCGTTTTGGGAAAGTGACGGCAAAGGCAACAATGCGGGCGGTTGGGGCCTTTATATGAAAAGTGAGGACCTTGCAAAATTTTTCCTGCCCTATATTCATGGCGGTAAATGGAAAGACGGCACTCAAATTATTCCTGAAATTTGGGTTAAAGAGGCAACAAGAAAGCAGGTTGACTCCGTATCTGACGGCTATATTGATAATATGATGGGCTACGGCTATCAATTTTGGCGCAATCCTGTTCCTAACAGTTACAGAGCAGACGGACTTTTCGGTCAGCGTTGCTTTATGTTTCCTGAATATGACGCACTTGTAGTTCTTAACTGCGGAGAGGCGGAGGACTATAAGGTTATGAAAATCTTTTGGAAATATTTTCCGGAGTGTTTCGGCTACGGTGAACTTCCTGAAAACAAGGCGGAATATCAACAAATGCTTGACACTATTGATAATTGCAGTGTTGAGGATTTGCCGAAGAGTGAGCGTAACCGTGAGCTTGAGGAAAAGATTTCAGGCAGGCTTATTACCTGCAAAACAAGCGAATTTGTTTCTGTTGTATCAATAACAATTACTCAAATGTGGTTTAAAAAACCCGGCGAGATAAGCGAAATGAAGCTTACATTTGACGATGAAAAGCTTACTTTTTATTGGAAAGAAAAGGAATATGAAAACACGATTGACGTCGGCTTAAACGGTGAATATGGAATAAGCAAGATGACTTTAGGCGACGTTACATATCATGCATATTCCAAAGCCGCTTGGAAAGAGGACGGCACTCTTGATTTGTGGATTAGACCGATTGAAACATCTCATGTAAGAAAGTTTAATTTCAAGTTTAATGACGACGATACGGTCAAAATTACAAATATTATGAACCCGACCTTGCAGGAACTTGTTATTTATTATATGACGTTTACGGGATATCCTGTGAAAGGCGACTTCACTAAAGAGGTAATTGAGAATACGGTAGAAAAGCTCGGTTTGCCGATAATTGAACCGAATTTTAAAGGAAAATTTGTTTAGACTTTGATAAAGTGGCTAAACCACGCCGAATAAAATAAACCTATTTGCCTCCCTTGCAAAGGGAGGTGGGTGCAACTTGTTGCACTCAGAGGGATTAGAAAAGGGTCAAGGACATCGAGTCCTTGACCCTTTTGGCGCTTTCCGTCTTTTGCTCGGGGGCGGTA
>ERZ773114.841-NODE-841-length-35318-cov-25.561552_pt1 | contig 35318 bp, 58 predicted proteins | sample MGYA00580564_ERZ773114 | MGnify/ENA primary metagenome ERZ773114 (study PRJEB29015, sample SAMEA2737836) | human gut metagenome | biome: human gut; feature: human-associated habitat; material: faeces | place: China | collected 2012 ... | reverse complement strand
CCGGAGAGCCTGCGCGAGGTGCTCGGCACGGGCTGGAGCGCGCACCGCGGCTTTGCGCTCAGCGCGGCCGAGCTGGATACCATGCTCTCAAACGCCGCGCAGGAGCTCACACGCGAGAGAGAGATCGAGCGGCAGCTGAGCGTTGCCGCGCCGCACGCCGCGCGCCTGGACGCAGGCGAGCGGCAGGAGCTTGCCGCGCGCTACACCGGTCTGACCTTCACCGAGACGTATATCACGCCGTCCGGCGGGCGGCTGCCGCCGGCGTTTTCCGAGCGTGCCAAGGCGCTGCATCACCGGCTCGACAAGCTCCTGCGTCAGCAGCGTGAGCGCAGTGCCGGTCAGCGCACCGGTGCGCTCTCACAGCGGGAGCTGTGGAAGATCCCGCTCGATGCCAAGGACGTGTTCCGCCGCAAAGCGCCGCCGTCGCAGCGCGAGACGGCGTTTTACCTGCTCATCGACCGCAGCGGCAGCATGGGCTCCGGCGTCGGCGGCGGGCAGTCCAAGCTCTTCACGGCGCTGGCCACGGCCGCGATCATGGAGGAGGCGCTCAAGGGCATCGCCTATACGAAGATCGTCGCCTTTGACGGCGGCACGAACGCTGTGGAGCACTGCGTCATCAAGGATTTTGACCAGAAAGAGATCGGCAGCCGCTGCATCGATGCCATGGGGCAGATCGCCGCCGGAAACGGCAATAAGGACGGCTATTCCATCCGCGCCGCCGCGCTCGATCTCGCCAAGCGCACCGAGCGCCGCAAGATCCTCGTGGTGCTCTCCGACGGTCTGCCGTCCGGCTATTTCAGCGAGGCGGAGGCGATCGACGACGTGCGCACGGCCGTACAGGCGGCGCGCCGCCGGGGATTGCTTGTGATCCCGATCATCTACACCGCGCGCACGGACGAGAACGTGGACGCCTACCGCCGGATGTATGAGAAGAGCATCCTCTTTGCCGATTCCGTGGGTATGCTCGGCGAGTTTGAGCGCCTGCTCATGAAGCTCGTGCGCTGAACGATCGCGTCTTGACAAGCCCTGCGCGGTGTGCTAAGATGCTTTCTCGTTAAAAGGGAGTAGTTGCGAATGCATGGTCAACAATCTCCCGGCAGCAGCCGGTGGTCATGCGCCTATGATGATAGGTAATGAGACTTTTAGCACATCATATACTATGATCGTGCGGGAAGTCTCATTTTTTTGCGCGCGGTCACAAAGGAGAATGCGTTATGAACCTCGATTTTACCGGCAGTACCCTCTTTCTTGTCCTGCTGCTGTTTGCAGTGGGGCTGATCTGCATCATCAAGGGCGGCGACCTGTTTGTCGATGCCGCCACATGGATCGCCGAGGCCTCCGGTATCCCCAAATTCATCATCGGCGCGACCGTTGTGAGCTTTGCCACGACGATGCCGGAGATGCTTGTGTCCATCTTTTCCGCGCTGGAGGGCAATGCGGACATCGCCATCGGCAACGCCGTCGGCTCGGTGACGGCCAATACCGGCCTGATCATGTGCCTGTCGCTGATCTGCATGGAGTGCACCATGCCGCGGCGGCAGTATGCGGTCAAGGCGGTGCTGCTGCTCGCGGCGATCGCGGTCCTGTTCGGCTTCACGCGCGACGGGCAGCTGTCCATCCTTGAGAGCGTTTTGATCCTTGTCATTTTTGTGTGCTTTATTGCCGAGAGCCTTGTCTCTGCGCGGCGTGAGCAGTCGCTTGAGGCCACGGAGCAGGATGCCCGCCCCAAGACGGACGGCCGGACGGTCGCGCTCAATATCGGCAAGTTTGTGTTTGGCGCTGCGGCCATTGTGCTCGGTGCGCAGCTGCTGATCGACAACGGCACCGCGCTCGCGCAGATGGTCGGCGTGCCGGATGCCATCATCGGTGCGACCATGATCGCCATCGGCACGTCGCTGCCGGAGCTTGTTACGACTATCACGGCCATCCGCAAGAAGCAGTCCTCGCTGTCGGTGGGCAACATCATCGGCGCGAACATCATGGACCTCACGCTCATTATGCCGCTGTGCGCGCTCATCCTCGGCAAGCCGCTGCCGGTCGAGCGGCAGGGCATGCTGCTGGATATTCCGGCGTGCCTCGTCGTGTGCGCGGGTGCGCTCATCCCTGCGCTTGTGCAGGGCAGGTTCAAACGCTGGATCGGCTTTTTCATCGGCGCGCTCTATATCGCGTATCTCGTCATCATGTTCACGTGCTTCGGCGCGTAAAAAACCGGCGCCGGTCTCTTTTCGGAGACCGGCACCGCTGTTTGTTTTGGGAACGCCGCGCAGATGCGGCGGGGGATGCAGCGCGTGTTTGCCTGCTTCCGGAAAATACTTGAAACCGGCACGGCCGGAGGATATAATGCTTCTTGTAAATGTCAATGATTAGAAAGGACTTGAGGGCTATATATGGCGAGCATGTCAAGGTGCATCGTGTGTAAGAAGTGCAAGTTTCCGGAACTGAAGTGTGAGATTTATGCAAATGGTATACCGCATGATGTTGTAAATGAAATCACTGACTGTAAACACTATGAGCGGAAGCCTTTTACAAATCCATCAGGGGATGATCTGCCGATCGCAAAAGGCAGATGAATAAAGCCCCATGCATCCGCATGGTACTTTTTCGCGTCTGGACGGAAGGCGGACGGCAGCAAAAAACCCCGGGAGCCGAAGCTCTCGGGGTTTTGGTGCGCGAGGCGGGACTTGAACCCGCGAAAAAACGGCCAAAAACATTGAAAATACAGCGTTTTTTCTGATGTGTCGTAAAACCTGTCGTAAATCATCAATTAAAGAATGCTTTCATGCGTTTTATATCACGCTTCTCATCTGCGGCTGCAAGCTTGACGTAAATGTCGTGTACGGTTTTATAATCAGACCATCCACCAACCTTCATTGTCTGCTGTTCTGACCATCCAAGATGATATGCAAGTGATGCAAAGCTTCGCCGCAGACCATGCACGCCAACAAGCGGCAAATCGTTTTGTGCGCAGATTCTGTTTATCTGGGCGCACAAAGTGTTTGGGTTTGTACGAATAAAGGGCGCACCGGATGGCGTTGCATTCTCTGCAAGCAGTTCGGCAAGGCGCGGTATCATGATTTCAATTTCCCTGCGCGATGTCGTGTTTTTGTTTTCTGCCTTTTGCACAAGGCGATTGTCTTTGTTAAAGACGGCGCTGCCGTGTACTAATATCTTCCCGTCTTTGATCTTGTCAGGCGTCAGCGCCAGCACTTCAGATCTCCGTAGGCTGTGTAGCGCAAACAGCGCACCAAGCTCACACGGTGCTCCGCGCACAGCTGTTAGGAACAGCTTTATTTGATCGTAATCCAGCCATGGCAGTTCATCGTGCACTACTTGTGGCAGCGATGTAACATCAAAATCAACCTTATTACGTTTCAGAACAGATTTGACCAATCGCCATTCATTTTTTACGGTCTTTGCTGAAACCCGACCGGCTTCACGGTTGACCGCTGACTGCCAGTTGCTTACGGAATAAATGTCCGCATCCATTACATCTGCAAAGGCGTTTCGCTGTATCGTGTAATAGCCGCGCACGGTGGAAGGGGAAAGCGCATTGTCGCGGTCTGCAATATAGCTGTCTATTGCTTGCCGCAGCGTAAGCGGTGGGCGCTTTTTTTCTGCGTCAATGAAACCGGCGCGGATAGCAAGCGCCTTGGCCTTTGCTTCTGCTTCGGTGTCCTCGATGACGGTCACACCTTCGCGCCGTAAATCCACATACCATTTTTGCCCACGCTTTCTCGGCGTGGGTATTTTTATTTCATCTTTCTTTTTGCGATCACGGGTAAGCTTTGCCCCACAATATCCGCAATATACAAAATGTAATTCATCCGGTATTTCGCACTTGCAACTACGGCATTTCATGCTTTTCTCCTTTGCTTCCATATTTTTTCACAATTATCACAGCATAAAATGCACGAAAATGACAAAAATAATGATCGGTGTTCTGATATCAGAATTTTTCCGCAAAACAGCGCATTTAAGTGATAACATTGCATTATGGATGGAATATGGGTGAAATAATTTGCAAAGTAAAATATTACAGGACGTTTGAAGGACTAAGTCAGCGTGAACTTGCATTATTATCCGGCACGGCTGCAAGCACAATCTGCGAAATCGAAAGCGGTAAGCGCATTCCAAATGTGCTGCTTGCTGTCAAGATCGCGCGTGCACTCGGCGTGCCGGTGGAAGATTTGTGGGATGATCGCTGACGCAAAACACAAGGGGGATGTTGTGGGAATGTTGCGATCTGAATACATAAGTCGAATCAAAGAATCTTTAAATCAATGCAGCAATGAAAGTTTTGAAAACATCGTGAACATCAATAGAATTTTGATAGGCCTAACAGAATCGCAGCAAGAATATATATTGGAGCTATCAATCTTGCTTTTTTGCCAAACGCCTTAAAAGTTCTTTGCAGGTCTTTTTATCTTCATCATTTAGGGATAAATAAAGCTCTACGGCTTCATGCAAATCGCTGTCTGACAGCACCATTGCACTTAATGTAGCAGCTTCTTGGGGGTCGGATTCAATGATTAAATCCGACCCTTTAAGATCAAGCGCCTTTGCCAAGCCTTGCAAGGTGCTTCTTTTTATATTAACAACCCTGCCGTTTTCGTACTTAGCGATAGCAGACTTCTGAACCCCTACAAGCTTCCCAAGTTCTTCTTGCGTCAAGCCCTTTGCGATTCTTGCATCTTTTATCAGCTTTCCTATATCCATTGGTATCACCGCCTTTCGGTGTCTTAATAATACACGCTTGTTTCCTAAAAATCAAATATTTTTTTAGAAACCATCGAAAATCTTATTGACAGAAAAAAATTATCGTAGTATAGTAATGGTGTCCTAAAGAGACACCGGACGGCAGTAGCCGATATATTTTTTACATTCTTGTGTCTGATTTAGACACAAGTCAACCGACAGAAAGGAAAAGGAGAATAAAAATGAAAAACTATCAGGTGTTTTACTGGATCAAGAAGAACAGCCGCGAATACCTTGAGCATATGTTCGTAAGCGCGAACAACGCGAAGGACGCTTGCCGAATCTGCAAAGAGCAGGTCAAGGAGCAGACCGGTCGCAACGCCTTCCGGCCGACGACAAAAGCACCGGACGCGAGCCAGTACGCGAACCTTCCCCACTTCGTGGTTGACTGACAATTCAAGCAAGCCGATGGGCGGCGGCTAAACCGCCCGGAAAGGACAACAGAATGACTTTTAACTTGGAGAAGGAACATACACCGTACACGGCAAAGGCGCGGCGGCGCGTGATGCTGCGATCAAGATGGCTTTTGCTTGCCGGAAAGGGAACGACATGAAAGCAGTCAATAAACCATTTGTTGGTCAGTTGGTGCAAATTCCTGCGTTTGAATTCGCTCCGATGCGCTCTGGCTGGAACGGCTGGATTTTCCGAGTGGGCGTTATTGAAAAGCTGTACATCTCCAAGAGCGGGAGAAAATGTGCAAAGGTGCGCTATTGCACTAAGCGCGCCGGTCGGTATCAGCTTCTTCCTTGCACCGAGTATTCCAAAGGCTTCGCTATCGAAAATGTGTTTCAGTGGGGCAAGCTGGACTTCGCGCAAAAAACTTATTCCGAGTTCAAAGCAGCAGAGGACAGCGGCGAGCCTGTTTGCTGGGACGAAGATACAGCGTTTCTGCTCCAGAACGGATATATTCATTAAGCCGAACCAGTCTGAAAGGAGAATGGCGATGCCAAATATAATAGAATCGACAATTGAAGTATTCAAACCGAAAACAGAAGCGCAAGCCTTGAAGCCTTGCCCCTTCTGTGGCGGAACTGAAATCATATATGAACGCTATCTGCACATGGCCGGAGAACGGTACCGAGTAAGGTGTGCGGACTGCGCGGCCGGAGTTGACCCCGGATATGCACAGGACATCGGAACGGTGCAAAACATGTGGAATCGCAGAGTATAAGCCGAAACGGCCTTCATGGCCGTTCCTTAATGCGGCCTTATGTGAAAACATGAGCAGGTCACAAGTCCTGATAAACGCAGAGTGGGGAATTTAGGGGAAGGAAGGTGACGGCAACTATGAACGGTAAGCTGCTTAGAAGCATCATGGTTCTACATGGGGACACGAACGCTTCACTTGCTGAATATCTCGGCATCACGGAACAGAGCGTGTCCAACAAGATCAACGAGAACGGCACGGAATTCAAGCAGGGCGAGATTTTCAAAATCAAAGCCAAGTACAACCTTGATAGCGATATGGTAGACCGTATTTTTTTTGCCGACTAAGTGTCTATTTCAGACACACAATGAAAGGAGAATCCAACAATGCCAAAAACGCGGCTCGGAAGAAAACCGCGTGACCCGATAAAGGAGCTGGTTTTCGGGCGAAAGATGGCGATTGGCATGACGAATGCTGATCTGGCCTTAAAAACGCATATGTCAAGGAAGCAGATCGAATATGTGTTCAAGAAGCCATCGTGTGATTGGACGATTGCAACCACGCTGAAGCTAACGGCTGCACTGGACATCCCGATTGAAGAAGTACGGACGTTAGTCGGGAAGAGCTGAGTGAACCACAATACAGAAAAGGAGTGATGACACCCTTGATAGAAATGAAAACCTTGTCCAGCCGGGAAGAATGGCTCGAAGCCCGGTCAAATTATATAGGCGGGTCAGATGCTTCGGCTGTCATCGGCCTGAACCCATACAAAACCAATTTGGAGCTGTGGCAGGAAAAGAATGGTCTTGTGCAGCCGGAAGATATCAGCGGCAAGCCCTATGTCCAGTATGGCACACAAGCTGAAATGCACTTGCGAGGGCTGTTCCGCTTGGATTTCCCCGAATATCAGGTTGAATACATAGAAAACAACTTGTGGCTGAATGACAAATATCCTTTCGCCCATGCTTCCCTTGATGGCTGGCTGACAGATCAGGACGGCAGAAAAGGCATCCTTGAAATCAAGACCACGAACATCCTTCAGAGTATGCAGAAGGAAAAATGGAATCACCGGATTCCGGACAATTACTACATTCAGGTTTTGCATTACCTGATGGTAACGGAATTTGAATTTGCTGTCTTGAAAGCACAGCTAAAGTTCGACTTTGGCGGTGAAATCTTGCTGCACACAAAGCATTACAAGATCGAGCGGTCGGAAGTGCAGGAAGATATTGATTATCTTGCGCGGAAAGAAGCGGAATTTTGGAAATGCGTTAAAAGCAACAAAAAACCGGCATTGCTTCTGCCGGAAATCTAAAAAGGAGTTAGGAAAAATGGAACTTAAAATCAACGAAGTGGCGCTCCCTGCGCCGATTACCTTCAACTATGAAGAGCTTCGGGCAGAGCTGCTTTCAAAGGTGTCTGTCTATGAAACTATGGTCTACACGGAAGATCAGGTGAAGGAAGCAAAGGCAGACAGGGCGGCACTGAATCGGCTGAAGAAAGCTTTGAACGATGAACGCATCCGGCAGGAAAAAGATTATATGCAGCCGTTCAACACCTTCAAGGCACAGGTTGGCGAGCTTGTCAAGATCATCGACAAATCGGTATCTGTCGTGGACAAGCAGGTCAAAGAATTCGAGGAACAGCAGAAAGCCGAAAAGCTGAAAGCCATTGAAGAATACTGGCATTCCGTTCTTGCGGACAACAAGGTTCTGGAAGCTGTTTCTTTCAGACAGATTCTTGATGACAAGTGGCTGAACGCTTCTGTTTCTATGAAGTCTATTCAGGGAGCAATTGACGGCAAACTTGAACAGATGGTGAAAGACCTTGCTGTAATCGCCGATTTGCCGTCCTACTCCTTTGAAGCGCGGGAGTGCTACATGGACACCCTTGACCTTGCAAAAGCCGTCAGCGAAGCCCACAGGCTTCAGGAACAGGCCGAGAAAAGGGCTGCATGGGAAGCGGAGCAGCAGGAACGCAAGGAAGAAGCAACCGAGCCAAAAACGGACATCGGAAAGGCGATTGAAAGCACCGAAAGACAGGCATTTGAAAGAGCGGTGCAGCACGAACCTTCCCGTCAATGGATTGGTTTTCAGGCGCTTCTTTCCGCAGACGAAGCAAGGGCGCTTGGCGCATGGCTTAGAGGTAACGGCATCAAATACAAGGCGATTTAAGAAAGGATGAATGAAAATGGCAGTCAATAATTCACTTCAGAAGTCACAGAAAAGGCTTGGCATCGGCTCCTATCTCACCGGGGATGCAGTCAAGCAGCGTATCAATCAGGTCATTGGCGGCAAGGACGGCCAGCGCTTCATTTCCGCTGTCGTGTCTGCGGTTCAGACGAACCCCGGACTTCAGGAGTGCACAAATCAGAGCATCCTTTCCGCTGCGCTGCTGGGCGAAAGTCTGAAGCTTTCCCCTTCCCCGCAGCTCGGACAGTATTACATGGTTCCGTTCAACGACAGGGAGCGCGGCAAAGTGGCGCAGTTCCAGCTTGGCTATAAGGGCTATATTCAGCTTGCTATCCGATCTGGCCAGTACAAGAAGCTGAATGTCCTTGCTATCAAGGACGGCGAACTCATCAAATTTGACCCGCTGAACGAGGAAATCGAAGTCAGGCTGATTGAGGACGAAGAAGCAAGGGAAGCGGCTGAAACAATCGGCTACTATGCCATGTTTGAGTATACCAACGGTTTCCGCAAGGCCATCTATTGGAGCAAGAAGAAGATGCTTGCCCATGCTGATAAGTACAGTCAGGCGTTTTCGGCCAACGGCGGCACGGTCAAGACAAGATACGGTGAAAAAACAAAGGTTTCATATTCTGACTATGTGGCCGGTAACTTTGACCCGAAAGACGCATGGATGTATTCATCGTTCTGGTACAAAGACTTTGACGGCATGGCATACAAAACGATGCTGCGACAGCTTATCAGTAAGTGGGGCATCATGTCTATCGACATGGCTTCTGCCATTGATGCTGATATGGCGGTTATCAACGATGACGGCACGAAGGACTATGTTGACAATGACCCGGATGTTATCGACATGGAACCGGTGTCTGAACCTGTGCAGGAAGCACCGGCAGAAGATATTCAGTCTGCTTTGTTCGGGGGTGATGGTCAATGAATAAAGTCATACTAATCGGACGCTTGGTTGCTGACCCCGAAATCAGATATACGCAGTCCGGCAAGGCAGTCGCTTCCTATCGCTTGGCTGTTGATCGACCGTTCAAGCAGGATGGTCAGCAGGAAGCAGATTTCATCAATTGCGTTGCTTGGGGAAAGACCGGAGAGTTCGCCGGGAACTATCTTCACAAAGGCACCAAAATTGCCATTGAGGGCAGAATTCAGACCGGTAGCTATGAAAAAGACGGTGTGAAACACTACACAACGGACGTCGTTGTTGACCGCCATGAATTCTGTGAAAGCAGATCAAGCGGACAGGCTGCGACGGCAAACAGCAACGCAGGTCAGGCGTTCACAGACATGGACGATGACGGCGAATTGCCGTTCTAAGGGGTGGGCTCTTTGGGCAAATATCTGTGCGAAAAAATCAGAATCCCTTATCCCAAGACAAAGGCCGGTCAAAAGCAGTGGTCGAAAGAATACGGCATGAACGCTTATTACGCCGGGAAGCACTGGTCAAAAAGAAAGCGCGACGCTGAATTCTGGCACATGATGGTTCGTTCATGCATGAACAGTCAGGCCGTCCGGCGCGCACCATTCAAGCGGCCTGTTGTCATTACCTTTCATTGGAACGACCGGCTTGACATCGACAATCACGCAATCATGGGAAAGATGATTGTGGACGCAATGAAAGGACGTGTGATTGAAGATGACAGCCGCCGTTGGGTAAAAGGCGTTTGCCACTACTTCCACGATGGGGATTACATCAGCGTAGAAATCCGGGAAATTTCATAGTTTGAAAGGAAAGCAGAAATGACAATCAATGAATATCAGAAGCTTGCCATGCGGACAAGCAATAAAGACCTGTCCCCAGATTATAGGCTGCTTAATGGAGCCTTGGGGCTTGCCGGTGAATCCGGCGAAATCGCAGACCTTGTGAAAAAGAACTTCATGCAAGGCCACGTTCTGGACTTGGAACACGTCGCAAAGGAATTGGGTGATGTGTGCTGGTACATCGCCGAGACTGCAACAGCTATCGGCATTGATCTGGAAACCGTCATGCAGATGAACGTTGAAAAGCTGCGGAAGCGTTACCCTTGGGGATTCGATTCCGACCGTTCGCAGCACCGGGAAGCGGGTGATATCTGATGCTGAAAATCGAAAATGTTTCCACATTCGGATGGAAAGCGGCGATTCGCGGGATGCGAAATCCTAAAAATTCATGGGCGCAAATTGACAGCGCGGTCGTTAATGGAAATTGTTTCGTCGTTGGCAATAACGACTACGATTTGATGTACAAGCTTGCGTCTGCCGGAACCGATCACGGAAAGTTCATGCGGATGATTCACATGCAGTGTGACGTTACCGCACCACTCTATTGGTGGAAAGAAGCAGATCAGTACAAGGTCGGGACAGTTACAGATTCGTGCAGCACGATGCACAAGATTCACGCGAAGGAATTCACGCTGGACGATTTCAGCCATGAACACCTGAACGATGAATCGACAGAGTATCTTTCGGAGCTTGTTGATCTGTTGAATCGCTATCGCGAACTGTTCTTGAAAGATAAAAATAAAAGCTGGTGGTGGCAGATGATTCAGCTTCTTCCGTCCAGCTACAACCAGCTTCGGACGTGGGACTTGAACTATGCCGTGCTGCAAAATATCTACCACGCCCGGCGCAACCACAAGCTTGATGAATGGCACACGTTCTGCGATTGGATTGAATCGCTTCCGTATTCTGATCTTATCACAGGAATTACAGGAAAGGCGGTGCTGTGATGGAATGCGAACTGTGTAAGTATGATGCGCTTGCGTCCAGTGATTATCCTTGTCGCGAATGCAAAAACACAGCGCTAACCGATTCGGAAGAATACAACGCGCGACCGGATATGTTTGAACCGGCAACCAACCCAGAGCTGGAAGCCGAAAACGATGTTATCAATCATCCCAAACACTACGAAACAGGGAAATTTGAATGTATTGATGTCATGACTGAAGCGATTGGCCTTGAAGATACAAAGGGATTCTGTCTGTGCAACGCTTTCAAATACATATACCGTTGCTGCAAGAAAAACAAAACGCCTGTAGAGGATGTTAAAAAGGCCATTTGGTATCTGAACAAATTCCTTGAATTGGAGGGCAAACCAAATGACACAGTGTGAGCTTATCCAGCGACACCTTGAAGATTACGGCAGCATCACAAGCCTTGAAGCGATGCAGGAATATGGGATCATGCGCCTTGCATCCCGTATCAGCGACATGAAAAAGCTGGGCTTTACAATCAGAAAAGAAATGGTCAGCGGCAAAAATCGCTATGGCGAACCTACCAGCTACGCACAGTATTCAATTGTTGCAGCAGGTGATGCAGATGGCTGATGTTAAGTGGATTAAGATCACCACGGATATGTTTGATAATCGGAAAATCAAGCATCTTCGGCGGCTCCCTGATGGTGACAGCATTGTTCTGATTTGGGTCATGCTGCTGACGCTGGCCGGAAGGTGCAATTCTGGCGGCATGATTTTCCTGACTGAAAACATCCCGTATACGCCGAAAATGCTTGCTGATGAACTTGATTTTGAAGAATCTACGGTTCAGCTTGCTTTGAATGCCATTGAACGGCTCGGCATGATTCAGACAAACGATGACGGTTTCCTTGCCGTCACCGGCTGGGCTGAACACCAGAACATTGACGGAATGGAAAAAATCAGGGAGCAAAACAGACTGCGAAAACAGCGCCAACGCGAAAAGGAACGTTTGCTGTTGGACAGTCCCGTGAAGTCACGTGACAGTCACGCAACAGATATAGAAGAAGAATTAGAATTAGAAAAAGAAAAAGATGTTTGTATAACATCTAACGATGTTATACGCCGAACTGACGTTCAGCAAATCCTTGAAAAATGGAACACGCTTGGTGTTGCCAAGGTTACAAAGCTTGTTTCAGGCACGAACAGGGATAAGATGCTGAAAGCAAGAATCCGCGAATACGGCGTTGATACGATTCTTCAGGCCATTGATTCTGTCAAACAAAGTGATTTCCTTATGGGAAAAAATAAAGATGGATGGACGATCACCTTTGATTGGTTTATCAGACCAAACAATTTCCCGAAAGTCCTTGATGGAAATTACAACAACAAGGGTAGCCGGAAAAGTACAGGTAGAACCGAAGCTGTCCCTTCGTGGTGCAACGATGATCTTGATAAAGTGGAACGTATGCTGAAAATCAAGACCGCTGGGAATAATCCTGAAATCGCCGCAAGAGCGGCTGCCCTTCGTGAAAAGCTGGGCGGGGATTCCGCATGACGTAAGAAAGGAATTGATATGAAAATTTTTGGCGATGCAGAAACCAAGAAAAAATTTGATAAGGGCGCGGCGTTCATTGTTTATAATACCGCGCGTGCGCTGCTTCTTTTCGCCGCTGGCTGGCTTTTAAGCTTCATCCTGTGGCTGGTGTTCAAATTGTTTGGCGTGGCGTAATGGGGGTGTGAATATGGACGTGGCAGAATTTTTTAGCGAATTCAGACGGATGTGTAAATCGTCCAGTGATTGCACAAAGTGTGAGTACCACGGTGACAGATGTGATAACGCCATTAAGCTTTTAGAAGGAACCGTTGCGATGGTGGAACAGTGGTCTCGGGAGCATCCGCGCAAGACACGGCAGGATATGTTTTTGGAACGGTGGCCGGAAGTGAAATTATTTGATGGCATCATAGATATTAAGCCGTGCAGTCTCGTAGCGTCTCTTCGGTCAGAGTGTCCCAAGACTTTTTGCTACGATTGCCGCCGCAAGTTCTGGATGCATGGGGTGGAGTGATGGGTTGTGATACTTGTGTGTTTTACCCGCCAAGCGCTTGCGACGGTAAACCGTGCTGCGCGTGTGACACTGACGATGTATTGTTTAACTGCTATCAACCAGCTTTTGAAGGTGGGGGTGATGAAGCGTGAAAGCGTGGCTTGCCAGAGAAAAGGGCGAATTTTGTGCAACCGTTGTTTTTGCCGAAACGCGAGGAAAAGCAAAGGCTTTGGCGTTGCATACTGAAACTTGTGAAGATGCCGATTTTATCTACATCGAAGTTCACAGGTTGAAAGAAGCGGATAAATACTACCAGCCCGGTAAAACGGAACTTTGCTGGTTTAATGCTGAAGATCGAATCGCAATGGTTAAAGATTGTGGATTTACTTGCGATGCTGATGCACATTGCGCGGAAGAATGCGCTAATTGCCCTGCAAAAGAATTTTGCGATGATTTTATTGGAGGCGATGAAGGATGAGTAAGGCTATCGTGCTGAGCATCCGTCCAAAGTGGTGCGAAAAGATTGCTAGCGGTGAAAAGACGATTGAGGTGCGAAAGACACGCCCGAAACTGGAGACGCCGTTTAAGTGCTATATTTACTGCACCAGCGTTAAAAGCATGAATTTGCAAGATTATGTTGATGCGATTTCAAGCGCCGCCGCTGTCGATGATTGGAGCGGCAAAGTTATCGGCGAATTTATGTGCTATGCGACCATCCCAATAAGTGTTGAGTATTCTGACCCCAGTCATCGGATCGCTGGCATGACAGACAAGCAAATAATTGATTATCTCGGCAATGGGAAAATGGGCTACGGCTGGCACATCTCCGACCTTAAAATCTACGATAAGCCGCGAGAGTTACGAGATTTCAAGAAAATCAACCGCGACTGTTTTTATGCTGATCTTGGGCTTGCAAAAAGAGACTGCCCTGATTGCAAAAATTCAGGATGCTTTTTAGAGCGCCCGCCTCAAAGTTGGTGCTATGTGGAGGCGATGCAGGATGGCTGAATTAAAACCTTGCCCATTTTGCGGGGATAAGGGCGTTGTGCAGAGAAGCGGTTACTGCTTTCGGGTGTGCTGCTCAAACAGAGACTGCCCGATCGAGCCGAGAACACATTGGTTTTCTACCCACCTATCAGCAATCGAAACATGGAACAGGAGGAAGGAAAATGGCTGAATACAACCTGAAACCGTGCCCGTTCTGCGGCGGTAAAGCGCAATTTGTGTATGAAATGCCGCAAGGGACTATGGTGTGTCAAAAGTGCGGTGCGCGTGTTGCGATCTTTAGTGACGCATATGAACAGGGCGATTGCAAGGATAAAGCAATTGAAGCGTGGAACAGGAGGGCTGAGAATGGCTGAGGCAAAAAAGCCCATTTACCGCAACAAGAAATGGAAGCTCGGCGACAGTTCCGGCTGGTGGCATATACCGTACTGCCAGCATTGCAAGCGGCAGTTAGGACTAATGGCAGAAGAGCAGAAGGCTAAAAAATGCCCAATGTGCAACAGGCCGTTAGATTGGGGGGACGGCGAGAATGGATGAATACATCAAGCGAGAAGCGGCACTTGCATTAGTGAAGCCGGATGCGCCAGAGGATGAAAAAGCCGCCGTTACAATCGCAACTGCCAAAAAACTCGTTCGGAGCATTGTGTGCCGAACACCCGCTGCCGACGTTGCGCCGGTGGTGCGGTGCAAAGACTGCAAGTATTGGCAGGGCAATAACGATGACTATCCGCACGAAGAATGCCGATGGTGGCACGAAGAAACACCGGATGCCGATGACTTTTGCAGCTATGGAGAGCGGAGGGAAGAATGAAAAACTTGAATAATGGTGTTATAGAAATTTTGAAGAGGGCGGAAGAACAGTGCTGGCTCAGCGGCTTTGACTTCTCTATTCTGATGCAGGATCTTCTCATTTCGAAAAATGGATATGTGATTGATACCGGGAACTGGGAAAACGTGAACGCGGCAGTTGCTTTAGCGCTGTGGAGGAGGGTAAAACGGCACCCGGTTTTGTGGGGGCTGTTTTTCATGATTGCATAAAAAGGACGGTGACAGCGATGCGCTTGATTGACGCTGATGCATTAGAACTTAGATACGAGTTCGGATATGACCATTATGGGATTCTGTGTGTTCCGCTCCGAGACGTAAACGAATCAATCAAAAAGGCAAAGACCATAGACGCTGTGCCTATTGTACGGTGTAGGGATTGCAAGCATTACCGGACATACATGGGGCGCGATATGTGCGCCAAAAATGCGAAATTGCTTGGCGGGCGCGAAGTTGGGCTGTGCGCAACCGGAAAAGACGATTTCTGTAACTACGGGGAAAGGAAAAACGATGAACGATAAAATTCCCTATGCGAAAATGTTGGAAGATGGAATTAAAAAGCTGACAGAAGGCAAAGCGCAGAACGCAGTTTTGTGCGGGCTGCTGGAAGATGGCACAACGTGTGTTGCATATGCGAATGCGTCACCTGAAGATCTGGCGAACATTGCGTGTCATCTGCTGTCCGAAGCGTTTATGCGAACGGTTATTGTCAACATCGACATGGTAAAAGATGCCATTGATGAATACGAAGATGAAGAAGGTGAAGCGGAATGACAAGGGGCGAATATATGCGCATGGCGCGAAACAGTGCGAAGCTGTCAGCAGCACAGCTTTCAGTGATGTCCGGGGTTCCAGTGTGCACTATTAGATCGCTTGAATGTAAAGTAAGCCGCTCCGGGCGGATTGACACGCTGGAATTGCTTGCGGATGCGCTTGGAATCAGCATTGACGAATATGTCGGGCACAAGGTCATGGTGAAAAATCATGCCTAAAAACAAAGGAATTTACCGCCTGTTCCGCACCAAAGCGGAATATGATTGGCACAACGAAAACATACGGCACGTCACAAGGGTTCTAACGCTTGACTATGTAACTGTCGCGCTTGGCAGAATGGGCTTCCGTGAAAGCAAATTCGCAGAGTTTGAAAGGGTATTTTCGGAAGTCTATCAAGAATACATGGAAAGCTTTGCGGATGACCTGAAAGATGACAAGGAAATGGTTTATAGCCGTGCCGTGCTTGATAGGGAGCTGAAGCAGTACACCGGGAAGCTTTTTGCACCTGCTGAAGAACGATACCGATAGAAAGAAGGTGGTATGATGGATTCACCAAAGAAATATCTGCAACAGATCAGGCTTTACGATTCTCACATCAGCACGAAGCTGGAAGATTTGCAGCACCTGAAGGAAATGGTGACAAAAATCACGCCAACGCTGAAGGATAATGTTGTTTCTGGCGGCGGCAATCAGGATAAGCTTGGTGATGCGATTGCAAAAATCGTTGATCTTGAAGCGGAGATTGACCGGGATATTGACCGCTATGTTGCAGCGAAGCAGGAAATCAGCGCCACGTTGGATAAGCTGACTGACCCTGACCAATTACAGGTATTGCATATGCGCTATGTGCAGTATAAGGCATGGGAACAGATAGCTTGTGATATGCATATGACATACCGGAACGTATGCTATATCCACGGAAAAGGGCTTCAGGCCGTAAATGAAATTATGAAAGCAGGGGTAATATGAAACGGTATTGGGAAATACACGGTAAACGCAGGCCTTTTCCTGCTTTGTATGTTGCCAGAAATCTGTATGGAGAAGAGGCTGTTGCGTATTCTGCGCCACACTATGAAAAGGAGAATCAATGCCCTTGGTGTGGTGGTGAAGTCAATGACAAAAGAAGGCGCTTCTGCTGTGACGAATGCAGACAGCAATTTGCAAACATGACTGTGTGGAATCGTGGTCGTGACCCATATTCTTTGCGGATGGAATACAGGGACAATTTCACTTGTCAGGATTGCGGCGAGTTTCACGCCTATATCAATAAGCACGGTATGCCGATCCCGATTGATGACGGGCAGCTTGAAGTTCACCATATCACCCCTGTTTGTGTTGGTGGCGGTGATGAGCCTGAAAACCTTGTAACACTTTGCAAAGAGTGTCATCAGCAGCGGCACAAAGATATTCAAATCAATCATAAGCCGGGGCGTAAGATCAAAGCTGTCGAAGACGGCCTTGTGTTTGATACCATGTCCGAAGCAGCAAAGCATTACCACAGAGCAATCAGGGCAATAGAACAGGCACTTGACAAGCCGCACTTGACATCGGCGGGACAGCACTGGATTTCCGTATAAGTTTTCAGTAAATTTCATTGTTTTTCACATTGACCGTGTGATATTATTATCCTGCAATAATAAACAAGATATTCTTCTAAGCCTGACAGGTTCATTCTTCTTTCCTGTCAGGCTTTTTTAATTTCAAAAATGGCTGTTTTTGAAATTGAAATCAAGAAAAGCTTCGTTTTAATTTCAATGTTGAAAGGCGGTGATGATTGTGGCGAAGTTGACAGCAAAACAGCAGCGTTTTTGCGACGAATATCTGATTGACCTGAATGCTACACAGGCCGCAATCAGAGCCGGATATTCAAAAAAGACAGCGGGAAGAATCGGAACTGAAAACGTTCAAAAACCTGTAATTAAAGAGTACATAGCCAAAAGGATGGCCGAAAAGGAAAGCGCGCTGATTGCAGATCAGGACGAAGTGTTGAAGTATCTGACATCGGTTCTGCGTGGTGAAAGTCAGTCAGAGGAAATTGTCGTCGAAGGTATAGGTGACGGATGCAGCGAAGCAAGAACGATGCAGAAAGCACCGTCCGAAAAGGATAGGCTGAAAGCTGCTGAACTACTTGGAAAGGCTCATATGCTGTTCACGGACAAGGTGCAGCAGGAAGTTGACATGGACTTGAACATAACGGTGGACTACGGTGATGGTGAAGCATGAAGAAAGGAAGTGTTTTCAATGGATTTTGAAAACGAACTCTGGAAAGAGGTTGAAGGCTACGGCGGACGGTATCAGGTAAGTAATTGCGGCAGAATTTGGAATGTTGCAACACAAAGCATGATGAAGCCACAGTTGAAGAAAACAGGATATTACAGTATCAATCTGATGAAGCCAAACAAAAAGATTGTGACAGAGAGAGTTCACAGGCTTGTTGCCTTGTACTTTTGTGAAAAGCCGGATGGTTGCAATGTTGTAAATCATCTTGATTCCAACAAAACGAATAATAGCGCAGATAATTTGGAGTGGACAACGATAAGCGGGAATACAAAGCACTGTGTTGAAAACAATGCGGCATTTAGAAGGCAGCTTATTGATAATTCTATAAAGGGTGCAAACAAAGTCGTTCTTACCTTGGAAGTCAGGGATAAGGACGGCTTTTTAATCGGCGTTTTTAAGGGCTACCACGAAGCAGCGGAAGCCCTTGGAATAAACGAAAAGACTGTTCGGAATATCCGGGCAAAGAAATTTGCTACAAGCAGGAGCGGCTACACCATAACTGCTGTTGAAAAAGGTGGTGTTGCCATATGAACATTTCGGTCAAAATGAATTCTTGCTTCAAAGAAGTTGACAGAAGCACTAAAAGATACATTGTGATGAAAGGTTCAGCTTAGCTGGTTCCGGAAAATCCGTTGACACGGCGCAAAACTACATCCTTCGGTTGATGCACGATAAAGGCCGCAACCTTGTCTGCATCCGAAAGTCCGACATCACAAACCGAGACAGCACATTCGCGGAGCTTACAGGCGCTATATACCGGATGTTCGGCGATAAGGCAGAACGGTATTGGCAAATCAATATGTCCCCGCTGAAGCTGACCTGCAAATCCAACGGCAATCAGATTATCTTCAGGGGCATGAACGATGACAAGCAGCGTGAAAAGCTGAAGTCAATCACATTCCAGCGCGGCAAGCTGACAGATGTTTGGTGCGAGGAAGCAACGGAGCTGACACAGGCTGACGTTGAAATCATAGATGACCGTTTGCGTGGCGAATTGCCGCCCGGTCAGTTTTATCAGATCAGAATGACCTTCAATCCGGTGAACAAGAATCACTGGATTAAGAAGGTCTTTTTTGATATCCCGGATGACAATGTGCTGACACATCACAGCACATACCTGATGAACCGCTTCATAGATGATGCGTATAAAGCCCGTATGGAACGCAGGAAGATTGTTGATCCGGAAGGGTATCGTATCTATGGCGAAGGGGAATGGGGCGAAATAGGCGGTCTTATCCTGCACAGCTGGGAAATCCGAGATGTCAGCCGAAACCTGAACGATTATGACGATATAGCCATAGGACAGGACTTTGGTTTCAATCATGCAAACGCAATTCTGTTGTTGGGTATCAAGGATGATAACATTTACATCCTTGATGAAATATACCTGTTTGAGAAAGACACGTCAGAAATCATTCAGGAAGCCATAAAGCACGCAATTCCAACGAACAAACAGATGTGGTGCGATAGTGCCGAGCCTGACCGAATTAAGATGTGGCAAAAAGGCGGTTTCAGCCGTGCCAAGGGCGTTGACAAGGGCGGTTCTGCCGGGTCTGTCAAAGCGCAAATTGACTGGCTGAAGCAGCGGACAATATATGTGCATCCCTGCTGCGTGAACACAATCAAAGAAATGCAGCAATGGAAGTGGAAGAAGGACGAGCGAACCGGCGAATATCTTGACGATCCTGTCCCCTTTCAAGATGATGCAATGGCGGCTTTGCGCTATGGCGTTGAGGGCTGGCGCAAGCTGAAGAAATGGATTTACTGAGATAGCAGCGCAAAAGCACCAGCGGCGGCAATTTTGACCATCTGGTTGCCGTTGTAAAATACTGTACTCCTTTGGGGCGCTTGACAGGTAAAGCGCCTATGGCGCTGCGCTGTTATCTTTTTGATTGAAAGGGGAGATCGCTATGCCGGTTATCAATATATCGGTGGAGAACAAAATAGCAGAAGCAGACGGAACACTTTATGTGTGTGACAACAGTGATTTTGTTGCGAAATTCGCTTTTGACGCAGAATGGGAAGCATACGAAAACAAAACGGCACGGTTCTGCTATAACAACAGCTATGTTGACGTTGTTTTTACCGGAAACGAATGCCCTGTCCCGATTATAAGTGGCACATATTTTTTCAACATTGGCGTTTATGCCGGGAATTTGCGCACCACCACTCCGGCAAGGGTGCCTTGCAAGAAATTCATCCTGTGCGATACCGGCTTTCTGGCTGACCCGCCTAATGATGTATACAATCAAATTATGGAAAAGCTAAACAGCTTTGAGAGCGCTGACCCGGAAGATATCGCAAAAGTTGTTGCTAATTATCTGGCAGAACATCCGGTTGAAGAAACTGACCCAACCGTCCCGGAATGGGCGAAGGCAGAAACCAAGCCCACATACACAGCGGATGAAGTTGGGGCTATCTCGAAGGATGATTTGCAGACTGCCACAAACAACGCACTTGCACAGGCAAAGGCAAGCGGCGCATTTGACGGCGCGCCGGGCACACCCGGTGCAAAGGGCGACACGGGCGCACCCGGCAAGGATGGCGCGGGCATGGACATCACCGGCGCGACAGTCGGCCAGATCGCCAAGATCACAGCCGTGGACGCATCCGGCGTGCCAACTGCGTGGATTCCGGTGGATATGCCGTCAGGCGGTGGCGGAGAGACGTGGGAGCTTATCAAAGTAATCACGATTGCTGACGATGCGGCGGAAAGCAACGCATTGACGATTGACACGGACGAGAGCGGGAAATCTTTTTCACTAAAAAAAGCAAAAATTTTTGGAATTTTCCCGGCGTACAAAGGAGAATCCACAATGCCAAATTTTTCTTTCTTTATGCTGAATGGAGTTGTCTCCGGCGGAAACGCCCCTTACTGCTATACATCCGGCTGGGAAAGCGTCGCTGGCAACGTTCAAAAATCATGTAGTGTTGAGGTCGATTTAACAATGCCTGGACTACAGGCTGAAACAGCGTGGCGAGCCCATAAGGTTTCAGGCGAATACTTCGGCCCCGCAAAAATAGAGTCTATCACGTCAATCGGCGGTCATGGTATGCTGATCTATCCCGGCTGTAAGTTTTGGCTATACGGCGTGCGAAGCTAAGGAGGGCGCAATATGAAAATTTGTGAAAACGGCATCCTCCGCGATATGACCGCCGCCGAGATCGCGGCCATGCAGGACGCAGCGGCACGCGCAGAAGCAGAGGAAAAACACCGCCCTCTGTCGCTGGGCGAGGTGCAGGAGATGATGGTGCGGGCGCAAATCAACACACTGGCCGTGGACGACGCGACCGCGCTGCGCATGGTGGCGTACTACCCCGAGTGGACGGCTGGCACGGCCTACGCAGCCGGTGACAGGCTGGTGTACAACGGCGATCTGTACAAGGTGCTGCAAGCGCACACATCGCAAGGGACGTGGATGCCCGGCACCGGCACGGAGAGCCTGTACACCCGCATCGACGAGCAGCACGACGGGACAAAGTACGACCCCATCCCGTACAGCGGCAACATGGCGCTGGAGGCGGGCAAATACTACAGCCAGTCCGGCAAGACGTACTTATGCAACAGGGACACCGGCAACCCCGTGTATAACGCGCTGGCTGATCTGGTGGGCATCTATGTGACGGAGGTGTAAAGGATGGATATCGTGGAGGCTTTTGTGACGCAGAACCCACTGTATCAGCAGTATACAAAGATCCCGGTGCGCAAGCTGGTGCTGCACAGCGTGGGCTGCCCGCAGCCGAGCGCTGCTGTATTTGCGCAGCAGTGGCAGACGGCGCGGTATTTTGCGCACGCCGTGCTGCAGGCGGACGGCACGGTGTATCAGGTCGCGCCGTGGGATTGCCGACTGATGCATGTCGGCGCGGCGAACGCATACAGCATCGGAATCGAGATGACCGAGCCGGACTGCATCCGCTATATCGGCGGCGCGACATTTGTGTGCTCCGACTGGGCGCGTGCAATCGCGCAGGTGACTGGCACGTACAACACGGCGGTCGCGCTGTTCGCGCAGCTCTGCACGCAGTTTGGGCTTGATCCAAACAAAGATATCATCTCGCACGCGGAGGCCGGTAAACTGGGCATTGGCACGGATCACGCTGATCCGGAGCACCTGTGGCGGCAGCTCGGCATGGGCTACACGATGGACAGCTTTCGGGCAGACGTCGCGGCCAAGATGGCCGCGGGAAATACAGACGAGGAGGACGACAACATGGTAAGATACGACAGCATTGACGACGTGCCCGGGTGGGCGCGTGGCACAGTAAAGGAGATGATGGATGCAGGTCTGATCTCCGGCACCGGCGGTGGAAACCTTGGCCTTTCCGATGATATGCTGCGGATGCTGTATATCATGTGGCATATGCGTGATAAGCGCTATGGCTGCATCGTAGACGGCAAGGTGACTGATGTGCCTGCATGGGCACAGGACACGGTGCAAAAGCTTGTCGATGACGGTGTGCTTGCGGGCGTGGGCGATGGCAAGCTGAACTTGTCCATGGATATGCTGCGGACGCTGGTAATTATGTGCCGTCAGGCCGAAAAGTAAGGTACGTATTGGAGGAAGGCCAAGTGCTTACTACAAGCGAAATTAAAAAGTTTATAGATAGCGATGCAGCAAGCGCCAAAAAGCGGCTTGCGAAGGTCGGCTTGCGGTATTATGAAGGCAATCATGATATCAATAACTATCGGATTTTCTTCTTTGATGCAGATGGAACGCTTCAGGAAGATAAAACAAAAAGCAATATTAGAATCAGTCACCCCTTCTTCAAACTGCTTACCGATCAGCAAGCGCAATATATGCTTTCCGGGAAGGACGGTTTTGTGAAATCGGACAATCCGGAACTGCAAGCGGAACTTGACGCATATTTCAACGAAAATGAATCCTTTGCCGCTGAACTGTATGAATTGCTTGTTGGCTGCATTTCCAAGGGCTTTGAATATATGTATGCCTACAAAGATGAAAACGACAGGACAGCGTTCCAGACGGCTGACAGCATCGGTGTCGTGGAAGTCCGGGAAAAGGAAACGGATGACGGCTGTGCTTATGTGATCTTCTGGTACATCGAGCGCGTCGGCAAGGACAACAAGACAATCAAGCGTATTCAGGTTTGGGACAAGTCCCAGACCGTTTTTTATTGCCAAGTCGATGATGGGGAAATGGAACTGGATAAGTCCGTTGGCATCAATCCAAGGCCGCACATCATCTACAAAAAAGATGGTGACACAAATACCTACTACGATGATTACGGCGTTATTCCTTTCTTCCGGCTGGATAATGGCAAGAAGCAGGTCAGCGGCGTAAAGCCAATCAAAGACCTAATTGATGACTATGACTTGATGAATGCCGGGCTTTCCAACAACATTCAGGACACAAATGAGGCGCTGTATGTGGTCAGGGGCTTTCAGGGCGACAATCTCGATGAACTGATGATGAATATCAAGGCCAAAAAGCACATCGGCCTTGACGATGACGGCAGTGTTGATATTAAGACCGTTGACATTCCGGTTGAAGCCAGAAAAACAAAAATGGAAGTGGATGAAAAGAACATTTTCCGTTTTGGCATGGGCGTGAATACGGAAGCCCTGAAGGACACAAGCGCCACGACAAGCATTGCAATCAAGTCTGCATATGCGAACCTTGATTTGAAGTGTACTGGCCTTCTGCCTAGCCTTAAACAGTTCATGCGGAAGCTGCTGAAGCTGGTATTGAAAGAAATCAACGACACGCAAGGCACGGATTACGAGCAAAAGGACATTTATTTTTCCTTTGACCGTGAAATTATCACCAATGCGCAGGAAAACGCACAGATTGACTTGACGAAAGCGCAGGAGCAGCAAGCAAAGCTGACAACCATCCTGAACGCATCCGCACAGCTTGGCGATGAATTGACCAAGCAACTTATCTGCGAAGCGCTTGATTTGGACTATGATGATATCAAGGACAAGCTTCCCAAGCCTGAAGATGATCCGACAGCGGCGGCACAGGCGGCGCTTGGCGGCGTGGAACCTGAAAAATAAGAAAAGGAAGGTTTTCCAACCTTCCTTAATTTTTACAGCGAAATCACCATAAAGGCGGTGATACATATCAATAAGTGGGAAAAAGAAGTCCAGCAGTCCCTTTTGGATAGCGAAGAAGCTGCAATCAAAGAACTTGAAAAGCAGTACGCGCGGGCACTGAAGGACATCAACGATAAAGTCAAGTCATTTCAGGCAGACATTGACCTTTTAGATCAGGCGCTTTCGCAGGACGGGCTTGACGATGCTACAAAGGCGCTGCTGCAATCGCAGAAGCGGTCAAAGGTCTATCAACAGAATTATCAAAAGGCACTTAAAGGTCAGGTCAGCGGTGTTCTTGACAAGCTGCACGGCGATAATTACGCCACAATTGACAAATATCTGAAAAGCTGCTATGAAACCGGTTATATCGGCACGATGTACGATATAGCAAAGCAAGGTGTCCCCATCATCGCGCCGATAGATCAGGCGGCAGCAGTCAAAGCTATTTTGACAGATTCAAAGATCGTTGAGGGCTACTATAACCATCTTGGTGTCAACTATGACAAGCTGAAAAAAACCATCACGCAGGAGATCAGCCGTGGCATTGCTTCCGGTCTGCCTTATAGCGACATTGCCCGCAACATCAACAACGTGTCCGGCAGCGGCCTTTCCAACGCGAAGCGCATTGCCAGAACAGAAGGGCATAGAATTCAGCAGACATCTTCCCGTGATGCGCAGTATGCGGCCAAGAAAAAAGGCTGTGATGTAGTCAAGCAGTGGGATTCCACGCTTGACGGTCGGACAAGGGATTCCCATGCGCGGGTTGACGGCGAAATCCGGGAGCTTGAAGAAAAGTTTTCCAACGGCCTGATGTTCCCCGGTGACCCATCCGGCATCGCTGCGGAAGTTATTAATTGCCGCTGCACGTCCAATACAAGGGCGAAATGGGCGCTGGATGGCGGTGAGCTTCAGACGTTGAAAGAACGCGCTGAATACTTTGGGCTGGATAAGACAGCAAATTTTGAGGATTACAAGCAGAAATATCTTGTAGCCGCAGCAGAATCGGAATATAATAGTGGTGACCAGAGCGACAGCAGCGTTTTTGACGGGATTATCGGCAAGCAGACGGGCATGACAACCGATTATAAGGATGCTTTAAATCTGAAGTTTGCCAAGGGGTCAGACGAAGCTAAAAAAGCTTTCAACAAATTTGTTCCGTCTGATTCGGTTGCTGATGCTGCCTTTGCCGGTACGGCTCATTTTAATCCAGTCACGCAAAAGATCAATATGAACTTTGCTGATGACTTGCAGAACAAACGCGGCGCTGGTGCAACTTTCTTCCATGAACACGGTCACTTTGTTGACTTCATGGCTGCCGGTGCTTCAAACTATGATTATTTATCAACTACCAGTCAAACTTTTGGGGCACTGTTACAATCTGATTTCAAAGAATATGTGAAAACGTATAAAAAGCAGCATAAAATGAAAGCCGCAGATGCTTACAATGCAATTTCGCTTGAACTGCTTGGGCATGAAAAGCATTCACTGTCTGACCTGTTGGATGGCATTTCAAAGGGAAAATGCAGTGGAATGTACGGTCATAAGCGAAGTTATTGGTCAAATCAAGGAGCGTTGGAAAAAGAAGCATTCGCACATATGTTTGAAGCATCGTTTGATAGCAACAAATACGCTTTAATGAAGCAATACTTCCCAAATGCACTTGCAGAATTTGAAAAGATGCTGAAAGGGGTGATCTGATGGTAATTGATTTTGCTTTTTCTGCCGAAGGTTTTTTGCTTTTGAGAAAATTTAAAGACAAATTCGACTGCGCACTCCGAATTGACGAACCATCGGGTGACGCATTACTTCTCGACATTGGTGATAATTCGTATAGAATAAGCGCTGATGAAAGCGTTGAAGAATTCAAGACAGCAGTCATGGAAAGCCTGAAATCGGGTGAAAATCTACTTTTGGAAAGATACCGAGACAACAAAGTCAAATATGAAGATGATATGATTTATTAAAGCACCATGCACACGCACGGTGCTTTTTCTATGCCTAAAAACACACGGCGTGTGTTTTTGGTGTGTTTATCGTGCGTTGGCAAGTTACAGGCAAGTTAAAAAATGCAGTGTTTTCAATGCTTTATGACCATTTTCGCGATGTCACGAAAATGATAAGCAAATAAAATAAGCAAACAATTCAACAAACTTTGCAAAAAAGCAGTTGTTCGATTTTTCCGAACGGCTGCTTTTTATATTTATGAAAGGTGGAACAAACCATGAAAAGATGTTGGAAAACATGGATTAAGGCTGCTGCCGTTCGAGCGGTCAAGACCGTTGCACAGACGGCGGTTGCAACTATCGGCACGTCTGCCGTATTCAATCAGGTTGATTGGATGATGGTGGGCGGCGCTTCGCTTCTGGCTGGCATTCTGTCAATCCTGACTTCGCTTGCCGGTCTGCCGGAATGCAAGGAAGGTGAAACTGATGAATCTGCCTACCACAGACGGCAAGATTGACACCGTGCGAGAAGTACAGCTTTGGCTTAACCGAAACTATTCCGGTGGCCTTACCCTTGACGGCCTGTACGGCAGTCGCACAAAAGCGGCGCTGACCAAGGCGCTTCAGCGTGGGCTTGGCGTTGCTGCTGATGGCATCTATGGCCAGAATACAAGCGCAGCAGTATGCCGAAACAATCTGCGGAATGGCAGTACTGGCGAACTTGTGAAAGTGCTTCAGGGCTTCCTTGTCTGCCACGGCCACAAAACGGCTTATGTGGATGGAATCTTTGGCGCTGGCACGCTGGCGGCGCTGAAATCGTTCCAGCGCGCCTACGGTTTGACTGCTGACGGTATTGCCGGATGTACTACATTCGCGGCGCTATGTAGATAAAAAAGGTAAGTTTTTGCTTGCATTTTTTATTGTCCAAAGATGTAATGACGCTTAAACTTTCATCACCATTTTCCGGCGCACTCCCGGATTTAACAAAGTGCTTGTCTGCGGTGACACCGCGATTAAAAACAACGACAAAGGAAGGAATACACAATGGAATTTCTGAAAGAGATTTTGGGCGAAGAGCTGTATGCACAGTTTGCGGAAAAGCTGAATGCCTACAACGGCGATGCAGCCAACAAGGACAAGCAAATCAAGCTTGCCAACCTTGGCGGCGGTGAGTATGTCGGGAAGGGCAAGTATGATGCGCTTCAGGCGATGCTTGACGGCAAGGAAACCGAGTTGACCACAGCCAACGGCCTGATTGCCGATCTGAAGAAAGGAACCAAGGGCAACGAGGAACTTCAGGGCAAGATCACCGGATATGAAACGCAGGTGTCGCAGCTTCAGGCAGAGCTTGAAAAGACCAAGCTTGAAAATGCCATTCAGCTTGCCTTGCGTGATGCAAAGGCCGTTGATCCCGACTATCTGGCTTTCAAGCTGCGCGAGAAGTACGGTGCCGATGAACTGACGCTTGACGAAAACGGAAAAGTCAAGGGCATGGATGACAAGCTTGCCGGTCTGAAAACGCAGTTCCCGAATCAGTTTGAAGGCGCTGGCAGCAAGAAGGTTATCGAAAACAAGCTGCCCGACAATCAGGGCGACGGTGATTCCGTGACGAAGGAAGAATTCGCCAAAATGGGCTATCAGGAACGCCTGAAACTGTTCAACGAGAATCCCACTGCATACGCAGAGCTTACAAAAAATTAATTTGAGAGGATGATTTAAACTATGGCAAACCAGACCACTAAACTTTCTGACCTGATTAATCCGCAGGTCATGGCGGATATGATTTCCGCGAAAATTGCCAATAAGATTGTTGTTGCTCCCTTTGCGAAGATCGACAACACGCTTGTCGGCGTTCCCGGCAACACCGTTACCGTGCCGCAGTACGCCTACATCGGCGATGCTGCCGACATTGCCGAAGGCGTTGCAGCAGAAACCGTGAAGCTGACCGCTTCCACCACGACCGTCAAGGTCAAGAAGGCCATGAAGGCCGTTGAGCTGACGGATGAAGCGGTGCTGTCCGGCTACGGCAATCCTGTCGGCGAGACAAACAACCAGCTTGCGAAGTCCATTGCTTCCAAGGTTGACAACGACGCCATGACCGCGCTTCAGGGGGCGCAGCTCACCTATGACGGCAGCGCCGCCGCGATCAAGTATTCCGGCATCGTTGATGCAATTGATCTTTTTGAAGAAGAGGTCAACAGCGAGAAGGTCATTTTTGTCCATCCGAAGCAGGTCACGCAGCTTCGCAAGGACGCTGATTTCATCAGCGCGGACAAGTACAAGGCCGGTGTCATTCTTACCGGCGAGATCGGCATGATCGCCAACTGCCGCGTTGTTCCGTCCAAGAAAGTCCCCGTTGTGAAGGTTGGAGAAACCGGCAGTCAGATTGACTGCTACGCTTGCCCCATCGTCAAGCTGAACAACGATGCAGAAACCGAGGATGACGCTGCCGCGATCACGATCTATCTTAAGCGCGACACCAACGTCGAGACTGACCGCGTGAGCCTTGCCCGCAAGACGGACATTTCCGTCGACAAGCATTACGCCGTTGCGCTGTCCAACACTTCCAAGGTCGTTCTTGCGAAGTTCAAGAAGTAAGGGGCTGAAACCTTATGATTATGACTGTTGCCGAACTCCGGCAGTATGTCGCAACGGATGACGCAGATCAGGTGCTTGAAGCAAAGCTTCAGGCACTTGAACTGCTTATTCGGGCATACACCAATAACAACTTCCAGCAGCGGGCTTTTAGGGCGGTTGCCGCGTCCATGCCAGACCATGACATTGTTTGCAATGGTGTGGTTCCCTTCCGCGCTGGTGACACATTGCAGATCACAGAATCTGACCTTATGCCGGATTGCCTTGTCACGGTGAAAAGCGTTTCGGGTAATACGGTCACGGTCAAGGAAAACCTGATTGATGAAAGCGGAATCGTTGTCACGAAGGTTGTTTATCCGGCTGATGTACGGATGGGCTGCGCCAATCTGATGAAGTGGGAAATGAACAACCGCGACAAGGTTGGCGTTTCGTCTGAAACGATTTCCCGGCATTCTGTGACCTATTTCAACATGGACGGGGATAATTCCATCATGGGATATCCGAAGTCCCTGATGGGCTTTCTGAAGCCCTACATGAAAGCAAGATTCGGGCAGGGGTTGAGGGTATGAAAGGCATAGGCGGCAATACCACAGCAGTCATACAGACATACACCGCGTCCAAAAACGAAATTGGCGAACAGGTGAAGTCATGGGTTGACAAGCAGACGCTTAAAGGCTGGCTCGACCTTCAGTCCGGCGATTCCAAGTACACCACATTCAACGCCAAGGTTCAGGAATCGACGCACATTTTCATTGCAGACTATGTGCCGCTTGCCGCTGGCATACAGGCTGAAAACAGCCGCATGACCATCAACGGCAAGCGGTATGATATTCTGCTGATTGACAATCCGATGGAAATGGGCAGCGGCAGTCAGCTTGAAATCTATCTGAAATACACAGGGGGTCAGTAATATGGCAGACGTGGAATTTCAGGACTTTTCTGTGAAGGTCAAAGCCGCACTTAATGACGCTGCCATTCGGTTTTTGGAAGAAGCTGCAAGCGAAATCGAATCACAGGCGCAGCGCAATAGCCGTGTTGATACCGGACAGCTTAAAGGGTCGTGGAATCACCGAGTGAACGAATCTGCCGGTGAAGCAACGGTTGGAAGCCCTGAACAAAATGCCATTTGGGAAGAATTCGGCACTGGCGAATACGCAGCCAAAGGCGACGGCAGGAAAGGCGGTTGGAGCTATCAGGACGATAGCGGCAATTGGCATCACACCACGGGCAAAAAGCCGAACCGGACGCTTCAACGGGCTTTTGACAGCACGAAGGGTAAGATCATCAACCGAGCAAAGCAGATTTTCAAGGAAGGGATGAAGTGATATGTCAAAAGAGGTTTTGAACATCATTGACAGCGCCATGAAATCCCTTGGCCTTGAATATGGCTTTGGCGAATATGGCGGCAACAGCAAGGGCAAAATCGTCTACCCCTATTGGGTCGGAAGCTACACGGAAACAGAGCCGTACACCGAAGATGGCTTGCAGGAAACGACCGTCATGCTTACCGGCTTTTCGCGGGGTTCATGGCTTGACCTTGAAAACGGTAAAGAGAAAATCGAAAAGCACTTCAACCGGGTTTCCGGCAAAGTGGGCGTTACGAGCAGCGGCAATGCCGTTGCTATTTTTTATGCTGGTGCTCTGATCGTCCCCACTGGGGACGCGGAGCTGAAAAGCATTCAAATCAATTTGAGCATCAAAGAATGGAAGGTGAATTGATATGCCTAACAGCGGCATTACTTCTGGTACTCCCGCAAGAATCCCTTTCGGGGCTGGCGTATATTTTCAGGGTGTGACGTACAGCGAAACGGTTGCGCCTACGTCTGAAGTAATTCAGGCGGCTATCATCGGCGCTACGCAGGACGGCGGCACGCTGACCATCACGCCGGAGTTCTTCGCGCCGGAACTGGATGGCGCAACCGTAGCAATCAAAGAGCTTCAGCAGAAAGTCGGGGAGACTGCGCAGATGGAAGTGTCCATCGCCGAGCTGTCGGCAGAACTGGCGGCGCATCTGGCTATCGGAAAGATCACCGAATCTACCGACAAAAATTATGATGTTGTCACTTCATCTGAGCTTCGCGCCGGTCACTTCTATGATGGCTTCGGCTATTACGGAAAGTTTACGGATGGTAGACCGATCATCATCATCTTTAAGCACGCGCTTTGCACTTCTGGCTTCTCGACCGAAGCGAAGAACAAAAACAATTCCGTGTTTAAGGGCACTTTTGCTTGCCAGTCCGATATTGCATATGGCACGACCAAACTGCCGTATGCAATCTTTATCCGCAAGGCAACCGGCTGGACTGCCGCCACGCCCGAGGACATCACCGAAACTGCATCTTAACAGCCAGAACTGCATCTTAACAGCCAGAAAGGAATGTAAAAACCGATGAGCAAAAAGGAAAACATTGAAATGACTGAAGAAGTAACGGAAGAAGTCAAGCCGTATAAGCTGCGCAGCCTGAAGGACAAAGACTTTTATCCCATGCTGGATATCATCACGGCTACGCTTCCGGATGATCTTGCGGATGTGTTTGTGCAGCTTGCAACCGGCGAAAAGTCCGTTGACGAAATTGGTGGCATGGTGGTTTACAAAATCGCTGTGTCCGTGCTGAAAAACGTCAGCGCTATCCCTGACAAAATCTATCCGCTTCTTTCTGACCTGTCCGGCATCCCGGCTGACGAAATCCCTGAAATGCCGTTCGGCACTACGCCAAGCATGATCTGGGACATCGTTGCCGATGCGAAGAATGCAAGTTTTTTCAGGGCGCTTTCCAAATTGCTTTAATCGGTGAATTCAAGTTCATGGACATGATATATCACAGATATTCATGTCCAATGGACTTGATGAATTCCTACATCAACCGTGGGCGATTTGGGGAGTTTGTAACGGAGTTCCTTCAATCGGAATACGACCGCCAAAAAGCGGGAATGGACAAGGACGAAGAAATGAAGCTATGGATTATGTACTGCCACAGCTATTCAGAAGATTCGTTCCTTGACTGGAAAAAGAAAGTCCTTAGAATCGGCAGCAACGGGCAACGCCAAGGCACGGATGCTGATCTGACGGATAAAGACATTCAAGCAATCTGCGATGACATTTTTAATGTATAAAGCGAAATTCAGACCATCATTTTGATGGTCTTTTTTTAATATCAAACCAATGGGAAAGGGGCTGATAACCATTGGAATTGTTTAAGATTTTCGGGACTATTGCCTTGAAAGGCAAAGACCAATTCAACGGCGATCTTGACGAATCTTCCAGCAAAGCCGAAAAACTATCCGACAAGATTGGAAAGGGGCTTGGAGCGGCTGCGAAGCTTGGTGCTAAAGCCGTTACGGCTGCGGCATCTGCTTTCGGTGTGCTGACCAAAAAAGCGCTCGACAGCTATGCCGAGTATGAACAGCTTGTCGGCGGCGTTGAAACGCTGTTTGGTGCAAGGGGCGCAAAAAGCGCCGAAGAATACGCAAAGCTTGTAGGAAAATCAGTCGGCGAAGTAACGGAAGAATACGAAATCTTAAAATCCGCAGAATCACTTATGATGGAACAAGCAGAACAGTCTTGGAAATATCAAGGTATGTCTGCAAATGAGTATATGGAAACCGCTACAAGCTTTGCGGCAGCGCTAACATCAAGTTGTGAAGATGCGATTACTGCGGCAGAACTGGCAGATATGGCAATCGGCGATATGTCAGATAACGCAAATAAAATGGGTTCTGACATGGCAAGTATACAAAACGCATATCAAGGTTTTGCAAAGCAAAACTATACCATGCTGGATAACCTGAAACTTGGCTATGGCGGCACAAAAGAAGAAATGGAACGGCTGATTTCCGATGCGAACAAATTGATGGAAGCCCAAGGGTTGGCCGGTGATTTGACCATAGATAAGTATTCCGATGTTGTTAGAGCTATCCATATGGTTCAGGTTGAGATGGGCGTATTTGGAACAACATCAGCGGAAGCTGCAAGTACGATTCAAGGTTCGGTAAATATGATGAAGGCTGCGTGGTCTAATCTGCTTACGGGCATCGGTGATGATTCTCAGGATTTTGATAAACTTTGTGATAATTTTGTTGAAAGTGTTGGCACGGCAGCGGAAAACATTATGCCAAGACTGGAACAAATCTTGATTGGCGTCGGAAAGCTTGCTGAAAGGCTTGCGCCTGTTGTTGCTGCGGCAATACCGGGACTTGTAACAACCGTTCTGCCGAAGCTTGTTCAGGCTGGTGTTTCGATGATCGGTGCCATCTTGCAAGGCCTTGTGCAGATGCTGCCGCAAATTATCCAGTATGGTCTTGATTTGACCATCACATTGATTGAATCAATATCGTCTGACCCAGAAAGCCTTGTCGAAACGGCAATAATGCTTGTCGTGGCCATCGTTTCCGGGCTTATTGATGCTATCCCTAAACTTATTGCTGCTGCGGCCGATCTTGTGACGGGGCTGCTAATGGCGCTGATTAGTAATGCGCCGAATCTTCTTGCCGCTGGCCTAAAGCTTGTGGGAAAAATCGCGGAGGGCATTGCAAACAGCCTTGGTGAAATTGTTAATGCTGGCGCGAAAGTGGTTGATTCCATCATTGACGGCATCGCCGGAGCATGGGGGAAGCTAACCGGATGGTTTAAGGGGCTTTGGGATGGCCTGTTCGGCGGCTTATCAGCTAATGTTATCGTAAACGGCAGCGCCAAAGGTGCAGTCGCAGGTGTTAACGGTTCCCATGCGTCCGGCCTTGACTATGTGCCTTTTGATGGCTACATCGCCGAGCTGCACAAGGGCGAAATGGTTGTCCCGAAACGGGAAGCGCAGACGCTGCGGAACAGTGAAGAAACAGATTATCTTCTGCGGCAGATTCTTGACTGCCTGAAATCTTCGCAGACGATCAGCATCAACAGCCGTGAATTCGGGCGTCTTGTTAGGGGTGTTACGTAATGCTTGAAACAGTAAAATATCAGAATCATTTGGGCGAGGAAATCAACTTTTCCGAAAGCGGCATCTATGTGAAATCATCCGATCTTCATGATTATGCGTGGAACTACACCGAGCGCGGAGGGAAAATCACATCCTTCAAGCGTGACGTTATCAGCAAAAAAATTGATCTCGCGATTGCGTGTGCGACAGAAGCTGCCGGAATTCAAAAGCGGAACGATTTGGTCGAATGCTTTGAAAAAGATGTCCTTGCAAAACAGCCGGGGAAAATTTTCGTCAACGGGTACTATCTGAAGTGCTATGTAACAGCGTCATCGAAGTCTAAGTACTTGGATTCTATGAAAACGATGCTGGTTTCTTTGGAACTGCTATCAGACGAACCGTTTTGGGTCAAGGAAGTGGAAGCAACGTATGTGCGCGATTCCACTACTAATGAGCTTACAGGTATAGTCAATCCGCTGAACCATGAAGCGAATTTCAGGCTTACAATCTTTGGGTCAACAACCGAAACAACGATATCTATTGGTGGCGCAATTCATGGCCTTAGTTATGGGCTTGAAGCTAACACACAATTGGTTATTGATTCGATTACGAAAGAAGTTTACGTACTTAAAAATGGCAAAAAGAATAATGCTTTTAGCGAACGCTATGTTTCTTATATAAGCGGTTCAGCCGGTACAATGGTAGGCGGCGTAATAAAAGGCGTGCTGGTAGATGATACTTTCAAGAAAATTCCCAGCGGTAATAGCAAAATAGGCAGAAGTGAATCTTTCCGCTTGTCGTTAATCCTTTACGATGAAAGGAGCGAACCGAAATGGATTTGATCTATACAAATTCGTCAATGCAAGCTATTGGCGTAATGAAAGCGTATGATCTAGACCTTGCATTCGGTTCGGATGAAAACGATTTCGAGATAAAGGTTGACGCAAATAATCATTGTTGCGAAGCCGGGCACTATGTGTACATTATCGGTACAGAGTATGGCGGCGTAATTGATGCGGTAACTTCTGACACCAAAACCGGAGAAGTGACATATACCGGTAGGACATGGCACGGAATTCTTAATTCCAAGGTGATTTGTCCCGACGCAGGTCAGGACTACTTAACGTTAAACAACGAAGCAAACGGTGTCCTTAATTCGCTGATTACAAGGATGGGTTTAACATCAATCTTCACTGTTGATATCTATGCTTCAGGCCTTGAAATCAGCCACTATAAAATGCCGCGATATGTCACTGGCTATGACGGAATCATGCAAATGCTGAAATCCGTGGGTGGAAAACTAGTTTTGTCGTTTGACGGGGAAAAGGTAATTTTGTCTGCCGCGCCTATCGCAGATCATACAAAAGACGGTTCCGTTTCGTCTGATGCAATGTCTTTCCAAGTTAAAACGACATCGAAAAAAGTCAATCATCTGATTTGCTTGGGGCAAGGTGAACTAAAGGACAGAACAATAGTGCATCTATACGCCGATGCAAGCGGCAGCATAAGCCAAACGCAGACGCTGACAGGCGCGGATGAATATGCAGCGGTATATGACTACCCGAGCGCGGAAAGCGCGCAAAAGCTGATTGAAGCTGGTACGTCCAGATTGGCAGAGCTGCAAAATCAAGACAATTTATCAGTCAGCTTGAACGAAGCGGAATATGCCTTTGATGTCGGCGATGTGGTAGGCGCGGTTGATACCGTCACCGGCATTTCCGTTTCTGTCCCTATTACCAAAAAAATCGTAAGCATCCGAAATGACTATATGTCCGTATCTTACGAAACCGCGATCGGGAAGAACGGAACATCAAGCAGCGGGTCAAGCGGAGGCGGCGGTGGCGGCGGTGGAACATTTATCAACGTAGACGCGGCGCTGTCTCTGACATCGGCAAACCCGGTGCAGAATAAAGTTGTTGCTGCCGCATTGAACGCTAAAGCAAACACGAACGTTGCAACACAGGCTAAAAATGGCCTGATGTCCGCTGATGACAAAAAGAGGCTCGACGGTCTATCTAGCGGCGGCAGCCTTGCTGCCATGACCGCAGACGAGATGCAAGCCATCTGGGATGCCAATTGAAAGGAGTAACGGTATGAGTGACGAA
>ERZ773114.833-NODE-833-length-35421-cov-8.580133_pt1 | contig 35421 bp, 30 predicted proteins | sample MGYA00580564_ERZ773114 | MGnify/ENA primary metagenome ERZ773114 (study PRJEB29015, sample SAMEA2737836) | human gut metagenome | biome: human gut; feature: human-associated habitat; material: faeces | place: China | collected 2012 ... | reverse complement strand
TTTAGGTATTATCGGCATTGTTGCCGCTCTTACAATGCCGGCTCTGATTGCAAACTATAAGGAAAAAGTTCTTGTTTCACAGGTAAAAAAATCATATTCACAGATGCAAAATGCCCTTAAGTTATATGCCGCAAAAAATGAATGTTCTGAAGCTGCTTGTATATCTGATACAAACGGAACAGATGAAGACATTACCAAAAAACTTTTTGAATCATTCAATGGCGGACTTTATTGTAATAATAGTTCAAATAACAAAGAATGTAAAAATTACGGAATAAAGTCAAATACTCCGACAAGCAATGATTCCGGGACAGCAGATTATACAGATTCTTTTACCAAACCGTTTTTCATTTCCCGGGACGGAGCAACATATAAAGCAAGACAATACAGCAGCTGTATAAGAGAGGCAACGTACGTAAAAAAAGATGAAAATGGATTTACTGTGGATGAAGATGGTGACGGTAAACCTGATACAGTGACAACAACAGTTGATCTTTGTGCCATTATATATTTTGATGCAAACGGTTTAAAAGGACCTAATCAGTTTGGGGCAGATGTTTATAGAATAGATATCAGAAGTAACGGCAAAATAGATCAGGGAAGTTACATTACTAAAACTTTGTCTGATGACAAATTGTATTATACTCCATATAACATCGGCGATAAAATTAATAAATAATTTTATAAATTATATACAAACTCATCATATTGTGGTAATTTTAATCTAAGGAGAATAAAATTATGGCAGATAAAATTATAATATTTTCAGGTAAACAGTACTCAGGTAAAGACACCGTTGCGAAAATAATGCTTGCACAAATGCAGAATTATAAAAGATGTGCAATGGGTGACATAATAAAATTAACTTACGGTTCTCAAAAAGGATTGACCTACGAAGAAATAGAAAAAAATAAACCTTTATACAGACAGGATTTAATAAATCTCGGTAATTGGGGACGTGCGCAAGATCCTGATTACTGGCTGAAAAAAATTATTGAGCAGGACGGAAATATTATGGTAACTGATGTTCGCGTCCCGCATGAATATGAAGTATTTAAAAATGCGGGAGCAGTATCAATAAGAGTTGAGGCATCAAGAGAAACAAGGGCTTCGAGAGGAGAACTTATAGGAGAAAATGATATAACAGAAACGGGATTAGACAATATCAAAGACTGGGATTATGTAATAGAAAATAATTCTGACTATGATACATTAGTAAATGAAGTCAATAAAGTTATAAAAGAACTTAATTTCTAATTCTCCTCGGGTAATCATCAGGAATAGTCCAGTTATTTAACTGAATAATTGCAGTACAATAAAGACCGCTGCCTGTATCACAGGAATTTGAAGAACCTTTATAAAGCTGATTTTTATCACCTGTCCAAGAGCATTTATAAGGTTCCATACCTTTGTTATAATGATATTTCCAGTTATCGCTATCAGAAATGGGATAAAAATTAAAGGCAAATAAACATACACCAAGCCCCTCAGGACTATAACCGACACCATACATATCCATACATTTTTTAGGGTTAGACGGATAAAAATACCAGTCCCTTGTAAAATTGGTTGCAGGTCTTAATGCACTTCCATCCGGGAAATATACTAGAAACGCTCCGTCTGATAAAGTTTCTTTTTTAATTATTACCATATAAGGAGCAATATACTTATTAAACCATTTTTCTGCTTCATTTGTTCCTTCTATCGGATTTCCCTCACCGTCAATTTCAGAATTTTTTAAATCCTGATACCAATCTCGCTTGTCCCCAAAATCATTTTCTGCCATCAATATTGCCTGATTAATCGATGAATAAAACTTCTTTAATCTTGTTTCAACGACCTTGTGGTTATGTTTTTGAATTAAAACAGGCATTGTCATTGCTGACACTACACCTAAAATGCCTAATGTTATCAAAACTTCGGCAAGTGTAAATGCAGGTCTAAAACAGCATCTTAACATATCTAAATTTTACTCCTTATTTATAGTTATATATCCTTATTTTTACACATATATTCCCATAAGTCAATATTATTATTTATTTTTATTAAAGGGAGGTAAATATGTCAGTGAAAGAAGAGGTAAAAACTTTGCTTGCCCGTGAAGCTTTTACAATGACCAAATTAGCAGTTGAAATGACTAAAATATCAGGCAGAAAATATACAATGAAATCTATTTCGGATAAACTTGCAAGAAAAACTCTTAAATATGAAGAATTCATTTTGATACTTAATATTCTCAAATACAAAATAGAGTTAAAAAAGATTGAAAAGTAATCAAATAAAAAAGCCTCTCTAAAAAGAGAGGCTTTTTTATTGAAAGTTAAAATTAAACCATTCCTTCCTTAACAGCTTTTACAGCAGCTTGAACTCGGTCATTTACGCACATCTTCTGCAAAATTGAACAAACATGAGCTTTTGCAGTATGAACACTTACAATAAGTTCCTTAGCAATTTCAGTATTGCTTTTTCCGGAAACAAGATGTTTTAATACCTCAAATTCTCTTTCAGTCAAAGGAACACGACCATCAGCATTTGATTTGCTCGGAAGTATTCCGATATTATCAATTTTAGGTAAAGAATTTAAAGTCATTTGTGCAACCATAGGATCAATCCAGCACACACCCGTTGAAACATCCCTTACGACATCCGCCAATTTATTCGGATCAATATCTTTAAGGCAATAAGCACTTGCTCCGGAACTTAAAGCGGCAATAACTTCTTCGCATCTGTCATGTGAGGTCAAGGCAATAATTTTTGAATCAAACATCATTTCTTTACATTTAATCATAGCTTCAATACCGTTCATGCCCGGCAAGCCCAAATCCATTAAGATAACATCAGGTTTATGTCTTTCAATAAGTTTTAAACCTTCAACAGCATCTTCTGCTTCAGCGACTACGTTAATATCGTCATTTGCATTTAATGCGCATCTTAAACCTACCCTCGTCAGTTTAAAATCTTCTACAATAATTACGCTGATTGGTTTTGTTTGAATTTCTGCCGCTTTCTGTGTCATTAATTTACCCCACTTTCATAACAAATTGCTTCTACATTTTTTCGACAAAATTATTTAATGATATCTATAAGTGTTAATCCATTACCCATGTGGGCAATATTATTGTAAAAAATACAATTAATATTCAAATTATACCAAAATTATTTATCATGCTATAATATGTTTATAATAATTATAGTATAAGGGAGTGTAAAAATGTTGGAATTTATCTTCGGAAAAAAGAATAGCAGTCAGGAACCTAGATATATTAAGTTAAATAAGATTTATTCCGCTTTAAAAAAAGCGTATCCGTCTGACAAAATTTCCGACGAAAGAAAACAGGAATTAAGCAGTATGATACAAAAATACGGATATCTTCCTTATCCATATATTAAAGCACTGGAAGAACTTACTCCCGAAGAAATTTTGTTCGGTCTTGAATTAAAATGGAAAGATAACGGGGTTTTAAAAAATAACGAATTTGAATTTTCAAATGATAAAATAAGCGTTCTTGCAAGGAATAATGTAAAAAATTCATCATGGATTCAAAAAGAAGGGCACAACATTAAACTTATAAATCTTGCAGGACTTGGAGACGGAAATAAAACCGCAGAAACAGGTAAATTTATGGACTGGCTACGCCAGCTTTTAATACTTCCGACCGGTAATCTTCAAAACAATATTTATAATACAACAATATATTTAATACCTTTTCACCCGAGAGAATTCGGATGTGCTTATCTGCCGAAAAGCTCGGAAATAAGCGAAAAGCTTTTTGATGAGAATATAGAAAAAATTACAGGTCTTAATGCAAAAGAACAGGTTCAAACATTTATAATGCTTGCACAGCTTGCAGGACATCCGGTAATTTATGATATTCTTCCGCAGACAGGACGTTTTTCAAAAGCCGTTCTTGCAAACCCTGAAATTGCAAGATGGTTTGATATTAATATATTAAATAAAGAACTCAATGAAAATATTGACAGAATTGCAAAAAACATGCCCGAATCATTTGATGATGAAGATGTCGAACTTGTTAAAAATATTTATAAAGATTCTCAAAACGGCACCTCGGGAGATTTAAGCTCACATTATAAAAATATTTACGATACGTTTGACAGTTTGATGAACGAAGCAAAAAAAGAACTTTCAAACGCCATGATGAAAAAAACAAATCAGGAAAAAATCCATAAACGTGCCAGAGATATTGTTGCAAAAATACATGGCTTTAAAGTAAATCAAAAACTTAGCGAAGATGATATTACAAAACAAATTGAAACCATTCAGGAATTAATAAAAGAAGGTTTATGGCCTGCCCCGGGGGGAGCATGGTGTTCAGCAGGAGTACCTGTGTATGACAAAATGAGTGAATGCGGTGGATACCCGACATTTAAACATTATGATTATAAAGGAGAAGACGTTACTAATTTTGCAAACCTTGACTGCCAAACTCCGTATTACTTCTGCTGCCTTGAAGACGGAAGCTTTAATACTCAGGTGGTTGACTACTTTGTTGATTATATGGTGAATTTGCAAAAAGAATATAATTTTGACGGTTACAGAGTTGACCATATTGACCATATTGTAGACAAGGTTTCAGAAACAAACGGACGCCCTATAAGTTACAGGGCACCGAGAGTTGTACTGAACAAACTTAATAAGACATTAAAAAGCAAAATTCCTTATTTCGGCACACTTGCCGAATATATGTTATGGGATGATTTCCTGAAGGAATATCATAAAGGAATGCATTTTGATCTTTTATGGGGTAATGACATCGTTTCACAGTGCGAAAAAACTCCTGAAAAGATTACGGAAGATAACCAGCATCTGGCAAATTACAATATTAACTTCAAAAGCGGTGAAAAACTTTCAATTTTAAAAACTTATAACAATCAAGACGGCGAATTCAGGTGTATTGACCAGTACCCCGGACAGTTAGGCGAAAATGGAGCTATCTATAAATGGTTTAAGTATAAATTCCTGCCCGGAGGGAAATTTGCAGAACGCCCGATGCTTTATGTTGACGGGGATGAAAGTTTCACAAAACGCGGAATTGAAAGCGTTATAGGTGAAGAAATTTCAATGCCGAGAGAAAAGCATTATGACTTTTACAAAAAATTCAACGCAATAGATATGTTTGTAAAAAATAACCGAATTATTTGCGACGGCGAAGCTCAAATAATTGTTCAGGACGAAGACGGCTTTGCAGCATGGATTATATCAAAAGTTCCGGAGAAAACAGCTTACCTTGTTGTTTCTAATTATAAATATACAAATGAACGTGTAACAATGTTTGATGAAGACAATAAAAGTTATTCAGAAATTATGCATGGTCAGCCGGTAACCGATAAAACAATAAATCTTCCGTCTGATTACGTAATACAAAAAGAATATTATATTGACGGAGATGAATTTGTTTCATCAGCTTTTGATACAGAAACATCAACATTACATTTTGACAAGCTCGATGCAAGCGAATTCAGAGTGTACGAATTAAAAAGAGCATAAAATATGATAAAACAGCTAAGGATAAAAGATTATATATTAATTGACGAACTTACCGCAAATTTTGACAACGGTCTAAATGTTATAACAGGTGAAACCGGTGCTGGTAAAAGTATTTTGATTAATGCGATAGATATAGCTTTTGCTCCGCGTGTTTCTAAAGATGTTATCAAACATGACAAGGACAAAGCTGTCATTGAACTTGTAATCGAAAACACAAAACATGATTTAACAAAAATTTTTGAAGAAAACGGTGTTGATAACTTTGGAGAAGAAATAGTTTTAACCAGAGAAATTACACAGAACGGCGTTCGCTCAAGAGTTAACGGAACACTGGTTAATCAGGAATTTATAAAACAGCTTAAAGCATATTTTCTTGACATTCATTCACAGCATCAGACTTATGCATTCATGCAGCCTAAACACCATATTAACCTGCTTGATAATTATGCAAAAGAATCTTATGGAACAAAACTTGAAGGATACAAAGATAAATTTAAAGAATATCAGCATCTTCAGGCTCAGCTTGAAAATTTAAAAAATGCATCTGATATGACAGAAAATCAAATTGAATTTTTGCAGTTTCAAATAAATGAAATAGACAGCGCAAATATTCAAAGCCCGACAGAAGATGAAGATTTAAATGCAGAATTGGAAGTTCTTGAAAATGCCGAAAAGTTAAAGGAGCTTACAGGCACTTCCTACTGGACAATCAACGGCGATGACGGCTCGATAATGGAAGCTCTCGGAAAAATAAAACAAAATATTTCTAAAGCAGCATCAATGGACAAAAATCTTGAAGAACTTGAAAGTAATCTTATTGATACGATTGAAAGATTAAAAGATGCGGGAAGCGAATTAAGAGATTACAGCCAGAGTCTTGATAACGATACGGAAAGACTTAACGAAATACAGGAAAGATTGTATCTTCTTGATAAATTAAAACGCAAATACGGCGGCACATTGGAAACAGTGCTTGAAACATTCGAAAAATTATCAAAAGAATTAAATGCAATTGAATATTCAACACAAAATATAGAAGAACTGGAAGCGGAAATTGAAAAAGTCCGCAAAGAACTTGAACAGACAGCAACAGATATAAGCGAAAACAGAAAAAATTATGCACAGGTTCTTTCTGTATTAATCCAGGAAAAACTTGAAAAATTAGAACTTCCCAAAGCAAGATTTGAAATTTCCGTACAGCCAAAAGAGTTAAGCTCTGACGGTATAGATAACGTGGAATTTTTAATTTCCACAAACGTTTCGGAAGATTTAAAACCGCTTGCAAAAACAGCATCAGGCGGGGAAATTTCACGGGTAATGCTTGCCATAAAATCTATCTTTGCACAGAGTGATGACATTAATACAGTTATATTTGATGAAATTGATACAGGAATTTCCGGTAAAGCATCACAAAGCGTTGCGGATGAAATAGTTGAACTTTCCAAATACCATCAGATTATATTAATCACTCACCAGCCGATAATTGCTTCAAAAGCAAATAAACATTTCTATGTAAGAAAATCCCAGAGTGATGAAACAAAAGTGGAAGTTTATGTTTTGACAGGAGAAAACAGGATTAAAGCACTTGCGGAACTTGCAGGCGGGGAGATTAACGAACAGTCAATGGAATTTGCAAAATCATTAATTTTACAATAAAAAAGGAGCGGTTACGCTCCTAATCTTCAATAAAATCTCTAAAATGCTGTAATTCCTTCTTCTCTCTGATTTTTGATAATGCGGAATCCTCAAGCTGTCTTATTCTTTCTTTTGAATATCCCATTATCTCACCTAACTGTTCAAGAGTTTTCGGCATCTCTCCATTAATCCCGAAACGGCAGGTTATAATCTTTTTTTCTCTCTCAGATAAAGCCGCCAGTAAATCTTCTATACTTCCTTTTAATGCATTATTCTTTGTTTGAACTTCAGGTGAACGATATGACTTATCCTCAATATAATCTCCGACGTTCAAATCATCCGTTACAGGAGTTTCCAGGCTTATAGGCTCTTTTATAATTGATTTTTTAATTGTCATGAGTTGTTTCGTTGTAATCCCCAGTCCCTCCGCAATTTCCAAATCCGTAGGTTCACGACCGAGTTCAAAAGATAATGTAGTATACATTCTTTTATATTTTCTGATTTTGTCTGTCATGTGTACAGGTATTCTTATTGTTCGGGAATTATTCGATATTGCCCTTATAATAGTCTGTTTTATCCACCAGGTTGCATAGGTTGAAAATTTAAAATTCTTTGAATAATCAAATTTTTCCGCAGCTTTTATAAGTCCTAGTGAACCTTCCTGAACAAGATCCATAAACAATACTCCCTGACCTATGTATTTTTTTGCAATACTTACAACCAGACGTAAATTTGCCTGTACAAGTTTTCTTTTTGCGATTTCAGCCTGAGATTTTTTGCCTTCCTTAATCTGTCTGCCTAAAGCCTTTTCTTCTTTTGAATTTAATAACTTCACTTTTCCGATATCTTTTAAGTACATTTGCAAAATATCATCATCATTTGAAATCGAATTAAAAGTTCTGGGTTCTTCAATATCGTCATCTTCCAGCTCAATAAACTCAGCGTCATCCTGATATTCGGTTTTAAAATCCTTATACAAATCTTCTTCCAAGTATTTTGTTACAGCCATTAAAATCCCTCATCTTCTACAAATTGTCACACTTTTATTATTTTTGACGTAAGGTTAGTAATTTTGTTTCAATCTTTGTTTTGTGTAAAATATGAATTATGGGAATTGTAAATGAAAAAGATTTTATAAAACGCGTAAAAAACTTTTCTGAGATCTCGTTTAAACCGGGAGAACGAAAAGATTTAAATATGTTAGATACGCATGATTTAAGATATCTGAATTCGGGAGATTTCAAGGCAAATCTTCATATTCACACACAATACTCTGATGGTTCAATGACTGTCAGTGAGCTTTTGGATAATGCAGAAAAATTGTCCGAAAAAACGAATGATTTTCTTATTGCAATAACAGACCATGACACAATTGACGGCGCTAAAGAAGCCGAAAAACTTATAGAAAACTATAATCATGTAAATATTTGCTTTGGAGTAGAAATTTCAACAATAGGAATAAATTTTCCCAACCAGACAAAGCCCGTTCAAGTTCATCTTCTTGTGTACGGAATAAATCCGCATGACCAAAAGCTTGACAGCTATCTTAAAACAAAACGGGAATTAAAATTACAACTGTCAAAAGATACTATATACAGGCTTAATAAAGCACTTCCGGATTATGATTTTAATATTGAGGAAGCTTCAAAATGTCATATTATGATTGCAAAAGGTCAGGATGAAGTTGCACACCCGCTGAAAAAATACACGGCAGGAAAAATCCTGCTCGATTACTACATACCTGATGCTGAATTTTCATATGACATGCCTATAAAAAAATTCAAGTATCTTTTTAAAGGAAATGAACCGTATCATAAAATTTACAAAAAAGCACTGGAAATGTATACAGGGCAAGAGCTGCCTGATATTCCCGAAAATATTGAAAAAAGAATTCAAATAGCAAGAGAAATTTATATGCAGGCTCACCCTTCAATCGGAAACATGCTTGAACCATTTTCATCTTTTGAAGATGCCGTAGAATTTGTTTCGGAGCTTAATTCAGGTGTAATGTCCATTGCACATCCTGCAAGAACAAAAGCTTATTGTCCCGAATTTTATTCATTCCTGTTTGAACATTTTAAAAAGCATGGAAAAGATAAAGCTTTATTTTATGAAGGCTGCTATCAATCTTATGAAGGTGAATATTATCAAAAATGGCAGAGCAAAATTGACGAAGCCGCTGCAAAATTTAACCTTATAAAAACAGGCGGACTTGATTCACACGGAAAAAACATTATTTCAAGATGTCCGTATTCTTAAAGCGAAGAGGTAAACATGATTAAAAAATTATTACTGTTTATATTATTACTCACAGCACCGCTTGCATTTGCGGAAGAAGGCTATATCAGCCCAGAAACCTATGCTGTTAATGAAGCTGATTTACTTGATTATACGGATGTTCCGCCGCCGCCAAAACCTGATGTTACATCGGCTGATAAACCGCAAAAAATAAAAAAACACAGAGAAAAAAAAGTTAAATCCGAAAATAAATCCTACAAACGCGGACCGATTTATCATATGGCAAAATGGTGGACTGAACAAAGCTATAAACATGAAGACCCTAGCCATGGTGAAAAACATGAAATAAAAGTTAAACAAAGAATAGAATATGAAAAGAAACAAAATGAAATTCAACAAGATAAAGAAAATTAGAAAAAACTGTTGACAATGAAATTTGTTTCAGTTAATATAAATCTTGCTGAGGGCGTTTAGCTCAGTTGGTAGAGCGCCTCCCTTACAAGGAGGATGTCAGAAGTTCGAGTCTTCTAACGCCCACCATTTATATAAGACCTCTGACAGAGGTCTTTTTTAGTAAGGAGATATGTTGTATGAAAAAGATATTAATAATATTTTTACTTCTGTTTTCTACCTGCCTGAGTGCTTATTCGTTTGATTACATTAAAGAAAAACAATACGTTTTTTATAATCCCCAAACCGAAAAATGGAGCCTTGAACAAACATCACCTAAAGACATAAGACTTATGTATAAAATGTTTGTAGGTTCCGGCGGATTTTCGGAGTACTACAACAACAAAGGCAAACTTGCAATCGGACCTTTTACAAATATGGAATTTATCAATAACGGTGATTTCATAGGCGTTGATAACGCTAACTTAAAATTTGTAAAATACGTTTATAACGACGGATATTTTAATATTGCCCCGCTGAATGAAAAATATATACAAACACTTTTTCCCGATGCACAAATAATTAAAATATCACAGTTTAAAAACAACGAAATTACAATTTATAAAAAGCCGTTTGAAAAAAAGAAATATTTAATACTCAATGATACTAAAAAAGGATTTTATAAATACTCATATTCGCCGCAAAATGTAAAAAAAACTTATATAACGGCATTGCTCGATATTAACAAATTCGGAAAAATTATATTCTCACATTACGGAGATGACAGCGAATTATTTCCGGCATTGAGAATTTATGTAAAAAGACAAAAATGAAAATAAATGATGAACTAACAGTAAATATAGAAAAATTATCAAATCTCGGAACAGGAATTGCCAGAGTTGACGGTCAAGTCGTATTTGTAGAAAATGCTTGTCCTCAAGATGAAGTTAAAATAAAGATTACAAAGGTTAACAAAAATTTTGCCTATGCAAAAACTATCGAGGTAGTTAAGCCTTCACCGCACAGAGTTAAACCTGTCTGTCCTATGCAAAAAGTCTGCGGAGCATGCCAGCTGCAATTTATAGATTATGATTATCAACTTATCTTGAAAAAACAGATTGTCGAAGATACAATGAGGTCAATCGGAAACATAGATACTCCTGTAAATAGTCCGATACGAAGTCCTCAAACAAAAGCGTTCAGACATAAAATACAATGTCCCGTTTCGCAGACAAAAGTTTCAAAAAGAATTCTTGCAGGATACTATAAACCTCAGTCGCATGAAATCGTTAATATAAAATATTGCCCTATACAGCCTGAAATTTGTGATAAAATAATTGATTTTGTAAGATGTAAAGCCGAAGAATTTAACATTTCAGGATATAACGAGAAAAAACATACAGGTGATTTGCGTCATATCGTAATCAGAAGTTCCGTATCAACAGGCAAACTTCTTGTTACGCTTGTTATTAATGCATCAAAAACTTTTGAAAGGCTGAATGATTTTGCGAAAACAATCTTTAATGAATTTGATGCAGTTACAGGCGTATGCGTAAGCTATAATACAAAAAAAACAAACATTATACTGGGAAATAAAACAGAATGCCTGATCGGGCAGGATTTTGTGTATGAAACAATCTTAGATAAAACTTTTAAAATAGGAGCATCCACATTCTTTCAGGTAAATCCACAAAGTGCAGAAAATATTTTTAAATATGTGAAAGAAGAAGTTTTAAAGCTGAACAATCCGACAGTACTGGATGCCTATGCAGGAATTGCAGCATTCGGAATAACTGTAAGTGATGCTGCAGAAAAAGTAATCAGTGTTGAAGAAAACAATGCATCCGTAGAAAAAGCTCAAGAGGTTCTGCAGCTGAATAAAATTACGAATGTAGAACTTTGCGCTGAAGATACAACGAAATATTTAAAATCAATAAAAAGAAAATTTGATATAACAATTCTTGATCCTCCCCGTAAAGGCTGTACCAAAGAAGCCTTAGATGAAACTTTGCGGCATACCAAATCTAAAATCATCTATGTAAGCTGCAATCCAGCAACACTTGCACGCGATTTAAAATATCTGCGTGAAAAAGGATGTATTATAGAAAGTATACAGCCTTTCGACATGTTCTGCCATACATATCACATAGAAAATGTTGCCGTTATTTCTCTATAGGTTTATATAATTCCATAACCTGACGCAAGTTTTGTTCAAGCATATCTAAATTTTTATAATTTTTTGTAAGTTTAAAATCAGGCTTCGAACGTCTGCTTGGCGGCAAAGAATTAAATTTGCCTAAATACAAATTTTTCAACGATTTAAACAGATTATTAAGCACTTCAATACTTTCACTTGAAAAAGTTATAACAGACGAAACATTTTTACTTCCTGCTATATCTCTTTGGAAAGCATCGGCATAAAGACGTTTTGTCAAACCGTGAAATTCTTTTTGAATAGCCTTAACAATTTGTTTGGCACCATCATCATTAGTCAGGCCTAATGATTTATATTTCCTGAAATTTTCAAATACAAGTTTATGCTCTTTATTTTTAAAAGCAAGGTAATTAGGTCCCGGCAATATTAAAAGCTCATAAAGATTACCGCCCTTTTCAAAGCGCATTTGTATATCTTCATACCCTGAAGGTACGGCATTGTCACCAAATCTGACATCAATATCATCTACCATTTTAGGCATACCGTCCTTGCCTAAAATAATTTTTCCATCCTTGTCTTCGGCAAAAGTTTTAGCAACCTTATATCCTTTTTTCTCCATGGACTTAACAATTTTTGTATAACCCTTATTAGCATCAGGCATAAAGATAGTTGCACGCACACCATCTCTGACTACACCGCTGTAACCGCGTTCGGAATACTGATCAGTTCTGTTTGCAAGCTTATCAAGAATAGAGGGAAGTTCTTTAGTAGAGCTTTCATTAAGCTCTCTGTAAAAAGATACTTCGGGAATGCCCTGTGCAATTTGTTCCAAATCATTTTTATAAATCTCGGCAAGTTTTCGGTTTTTATCTACCAAAAAATTTCCCAGATAATTTTTTGTATCAACTTTTTTTGTTTCAACATTTTTATGAGTAGAAACATAGGTATCTTTTTGCGGCGAACGCTCAAGCGGAGAAGCTGCCCCCCCCCCGAGTTTTTTACGGATTTTTTTAGCAGCACGTGTCACACCGTCAATAACATTTTTTTCTTTGGGTTTTGTCGGCGGGACTTTTTTATTGCCTAATCCGTTTAGTACTCTTTGACTTAGTTTCATTCTACAGATACTCCACACATACTTATATAAAACATTTGAATAAAATACATTGCTATTTTGGGGTTAATTATTACAAAATTGATACAAGAGCGATTATAAATTAGAAATTATTTTTTGTCAAAATATTTTGTTTGTATTAAAATTTAAGGGTATAGTTATTAAGTAATAGCGCATATAAATAAGGAGGTTTGTAATTATGCCAGGAAAGACTATAACAGTTGACGGCAACTACGCTGCAGCGCATATTGCGTATGCATTAAGCGAAGTTTCCGCAATTTACCCGATTACTCCTTCATCTACTATGGGTGAATGGATTGATGAATGGGCGTCTCAACACAAAAAAAATATCTGGGGCGAAGAAGTGAGAGTTGCTGAAATGCAATCTGAAGCAGGTGCGGCCGGTGCCGTTCACGGTGCTTTGGCTGCAGGTTCTTTAACCTCTACTTATACAGCTTCACAAGGTTTGCTTTTGATGATTCCCGTAATGCACAAAATGGCAGGCGAAATGCTTCCGCACGTAATCCACGTTGCAGCTCGTGCTATCGCAGCTCAATCATTAGCAATTTTCGGCGATCATTCAGACGTTATGGGCTGCCGTAACACAGGTTATGCAATGCTTGCTGCAAACTCTGTTCAGGAAGAAATGGATTTAGCTCTTGTAGCTCACCTTTCTACATACAAATCTAAAGTTCCGTTCTTGCAATTCTTTGACGGTTTTAGAACATCACACGAAGTTCATAAAATTGAAGAAATTTCTTATGAAGATATTGCTAAACTTGTTGAACCCAAATATATTGAAGAATTCAGAAACAGAGCAATGAGACCGGAAGCTCCTATTTGTAAAGTTGGTGCACAAAACACTGACGTTTACTTCCAGGGTCGTGAAACAGTTAACAAATACTATGATGCTGTTCCTGACATTGTTCAGGAATACATGGATAAAGTTGCTGCTTTAACAGGCAGACAATACCATCCGTTTGATTACGCAGGTGCTCCTGATGCTACTGACGTAATCGTTGCTATGGGTTCAGGCTGCGAAACTATCGAAGAAACTATCGAATACCTAAATGCTAAACGCGGTACTAAATACGGTTTAGTTAAAGTAAGACTTTACAGACCGTTCGATGTAAAACGTTTCTTAGAAACTTTACCATCAACTGCAAAACGTGTTACTGTTCTTGACAGAACAAAAGAACCCGGTTCAATCGGCGAACCGCTTTACCTGGATGTAGTTGCAGCTCTTGCAGGTAAAGATATAAGAATTATCGGCGGACGTTACGGTTTATCTTCTAAAGAATTTACACCTTCAATGGTATTAGCTGTATACAAACATGCTGAAAACAATGGGTTCCATGGTTTCACAGTTGGTATCGAAGATGATGTAACTCATAAATCTATAGAAGTTAAAGAACACATCGTTACAGAACCGGAAGGAACTACAAACTGTATGTTCTGGGGACTTGGTTCTGACGGTACTGTTGGTGCTAACAAAAACTCTATTAAGATTATCGGTCAATACACAAACAAAGATGCTCAGGCATACTTTGCTTACGACTCTAAAAAATCTTTCGGTGTAACTGTTTCTCACTTAAGATTTGGCGACAAACCGATTAAATCTACTTACCTTATTACAGCTCCTGACTTTGTATCTTGCTCAGCTCATGCATACATCGGCAGATATGACCTGTTGAAAGGTATTAAAGAAGGCGGTACGTTCTTACTTAACAGCCCATGGTCAAAAGAAGAAGCATTCTCTCACTTAACAAGAGATATGCAGAAAACTATTATTGATAAGAAAATCAAATTCTACAATGTAGATGCTGAATCTCTTATCGAACAGCAGCCGGGCTTGCGCGGTAAAGGTGCAAACACTGTTATGATGGTTGCATACTTCAAAGTTTCAGGAATTATTCCGTTTGAACAAGCTCTTGAAGGTATGAGAGAAATGACTAAGAAAACCTTTAAGAAAAAAGGCGACGATGTTGTAAACATGAACTTAGCATTAATTGATGCCGCTGTAGACGCTTGTCAGGAAGTTGTTGTACCTGCTTCATTAGATGAAGTTTGTGCTGCAGAAGATGTTAAGTTAATTCCTGATGACGCATCTGAATTTGCTAAGAAAATCATTGAACCTTCAATGAGACAAAAAGGTGATGATATTCCTGTATCAGCAATGTCAGTTGACGGTGTTATTCCTACAGGAACAGCTTGTTTGGAAAAACGCGGTATAGCACCTCGCGTTCCGCACTGGAATTCAGAATATTGTATTCAATGCGGTATTTGTGCTTCAGCTTGTCCGCACGCTGCTATCAGAACTAAACTTATCGAAGCTGATGATTTGAAAAATGCACCTGATTCATTCAACACAGTTGATGCAAAACCAAATGATCACGGTGAAAAATTCAAAGTACAGGTTTATTGCAAAGATTGTACAGGATGCGGTGTTTGTGTAGACCAGTGCCCGATGAACAAAAACCCTGAAAAAGCTGCTTTAACTTGGTCTTCTATTGAAAAAGAAGAAGAAGCATGCGAAACAGTTAACGAAAAATTCTTTGATGAATTACCTGACAACGTAATGGGTAAAAACACTACAAAAACTATTAAAGGTGCAATGCTGAGAAAACCGTTATTCGAGTTCTCAGGCGCTTGTGCTGGTTGTGGTGAAACTCCATACGTAAAATTAGTTTCTCAATTATTCGGAGAAAACGTTATCGTTGCTAACGCAACAGGTTGTTCATCAATCTATTCAGGTACTTTCCCGACTATTCCTTACACTACTAATAAGTGTGGAAGAGGTCCGGCTTGGGCTAACTCATTATTCGAAGACAACGCCGAATTCGGTTTTGGTATGAGATTAGCTGTTGACCAAAACAGAACTACTTTAAAATCTTATGTAGAAAAAGTTGTTTCTAACGAAAAAACTCCTGCTGATTTGAAAGAAGCTCTTGAAGGTGCAATGGCTCATTTTGAAAATTCTAAAACAGAAGAAGCAATCGCTGCTCAAGATAAAGCTAAAGAAGTTCTTGCTAAATATGCTGACGTTGAATGTCCTGATTTAGCAAAAGTCAGAGAACTTCAAGACTACTTCACTGATAAATCAGTATGGATTATCGGCGGCGACGGCTGGGCTAACGATATCGGATACGGCGGTATTGACCACGTATTAGCTCAAGATAAAGATGTTAACATCCTTGTTCTTGATACAGAAGTTTACTCTAACACAGGCGGTCAGGCTTCTAAATCTACACCGACAGGTGCAGTTGCGAAGTTTGCTACAGGCGGTAAGAGAACTTACAAGAAAAACATGGGCTTGATGAGCATGTCTTACGGCTACGTATATGTTGCATCAGTTGCTTTAGGTGCTGACAGAGCTCAAACTCTTAAAGCATTCCAGGAAGCTGAAGCATACAAAGGACCATCAATCATCTTTGCTTATGCACCTTGTATCGCACACGGTATCGATATGAGCAAAACTCAAACAGAACAAAAACGTGCTGTAGAAGCAGGTTACTTCCCATTATACAGATATAACCCTGCTAACCCTGAAGCACCGTTCACCTGGGATGCTAAAGATCCTAAAGGAAGCTACCAGGAATTCATCAGATCTGAAGGACGTTATAAGTCATTGCTTAAAACAAATCCTGAAGCTGCAGAAGCTCTATATACTCAGGCAGAAGAAGATGCTGCTAAACGTATGGCTGTATACAAAGCAGTCGGCGAATTGATGAAGTAGTTCGAAATGCATCATAAAATAAAAAGAGGTATCAATTTGATACCTCTTTTTTATTATGAAAGTTTTTTCCGGTATTTCTTTATAATATTCGTAATATCTTCCGAATATCTGTCAAAGAGTTTATTTACACTATCCGCTTCATTATCTCTAATTGGATGCTTATCAGCTCTGTGATTATTATATGAAAAAACATCTCCCTTTTTAGCAGCAGTAGAATTATCCCCGATTACAATATCAAATTTTGTCGTTTTCGGAGGATTTGAATATTCAAAATGACAAAGGTCAATCTTTGAAGTATCAGCAGACTTAAATCTTTTCGGGCGAATAGTTAAACTCTTTAATTCATCAAATTTAATTTTTGCCTCAGGTATAGGATCCGCAATATTTTTAACCTGCAGGCTGCCGCTTTGCGTTGCTATATCTTTTTGCTGTTTCTTTAACATTTCCGAAACACCGATAAAAAAATCATTAATTTTATCTAAAAGCGGCATATGTTTATCATTTACCGGTTTTACGTAGCGTCGAATTACATCTTTACCCGTAAATGACGGTCTTAAAACGTTTGAAGTATTATAATTTTGTTTTGAAATCGAAAACGCTGATACCTGATTAATCATATAATCTCCTTAACTAAAAAACAGGTCATATTACTGACCTGTTCTATATTTTTTTATTAAAATTCTTCTGTTTTAGAATGAATTTCATCAATTTTTTCAATAACTTCTTCGGGTAAATCTTTCAGCGGGTCTTTCACAAGGGCTAAATCTTCTCTGTTTTTAGGGTCTGTTTTAAGAAAATCATTTTCCAATGCAAGTTCACGCTGACGCGCTTTAGCAAGATTTAATTGTTTCTCTTTTAATTCACTGTAGTTTTTAGAAAATTCTCTGCTGACAGCAGAACCATGACTTATAGAGTGGAATAATCCGCCTAGCAATAATACCTGCGGAGCCCAGGAAAGTGCGGTTGCTCCAATATTTTTTAATGCTTCGGGAGTTTTAGATGAAAATTTGTTAATTCCATTTTTCACACTTACCAATAGTTTATTATTATTAAGGAATTTAGCAGCTTTTTCCGTACCTTTTTGCATTACCTTAGGAGCGTTAACGGAGGCTAGTTTTGTTGCACCTTTGCTGACAAGAGCAAGAGCACCAAGACCTGCGGCAAATAAAGTTCCTAAAGATAAAAACGGGTGTTCTGTATCAAATTTACGAATTTCCGGAGACGCTTTTGATAATTCATTTTTAGCCATGCCGACTAAACCGACGGCAGCGAGTGATGCTCCCCATAAACCGCCGATTTTCAAACCGTTAGCCGCTTTTGCCGCTAAACCGGAAACCTCTTTCGAAAAAATCTTTGTTTTTCCTCTGGTAAACACAGCCGCTCCTAAACCTGCTGCAACAGGTGCGGCGAGGATTAAAGTGTTAGTTATTTTATTATGTTTTTTCTCGTTTGCGCGAGACATAGTTTTTAAATAAGCGACACGACGAACTGAAGCATCATCTAAGCTGATAAGTTCATCAATTCTGTCACGTTTACCCTGAAAATTAGGACTGATTGCTGAAATTTGCATACACACACCTACACTTTCACAAATTAATTATACTGTATTAAACCCCAAAAGTAAATTTTTTTGCCAGTAATTAAGTTTTTTGTTAAGAATATTTACACAAAAGTATATTTTTAATATTATACAGTTATGAAAAAATTTTACATTCACACAATGGGCTGTAAATCAAACCAGTTTGAAAGCTCAATAATAGCCGAAAATTTAGAGAAAAACGGAATAACAAAAACAAAAAATATTGAAGATGCGGATTATTATATACTAAATTCATGCACCGTTACGCATAAAAGTGATAATGAAGCAATGTATCTTCTGCGTAGTGCAAAACACAAAAAGCACGATATAACGACAATTTTGACAGGCTGTGTCGCACAGATAGAAAAGGAAAAACTTCTGAAAAATGATTTTATTGATTATGTAATCGGTAATAATGAAAAACTTGATTTATATAATGTTTTAAAGGAAGCTGAAAAAACACATTGTGCAGCCGCAGATATTATGAAGCTTGAAGAATTTAACAAGGTTGAGCTCATAGATACGGCAAAAACGCGGGCAAGCCTGAAAATTCAGGACGGCTGCGACAACAGATGTTCATACTGCATAATTCCTTTTGCCAGAGGGAAAAGCAGAAGTGCCGACATTGATTTTATAATTGAACAAATAAATAATTTTTCAAAACATGGATTTAAAGAAGTTGTGCTTACAGGTATTCACATAGGTCTCTGGGGAAAAGACATTAACATGACACTTTTAGATTTGCTTAGAGCAATTGAAAGTAAAACGACAATCGAAAGATACAGATTAGGTTCGCTTAACCCTCATGAAATTACTGATGAACTGTTGGAATTTCTTTCTAAATCAAAAAAATTCTGTCCGCATTTCCATCTTTCACTTCAATCAGCGTGCAACAAAACTCTTCGTTCAATGAACAGATTTTACAAGGTAGAGGACTACTTAAAACAGATAGAAAAGATTAATGCAATGTTTGACAATCCTTTTCTTGGCAGTGATATTATTACGGGCTTTGCAGGCGAAACTGAAGAAGATTTTTATACTACAATCGAAAATTTAAGAAAATCAGGTTTATCACAAATTCATGTTTTCCCGTACTCGATAAGAGAAGGCACTGCAGGGGCAAAGGCTGAAAATCAGATTAACGAAAACATAAGACAAATAAGAGCGGATGTTGTAAAAGCACTTTCTGCCTTAAAACATATTGAATTCATAAATAAAAATATCGGAAAAGAACATGAAATACTAATAGAAAAGCATCCGGATAAAAAAACAGGTATGCTTAAAGGGATTACAAGAAATTACTTAACTGTTTTGGTTAATTCCAAAGATGAAAATCTTTCCAACACACTACAAAAAATTAAAATAACCAAGTATGAAAACAACAAAATATACGGAGAATTGATATAAAAAAGGACCCGTTAAATGAGTCCTTTTTAATTATCAGTTTCTGCTGTTAAGTTTTGCAAGCAGTCTTAAAATTTCGGTGTAAAGCCATACAAGCGTAATCATAAGCCCCATAGCTCCATACCATTCATAATCTTTATCAAGCATATTTCGTGATGCGTCTTCAATAAAGAAGAAATCTTGAATTAAAGCCATTGCAGCAACTACCACAACCACAAGGCTGAAACCAATGCCTACAGGTCCGGCTCCCCATATCAGCGGAATACCGCGTCCAAAGAAAGAGGCTGCAAATTGGATCAAATAAATAACCATAATTGATAACAGTGATGTTTTTAATACAGCTGCAAATCTATCGGTATATTGTATCATTCTTGCCTTATAAAGCATAAGCATTACAAAAAGTACTGCAAAAGTTCCGAGTATTGCCTGCAAAATAATTCCATGCCATTGAGCCTCAAAAAATGCAGAAAATGCTCCGAGCACCAAACCTTCCATTAATGCATAGGGCGCAGCAGTATACTTAGCAATTGAAATATTAAAACTTGTTGCTATAACTAAAACAAAACCAATTATACCTCCGACAATCATCATAACCGGAACTAAAGATGGTGTTGTAAACAACGAATAAACACTAATTGCCGCCCCTGCAAGCAGACAGGCAAAGAGCATAAAAATTTTACTTACCGTGCCTTCAATTGTCATTGGTTCGCCATCAAGAATTCTTTCTTGCGAGGAAAACCTGTTCTCATTTAATATTGGATTTGACATAATTAACTCCTTCCTTTACCATGATTATATACTATATTACAAAAATATACTATTTCTTAATAATAAAATAAGGTTTACAATGTTTTTAGAGAATTTCAGAAAGTTTATAAGCTATTACGGAAAGAAAAGATATCTTAACCTTTGCGGTTTTACTGTACTATCTTTTATTGCAGGTTTTCTGGAACTTATCGGTGTTGCCCTGATATATCCCTTTATAATGCTAATTTTAAACCCTAAATCATTTGCGGATTATATACCTTTTGTAAAACTTGATAACTCCTTAAAAACAGGTTTGTTGATAGGATTGGCAGTTCTTTTAATATTTATATCAAAAAATATTTTTATGATATTTATTCAATATATTCAAAACAAATTTGTCTGCAACTGGAAAAAAGATATTACAGCTAAATTCATGCAGTATTACATTTATGCTCCATATAAAGATACAATGAAGACTTCCCAAACAGATAAACTGTATAATATTGAAACGATTTGCAGTATAGCCGTTGACGGGTTTATTATGCGCGGATTAAATCTTCTGACAAACGTAATTATCATTGTAATGATTATAGGACTTCTGTTTATAAAATTTCCTTTGCCCGCTTCCGCCACACTTCTTTTTGTAACGGTTACAATGTTTCTTCAAAATAAGTATTTCAAAAAACGAACAGCCATACTTGCAGATACTATGGCAGAAAAATTTCAAAAATACAAATCTGCAATCATGGAAAATATTATAAATATTAAAGAATTAAAAATATTGTCAGCAGAAAAAATATTTTTTGATAAATATACGGAAGCAGAAAAATCATACCGGGAAATCCAAACTCTGCAAGGCTTTTATAATGCGGTACCGCCCTATTTTATCGAAATGCTTATTGTATGTGCGCTTCTTCTTCTGGCATGCATTCTATCTGCACAAAATGCAACAAGCAATTCATCTCTTGTTGCTTCCTTTGCAATAGTTATTGCCGCACTTTTCAGAATAGCACCTGCATTAAACAGAATACAAACATCTATCATTAATATAAATTCTACAAGGGATTTCGTAAAAAAAATTAATGAAGAATATGAAAGCTGTAATTTGGGAAATTTCAAAATTTTTGACAGCAGTCTAAACGAAAAAATAGATTTTAAAGAAAGAATAACACTTAAAAAAATTTGTTTTTCCTATAATCCGGCTAAACAGGTGCTTAAAAATATATCATTTGATATTAATAAAGGTGACTTCATCGGAATAATAGGACTTTCAGGAGCCGGTAAAAGTACTCTTGCCGATATTTTAACCGGTCTTTTGCCGGCTGATTCAGGACAAATATTAGTAGATGGCATTGAACTTTCACAGAATAATTTCCACAAATTCCGTCATATAATCGGTTATGTTCCCCAACAAATTAATATTCTAGATAAATCTTTTAAAGAAAATGTGGCATGGGGATGTGATAAAATTAACGATGAAAGAGTTATAAAAGCTTTAAAAGCGGCTCAGCTCTATGACGTAATAAGTGAATATACAGAAGGAATTAATTCTAATATTATAATAGGTTCAAACGGATTATCCCAGGGGCAAAAACAAAGATTGGCAATAGCCCGGGCGCTTTACAGAGATCCGCAAATACTTATATTTGATGAAGCAACATCAGCTCTTGATGTTCAAGTTGAAAGTGAAATAACCGAAATGTTGAAGACAATAAGTTCCTATAAAACAATAATTGCAATTGCACACAGGTTATCAACACTTAAAGCATGCAATAAACTGATTTATATGAAAGACGGTCAAATAATAGATGTAGGAACTTTTGAAGAATTAAGCTTCAAGTATCCTGATTTTGACAATCTTGTAAAATTATCCTCAATAAAATAAAAAAGTTAAAAAAAGTACTTTACAATAAAAATTTTTTATTCTATAATAATTGCATAAGCCCCAACGAAATAAGTTGTGGAGAAGTTAATCCTCAGTAGCTCAATGGCGGAGCAACCGGCTGTTAACCGGTAGGTTGTTGGTTCGAGTCCAACCTGGGGAGTTTTTTCTATATTTAGGGGTTGAATCAGGTTCAAGCCCTTTTTTAGTGCCGTTTTCCAGAGTTCGATTGTTGTCCAAATTGTAGCGTAAATTGTACTGATTTTCTGCGATTGTTTGGAATACTGGCTTCAATATCAGGTTAAAAGTTTTGTCTTTATAAGAAATTTTTTCGCTGATTATTTCTAAAATTTTTCTGCGTTGAGCTGTAGTTCCTTTTTGATAATATTCATACGCATTGTCTGTAAACCTAAGCAGAGCGTCAGCTTGCTCATAAAATTGTTTATCAAGTTTATTAATTTCTTCAAGCTGAATATACATCTTATCTTTTTCTGCCTGCCACTTGTCATTTTGCTTTTGCCAAAATTCATGAGTTATAGTTCCGTCCAGTTTGAGTTCAAACGCATTTTCAATACGGTTTTCTAAAGTTGTTATCTGCTTTTGAAGATTTGCTTTAACTTCTTTTGAATAGCCGTTTTTCTTGTCATGCAAAACTTTTAATTCATTTGCAATCTTCTGCCTTACACTTGACGGGATAATTATCAGCTTCAAAACTTCTGCAATAGCTTTATCAAGCTTAGTTTCATTGATATAATCACGTTTGCAGTTACCGCCTTTGTTGCCTGTACAGTGATAATATATGTATTTACCCTTTTTAAGTTCAGCAGTCAAAAGACAACCACAGTGCTCACATCTAATTAAGCCTGTATAAGCAAATTCATAATTCTGTTTTCTTGCTTTATCAGGGCTTATAAGCCTGTCTTGAACCCTGTAAAACAGCTCTTTACTGATTATCGGTTTATGCTTTGCATTTTCATAAATCTTATTCTCAAACTTAAAAACACCTGTGTATATAATATTTTTTAGCATGTATTCAATCGTAGTTTTAGCAACTTTTTTACCTTTCTTAGTTCTAAACCCGTCCTCATAAAGTTTATTAGTAAGGCTTCTTAATGAATACATACCACTATCGTACATTTCAAAGGCTCTTTTGACATAAAATGCGTTCTTCTCATCAATGGCTATTGCCTTTGAGCCGTCCTCTCTTGTAATGTTTTTATAGCCGACTGGTGCTTGATGAGGGTATTCACCTTGACTTGCCTTTTGTCTAAGCCCTGCTATAGTTCTAAAACCTATGATTTTTCTCTCATATTCAGCAAAACTCATACCAATATTACGCATTAAATCGCCCTCTATAGTATCAACATTCGCTTCTGTTGCTGATAGCAACTTAATTCCTTTACGTTCAAAAAGAGGTCTTAATACTCCATGATAATCGGTTGTATTTCTTGAAATACGGTCTAAACGCCAAATAACAACGGCATTTATATGATTTTTCTTTTTACTGCAATAGTCCATAAGCTCTTGAATTTCAGGTCTTTCAAGATTTTTTGCAGATTTTCCTTCATCAACAAAGACTTTATCAACAATGTAACCGTTCTTTTGAGCAAACTCAATACAAACGTTTTTCTGATTTTCAATGCTAAAACCGTGTTTTGCCTGTTCTTCTGAAGAAACTCTTGCATATATAATAGCTTTTTCCATACCGTCCCCTTCACCCTATTTTATATTAACTATGTGCCAAATTGTGACATATTTACGTAACTTCATGAACTTTTGTTTCATCATAAATTTCTTTAAGCACACTTACATAATCAACAAGCAGCTCAAAATCCCGCTCATCAGAAGCTTGAGAGGTGCCTTTGAGTATATTTATCGTTATGTCATCAGCTTTAAGTGTTAACATTTTTTATAAATAATGTATAGGTTTTGAAATTACAAAATTACACACAGCAAAAAACACCCCGAAAATAAACAACCGTCTATTTTCAGGGTGTAATTTACCAGCGGTTACATATTGTTACCTTCTTGACCATTCTTCAGGCCATTATAACTCATGGGCTCAATCATTGAACCAAAATCAGCATATTCTTCCATGCCTGTTACATCGAAACACACTGCATTGGTCGGTTTCTCATTTTCGCCGAGTCTAACGGTTTGATTGCCTTTAAAACGGTTATGGGTTTTCGCATAGCTCATAAAAGCATTTTCATCTATATGTTTTTTTCGGTCATTACCATAAAATTTGTTTATTGCATGGATTATGACATCTTTTTTAAAGCGTACCTGCAAGCGTTCTTCACCATCTACAGAGATTTTGGCAATTCTGAAATGCGTGTCCTTTTCAAGCTGTTTGAGGTCATATAATGTTACAATTTCAGCAAGAACTTTATCCACAACAGTTTTTATGCTTTCGTACTTCTGAATTTGCTTTTTAGCATACTCAATAACCATTTCTTGAAGATTATCCACCTTAACTCCTGCAATATTCAAAAGCATTAAAGCTCCTGTGTAAGCATAAGCAATATTGCTTATGACTCTATTTTGCGTATCTTGCACATTTGCTTTTAACATTTCAAATATCTGTTCATAGAACTTTATAATATCGTCTTTAGAATATCTGAGGAATTCCGGAAGAATTAGTGATAATTCTTTCAGATTGTCATTACTGTCATTATTAACCTCATGATACTTGAATTTATCTGCCTTAAAGATTTTGCCAAATATTTCAATAATATTCATACGGTTAACGACTTCCCGCAAATCTGGTAATGTTTCATTAGTTGAGTAGGCAAGCGGGCTACAAGTATGAATATACTCAACACCTCTACCGTATGGCAGCATTCTCGTTCTTGGTATAGCCTTATAAGCTCCTTTGACTAAAGCTGTAAAATTTGAAGAATTGAGGGTTTCGCCTTTAACATCATCTATACAAACATTCATACAGTTGTACCTAGAACAAAAATACTCATTACTTTTTGCTGAGGAACCGCCTGATGTTAATGCTTCTCGAGCTAAGCCAAAAATTGATAAACCTACAGTTACAAGTGTAGATTTGCCTGTACCTGTTTCACCATATAAAATTAAGGTCGGAACACCATATCTTTTGACAATATCGTTGAAGTACAGTGCCATAACCATGTGCCCCAATGTTAGTAACGGTAATACTACATTATCGCTCCAACATTCCAAAATATTAGTCATCAATTCATTTGCGACTTGTTTTCCTGTTTTGTTGCTTTTAGCTAGTTTAGGCAGGTAATGGGTAGCTTCTGCAAGCCTTACATAAGTATTATCACCTGTTTTAATATAGCCATTGTCATCAGCCCAATAAACGCAAGTTGGAGTTGATAAAGCATTTTCATACAATAGATTACCGTCAGGCGTTAAACCTGCGTTTGTATAGATTGTTGCTGTTGAAGCAACTTTAGGCGAGATATATTCTTCAACAAAGGTTTTAAACTCTGCCTCTTTCATACAAACAGAGAACCCCGTATAAAGATTATTTACAGTTGTTTGGAACTGATTTACATCGGATTTTGAGTTATAAGCGATTTCGACATCAGTTTCAATCCTGCCTTTATCATTCTGCAATGTTACAACATAGTATCTATGTGGCTTTTTCCCACTTTTATCATTATAGACAAGTGTACATTCTTTGACATCTGTTACGATAAAATTAGCCAACAGATTTATACTTAATGCCCCATTTCGTCTTTTGAGTAAAAAGGTCTTATTGAATGCCTGATATAAGAATTTATCAAGTTTGGGCAGATTATAGTCTTCTGATTTGCAGGATATGCTTACAGTGGAAATAAAAGACAGAGCATTTATCCGTTTTTTGTTTTCCATGAAAAGGTCTGCAATTGTTCGCTTCCCTAGTAAAAGAGGGTTTTGTTCATCAAGGTTTACAACATTTGATGTGTTGCATAGAACTTTTGATTGACAATTTTTGCATATTTCAGGATAGTTCTGTGATAGGTATGCACATGTCTGCGGATGTCCGAATTGTCTTGCATAATCAATCTTCTTTTGAGTTTCTTCATAATTGTATCGAGGATACGGCTCCGACAATTCATGAATTAACTCATCAGAATCTTCAATTTGAGCTAAAACGGTAATCATACTATGCCACTCTGGCTCTGATAAGCAATCTGCATTATCTCTACAATGACGTAAGAAAGCACAATTGTTGAATATTTGTTCAATATTGAGATTTTTATACATCTTACGCTCTTTATCAGAGTTGGGAAGTTTATAAGCTTGTCCTTTATTAGTTGGAACATCCTTGTTAATGTAGTCTAACCACACCTTCGGCAATTCTGCAATAATGAAGTTGCCATTTTCATCTACACCATCAATGATTTCATATTGCTTACCGTTAATGACCGATGGTGCAATCATTATGTAACCATTATACTTGACATCACAAAATTGACCGATTTTCCCACAAGGGGCAGTAATCCCCTTTGCAGAATAAATTAGATGTCTTCCATTACCGCTTGCAGTAGACTGTGTTAAAGTACGAGGTAATTTAACACCTAATTCAACTTCTAAAGCCTTTAAGTCGTCCATTGCTGTTGATTTTTCATCATGGTAATCAATATCAATAACGATTACTCCTGATTTTTTACAAGCCATTGCAGCATTGTAACCTGCTTTTAACATAGCTGAGACATCTTGCCCGAATTGAGCATCTTTAAACCCGCTACGTGTTGCGGGAACTTTTGAATTTCCCTTGCAAGGGAATGTGGCAAAGTGTTGCCAATTTTCGACAATACAGTTTGTCATTTTTTTCTCCTTTTGTTTTATAAGTATTTCTTAACAAATGGAGCCTAAATAACTTCTCAATCACAAATTTTTATAGTATAATACTATTGCTTTTAAAAATCGTGGGAGATGCTGTTAGGTGTCTCTCATTTGTTTTATATTTTTATAATAAACTAAAAAATTAAAAATGGTTTAAATCCAGTTGTAATAGTTACATTGCCGTATATTCTTATAAATTTTAGCGACAAATTTTTAAAGGTTTTTATAAGTTTATAAATGAAAAAATATTGCAAATAAACATTGCATAAAATACTTATTGTACAATAGATTTGGTTAATTTTTGTTTAATTTTTTAGCGACACAAATATAGACTTAGATATTCTGTTTACATACTTTTTCAAGGTAACAAGGCGAAAGAGCAGGTCTATACTTGCAGATAGCAATTTTGCTCCAAGAGTCAAACACTGCAAGGTTATTAATGAAATCGTCTTTATAACTTTCTTCATCAAAAACAGCTTTAGAAGCAGCTTTAATTTTTTTCTTTATTTCTCGTTTTAAAATATTTATACTTTTTTCTAAATTTCTTGCGACTTTTTGATTTGGTTTGCTACAACGACCTGTTCTAAAATCAATCTTATTAAATTCTTTTTCATCAATCTCACCCCAAAGCAGCAATGCACAGAACATAAAATATTGCTTAACGGATAACTTGAACAATACTTTGTTATATATTATTTGCCTGTCTTTTAATGGCATATTTTTGCAACATTTGTATAGAGTACAATAACTCTCACAATCTTTCGGTAAACTTTTGGGTCTGCGGATAATAATAGGATAGTTAAAATACAAATCCTCTTTATCAGCTTTTTTTAACCCTGTAAACTCTAAACTTCTAGTAACACAAAGAAATTTTTTCATAGTTCAATACTAGCATAAATACAGAATACAGAATTAAATCAATTAAATTAAAAACCATTCTATAATATTTATTATTAAAAAAAACAAAAAGGTTATCCGCATTCAAGCAGATAACCTCTAGTAACTCATAAAATTAAATTTTTATAATTTAGTATTTCGTAAGACATCTAACTGTTTTTCATATTTTTCGTAGACTTCTTCTGCCTTAGCTTCATTATATTCAGAATTTTCACCCATGTAATATTTTTTTGCTCTTTCATTCATTTCTTTCAAAAGAGGTTCAAGGTCAGAGTAAGCTTTTTCTTTAGCAATACTTATTTCGGGCAAACTTTTTATAAGAGCTTTTTCCTCACAAGGTTTCCAATCGGCTTTTCCTCTGTAATTACATGTACACTTTGAAGCCTTTGGATTAACCGTATCTACTACAATTCGAGCTATTTCATACTCAAACTTATCACCGCTGTTACCCATTTCAACAGGTGTTTCGACTCTAAAAGCATAAGTTTCCTGACTAGATTTTTCATCTTCTTTAAATTTTACAAGTTGATTATAATCTTTGTTGTAGCACACATATTTTGTACCTTTGTATGCATCCGCATAGCCTTCTTCGTATTCCTCGTAAGCTCCTACTTCTTTGCATTGGCTGACAAGATAGCTTAAAGTCAATTTTCTATTTTGCTCTTTGATGTAAAAATAAGCACCAAGAGCTAGAATAATTATAACAACACTTAAAATGCTGGCAATAATAACAAATTTTTTATTCATTAATAACTCCTTTCTGATTTTATATTCCAAACATACTTTGTATTGAGCGGACGCTGTTCATTGTGTCGTTCAAAATGTTTACACCATTCCCGACACCTCTTCTTACTTTATCTAGCTTAGTATCATTAACCCCCGTTTGTGTAACGGTTCCGTTATTTATATTTTGATTATTAGGTTGACTTTCTCCGGCACAAAGAACTTTGCCTTGAGAATTCAATACCTTGTTGTAAGTAGTTTCAAGTTGGCCTGCGTTTATTACTAATTTTGCTTTAAGATAATTAAACTCATCTTGTGTAATTTCTTTTTTCTTTAGTTTATCTGATAAATTATTGTAAGCACCTTGTATTCCTGAGATTGTCAAAGAAGAATAGCCTGTTACATATGGATTTGTATATTCGGCATTCTCACCATACAATTCCTTAAGTATGTTGATTTTGCTTTCAAGTATTGCAAATTTTTCTTCATCAAACGGCAAACCTAAATTACTTTTTCGAGACAATTCGTTGTATTCTTTTTCATAAACGTTCAAAGTTGTTTCTATCTTTTTAGCTACTGGAAATTCATTTTGAAATTTAAGTTTTTCTGCTTGAGCTGCTTTTTTATTAGCTTCCTCTCTTGCTTTTGAGTCACGTTCATTTTTCTCCCATTGAGCTTTTTGAGCTGGAGTCATATACTTCCAAGGATTATTAAAAACCTCAATAGCTTTGAGTGCATCTTTTTGAGTACAATAATCAATTTTTCCATTGTCATATCGACATTTGCGGATGTATGTCCCGTCATTTAACTTTTCGGTGCTATACACCTGAACAGCCATTACCATTTGTGATGAGAGCAAAAGTGCTATTAAAATTTTCGCAGATTTATCCATCTTAACTCCTTTCATTATTATTTTTATAATATTACATAAATTTAATAATTAATATACTTATATTCCTTTTGTAACATGTATTTACAGAGTTTTTGTAGAACGTATTCGACTGATAAATTGTAGGTTGTATTCTACAATTTTAAATATGGGTATTCGTAAGATACAAAATGAATTAGGACGAAGATTAAAAAGTTTGAGAACACAAAAAGGGCTTACTCAAGAAGATGTTGCCCATGAAGTCAAAATTTCTCGTGACCACTTGTCAAATATTGAAAACGGTAAACATCCAATAAATATAAAGAACCTTTATAAGCTGGCGGAATTTTTTGAAGTTGATATGAAATATTTTTTTTAAGGTTTTTGAATGATACATAATTATATTGTGTAACATTGGTTAAATTTTGCTGATTATTACCCTTGTTTAATTTCACCTACATTGTTAATAAGAGTAAATGAGATGGTGTACATGGAATAATACTCAAATTATAATATAAATATATTATGTATTATTGAATATGAGTGCATTTCAGCTATAGAAAGAGGTTAAAATGGAATTTGTACAGCCTATTAGAGATGTGAAACAAATTGAAACTATCAAAAAACTGTTAAGACTGCGAAGTTTAAGGGATTACTGTTTATTTGTTCTTGGTATAAATTCAGGATTAAGAATAAGCGATTTATTAAAACTTAGAATTTCGGACATATCGGAACGAGGGAAAATCAAAGACCGCATAAGGTTAAGAGAGAAAAAAACAAATAAGTTTAAAGATTTTCCTCTTTCAAACAGTACAAAATCAGCACTAAAAGAATATTTAAAGACAAGAGAATATAGTGAAAATGAGCCTTTATTCATATCAAGAAAGAATAAAGGCTTTTTACTGCGGCAGCAGGCTTATAAAATTATCAATAATGTTGCTAAATCTGTTGGAATAAAAGAAAAAATCGGCACTCACACCTTACGTAAAACTTTTGGCTATCATGCCTACAACAACGGCTATGACATAACACTTATTCAAAAGTTATTCAATCACTCATCACCAAGCGTAACACTTCGTTATATAGGAATCACGCAAGAAGAAATGGATAATGTCTATTTGAGTTTGGATTTGTAATTTACATTAATTCATTTTTAAATTATTATGCTATAATAGTTCTAAAGATAAATGAGGTTTATATGCAAAACTTATATTGCAATGTGAATGATTTAGTTAATGAAAGTGATGTTGAACAAAAGTTTTTATATAAATTCCTTACAAATGAAAATCCTTTTGGACTAGGATATTCTGATTCTGAAATTAATACTAAAACATGTATTAAATCATATATAATAAATAAAGGGAAACAAAAAACCTATATTCCTGATTATTTAATATCTATAAGAGGTATCCCTACAATAGTTGTAGAAGCTAAAAATCCTACTGTTGATTTGAATGAAGCCTTTGCTGAAGCTCAATTATATGCACATCAAATTAATAATGGATTTATACATAGTGTAAATCCTTGTAATATTGTTATTGTATCAAATGGGTTAGAGACTTGGTTTGGTTATATTGATTCTGATACCCCTTTTTTAAAATTACAGAACAATGATTTATTTGTTGGAAATGTAAAATTTAGTGAAGCTATTGATAAATGTTCTAAAAAGTATTTATCTAACTTTGCTGATGAAATCTATAAAAAAGGTCGGGCAAAATCTATATTTAAAACTCCAGTTTCTTCTCTTGGGGGTCAACGTATTATCAATGAAGAAATGATATCTAACGATTTTGGAAATGCATTAGTTTCAGATTATAAAAATATCTTTGACCCAGAAACCGAACATGATAGATTGAATATTGTTAAAAATGCATACGTTCACTCTTCAAAAAGAGAACAACATATTGAACCAATATACAAAGAGATAAAAAAAATAAAGGTTCCAAGCCTTAATGATTCGACTTTACTGTCTACTGATAATCCAAAAGAATTGATATCAAAGGTTGATATACACATTTCTGACAAAGCATGTCAATGTCCATTGATATTAATAATTGGAAATAGAGGTAGTGGGAAAACAACTTTTATAAGGTATTTTAAAGAAAAAATTTTAGATAGTTCTTATCACAATATATCTGATAAATGTGAATGGTGTTTTTTAGACATGAATTATGCCCCACTGGATAATAATGAAATTTATGATTGGGTTAAAAAAAATGTTATAGAATGTATAAAAGATTCACACTCACAAATAATTGATTTTGATAGCAAGGAAGGTTTAGAAAAATTATATAAAGAAAGAATTGATTCTTTTAAAAAGGGAGAAGGTAAATATATAGAAAACGATACTAATTTATATAATAAAGAACTTTATAATCTAATCAAAACTGCAAAAACAGATACAGATTTAACTTTAAAAGGATATATAGAATATTTAAATAAATATGAAGATAAAACTCCAATTATTGTTTTTGATAACTGTGATAAAAGAGATAAAGATAAACAATTATTAATGTTTGAAGTTGCTCAATGGATTAGAAAACAATTCAAATGCATTGTTTTACTACCAATGAGGGATATAACTTATGACATGTACAAAGACCAGCCCCCGTTAGATACTTTTGTTCGGGATTTAGTTTTTCGTATTGACCCTCCTGATTTATTGAAAGTATTAATTAGTCGGCTTGCCTACATTGAAAGATTAAATAAAAATAATATACAAACAACGCATTATACACTAGAAAATTCAATGAAAGTTCAAATAAGACCAGATGAACTTTTAGATTATTATAGACAAATATTAAGAGTAATTAGAAATGATGATTGGGCAAGGAATATATTCTACCGTTCGACTAATCGAGATATACGTGGTGCAATTCAGTTATTTGAGGATTTATGCAAAAGTGGTCATATTAAAACTTCAGAAATTCTGAATATGAAACTGATTGGAAGAGATTATCATTTACCTTCTTACAAAATAATGAATGCTTTGTTAAGAAAAAACAGAAAATATTACAATGAAAACAATTCTAATTTTATAAATGTTTTTGCGTCTGATTATAAAGATGATTTCCCTGACCCATTTATTAGACTTGATATCTTATATTGGCTTACAATAAAGAAGGATCTTTTGGGACCTAGTCTTATTTTAGGTTATCATAAAATAAATCAACTAATTAAAGATTTACAATTATTGGGGCATAAAGAAGATATTATTATACGAGAACTTAATAAATTAATAAAAAAGGGGCTTATATTTACAGAAAATCAACATGAGCTAATTAATAATGATGATTTAATCAAAATTTCACCATCTGGAAGTTTACATTTGAAATTGATGAAAAATATTAGTTATTTATCAGCATGCGCAGAAGCTGTATTATATAGAAATACAAATCTTAAAGATAATATCAGCAAACGTTTATCTAAGCCAAACTATTTAGATTTAAAAAATCAAATTTTAAATGCCAAAGATATGATAACTTATTTGATGGATTATAAACAAAAATATTATTCAAATCCTGAAACTTTTATTAATGAAAATTGTTTGATAAAAACTTTTGATTTAAATGAAATACAAGATATGATAAATAAAATGAAAGAAGACTTGTCTTCAAATGAAGACTGCATTGGAGAAATTGTTCAGTGTACTGTTAAATTTATTGATAAACAATCTTTATTAGTAACATTTGATGGCGAGAAACGAGGTTTTCTTGCTGTGAATGACCCTATCTTTAAATTACCACAAGATGAATATGAAAATTTAAAACTTGAAAATAAGTTAATATGCAAGATTATTTCATATGATTTTTCGCATGATAGTTATAGATTAGAATTTCTTTCGACATGTGGAAATAATTAAAATTAATATTATTTTTAAATTTACGATGTATTTTAAACTTTATAAATAATATAAATTAATTTAATATTTTTTTATTTTTTTTGTGAGGTGGTATTAGCTTTTTTGACTAAATCAGCAACTTTTGTAAGATTATTTTCTTTTGTATCTTCTTGTACAGGTTGTCTTACAAAATTTTTGAAATATGGTAGTGTTTTAATTATTCCAATAGCTTGGCTTGTACTATTAGCTGATACTTTAACTTCAACATTGCCGCCGCTGATTGTTGGTACGATTAAAGCTTTATATGTTTTCATAATTTACCCCTTTTATTTAAAAATTAAACAAAGTAAGCTGTTTATTATTAACATTTTGCGGTAATTCATTATTACTAGCTTTATTTTGTAGTTTCAACTTCCACCCAACCCCATTAACAAAATAGAACGGAGTATAAAGCACCTTATGAAAATTCAAAGTTAAACTATCCCCATGAATCACCTTTGCACCAACGCCCAATAGCGATAGCTGAATATATGCCATCATAAAGCACATTTCATCAATATCAATAGCCTCTACAAATAATTGATACTGATAGTTGTATCCATGTTCTTTAAGAGTTTCTGCATAAGCAATAATCATTCCGCCGCTTCCACAACAAGGTTCAGACAATGTTATAAAATCTTTTTCTTCAAGCTGTTTTTCAATATCAACAAAACATATTTTAGACATCATTTTGCTTACATTATAGGGTGTAAAAAACTGACCATTAGCAACATTACCTAGATTTAATTGCATATACACTTGACCTAAAAAATCCTGATGTTTTTCTTCAAGTGCCATAACTAAAAGAGCAAGCAGTTTTGAAAATTCTTCTGCTTGCTCTTTTGTATAATGTTTTACTGTATTTAAGTACCGTTGTTCAATTTCACTACTTCTATAAAATGGCTGTGCCAATGAACATGTACATAGTATCAAAAAGTCCTTAAAGACTTCATTTACCCGCCTTGCTTTATCTAAATTATGCAGTTTTGAGATAAATTCCTTTAGATAATCCATAAAATACCTCGTTTATTTCTGATTAATCCTGATTAAGTTGAAAACATTTTTATATATAAATATATTTAAAGCTTTAATTCCGTTTAATCTGATACAATCTGAATTGTGTAAACAGAAATTTGTAGCACAAAACAGCCAAATAAAGAGTGTTTTCTCAATTTTTAGCCATTTTTAATATTATAATTTAAATAAATACTGGCGTAAACCGTTGATATACAAGCTCATTTACCTGTTTTAACAAATATTAAATACAGGGGTTGAAAAATTGCACCAATTTTAATGCAATATAAAATAAAGGAATAATAACCATGATTGGTAAAAAGAAGTTAGGCTCAAATTTTGACAGTTTTCTTGAAGAAGAAGATATACTTCAAGAGTCAGAAGCTGTTGCTTTAAAACGAGTTATTGCATACGCTTTAGAAGAAAAAATGAAAGCTGATAATATTTCAGTTAATCGTTTGGCAAAAGAGCTTGAAACTTCAAGAACGGCAATTTGTCGTATTTTAGACCCTGAAAACACTTCAATTACATTGAACACAATCGAAAAAGTTGCTAAATATCTTGGCAAGAGAATTATTTTATCTTTTGCTTAAATCTTTAAATCGTTAATTGCAACATCTAATTCTTTTTTAGGTGTTTCTTGTCTTGATAAATGTATGTAAAAATATACTTCCAATGCTGTTGTACATTGTGTCATAGGCTAATTATAGCATAAGAACGTCTGAATTACTGCAATTACACAAATTACTTTTTATTACAAAATAATTACATTCAAAAGTATTATTCTGATTATTTTTCAGCCTTATTTTTAGTCTTTGTAATTTTGTAATTATAAAAATTTTTATAA
>ERZ773114.819-NODE-819-length-35901-cov-24.794063_pt1 | contig 35901 bp, 27 predicted proteins | sample MGYA00580564_ERZ773114 | MGnify/ENA primary metagenome ERZ773114 (study PRJEB29015, sample SAMEA2737836) | human gut metagenome | biome: human gut; feature: human-associated habitat; material: faeces | place: China | collected 2012 ... | reverse complement strand
CTCGCGGCAAAAGCCGCGAGCCGGGTGCTTTGACCATGGGCTCATTTGAAAACGGTGCGCGCTTTGCCTGGCTGCGGCCAGGCGCGGCGTATATAGAAGTGCTGCAGCTCCTCGAGCGTGTAGTCCGTGCCGAATTTGCGGTTGATGAGGCTATGTACAATGCCCCAATTCCAACCGTAATCCTGAATGTAGCGGCGCAGCGCTTCAAGCATTTTCGACTCCATCTCGCCCCTTCCTTTCTGTCGGCGGCGCAGCGCGCATGGTGACGCTCAGCGGCCGCTTACCAAAAAGATAGCACATTTTTGAAGAAAATACAAGTAAATAACAGCGTTTTGCGCGCGGCGGGGATTCAGGACCCGCAAAGATCCCCCCCTCAGTCGTGAATGGCTGCGATCCAGCGGTCGACGTCCGCGTCCGCTGTGCGCTGCGTTGTGTCGTCAAAGCGCACGTCCAGCCCCGGCTGGAACGCCGCACCCGGGCACAGCGCCCGCATGTCCCGGATCGAGCGGCCGAGCCAGCCGCCATTCGTGGCAAAGGGGTAGACGGTCTTGCCGCTGAGGTCATGCGCAGTCAGAAAGGCACGCATGGCGGGGGAGCAGGTGTACCACCAGACGGGCGTGCCGAGCACGATCGTGTCGTAGCGGTCGAGGTCGATGTCTATCGGCTTGAGCGGCGGCAGGTAGCCCCGCTTGACCTCGCGCTCGCCCTGCGCGACCACGTCGTCATAGTCGCCGGTGTAGGGCTCAACGGTGTCGATGCGCGCAATGTCGCCGCCGATGGCCGCGTGGATGCGCTCGGCGATGCGCTGCGTGTTGCCGTGGTAGGTGTAGTAAAGGATGAGAGAACGCATATCGCTTACCTCCGATTGGATGCTTTGTAATCATCATACTCCCTGAAGCTGGCTTGAGGTCAAGTGGTAAAGTGTAAATTTTTCTTGAAGGAAGATTTCAATTTGCATTACATTCGCTATCCTCTCCTAACGGATACATAGGTTGGTCAATGGGCGGCAAATCCGCCTCTCCATCCTCCGCAAAGAGGTAAACATAGGCATTTTTGCCGTCCCAGACCACCTTTTTGACGATGGTGCGCAGCAGGCGGCGTTTTTCCTCCAGCGTGGCAGAATCCACCGCGCTGGCGAAGGATTCGATCATTTCCTGATGGAAAGCGAACTCCTGATGGAGCATCCGGCTCTGTTCGGTGAGGGCTTCCAGCTCGGCAAGGCGCATCTGCTGGGTCTCGCTCTCCCGATGCAGTTCGTCGATCTGCTCCATGACGTACTTCGCGGAGGTGTCGCTGGCAACGGACAGGGATTCCACCAGCCGCTTGATGCGTTCCTCCGTCTCGGCGTGTTTCTCCCGGAGCAGTGCAAGCTCTGCGTCGTAGCCCTCCTTGCTGCCGCTGATGACTTTCTTGGTCTGCGCCAGCAACTTGACAAGAGTTTCTTTGTCGGCGGACAGCTTGCGGATCTCCTCGATGATCTTGGCGTCCAGCGTGTTGCCGTTGCAGTTTTTCATAGAGCAGACGGTGCCGTGGCTGCGCTCCTTGGTGGAGCACATGTAGGTGTAGATCAGCTCGCCCTCCGCATTCTTGCGGTTGGTCAGCTTCGGGCGCATATAGTCGCCGCATTCGCCGCAGCGCAGAAGGCCGGACAGCAGTGCCACATTGCTGCGCGGTCTGCGGTAGCTCTTGGATTTGTTCACGTCCAGCATGGCCTGCACCCGCACCCAATCGCTTCCTGCAATGATGCCGGGATGCTTGCCCACCGCCACAATCCATTCCTCCATCAGGCGGATCTGGTTTGCCTTGCCGGGGCGCTGGAGCGTGCGATTGTACGCCATGACACCGTGCTCGCCATCGAATTCTGCGCGCTCGGCAAATAGGTCAACATTGTTCTCTTTCAGATACTGATACGCCGTCTCGTCGGCGATCATGTAGACCGGGTTCGTGAGAATGCCCCGGATAGCAAAGCGGGTGAACTGCTTGCCGCGCTTTGTGACGCAGCGGTGCTCCAACAGATACTGGTCGGTCTTGCTGAGCGAGCCGGTTTCCATGAACACGGAGAAAATCGTCTTGACCAGCTGGATTTCCTCCGGAATGGGTTTGAGCTTGCAGGCCTTCTTCACCTTGCCGTCCACCGTCACGCTGGACAGGCTTTCCGAGGCGTAGCCCGTGGGTGTTGTGCCGCCCAGCCAGCGTCCGGTCTTGGACAGCTCGTGCATGTTGTCCCGGATGCGCTCGGCGATGGTCTCCCGCTCCAGCTGGGAGAACACGGACGCAATGTACATCATGGCGCGGCCCATGGGCGAGGATGTGTCGAACTGCTCACGGATGGAGATGAAGTCAATGTGCCGGTCGCCCAAATCCTCGATGAGCTTGGCAAAGTCGCCGATGTTGCGGCTGATGCGGTCGAGGCGGTAGACAACGATGGCGGCAAAGGTGATCTTCTGGGAGTCCTTCATCATTTTCTTGAACTGCGGGCGCTCCAGATTGCCGCCGGAAAAGCCCTCGTCCTCGTAGACCAGCACGTTTTCCGCCGCTTCCTCGCCAAAGTGCATGGCGATGTACTGGTGGCACAGCTCGATCTGGTTCTCGATGCTCTCGCCCTTGCCGGTGAATTTGGACTTGCGGGAGTAGATAACGTATTGCTTCGGCGTATCTTTCGTTTTCATGGCGGCACCTCGCGCTATTCGTTAGGTTGGTAGATATATTATAACGGATTGGAATCCATTTGAAAAGGTACCCAAGGGAAGAATCTGAAAATTTCTGCGGATAGGCAGAGGTTTTCGCGCGCTGACCGTGCCAGTTCGGAGGGCATCACTCATGCGCATCGAGAAAATGATTGATGGAATGAGCGATGCGTGCTATTTGGAACATTATTGTTTTCGTCATCGACTGCATTCGTGCAGTCGCGCCGCACGATTTTTGCGTATTGCTACTTGTCATACGTCAAGTACCTTTTGTTTTAGAACTTGTCATACGACAAGTTCATACAACTTAAAACCTGCATAAAGCCGCCGCCCCGAACGAAAAATCGGGACGGCGGTTTTGTTATGCAAGGCTTCTCAAATATTCTTCCACGTTCTGATACTGAATGCCGTCTATCACTTGGTTTTCCCCTCGGTAGAGGATAAACTTCCCGGTGATCGGGCCGTAGCGGTGCTCAGTCTGGGCGCATTTTTGCTCGTCGATCAGATGGCGATACTGCTGCGGGACAGCTTCCTCGCTGTGCTTGATCTCGAAAATCCGGCAGGAGCCTGCCTCCGGGTCAAACACCACCATGTCAAATTCGCCCACAGGGAATTGCAGGACAAATACCTGCTTCTTGGGGTTTGCCAGCTTGGTTTCCAGCAGGACGATGTCCTCCAGCATCCGCCCTTTGATCTCGGTCAGGATGCGCTGCTGCACAGCGGTGCGCTCTGCCAGAGACAGCGCGCTGAACGTCTCATCCAGCAGCAGACTGCGGATCAGCGCATCCGCCTGCGCATAGCGGAGACCTGACTGCGCGATCACCGTGCGTCCGGATTTCGTGCTGACATCCGGCAGGTGCAGCACATCGATCTCCCGCGTTAAGTCCAGCAAGTCCAGATACTCCTTGATCTCCGCCGCGTGAACATCGTCCAGCGCTACGGTCTGCTCTGCCCTGTTGCGGATCTCCAGCAGCTTCCGCAGGCTGTCGGTGACAAGCGCAAGGTCGATGCGGTCGAGGATGTCCGTCGGATTCTTCCGATCCCGGCGCAGGTTGCTGGCGGAAATGCCAAGGTCGTGGGACTTCCAATCTTGCGACAGCACCTCCAGCGTGAAGCGGTGGTTGATGTCCTCCACCACCCGGTTGATGGCGCTGGTCAGCTCGCCCTTCTCGTATAAATCCCGCAGATGGCGGAAGTGCCCCTCGTACTGATAGCAGCGCAGGGAGTGCTGGATGTTGCGGGCAATGGCGGTGTCCACATATTCGTCGGTGCTTTCCTTGCTGGCAAAGGTGGATGTCTCGTTGTAGTGGACGCCGCCGAGACTCATGGTGCCGCCGTAGCGGATATACTCGTCAATGCCGTGAACGCCGAGGACGGATTCAAACTCGCGGTAAGGGATGAATGTGGTGTGCAGCAGGATGCAGCGGTCGTAAAGCTGCTCGTCCTCGGTAAAGAGGAAGCCCAGCGAGTCCGTGCCGGAGAGTACGATCTTCATGCCGCAGGCTGCAAACACGTCAGAAAACAGCGCCGCGCCCTCGATGAAATCCTCCATCAGCGTCACTTCGTCGAGGAACACATAGCGAAAGCCCTGCGTTTCTAACACTTTGAGGTCACGGTTCACGTCTGCCAGCGTGTCTTTTGCAGTGATCTGAATGAACGCTGCCTTGGCAAGCTCTGCGTCGTTCATCTCCGCAAAAATCTGGCGGATCATGGTGGTTTTCCCCGTCCGGCGCAGGCCGTAGAGGATGAATACCTTGTCCTGCGGCTCGCCGTAGACAAAGTCGTGCAGCTGCCGGAAGCACTCGCGCCTGCGATAGGCCCGAACAGGCGATGCAAAGGAGCGCAGCGCCTCGCCAGTGCGGACATTGGTGGTAAACGCGGAAGGGTTCGCAGATTTCGCCTTGGGCAGCTGCTTTTTCAGCGCCTTCAGCTCCTGCTCCAGTTCCTTCCGCCGCTCGATCTGAGCACGGAAATTCTCAAATTCGTCAGCGGGAATATACTTCTCCCGCCGCTTCTTGTTCTCCGTCCAACGGTGGTAGAAATAGTCCTTACCGTTGACGGTTTTCTTCGTAATAGAACCGGCAGGTAGATTTGAAATCTGCTGCTCCAGCTCCGCCGCGCGGATTTGCATCTCAGATAATTCCATAGCGCACCTCCTGTGAGATACTATTCTATACAGAATTATACCCCATTATACCCTTGAAATCAAGGGTATAATGGGGTATAATTCTTTTCTTCGAACTGTTTAGCCTTTGATATTTTAACAATACACTATTGCTTAACTACTTGGTAATAGGATGGATGATTCCGTTTACACCGGATCCGTATGCAGCCAGCAGTCGTCGCTGTGGGCGTTGATGACGCCGATGGCCTGCAAATAGGCGTAGATGATGGTAGAGCCCACAAATGTCATACCCCGCTTTTTCAGGTCCCTGGAAACGGCGTCGGACAGCGGGCTGGTGGTAACGGCGGGGTCATTTTCGTGGATAATTTTCCCACCTGTCCAGCCCCAAATATAGGAGTCAAAACTGCCGTATTCTTCCTGAATGTCCCGGAAGATGCGGCTGTTTTTGATGCTGGCCCGAATTTTCAGCCGGTTGCGGATGATGCCCTCGTCAGAGAGCAGCCAGGCGATCTTTTCCTCGCCGTAGGCGCAGACCTTGTCCAAGTCAAAGCCGTCGTAGACCTTCCGGAATCGCTGCCGCTTGTTCAACACCGTCTCCCAGCTCAGCCTCGCCTGAAAGGATTCCAGAATCAGTAGCTCATACAGGGCGTGGTCATCGTGGCACGGCACACCCCACTCCTCATCGTGATAGCGGACGTAGAGGGGGTTGGCCAGGTTGCACCACCGGCAGCGGGGCCTGGTTTTTTCTTCTGTCATTTCAAGGTTCTTTTCCATTCTGCTTGTCATCACACAGCATCTTTCAAATCTTGAAAGTAAACCGTCTTCTTATCGCAAAGCATTACGACAGGGGAATTGGACAGGCGATTGATGGTAGCAATATGGTCAGAAATCGGAGCAAGCCCGCTGTCCTTGTACCGAACGAAAAACGTCAGTGTTTTTTCCAAACGTTTCTTCTCAGCATCGCTGATTGAATCTCCAACACCAATTAGGAATTCATCAACCGGTCCTTCTTTCACAACCGGAATCTTTCCAATAAAACTGCCAACGGCCCGGGATGTATCAGCCAACTTACTTGCCGCTTGTGTCGAAACAGTCTCTTTTTTCAGGGCTTCGATTTTATCAAAGCAATCAGTATATAGATTACGAAACTGCAGGGAGTATTCTCTGATTTCGTCCTCTATCTTGGTCAGGTACTCTGCTTGGAAGTTTTTGGACAGCATGACTTCCATATACTCAGATAACGCAAATACATGAAGAGCCAATTTGTAGTGAACAAAGCGGTCAAGAATTTGCCCGATTTTTCTGGACGCAGATTGCATCTTCAAGAGATTTTTCTTGGCTGAAAGTATCTCTTCAATTTGCTCGGTATAGGTGCGGATGTCCTTTAGCGCATTCCGTTTTATATTCTTTACCTGATTCAGGTTAACAACAAGGCTCGCCTCATTTTCCCAATAGAATTTATAGTCATCCATATAAGAGGTCAACAGATCGTAATCTGCAAGAAGCTGAGACTTTTTATCGCGTTCAAGAATGCTGATAATCTCTTTTTGACCGTCTTTTATATCTTGAACTTGTTTGACAACTGCAAGAACAGCCACCGCAACCAAAGTTGCTTTTAGACAAGCAGGACCAATTGCCTTATCAACCGGTATCCACCTTGCCTGACCGGCGATGCCGTGATTCATAATGGTACCCAATGCGCCGGATCCATCTTTAGCCATAGCCAGCGTTCCGGTCACACCCTTCGGAAATACGCAGCGATATAATCCCTCTGCAGCCGGTGTTGCCAGAGTTTCTGCCACACCGGCAAACGAACCGCCAAGGGCCGCAATTTCTGTAAAGGGAATCTTTGCAAATGGTGCAGTCTGGTAGGTGTCCTTAATCTCTGCAAGAGCCTGTTCAACTTGTACACTTGGCCTTATACTGCTACCCGACTCGGCCAGTTCATTCAAAACCAAGGAATCATTGCTTTCCATTTGATTACCTCCTTTTAAATCTCGGTTTATCCATAGTCATAGCAACGCTTGTTTTTTTCGCGGATGTACTTTAGGGAAGACGGATCCGCTGGGAGTAGCTGCTGCTAATGTTTCGTTATCATGAGTTTTAAATGAAACCAATCGAGGGTTCATTATCTGTCTGTGCTGACAGTTGTAAGGCTTCTCAATTGGGTAAACACTGTTTCCTCAATTTTGTTATTTGGCAAAGGCACCCGCATCGCACTACCGGCAGTGGAACTTGGACTTTTCTGTTGTCATTTCAGCGCCTTTTCCCATTCTGTCTCTTTGAAGCCCACCAGCACAAAATCGTCTCCGATGAACATGGGCCGCTTGACCAGCATTCCATTCGTTGCCAGCAGAGCATACATTTCGTCCTCCGTCATGGTCGGCAGCTTGTCCTTCAGTCCCTGCTCTTTGTAGAGCAGGCCGCTGGTGTTGAAGAATTTTTTCAGGGGCAGGCCGCTGATCTTGTGCCACTTGCGCAGCTCAGCCGCAGTAGGCCTGTCGTCCTTGAGATGCCGGATCTCGCATTGAATCCCGTTGGCATCCAGCCACTTCTGTGCTTTCTGACAGGTGCTGCACTTCGGATAGCAAAGAAAAATCATGTTGTCACACTCCTATAATACTTTTGCCGCATTCTCCACCATCTGCCGGTACTGCTCTTTTACGTCCGCCGGAGCTTTGATGCGCACCTTGCCCTCGAAGCCGAAAATCCAGTTGAAGAACACCTTGCCGACGGCAACTTCCTCAATGACCCGGAAATTCTGCAGGTCTCCGGCGTAGGTGTGCACGTCCGGCCCAAACTGGTCGATGATTGCATCCATCACGCCGTTGTCGCAGAGCAGCTCCACCTCTTTGCGCGGGGCATTGTACATCCGGAAGGTGGTTTTCACATACTTTTCGACGGAGAAACCGGCCTTGGGCGGCACCGCAGGCTCGTCGAGAATCTCCGGCTGCTCTGCGATGCGATCCACCCGGTGGCTGCCGATGTTCTCGTACTTGTCCGAATAACCCACCACATAGTAGTTGTCGCCGTCCCAGACCAGGGAGTAGGGGCTGAAGGTGTATTTCTCTCCGCCGTGATGGAGCACACGCTCCTTCTTCACGTTGTATTCGATCTTCCGGAACCGAATCTTCTTATGCTGGTTGATGGCTTCATTGATGGTGTCGATGATGTAGAAAATCTGCTTGTTTTCCAGCTTCCCCCGGCCGTCCACCACCACATTACGCTTCAGATCCTGGGCCTTATAGATGCCCGCCAGAGCGGTGACCTTTTTGATGAGGGCATCGCTTTTTTCTTCTGGAATGAATTTGGAGGAGGCAATGGCGTCGATTATGGTCTTCAGCTCGGCGATCTCGAATTCACGCTCCAGGTAGCGATACTGGTTCTGGGTAGAGCGCCGCTCATCGATACCGAACCCGGCTTGCTGCAGCACCTCGATGTCGCCCTTGATGGTGGTCCGGTGGGGCTCCATGCCGTAGCGCTGCTTCAGAATGCTGGCCAACTGGGCGGTGGTCAGATAATTGTCCTCATCCGTGCGCTCCTGCAGGATCTGCAGAAGGTACAGCGGCCTCAATTTTGCGTCGATATCCATGGTATTACTCCTTGATTGGTTCGGATGGTTTACGATTGTTTTTCAGTTGGTGCAGGAAATGGGAATCTGTCTGATTAAAGAATCTCGATTTTACCAATGATATGTCGGTTAAAATTATCCAATTCTTCTGCAGGAATCCATAATTCCTGATGATAGCTTGCACCAACCATCCGCACAGGAAATTGAGAGATGTATGCATCATCGATTTTGAAGGTCGTAACATACCCCGTATACTGGGAGTCGGGGTATCGCCGATTCCACTTCTCCGCAATTTCTCTGGCATATTTTTCGTTCAATACGGGATAGAAAATAGGCTGTTCAGGCAATCTGGGCGGATAAGCTGTAAAACCCGATTCAGCAATCAAGTCATATTCAGCCTTGCCAACGGGACGAAATAGAATCATACAAATACATCCTCCCCAAATTCCAGTTTGTCGGTGTCTCTCTACCTTGTATTCATCTCTGCGCCGTAAAATAATGCGCCTGGGCATAGGCAAACTGCTCATTGAACCGCCGGGCGGCTTCCTGGCTCAGGGGCGTGTCCGGCTGCATCATGTCAAAGGCGTGCATATTGGAGTGGTACACATCCACGCTGGCTGGAATCCCGTTTTTCTTCAGGTTCTCGACATACTGTACCGTTTCGGCGTAGAACGGCTCTCCGTCCCCTACAAAGGTGTAGGCAGGCGGCAGGTCGGAAAAATCCGTCAGACGGGCGGGAGCGGCATAGGGCGACAGATCGCCCCGCTTCTGCCCCCGCAGATAACAGCGCCACGCAAACCGGTTGCGCCGGGTGTTCCACACCTTGCCGTGGTTATCCCGGGAGGTCTTCGTGTCCCGGTCGTCCAGCATGGGGTAGAGGGGCATTTGAAAGGCAACGTTCACGTCACCGGTGTCTCGGGCCTTGATGCACAGGGCGGCGCACAGACCGCCGCCTGCACTCTCGCCGCCTACCATGATCTGATCGGCTCGAACGCCCAACTCGGCGGCGCGGGCCTTCATGTACACCAGCGCCGCATAGCAGTCGTCCAGCGCAGCGGGATAGGGCGCGGCAAAAGCCAGCCGATACCCCGGCGACACCACCACCGCCCCGAACTTTTTCATCAAATCGACCGCCCGGGACATATGCACCATTTCCTTCATGCCGAGAATGTACCCGCCGCCGTGAATCCACAGCACGCCGGTAGCCAGCACCGGAGCCTTCTTCGGTGACAGCACCAGCGCCGGAATCCGGCGTCGGCCTGCGGGAATGGCGACTTTTTGTACCCGAATCTCCGGGTCTGGTCTCATGGATAACATGGCTTTCTCCTGAATTTATGACTGCAAAGCCTACTTTGCAGCAAGCAGATGCAACTGTCTTTCAAGGGTGTGGATTCTGTCCATTATACTCGTGTACTCTGTATAGGCGGCAACAACTTCCGCATCGTTTTCAAAAGAAGGCCGCCGATTATATTTCGTATTCAGGATAAAAGACTTTACCACACCCGGGAATTGTACCCGAATGGTGTTCAGATCGTGCTCAATCACCATCCCAGTGCCATAGAGTCTGGATGTGACCTCCACATTGGTCAGCGAGATGTCGGAAACATCCGGAAGCGCTTCATACAATGCCTCTATCTGTGTCGTCAACGCCTCAATCTGGGCCTGCCGCTTCACCTCATCCGCTTCCTGCCGAGCTGCTGCTTTTGCCTGTTTCTCCGGCTTTCGCTTCTGCAAGTGGATCCTGTTGTAATAGTTATAGGTTTTGCTGCAATAAATCAGATCATAGACCAGAATGTGCAAACTGCGGTCTTCCATGAGGTCGTCGCGCTCACGGATTTTATCGAAGTGCTTTTCCAGGAGCGCAGAATGTTCCCGGAAGCTTGCGGCAATCTCATCGCACATCCTGTAGTAAGCACTCAGGTCAAAGTGTTCTCCGGAACCTATATGGAAGCCATACGCGCCGTAGTTTTCCATGAGGTTTGCTTCGGAGCTCTTATAGATATAGTTGTCCTCCGGGGCGTACATAGCCAAAAACGCGGAGGCTGTATGGCGATCCTGTTTAAAGGACCAGTTGGCGGGATAGTGAGCAACACGCAGTTGCTCCATCCCGTCTACGAATGCGTCCATGTGCTCCTGGCGCAGTGTCAGGTCGCCATGATCCGCAGCAAAAAGCACTTCGCAGAACAAGCGCTCCACTTCATCCGGATTCTTTTCCCAAAGCTTTACGACCCCGCTGCGGGGGTGCATACGGCTGTTATCAATCAGTACGGAAAAATCTCTGGTGGCCGCATTGAATCTGGAAAGAAAATCGGGATGATCCGCACGGAACCACTCTGCCTGAAAGGTTTTGAGCGCCCTCCACTTGAATATCTCGTCGTGTTCGCCGCCATAAAGCTCGTCCATATCCGTTTCGTAGCATTGAATGAGCTTGTCTAAAATTGCTTTATCCATCTTCTCATCCATCCGTTTCAAGGTCCGATGCTTTGAGACGTTGTCGAATTTCCCACACGGCAGTTTTCCTGACAGGAGCCTTCTGTTTGAACCGTCCGGAATTTCCGGATAGTTGCCGATTCCGCCAATTCGCCGTACGCATTAATTTTCTTAATATGTTCGCTGATTGTGCGCGCATCCACATCATACAGTGCCGCATTTTTCATGCGGTTTATCCGCCGTAATGGCCACCTTGATGACGCCGTCCAGACGGTTTTCAAAGATGCGGTAGGCTTCCTCAATCTCGCTCAGCGGGAAGCGGTGGGTGATAAGCGGCGTAGTGTCCAGCTTGCCATGCTCGATTAGACGCAGAATTTCCGCGCAGTCGCAGCCGTCTACGCCGCCGGTCTTGAAGGTCAGATTTTTCCCGTACATCTCCGGCAGCGGCAGCGTCTGTGCCTCGTCGTAGAGTGCTACCACCGTCACGATGGCGTTGGGGCGGGCGCAGCGCCACGCAAGCTGGAAGGTATCCTTGCCGCCTGCCACCTCCAGCACTACATCCGCACCGCTGTGGTCGCTGTTTGAGTGCACAAAGTCCTCGCATTCCTCCGGCGTGCAGGTCAGCACCTCCGGATAGTGCGCCCGGACAAAGGCGAGCCGTGCCGGGTCCTTCTCGCAGACGATGATGCGCTTGGGGTCTTTCAGTGCCGCGCACAGCAGCGTGCATATGCCTGTGGGGCCTGCGCCGATGATTAGAACAGTGTCTTCGCTTTTGATCTCCGAAATTTTTGCCGCCCAGAAGCCGGTAGCGAGAATATCGCCCACAAACAGCGCCTGCTCATCGGTGACGCTGTCGGGAATCTTGTTGAGTCCCTGATCGGCATAGGGCACCCGGACAAGCTCCGCCTGCCCGCCGTCGATGCGGCAGCCCAGCGCCCAGCCGCCGTCGGGGTCGGTGCAGTTGTTCACCCAACCGCGCTGGCAGAAGTAGCATTCGCCGCAGAAGGTCTCCACGTTCACCGTCACCCGGTCGCCGGGACGCACGGTTTTGACTGCTGCACCGACGGATTCCACCACGCCCACCATCTCGTGGCCGACGGTAATGCCCGGCACGGCACGGGGCACCGAGCCATGCTTGATGTGCAGATCACTGGTGCAGATGGAGCCCAGCGTCACCCGCACGATGGCATCCCGGGGATCGATGATCTCCGGCTCCGGCTTGTCCAGCAGGGCAAAATGGTTGTGTTCTATGTAAGTCAGGGCTTTCATATTGCCTCCTTTTGAAATGCCGCGGCACTTATTGCGCAGCGGTGCTCTTTTGCAGATGGACGTCGGATAGGATCACCGGGATCTCTTCATCGGCATCTTCCTTTTTCCACGCCACAACAAAGCGAACTTCGGCCGAGCACGGCGTGTATCCGTTTGACCGCAGACGGTCCAGCCGCTCCCGGCAAGCCTTGGACAGCTTTGCTATTTGGACAGTTCTGCCATTCAGCTCTGCAAGGAGATAATCGTGCTCCACAGAAAGCGCCATGCCGCTGCGGAGCTTTAGCAGTATCTCCTTTTTATCCTTGAAGAAATCGAGGACCACATCCCGATGCGTCAGCTGCAGCGTAAGCGATTTTGGCTCCTCGTATTGCCTTGCATCCTCTGTGTGCTCTATCCCAGGGAGGTTGCAGGCAGAAAATAAATCCGTGTCGCAGTGGATATACAAAGCGTTCTTTGCCCGGGTCATCCCCACATACAGCTTTCGCCGTTCTTCATCTGTTGACGCTGTATTTCCGGCCAGCATCATATACACATTGTCGAACTCCCGGCCCTTGGCCTTATGGATTGTAGACACATATACCGTTTCGCAGTCATCCCGGTAAAAGTCCTCATAATTGGATTCACGGATGAATTCCTCAAGATCGGTGCGGTATTTTGTCGGATTTGTCGTTTCAAAATCCTGTATCAGATTGCCGCAGATTTCCAGGCATGTGCTTCCGGCAAAGGCAGCAAAGAGTTGCTTTTTTGCGGCATTCCAAAGGTCGTTGGAAATGACCGGTGACTTCAGGGATTGGTCAATCTTTTTCAGGAAAAATCGGATCTCTGCCAGATTATAAAGCCGGAACCCACCCAATGACTGGATCAGCTTTGCCCGGACACCATTTTGCAAAAGCAGTCCCAACAGGCGGAGTGCTTCATCGTTGGTATTGGTCAGCACACAGCATCGTGCGGCTCCGCGGGTGGCCAGCAGTTCCTGAACGACGGCTTCCTCCATATTTTTCCCTGCGTGGTGCGTGATCCGCACGGTACCGCTGTCGCTGCGGATTGCCTCGATGGGGGCGGTCTTCATGCGGTTTTGTATGGTTGCGGCAAAGGCATTGCTTAGCGTAACAATGGGCGGGCAACTTCGATAGTTCTCGGTCATCTCATACCTTGCCGCACCGTACTTTTCAATGAGTGTGCGCAGATGTCCGGAATCCGAGCCGCGGAACTCATATATGTTCTGGTCGTCATCCCCGACGGCAATCACGCGCATATCCTCATTATTCTGCATCAGTGCACAGACAAGATTAAACTCGTTGTCATCCATATCCTGCGCCTCGTCAATGACCAGAACGCTCTTTGTAATCTTTCCCTGCTCCACTTCTCCGTTTTGGATCAGTTCTGCGGCATTCCTCACCACATCGTCGACACCCTCCAGACTGCCGATTTTCCCCAGCAGGTCAAAGCAGTAGGAATGGAAGGTCTTGATCTCGACAAAATTTGCTGCATTGCCGATCAGCGCCACCAGGCGCTTTTTGAACTCTGTCGCAGCAGCGCGGGAAAATGTCAGCATTAGCAGCTGCTCGTGCTTGACATCCTCCAGAAGCAGCAGCGCCGCCAGCTTATGCACCAGAACTCTGGTTTTTCCGCTGCCCGGACCAGCGGCAACAACGATGTACTTTGAATCCGCATCCTGAATAATTTGTGACTGAATATCCGAAAGCTCGCCGAACAGCTGATTGTACTTTTGCGGCGTGATATTCCGGTCGATCTCCCGAATGCGCTCTCCCTTGAAGTATTTCGAGATGAATTTTCGGAAATCCATCTGGAAATAGTCCTGCACGAACTGTAGCGCGGCATTGTAGTCACGGACCATGAGGTTTGCGTATTCGCCCACAATGTGGATCTGCCTGATCTTCTGTTTGTAGAACTCATCCAGGAAGCGATAGTCATCTACCTTGTATTTGATTCGATTGTCCGTGACCAGACGCTTGATCTCCATACCGTTATACAGGACAAGAAAACCGCCCTCCAGTTTGAGTGCGCCGATTTTAGAAAGATAAAGCAGGGCATCTTCTACATCCGACAAAGATACCTCCTGTCGTTGAAGCAGGTTTGGGGATGCCTGATACGCATTGTGAAGTCCTACAAGAGAGAATTGAACCGGTTTCTCGCCCCTCTGGGTGGCATTCACCTGATCAGCCTTTTGATAAAGCACCCCCAGAATAAAGCGGCACAACTCTGTCCGGATGTGGAACTTTTCCAAAAGTTTAGAAGTACCCATGGTCGGAATGATCCGCATAGTCTGTGAAAAACCGGATTCCGACTTGCGCACATAGCTTTTGATGGTAAGAAAATAGAGGAGCGTGCGCAAATTCTTCACGCTGGAAGTGGTGATGCCCTCTGCCAGTGCGCGTTCATTCAACTCCTTGAGGCTTATTTCGATTCCCTCCTCCGCCAATTGGCGCAGGAGAAACTGTTCCAGTTTGGAAAAACGATCCAACACTAGGGCGGATTTGTTTTCCGTATCTGTTGCCTGTATATAGGCTGACATATCCATGGAGTCGGCAAGTAGTCCATCCTGCCGCATCAGATTTACGCAGTTGATGACCTCTTCCTTTGACATGCCGAGTATATCGGCCAGATAGTCGACTCGGGACTCGGCATCATCATTTCCCGCTTTGGCGATACTGCGACTGGAGATCAGAGATTTGATGATGCGCTTCGCATTTGTTCGTTGCTGATCGGAGAACAGGACTGAGCGGTCGATGCGAAAAGATGCTTCCTGCATATCCTTTGCCAGAATACTGGTGGCATAGACGTGCGGCATATTCCTTCCGCGTTTGATATATCCTGCACTTTCCAGCGCCGCGATGGCTGTTTTAACGCGGGTTTCAATTTCGTTCACAGAGTCATCCCACCCTGCTTGCCGTGCAATCTCCAGCGGAGAGCAGCAAACGCTTGGCCGAAGCTTGGTGAGGTCTTTGATAGCCTTCCAGACCTGCTGGATCTCGCTGATACTCAGCTTTGTCTGGTTGAGCAGAATAAAGTGCTTGTCTAAGTCGCTGTCGTTATACAGCACATAGCATTCTGCCTCCATAGACGGATCCCGCCCAGCGCGTCCGGCCTCCTGCACATAATCCTCCAAAGAGCTGGAGATATCATAGTGGATGACCAACTTGACATCTTTTTTGTCCACGCCCATGCCAAAAGCGGATGTCGCCACGATGACCTGTATCTCGTTACGGATAAACGCCTCCTGATTGGCGATTTTATCATTGGGATCCATTTTCCCGTTAAACGGTCTGGCCGGAAAACCATCTCCGGTCAGCTTTTCCGCAAACTCCCGGGTTCGCTTGGTACGGGATACATAGACGATAGTAGGACAGTCCTTTTGCGCGATCAGATCACGGAGCGCTGCATATTTCTCCTCGTCTGTCTCTTTGTACAGAACCGTATAATGAAGGTTTTCCCGGGTGGCAGAGGATGCAAAGATCTCAAGGCTCAGATCCAGCTTGCGCTTGAAATAGTCACAGATATCGCTGATAACCTTTTGCTTTGCCGTTGCCGTAAAACAGGAAACGGGGATGGGCTTCTTATCTGTTTTTTGCCGCTGCAGCTCCCGGATGAAATCACCGATGTACAGATAGTCCACGCGGAAGTCCTGCCCCCAGGCAGAAAAGCAGTGGGCCTCATCAATGACAAAGCGGGCTACATTCCGGGACAGCAAAAGTTTTTCGATGGTTTTGGAGCGCAGCTGTTCCGGAGAAATGTAGAGAAGAGATGCCGATCCGGTTGCGACCCGCTCCAGAGCGTTTGCCCGCTCAATCGGGTCCAGCAGACCGTTGACGGTCACTGCTTCGGTGATTCCGATGCTGTTCAGGTTGTCCACCTGATCCTTCATCAAGGATTGCAGCGGAGAGATTACAACAGTCAGCCCATGCACAGCCCTGCCTGCCATAAGTGCCGGAAGCTGAAAGGTAATGGATTTTCCGCCGCCTGTGGGGAAAACTGCCAGCACCGACTTGCCATCGACGGCAGCCTGTGCGGCTTTTTCCTGCAATGGTTCCCCGTTATAGGTGCGGAAACTGTCGTACCCGAAAATCCGCTTGAGTTCCCGGTGAATATTCAGTGCCTCGCGGCAATAGGTGCATCCATCTGCACAGGGTGTCCCGCGCAGATATTTGATTACATTTTCGATCTTGGGATAATTTCTCATCAGCCACGGAGGCGTGATGGAGTGCTCGTCCTTGGCCCCAACCAAGGCCAGAGCATAAGCCAATTCCACAGGATAGTGACGAAGCAGCGGGAGAAGCTCCGCATTGGAGCAGATCTGTCCTTCGTACTCCGCACGGATCAGTTCGGGCACATTGACGTGGTAGGGCCGAAAGTTAACATAGCGGAAAAAGCCGTGAAACTCCGGGTGATCATACAGCAGACAGCAAAAAATCTGCTTCACCTTCGACGGCAGCTCAAAGAAGGCATTAACCTCGTCGTAGAAAAGTGTAGCTGCCTTTTTGCAGTCATTGACCGGATCGTTCAGCTGATCGCTCTGCAGCTTATCGTCTTTCAGCAGAGCGTGATAGGGGCGTTTAGGAAATAAAAGCGGAGATAGATACAACGTGTCGATCTTGATTGCAGGTAGTTCATAGCCCAGTGCATTCTGAAGATATTTCAGGTCGTGATGGAGAATGTTATGTCCGCAAATGTACTCCGTTCCCTCCACAAAAGCTGCAAATTCACGAATATTGGCAGCATGAAAGCTGGCGCGGTCCTGTCGAATCGCACCAATATCATGGATTTTGTGGTCATCGACACCGACTTCCGTGTCGATAAAGGTAACGGATTTTGCCATAAACACATTTCCCCTTTGATGCTGCCGCTGCGGCAGAAGATTTACTCGAATTGGGATACGCTCTATGGTAAAGAAACTTATCGAATTTCCCACACGAAGGTGATGCTGTCGCTGACGTCAATGTCATCCGGCTCGATGTTCATAGCGGTCGGAGTGGCGCTGGCTCTCGCCATACAGGGCGGATCTATCTCGTAGTGGGTGGGAGAGTACAGATGCAACTCGCCCCAGTTATAGTCGATGGAAACCAGTTCGCCCAGCGTCACGCCGGAGGCCTTGGTCAGAATTTCTGTCTTTGCGTTGAAGCCTTCCGCACCGTTCTGGCTGCGCATAACAGAAGCGATGATTATAACCGCCCGATGTACCATCCACGTGTTGCGCCTACTGATGTGAACTTCATCGAAACATTTTTCATTGGGCAATATGTAGTAATCATGAGCTGCTATTTCCGGCGTTTTTAATCAGAAACAGTGTAAATCCCTTTATTCTTCAAAATAAACGATAACTGAATCTTTGTATCCTTCCCCGCATCCTTTCCGCCGGTAACATGCACTTCAACATAGGCGTTATCGCCATCTGTGGTCACGTTCGTAACCGTTCCAACAAAGCCGTCTCTCCGACAAATTGTTTTTCCAACATAGCCGAAATAAACCGACATATCGGATTTTTCGCCAGCATCCTCATTAGTGGTCTGCACTGGTGCCAATTGCTTCGACTGTTTTACTTCCTCTGCAAGTTTCAGCAACTCGCGAATCTCAGCAAAATGCGTCTGTGTAAACCAGAGCTCGTTGTTATCGTCAAACCGAACAGTCACATGATCAGCGCTCCCAATATCGTTGTCTTTCATTGTTAAAAACGATCTGCGGACGTTTTCCATGATGTCAACATTTGAACGAATCTTTCGGTAAGTTGCGGCGCAATTGGGGCATAGGCAAAGATTAACAGGGTCCAGCTCGGTTTCTGGCTTTGGGAATATCTCCGTAGCTTCAAACGATGAGCACGTATCATGGCAAAGCTGACAGGCAAATTTGAACCTGTTGTTGCCATCATGGCGGTACATATTTGAAAGATACGCCTTAGCTTCTCTCTGGTGATTGCTTACCCGAATGCTGCGAATTCTTTCTTCGTACCGTACCGGATCGGCGTAAATAAGCATTTCGGCAACATGCTTACGGAGTGCGTCCCAGCTGCGTACTGATAATGAGGGAAACGGAAGCGTTTCTTCTTCCACTGTTTCATACTGTCCGGATGATCCATATCGTTCGTTGAGGTCTGCTGTTGAGATACCATATCGCTGCCGTAATTCGCTTTCAAAGAAAGCCTCCAGCTTTTCCTGCGGTATGGTTTTCTTGAGCTCATCCACCTCATCTGCGTCGGTTCTCTTAAAACCAATGAGATCAAAAATGATGGAATCTGGCTTGATCCTTCCGTAAATCGACGTACTGATATCATGCTTTGAAATCGCCTTGGGTGAAACGAGCTCGCCGGATTCGGTATACAGCCATTTGCCGTCCCATCCCCAGATTCTTTCGCCGCGCAGAATGTGGATCATCTCGCACGGCTCATTCTCCTTGTTCGGGACGGTGCTGCCGCCAATATGCACAAGCCCGCAAAGCCTACTTTCGTTGACGGTCAACACCTTCATGATCGCCTGCGATTTCAGTATCGAATCTTTAGCCGAGGGATGCGCCGATATGTACTTGAGAACATCCTTTAACGCATCCGTTGAAAATTTCCAACGGAAATCGCCGGTTGTCCACCATTCCGGCTGTTTCCCGCGAGACCCTGTTTCGTAGGTGCCCGATACGGTGTTATCTCCGATCGTGATGGAATTACGCACGCCGAGCGCCAACAGCATCGGCGTTTCAATACCATGGTTGTTGTAAAAATCTACATCGGCGAAGAACACGTTTTGCCCAAGGTTCCTATAGTAGCTCTCTATGTTAATCCCTTCCGTGCTGATCGGGAGAAAAATCCTGAAGGCGTAGCAGCTGCGCATTTTCCCGTCGGTGCATCTGAGGGCAAGGAGCTCTCGAATGATCCGATTAACTTCATCTTCGTATTCTTCACGTTTTGAGTATTTGAAAAGCGCCTTGATGTCTTCAATATGCTGATCATCATCATAGATGTGCCCGCTCTCATAACGCTTTTTTATGTCTTTGATCAGGAACTCATATTCGTTTGGTTTCTGTAACTGGAGGATGTCATCGAAGAAATGGCGGCATCCTTCGTACAGCGTTGCATCCACAAAATTGATGTCCGCGCTGCGGATTTTGTGGGACGGAAGGAAAACGTTCGGAATGTATGTTTTGCCTTCACGCCGGAAAGGAGCAACGAATGTGCCTGTGGCGGTCTTCACGATGTCTGCCGTGGTCATATTGGTTTCATACCTTGATTTTGAGAACGCGCCGGGTATATTTTCAAAAATGCCGTACAGATCGACCAGCCAGTCGATTGACTGCGCCGGAAGGAACTTCGGATTCGAGGCAAAGAAACCTCGGAGATCCTCCGGGCGAATTACCTGTACGCCGAGTTCTCCCGTCATATAATCGAGGACGTGCTTGTACTCTCTGTTCGTTTCCGTAAGGAACGTCGGAAGCCAGCAGTGTTTGCCGCCGTCGTTTATCAGCTGAGTGAGCAGCTCGTCCGAAAAGACTGATACCAGTCTTTCCTGTCTTGCAATCTTTGCATATTTCGGATGAACATACTTGCCAGCCTTTGTAGGAATAACGGCGGTGCTTCGGAACAAATCCCGGACGGTTTCGTAAAGCGGGAGGAAGAGGCCGAACGTATCAAATCTGTCTTCGTCTATGGGCAGTGCCTTAACGAAGCTCATGTTCAGCCGTCCGTCTGCCTTCATTTCGAGAATGCTTTCCCGAAGCAGGATTGCCGTTTCTTTTGCCAGATAAACATTATCGGCATCATCCGACGGAATGCTGCTGCGGTTCGGAGTAGTACGGAACGGGCCCTGCACGATGAAATCCAGCTTGCTTTCTGTCTCGGTCGGGAAATACACAGAGACGTATGGATTTGGTGCTTTTATGCATTGGTATACGCCGCGCTCTTCCTTTACCGGGAATGCTATATCTACGGTTCTGAGCGGGTATTTGTCCAGCTTGCGGGAAAACATCAAGTAGGAGATTATCTCCGCATCATCCGGATCGGCCTTTTCTTTTTCAGAAACGCCGAGTGCAGAAACGAGGGACGAATGATCATTGATTCTAACCTTTTCCAGAAGGTATTCGCCCGTTATGGGCTCTTCGTCCGTGTCTATCTCATATTCGATCGATTCGAGGTGCTTCATGAAGAGAAGCGTCGTTATTCCAAGGTTCTGCAACTTCCGGGCAAGAGTATCAATCAGCGCCGGAAGAGTTTTAAATCCAGAGAACGTATGACCGACCGCAAACGGAAAAACAAAACGCGTGGTGTATGGCCGTGGAATCGGTTCTTCAGGAATATCCTCCGGCCTTGTGAAGTCCTTGATTTCAACAGCAAACGGAACTGCGTCTCCCTCGATTTTTCCTGTATAACGCGAAGGATCACTATAGAGCAGAACGGTATCGCAGATGCCGAACACGGATTTGAAGCCAACGCCAAACTCGCCAATCTGATTCAGGTTATCCACCTTATCGGATTTGCCAATATCGCAAAGCCCCTGAAGGTTTGCCGATGTAAATGGCTTGCCATCGTGCAGAACCTCCAAATGATCAGCATGCTGGATGAATTTGATGTCTTTGGCTTCTGCGTCTTCTGCGTTCTGCAGGAGCTCATATACAAAGTGCGACTTATCCGTATAAAGCTGAATGATGCGTTCCAATGCACGGCGCAGCATTCCGTCCTTATCCTGTGCTATCCTGACTCTGTCAGCAATGTTGCTCATGATTAACCTCTCTTGATCTCGATGATGCCGTTTGCAATCAGAGATGTGTGGATATCCGCGCGGGAAGCGCGGTCGTTAATTTCGTCAACTTTTATCTGATATTTTTCGGTAGCGGTGCTGAGCTCGCTCTGGTACATCCTGCGAATCTTCTCGTCGAATGCGTCACGGATTTTCTGCTCCAGCGTTCTCTTCCGGTTCCTGTAGTTACTGCTGATGCTCTCCAGCTTATAGTTTGCAGTGCTCTGGATTCCGGTGAGATACGTCTCTTTTTCCCGCTGCCATAGAGCAATGTGCATACCTTCCAAGCCAGCCCACGTGCCCTTGTCAACAGTAATGCTAGTTGTGGAAGTATCCGCGTCCTGTAGGATATCCGTGAGCTCTGCCGCCAGCAGTTCGTTCTCGCAAATCGGCACGACGCGGAACATCGGGTTTAGCCCAACATAGCTCCATGCGTAAATGGAGAACGGATATGTACCCTCCGGCAATTCTTCGGAATAGTATTCCAAAAGGATATACGACACCTGACTGGTGGCGTAGTATTTGGCTGCCTGCTTGACCAGTGGATGCATGGGGGTAATGAAGAACGACCGCCGTTCTCTCGACGCGGTCTCCGATGTAAATGTCAGCCGGTGCATCGGCTCGGAGCCCTTCAGGTAATTCTCCCATCTGCGCTTCAATGCCGATTTGATATTTGATAGCATGCGGAAATCTTCAAGAAGCGTTAACCGAGCTTCACGGCTCAGACGAATCTGCTTGAGTTCAGATGCGCCGATGATGTACTGGCCTTCGCCGAGCCGGTCTCTCAAATAACGTTCAACAAGCCGCTGAATGCTGAGTGGCGAAACCCACGGGCTTTCTGCGTCCTTAATTTCCTTTGCTGCTGTGTAGTTTGAGAGATCGAAACCGAACAGCGCCCGCTCTTCATCTTCCAGCTTGCTGAGTTCCTGCATACGGCGGATTTCGTTATCCGCCATCTGCTCCAGCTTGCGACGTCGCTCTTCATCGGTCAAAGCGGTATTCACAGCAATCTGCTCGATCTGCGCACCGATTGCGCCGAGTACTTCTTCGCATTCGCCGATGCTGCGCTCGAATATGCCAATTCGCATCAGGCAGCGGGAGTAGATGTCCGCGTCCACGGTGTCCGCCGTGATAATGTTATAAATGTTGACCGCTTCGCTCTTCTGGCCGCGACGGTCGATTCGACCGATACGTTGTTCAATGCGCATCGGGTTCCATGGCAGATCATAGTTGATCATGGTGTCGCAGAACTGGTAGTCCAAACCTTCTGAGCCTACCTCTGTGAAGAGCAGGATGTCCAGCGCATCCGGGTCTGCTTTGTCCAGCTCAAACCGTTCACGCAGTGCGCGACGGTCATCGTCCTTGACGCTGCCGTTGATCTGCGCGACGCGATAATTGCGGCTGCGCAGCTTCTTTTCCAGATAGGCAAGTGTATGCCGGAACGAGCTGAAGAGGATGATCTTGTTGTTTTCCAACTTCTGCTTTTCGTCGATCACCGTGCAGATACTATCGAACTTCGGGTCGTCTTCCGGCAGCAGATCTGCGAGCTCCAGCACATGATGAGCCAACGCCATCAATGTGGACGTGGCTTTTCCGTCCAGATCGTACTCATCCATGTCTACATCCGGGTCTTCAACCATCTGGTCAAAGCGCCGTGTGATCAGATCCCGGATGTGGGGCGCGAGCCCGAAGATGCAGCTTGCCGCCTGACGTCGGATCGTGCTCATCATGAAGGGAATGCTGCGCACATTGTGGAGCTTGGAAAGCGCTTCGTATTCAAATCTCAGCAGTTCGTTATGCAGGTCGTACTGCTGCGGGGTGAAGCTGGTTTCGACCGTGTAAGACCGGCGGATGCAGAAATTCTGAATATCCTTTCTGCGTGTCCGGTTCAGCATGGTGTTGAAGCTGTGGAGCGATTCCACGTCGGAAACGAGTTTGACGCGTTCTTCGCGTGTAATGTCCAGCCTTGCCAGTCGCGCCAGAATGTCTGCGTACAGTGGATTCTTGGCAATGATATTTTCGCCCCACTGTGTGGATTGGATATTCTGCAGCTCGGCAATGGCAACTTCCTGCCATCCTTCGCCCGCTCCGCGTATCGCGTGGGAACACCTGTAAATGAATTCGTTGGGTCTGGACATCATGCGGAACACGTCTTTGTCCATGATGACGTCCGGGCGCAGCAGATTCATCAGTGTGAAAAGGTCGTCATCGCTGGTCTGCAGCGGGGTGGCGGTCAGCATGATGACTGCATCCGCGTGCTCGCAGAAGTACCGGACACACTTATATGCGTATGCCTTGTCTTTGTCCAGACTGCCGTTGCGGATATGATGCGCTTCATCAATGATTACGAGATCAAAGTGCGGCGCTGGATCGAGATCGAGAAGACCATACTGTCTGCCGCGACGGTGCTCTTCGCCTTCATATACGCGACTATCTAATATGGAGTAAGGAATGATCGCCTTGTTATAACGCACCGGCCATTCTTCGTCACGGTGAGTATCAGAGATCGCCTGCCGGAGGATGCCGCCATCCAGCGGGATGAAATCCTCATCAAACCGCTTCATCTCCAGTTCCCATTTACGTTCAGCAATCAGTGGCTTCGGGCAGATGATCAGGATGTTGTCCAGTTCGCTTCTAGCCTCCAACTCCTTCACGATCAGGCCGGCTTCGATCGTCTTACCGACACCGACACTGTCCGCAATCAGAATTTTCGGCTCATCAGATTTAATGAGCTTTAGGGCAGGACGGAACTGATACGGTACAAAATCGATTCTCGCTGCATTCAAAGAATACAGATTTCCCGCTGAGGGGTTATTAATTTCGTATGCCGTGAGGTTGCTCTGCAACGTGCTAAGATCCACCCAGCTATAAGCAGGAGTGGCAGCAATTTTTTGAATCTGTCCATCATAAAATGTCTTGATTTCACCGTCAACGAACACCTCATATTTCTTGATGCCGCCGACATCCGTCACTGAAAATACCATGCCTCTGGTATCAGGAGCACCCATCAGGAAAACCTGATCTTTTTCCTGTATGTCGCCCGTACTTGTCGGAGCGGGAGTTGGTGCTTCGACCTTAGTTGGTGTGTCATCGAAAACGGCAGAAAAGTCCGCATTCTCAATTTCACGCCGGAAATCCGCAATGCCCTCTGTGTACTTGTTCGTGAACATGACGTTCTCAAAGAACGCCAGAATGACATCGAGATCTCGCAGCACAACGTCTTTGTCGGCTATAGCAACGGCAAGGTGCGCCCAGTTATTGCGCACCTTCACCATTTCCCGCACACACTGACGGTCGCGGGTAGGAAGATAGGCAAACGAACGCATATCGTACCACGATTTGTCTGCCACGCGAAGCATAGCCGCAAGATCCAGATCATCCAGCTTCGAGTATTCATTTTCTGCAGCATATTGTTTTTGTGCAAACGATAGGTTGTCGATCACACAAACCTGCCACCAATCCTCGCCCACACGGGGGAGCATTTTCCCGAGCCATGCGCACAGCTCCTTCGTCGCTGCACGCAGATACTCGTGCATCTTACTGACAATGGCTTGTTCGTTCATACGCTTTTCTTCCTTTTATCTATTATTGAAAGAAACCTTCGCTCTCGAAAATATGATTCAGCTCATCATTGCTGGCGCAACGGGAAGCCTTGTCCCGAACAGAGCTCTTGGACATATCCAGACGGAACGCACGCTCTCTGCCAACAGAGTCTCTCTGCATTCGGATGAGCTGGATCCTGCCAACGCCGGGATTCTGGCGTGCGTATTCGGCAAATCCCTTTGCCTTGCCAAGGTTATCCTGCCGTGTCGGATCGTGCGGTTCCAGAATGTCTACGACGTATTCCGAGCCGTCTCTGCGGATGATTAGAAAATCCGGATAGGTCGGTTTTGTCTCGCCGTCGATCTCATACGGGATACACAGCGCCCACGAGCCTCTAGACGGATTGCGCAGCCAACAAACAAAATCCTCCTGCTGTTCCTCTTCTGCGATAACCTTTCGCTCCCAGCCATTCAGGTTGATGAGCGCAGTGCCGGAATCATCCACGAACAGGTGGTTGCTGTACAGCTTACCCTCCACTTCGTGGGGGACACGAATCGTCTCTGGCAGGCGGAAGTTGTGCTTACTGACGATGTCACCGTCAGAGACAATGTCATCATATTTCTTCTTGTACTTCTCTGGTAATGTCACCGTGCGGCGGCGGTTTGCGTCATTGAGATCGTGGAATTTCCGCTGCGCGTACTCGTTCAGCGCATCCATGCAATCGGCGTTTGCGGCAAAGATGATGACGTGAATCTTCAGCGTCAGCACCTCGTCTTCATCATAGTAATGATTGACATATGCGTTGCCGACGCCTTCGTTGCCGAGACGTGTTTCCGCCAGACGGAACTGGCGCTCGATATCTGTATCTGTAGTGGAGTACACATCGTGGGTCGCATAATCGTCGATCGACCGGCCAAACACGTCAAAGATCTGCGCACTCAGTTTGAACTGTAGTACCTGTCCGGCAAGGACGTCATACATACCTTGCTGCTTCAAAAGGGCAATGTGATCGTGGATCATTTTCACTATGTCGGAGATGATCGTTTCCTTTGCATCCAAGTCGATGCATACTCTTGTCAGGAAACCGGCCAGTGCATACATAGACTTCATGTAATCCGTGATACGAACCCTGCGCACATCGTAGGTCAAAAGACCTGCGTCGTTAATGGCCTTCACAACAGCTTCGCGGTCGATGTTCGGAATAATTGGCTGCTGCGCTACAGGCGTAGGAGGTGTCAGCTCTGCTGCAACTGGCTGTGCCGCCGGAGTTGCCTGCGCCGGATTGGCCTGCGCTGCAGGTTGCGTCGACACTTCAGATGATATCGATCTCTGAGGCTCAGACTGCACCGGCTCCGCCAGAACTTCTCTACTGGACGGCTGTACCGAGGAAATATCACCGTTGCTGAGCGTGTCAAACATCGACAGCTGGTCTGGATTTTCATTGCGCTCTCTGCCGGGCTGGCGCGGTTGCGTCTGATAAGTCGGCCGCAGGCTCAGCGTATCATAGTTGCCACGTCCCATTTCCTCTGCTTCGATATCCGTGGGAATGGTCGCGCCTTCCTCGTCCTGCAGCGCCTTTACCACATCATAGACAGTCGCCTCATTAAACTGCGGCAGGTACAGATGCACATCGTTGAGTGTCTCGTCCACATTGATGTGCTGCTGAGTTGGCGTGCGCACCATCCTGCCCAGAAGCTGCGCAATATAGGTGTGATCCACCGCGCGGCGGAAAGACATCATAACCTCCGCTCTGGGGCAGTCCCATCCTGTGGTCAACGTCTCCTTGAAGAAAACAACCTTGATGCGCTTGTCGTCGGCAATGCGGCTCGGCTCGCAGTACGGCACATCCAGACCGCCGATCTGAATCGTCGGTGTACCCTCGCCGAAGGCGTGGACGACCTGCCCTTCCAAGAACCTGTCGCCCATCCGTTCCTCTATGATGCGAAGGCATTCATTCAAATCAGTGGCGGAGATTTGGTTTCCGCTGCCGTTTTGCACTTGGATCACAAGAACAGGATTTACCTGTCCGTAGTGCTGCTCATAGCAATACTGATACCAGTGCTGACATTTCTGCTGCCACTCATCCGTGGCCGCCTGCAGCACTGCCATATCATTTCCGCTGTGCTCGGGGTAGGTGATGATGATCCGATCTTTCAAAAGTCCAGATGCACGCACCTCGTCCGCCGTCGTCCTGACATAATGCGTGGTAGACTGGATGCCCTCTGCCAAGCGGTTGAAGCGCTGCGGCGTAGCCGTCATGCCGATGACCACCGGCATAGGCGGCAGTCGATCCGCCTCGGATCCCTTCAGAAACTTCTGCATGATGGTGGTGTTTTTTGTGAGATCTCTTGCGCCCTGCGCACCACGATGGGCTTCGTCAATGATGAAGTACAGCCGGTCGCTCTTCTCTCGCACGGTGTTTGACAGCGTCTCCCAGATGGTGTACTGCCGTCCGTCGGAATGCTTTGTCAGGTTGCTGGATTTGGAGAGCTTCTGCGTGTTCAAAAAGTAAATGTGTCCATCTTCCAGCATCTCCATATCAAAGGCGTCGTCGCTGATGACAATGCACTGATTCAGCCGGATCTTGTCCGCCTTCAGGTCGATTTTTAACCGCGACTGCTCATTGAGCTGCGGGGAATCGGACAACCAAATGAAAATGGCCTCAGTCTGCTCGGGATACAGCTCGTCTCCGTAATAAATATCCTCAATCAGCGCTGACATAACGATGGTCTTACCGGCTCCCGTGGGCGCGGTGTAGGACACCACCTGCGGTGTGTGCGTGCTCCGATAGTTGCCCAGCGCGGTCGCAGCGCTTTGGCGCAGTCTGGCAAGCGCCGTTTTCTGGAACGGGAATAATTCAATTTTCATGTCCGCTTACCTCCTGACCGCGTTGATGCGGAAATTGTCGAGATAGTCTCTGTAGAGCTGGTAGCTTTCCTTGACATTCAGCCCGGAGATCATGTCCCGGTAGCCGCTGTCGGAGTCCGTCACGAGGAACACCGTTTCGATCTCCTGATGCTCGTCCAGCTTTGCTGCGAATGCCATGTATGCTCTCTCGTCCACCAGCACCGCGAATTTGTTATCCGGCAGGATGAGCATCTCCGGCACAGTCTTGCCGATGTTGGGGCACGCGCCGTGTGCGCCCGCCTTCATCCACAGCGTCGGCAGCATTTCCCTGAACTGTCTGCCGAGGGCGACGGCGTTCTTGTCGAGGAAGCCCAGCTTGAAGAACGCAGCATTTGCTTTGAAGCCGTCCGCCATAGGAATATCACTGCCAATGTAGTTGCCCTTGAGCGGATTGCCGTTTACATCGTGACCCTCAATCGAGCAGACCGTGCGCGGCCAAGTGACATAGCGGGCGATGCCGAGCTTTTCCCATTTCTCATCACCGGGCTTGAGCCCGCGCTTAGACATTTCCTTCGCCTCCGCGTCGGAAACCTCGTTGTTGGTCACCATGATGCAGCGGCGATGCCCGCCATCTTCGGCGTTGAGTAGATTTACAGCGTGGAGGGTGGTGCCGGAACCTGAAAAGAAATCTAAAATCAATGCATTAGGCTTTCCTTTCACTACAAAATCCAGAGAATCTTTAACTGCATACAGAGATTTTGGGAAAGAAAACCTTTTTTCGAGAAAAATATCCAAGAGCAAACTGGATCCATAATCACCAGCTCCATGAGAAGGTTGATTCCATATAGTTAACGGTATGACCGGCTTAAAAGATTTCCCTGTAATAAGGGAGCCATCCTCATCCCGCCCAAGAACCTCAAGTTCTCCATTCTCAAGAGCCTTTTGCATTCCCTCTGCCAAATAGCTTATAGTTCTGGTTTTCCAGCCTTTTTGCCACAAGCCAAACTTCACAAGTCCCTGTGAAATAAGTTTTTTGAGCGTATCTTGTGACAGTGTCCAACGTGCGTCTTGACCATTTGCTTTAGTAGGAAACACAGAGAAACAATCTTCTTTTTGAGGCGCTTGTTCCTTTGGCATGTCTAGAGGCAATGACTCACCGGTATCAACAAATTTTCCAGTGTTTTCATCAAAGTAAATTGGGTAAAAAAGCTTTGGTCGTGCTTCACGGTTGCTATTACTCCCACTTCGCAACAGGCTAGCCCACCTTACTTGTAAATCTTCTTTTGCAGGATGTATCATATCTTCTTTGCTCGGAAAAACATGGCCGTCGCCGACAAAGACATAGAACAGATATTCTTCTGCGCGACTAAATAGATTCTTTCGAGCTGACCCAGAAGGATTAATAACAGAGCTAATCATCTGGATGCTACATCCCGCAAACATTTCTTCCAGTAAGCAGCCCAAATGCAGATATTCCTTTTCGTCAATGGTGACGATTAGTACGGAGTCCTTTGGATTCAGCAGCTTTTTGGCGAGTTTCAGACGTTTTTGCATCATGGACAGCCACTTGCTGTGACGGTACTGGTCATTGTTATCCACATAGTCATTATTGTATTTCCAGTCCCGCGCACCAGTGTTGTAGGGCGGGTCGATATAGATGCAGTCCACCTTGCCCGCGTACAGGTATTCCAGAAGCTGCAGGGCGTGGTAGTTGTCCGCTTCAATGAGCGTGTGCCACAGGTCGCTGTCCGGCGCGTTGCAGACCGTGTCGATGGGCTTGAGATAGGGGTAAATGGGCTCGCCGAATTCCGCCACGCAGACAAGCTCCTCCACAGGGAACTCTGCCGTGGCGCTTTTATCCTTGTTGAGGCAGGTGGCAACGCCGTCCTCGATTTTGAGCACGGTATAAAAATCGTTGACATGGCCGGTCTTGAGTGCGGCCTTGCGCCCCGCCTTCACCGGGATATCCCACAGCGGCGTACACTCCGGCAGATGTTCTTCAAACACCAAGCCGAATTTCTTCTGCTTTGCGAGCTTCTCCACCTCGGCGGCGATCCGCGCACGCAGATCCGGGTTTTCGATCTGAGTTACCAGTTCATCTAAAATAGCCATTTACTCGTTCTCCTTCGCTGCGGCATCCTCGCTGTCCGCGAAGATGGTTTTGATATGATCTTGATACCGCTGCATTCCATCGCTCGACAAAGCGGATCTATTGCTGTCTTCTGGTAGAAACTCCATAATATCTCCAATATTCACATCTAAAGTAGAACAAATCTTATTAAGCACAGCCAGTGTAACTTCCTCGTCCCGCCGCAGCCGTGTCATGGTGTTCGGCGCGATGCCTGCCGCTTTGCGCAAATCAGCTTTGCTCATCTTCTTATCGACAAGCAGCTTCCAAAGCTTGTTATACGAAATAGCCATTTCCGTTCGACCTCCGGCTACAAATATCGTTCTAATTATACATCTTTCTCGATCACAAGGCAAGAGAGCTTCGCATCGTGTTGCGAAACTCTCTAATTTCAAAAAACAGCTTGCATGCAAGACTCTCACGCATAGATCGTTCGTATATTTTGGCAGCAGTTTTGCTTTACGTTTTCCGCTCAGCGTCAACATCATAAGGGCTTGGGATTATCCCAAAATCGCCGCGTGTCCGGACAGCGGCTGTGCTTGCTATTCTCTCAAATCCCAGTTTTCTCCGTCCCAACGCCGCTCTTTCTCTTCGTCAAAAACTGTGCTATACTGTAAGAAAATCAGCGGAAGGAGGGCTTATTCATGGCGCTCAAACGGGTATTTGCCGGGTTTTACACGCGATACGACGGAAAGCCCATCTTCGTTGTCCGGGTTCTGAAGGACATCGACACCGGCGAGTCCATCGTGGTCTGCAAGGACGCCAGCTTTTCCAAAGAAGACAACGAGCATTACTACCTCATCCGGTACACCTCCTTCTGCGAGCAGGTCGAAGTCGATGGTGTGCTGCGGGACAAATACGTCCGCCAGACCCGGCGCGAGATCGACGAAGGCACCGTCCGCGAAGTGTATGAAGACGGCTTTCCTGAGCCCAAGAGCAAGCCCTTCACTTATGTTGATGACGAGTACTCGGAGCGCACCATCCGTTGCAGCAGAACCTACTACGAGTACGCCAAGGATATCTGTGAAAACTACCGGATGGATTTGCGGCGATACAAGCTCATCCGGGAACGGAAGCAGTACATCGGCGTATCCAACCGCGAGGCATATCAGGCCATGTGCGAGGATCTTGCGTTTGCCCAGCAGTCGCTCAAAACGGTGCTCAACGACTACGCCGATCTCTTCCGGAAACGTTTCTCCGAGGGGCTGTCCATCCGCAAAGCAGCAGATGCCATGCAGCAGAACCGCGGCGTGATCGAGCGTCGGCAGGCCGCGCTCTATCGGGCGTTCGCCCAGCTTTTGCAGCAGCGGGATGAGGCAGATGGTGTCTGTCGGCTGATGCAGAAAACTGAATACGATCAAAGGGATATAGAGGATTTGCTCGAATAACTGATGCAAATCCAAGCGCTTGTCGTAGTGGCAGGCGCTTCTTTTTTTGCCCTTGTTATGACAAAACCGTGACGCCCCGCATCATTTTGTCCGTTGGAAAGTAGAAAGGGCAATTTGGAGCAGCGCACAGGGCTTGTCTCGCCATCCTCAAAACTCTTTCGAGAAATCTGGGACAAAACCGGCCGCTGATTCACTTAGCTAAGTAGAGGGAGAATCAGGAGCAAGAAAAGTTTTTTGAAAGGGGGTGCCAAGTTTTTGAGGAAAAATGTCCGTTGTAAAGTAGATAGGAAAACGTCTGTGAGACAAAATCGTGACACTCTGATTTATTTTGTCCGTTGGTTATATAGAAGGGGAAAATAATTTTCTCTCGACCCCTGTTTTTCTCTTGAAAAATGTCCGTTGTAAAGTGAAAGGCAAACAGCTTTGCTTCCAAGCTGCCCTTCAAACAAAGTTTTTCAAAATCGAAAGGAGAACCACAATGAACACTTACTACAACCACCCCCACATGACTGCTGTCCCCACCCGCCTCCTGCTGGATCCGAATCTCTCCGCAGAAGCCAAGCTCACTGGCGCACTCCTGTACACTTTCGAGGACGGCGGTCTGAGTGCGCAGGAACTTGCAGATGTTCTGAGCCTCCCGCCCGAAAAAGTTGCTCCGGTTTTTGCTGAACTCACCGGCAATGGCTATCTGGAAATTCTGGAAGAAAACGGTGCCTTCGGGCTGCACCTGAAGGGGTGAGCCTCATGCCGGACCGCACGCGCCCCATCCGCAAGGAAATCTGCCTGAACGAGCAGGAGCTGAATCTCATCCAGCACAAGATGCGCCAGTTGGGAACGCACAACTTCGGGGCTTACGCCCGAAAGATGCTGATTGACGGGTACATCATCAAGGTCGATTACACTGAGCAGAAGAAGCTGGCCGCTGCCGTCAGCCGCGTTGCATCAAACATCAATCAGATTTGCCGCCGCATCAACAGCACTGGCCACGTTTACGAAGATGATGTTGCCGAGCTGAAAGATCGGCAACTGGAAATCTGGGAGCTGCTGAAAGTGCGGCAGAGGGACGAGCTTTGACCACAACGGGATTTTCCATACGTGGGTTTTCCGTCACCGGTTTTTCGGACGGTGGACAAGCTGACGCTCCGGAGCGTACCGCAGCCGGATTTCAGGACGACGGTTTTCGTGCCGTTCATCGGGACTGAAATTCATCCTCTAACTAATAAGAAATAAATCAAGATACAAAAAAATCATCCATCAATCAATCAACACAAAAATGGATGGATTGATGGATGGGATAGGAGGTCAGATGAAAACTTTTTGCAAGCTCACGGCGCAGAGCCCGGCGGCGTCCTATGTACCGCTTCCAAGGTTCCTTCTCCAAGACGAAGCCCTGCGGGACATCAGCAACGACACCAAAGTGCTCTACGCGCTGCTGCTGGACAGAGCCAGCATCTCACGTCAGAACGGCTACGTCGAGCCGGACGGCACGATTCGGCTGTACTTCCCCCTGGAACAGGCACAGGTCAAGCTCCACCGCAGCCGCCAGAGCGCCACACGGATCTTCCGGGAGTTGGAGTACAGCGGCTTGATTATCCGAAAAAAGCAGGGGCTGGGCAAGCCCGCGCTTATTACGCTGAACTATCCGTCAGATGCAAAGCTCATCGCAAAGGAGGGTGAAGATGTACAAGCTTGACCCCATCGAGCGGCTGCCGGATGGCACGTTCTTCCGCTTGACGCCAGGACAGCTCCGCAGCGTGCGCGGCCTTGCGAAGCGCTGCTGCAACTTCTTGGATGGCGACTGCCTGCTGTTGGACGGCGTCTGTCCGCAACACATCTCCCGAAGTCTGCTTTGCCGGTGGTTTCGCCGCGCCGTGCTGCCGCGACAGCCAAAGCTGGAACAGGCCATCCTCAGACCCAAGAAGCTGCGCCGCTGCGAAGTCTGCGGCACGGGCATCCTCGCCCGCTCCGGCAGGACAAAATACTGCCCCGCTTGCGCCAAGGAGGTTCATCGCCAGCAGAAGGCGAAATCCGCCCGCAAACGGCGGTCAAGGGTAGACAATTCAGGGTCAAAAAGTCCTTGAATTACAAGCCTTGCCGCACCGCCAAAGCCGCGCGGCAATACGATTTCCCTCGCAGCCGCGAAATCGAGTTCTATTTGTCTACATAGCAGCCGGAACACACGCATAGATTGAAGAAGAAAACGCTCTGGAAAGGAGGGCAGCCATGGAAGTATTTCTGATCTTCCCGAAATCAAAGCAGGCGCAGCAGGAGCTTGGGCAGGAGCTGGCGAAGTTCCAGTCCGAGCAGGCGCTGAAAAATGTCCAGAAGCTGTCCTGTCCCACGGAGCAGAAGCTGGAGCTGGTAGATGCAGCGGTAAAGCATCTGAAAGCGCAGCAATAATACATAGCAAACGAGCAGGCCAGCATTGAACGCCGGTCTGCTCGTTTACTGCTATGGTTATGTCTGTTTGAAATACTTCTCCCATGTGGATTTGAAAATCTGCACGTTACCCTGTTCCCATCGCTTGAACTTTTGCAGCGGGACGCCAAGCTGCGCTGCATATGCCTTCTGCGTCAAGCCGAGCCGCTGGCGTATGGCTTTGATCTGCGCTCCCTGACCCCGCAGCAGAAACAGGTTATAGTCATCCAGCAAATCCTCCAGCGGCACTTCAAACAGCTCCGCCAGCTTCTCCATATGCTCCTTCGGATAAAAGTCCCGCCCTGCCTCTTCGTAATGGATGTAGGTACTGCGGTCGATACCCGCATAGTCTGCCACGTCACGCTGACGAAGTCCTTTTTGATAGCGATACCACCGCAGCTTGTCCGCAATTTCCGTGATCTCGGATGCGTCCGAAAACCGCAGATTGAACTTCTCGGCATCCAAAAACTTATGTGGAAGGACGACCGGGAACTTGAGAATTTGAAGCGGCGCAACTTTTAACGTACCTGCAACATTCGCAGCCAATACATAGCTGCGGACTTTCAAGCGGCAAAACATAGACCATTTTGCCCCAAAAGGTTCATGGTTTTCCACCTCAACCGCTGTTTGTTCCGCTACGATAGTATAGCATTTACGATGCAAGTGATATGCCGGGTTCCATAGAAGAGCCCCCTATGGACATCACCTGATTATTATTGAGGAAAAACAAATACAGTCATAGTCAACTATGAACGGAGGTGCATTATGGCGTTCAAAAACACGTTGATCAAGTGCCTGATTTGGCTCGGCTTTCTGTTCGTAAACAGCGCGATCACCACAGGGCTCGTTTATGCGGGTGTTCGCCTCGGAGTGATCCCCACCGTGTTGCTTTTCGCCGTCGCCTGCTACGCCGCGCGTTCCTGCTGCAAAGCATATGACAGGAAACATGCGCCTTTGCCAAGCGCAGCTGACACCGGAGAAGAGCCAAAGTCTGCTTCTCTGGTGGCAGACGGCGCTGCTGCAGAAGAACCGGCAGAGCGGCAAGAAAACCGGGAAGAAGCCAAAATGGGCGAAATTATCCAGCTCCCGAAAGCCAAGAGCGTGCAGCCGGAGCAGCCTGTCAAGGAGAACGAACCGCGCCGCGTCTCGCAGAAACCGGTCATTCTTACCCTCTCGGTACTGGTGGTTGTGCTTACTGCATCCTGCTGCTTGCTCGGGTATCATCTGCAATGCGTGCAGAAAAGTCTGTCGGCTGCAAACAGATCTATCCTGGAGGCGTCTTCCTACCTCCGAACGGCTGACGAACGCCTTGACAGATATGTGGATTATATTGAAGAATACATACCACGGAAATATGTTTCTTTCGTTGATAGATTCAGCTATTCCAGAACATTTGAGAGCTACCGGCGCAGCCACCCCATTCCAGATCCGGATCCTTATCCATGGAATAAATGAAAATCTACAAATCAGAAACAGTGTATTGGAATGTGCTCTTGGACGCGCAAAGCCCCGCACCGGCGTGGTGCGGGGCTTTGTCTTATTGCAGCTGCGCAAGCTCCGCCTGCCACACGGCGGCACAGGCGTCGCTTGGCATGCGCCAGTCGCCGCGGGGGCTGAGCGTGACCGAGCCGATCTTCGGTCCGTCGGGCAGGCAGCTGCGCTTGAACTGCTGGGCAAAGAAGCGGCGGTAGAAATTCTTCAGCCAGTGCAGCAGCACATCGTCCGGATAGCGGTCGCCGAGCGCGTGGCGCGCGAGCCGGTAGATCTTCGCCGGCCCGAAGCCGAAGCGCAGCACGTAGTACAGGTAAAAATCGTGCAGCTCGTAGGGGCCGACGAGCGATTCCGTCTGCTGGGCGATCTCGCCGTTTTCCTTTGCCGGCAGCAGCTCGGGGCTGACGGGGGTGTCGAGAATGTCGAGCAGCACAGCACGCAGGGCTTCGTTTTCCGCCGCGTCGGCTGCGTAGCGCACGATGTGGCGCACGAGTGTTTTCGGTACATCTGCATTCACGCCGTACATGCTCATGTGGTCGCCGTTGTAGGTGGCCCAGCCGAGGGCCAGCTCGCTCAGATCGCCGGTGCCGACGACGAGCCCGCCCGTGCGGTTGGCGAGGTCCATGAGCTCGAGCGTGCGCACGCGCGCCTGACAGTTTTCATACGTCACGTCAAGCACGGCCTCGTCCTGCCCAATGTCGGAAAAGTGGCTGTGGACGGTGCGCGCGATCGGGATCTCCTGAAACGTCACGCCCAGCTCCTCACAGAGGATCTCGGCGTTGGAGCGCGTGCGGTGCGTTGTGCCGAAGCACGGCATCGTCACGGCCAGCACGTCCTGCGTCGGGCGGCCGAGCTGCTGCATCGCGCGCACGGCCACGAGCAGGGCGAGGCTGCTGTCCAGCCCGCCGGAGATGCCGATGACGGCGGTCTTTGCGTGCGCATGGGCGATGCGCTTGGCCAGACCGTCCGCCTGCATGGCAAGAATGAGCTCGCAGCGCTCGGCACGTGCGGCATCATCCGCCGGGACGAACGGCGTCGGCGAGACATACCGCGTGAGCGGCACCTCCCGGAGCGGCAGGTGAAACTCAACCGTTGCATAGCCTGTATTTTCGAGCCGGAACGTTGTGCTGCGGCAGCGCTCGCTGACCATGCGTCCGAGGTCGAGCTCCGTACAGGCGTACCCTGCACCGAAGGGCTTCGCCTCCGAGAGCAGCGTACCGTTTTCACAGATGAGGTCATGCGCGGCAAAGACCATGTCGGTCGTCGACTCGC
>ERZ773114.817-NODE-817-length-35926-cov-7.958825_pt1 | contig 35926 bp, 22 predicted proteins | sample MGYA00580564_ERZ773114 | MGnify/ENA primary metagenome ERZ773114 (study PRJEB29015, sample SAMEA2737836) | human gut metagenome | biome: human gut; feature: human-associated habitat; material: faeces | place: China | collected 2012 ... | reverse complement strand
TATAAAAATTAAAAATTTTTATGTTATAATGAAAATGAAAAATTTAATAGATAACCACAAAGGAATAAAGATATGGATTTTGATATTTTTGATATAAATAAATTTAATGTAATACAAGATGAAGAAAACTATTATTTTTTTAGAGCACTAAATATGGCTGATAATGCTGATATTGAGCAACAAACGACTACATCAACAGATGGAAAGATAGAACGAATAAGAACAGATAGAGAAAGATTTGATGGAGATGCCAAATACACAGAAGCTTCAGAAATCTCTTTAGAAGAAATATATGACCATATAAAAATGCATTATAGAAAAGATACAAACTGCATATCACTTACAAGTAATGCAAATATTGCAGTAAATTATGGAAGAGGCTCTTATAAAGATAAATATGTAATGGTTAAAATTCCAAAAAAAGAATTTGGAGAGAAAACATTAGCAGCTGGCCAATATATGCTTAAAGAATTGTATTCTAAAATACAACAAGCAATAGAAAGCTTGCCAGAAGATGCAAAACAAAGAGTTTTGAATGCTTTTGAGGAGATAGATAAAGCAACTGAAAGTAAAGACTTAAAAGATATAATTGCTCAAAGATACACTGCTAACAGAGAAGAAGTAAGTTTAGATAGAGCACATTTAAGAAAAGGAATAATATATAGTTCTCCAAAGGCAAGAATTAGCAATTATCAGTCATTAGATGACGAGCAGGTATTGGAAGTAAATAAAGTATATGCAAAATTAGCAATATTAGAAAATGAGCAAGTATTAAAACATGTAATACCACATTCTTCTAATTCGAAATTAAGAGAGACAATAGGAAGTGCATTTTCGTCTACAGAGGTAATTCATTATGGAGATATAAAACAAGAAAATATTATGGAAGTTCCAAAAGAGGTAGTTGATTTATTTGCATTAATACAACAAATAGATGGATTGGATAAAGGCAGAGTTGAACAATTAAAAAGAACATTGATAACAGCAGTACAAAATGGTGTTAAAATTCCTGCTATACCAGAAATTGAAGAAAAGGTTAAAGCTGATATTTCAATTGAAGAAATGTATGGAATTACAGATGGAAAAGTTGAATATGGAAAAGCAAATTCAATTGTAAAGAATATGTTTTATTTGAGTAAAGCAAGAAAAAATGCAATACAACTTTCAAATGTTTTAAGTGAAATATTAGGGCAAAATTCTGGTTTTGAAGATATTATACAGTACATAAGAGAAAATGGATTTAGAGTTGAACCAGAAATAATAACAAGACAAAGTAATAAAGGTGTAAAATTAAGTGAGTCTGTAAGTTTAGATTTACAACAAGAAGAACAAATATTAGTAAATGAAATAAAAAAACTTTCATTTGAAGAATTAGATATAGTTCTAAAAAATAGTGGACTATATAATGCTAAAGACATTATAACCAACGTATTTAGCAGTGCTAAGGAAAATGAAAAAATAGATAAATCAAGATATTATGCAGAGGCAGTATTTTCTAAATATAATTGGCAAGATATAGGAATAGCAGAATTTAAAACATCAGAAAAAAATGAGTTAATAGCCAGACTTCAAGAAAGAAATTGTGCAGAAATATATGAAAAATTGCGAGAATCTGGTGTGGAAGAAAGCATAATTCCAACAGTATTGTTAAACATTGCAACAAGAGATGGAATTTATGAACAATATGTTCAAGGTAATTTAGAACAAATATTAAATACAAGACAAGATGTTTTACAAAATAATATTAATATAGAAGTAGTTGAAAGATTTTTAGGATATTATGATGTAGAGAACACAGGTATACGATTAAAAGATTATCAACAAAGAGCTTGTAATAATATAAATACAATATTTCAAGACCATAAATTTGCACAAGTAATACTACCAACAGGTGCTGGAAAAAGTTTTGTGGCTTTAACGCAAATGCAACAATATGCCAAGGAACATCCAAATGAGAAAATGTTATATTTAGCACCACAAGATGAAATATTGAATCAAATAAAAAGCTATATTGTAAAATATGTGCATGGAGAACAAGGAACAGTTGGAAAAACAGAAGACGAAATAATAGCAGAAGTGTTTCCAAATATAACATTTGAAACATATTCTGGCTTACTTGCAAAAAGAGGACAAGAAGTTATTAAAGAACAATATGGAATGATAGTGCTAGATGAATTACACAGAACAGGCGCAAAAGAATGGGAAGAAAAAATTGACAAATTACTAAAAAATCAAGCAGAAGAAGTAAAAGTACTGGGAATAACAGCAACACCAACAAGAGATGCTGATGGACGAGACATGGCAAATGAAACAGCCAAGAAACTTGGATATACAGATGAAGAAATTAGCCAAAGAAAACATTTAGCAGCAAATATGACATTAGAAAATGCAATAAGAATGGGTTATGTGGTAAATCCAAAACTTGTGTATTGTAAATATGACTTAATTTCATCTGGAAAAATGGAAGAATTAAAAGCTCAAATTGATAGCATAGAAGACGAAAACAAAAGAGCTGAAGAATTAGAAAAATATGATAAATTAAGAGCAAAATTAAATCAAGAAATTGATGCCGAAATTGGAGAGGAAGCAAGAAAAAAACTAGAAGAAGATGCAAGAAAAAATTTTGATAGAGGAATTGGAAAAGAAGAAATAATAAAACAAAATGTAAAAAAAGGCGGAAAATATATAGTATTTATTCCGGTATCAGACCAAGGCGACATAGAAGATGAAGATGGAAACAAAATAGGTACAAAAACTGGGGACGACAAAATAAAAGCATATCAAGATTATTTAAATAAGATATTTGCAGGAACAGATATTGTACCACAATTACATGCAATGAGCGGAGCGTGGAATGGCAAAGGAAAAAACAAAGAAGGAAAAGATAAAAACCAACAAGAATTAGATGCCTTTGAAGCAGATAATTCAGAAGAAACAAAATTTATGGTTGTAATGAATAAAGCAAATGAAGGATTACACATAGATGGAGTAGACGGAATTATATGGTTTAGAGCATTAGATGAGAATTCAAGAATTTTGTATTTACAACAATTAGGAAGAGTAATATATGCATTAGACGAAGATAATCCTTTACCAGATGATAAAAGACCAGTAGTAATAGATTTAGCAAACAATTCATTAACAGTAAAAATAGAAAAAGACTTCGAAAATGTAGAACCAATAGATGATTTAGAATCTTTAAAAATTGTAGCAGAATGGATTAACGAAAAAGATGGAATAATACCAGATAGAAACAGTTCTAATAAACAAGAACAACATTATTATGCCATTTTAAGAAGAATTCAAAACAAATATAGTAAATATTTAGATGAATTTGAAAATTTTGAAGATTTAACAGAAGAAGATAAATCAAGAATAGAAGAGATTATTGATTTAGCAACAGAAATTGACTTGTGGAATATTGATTTACCACCAATATCAAAATCGAAAGGAAGTAAAGAAGATATATCACCTTTCGCAATAGAAGGAGTTTTAAGAGACTTTGTTGAAGTAAATGAAGAAATTGAAAAAATAGAAGACGAGCATGCAATGACTACTTTTGTAAAAGTATGCGAAGCATTGGCAAGACAAGGATTTGACTTTAAAAATTTTGTATACATGAGAAATAGAGTGAATAAAACATTAGCTGATATACAAGGAGAATGTCCTAATATAGATATGGCTAAAGTACTGGAAGAAACAGGAGTAGAATTGAATTATAAGTTTAGTTCTAAAAAAGGTAATGCCATGAAAGCAGTTCAAGGAAAAGATACAGTACTAATAACAGAAGAAGAAAAGCAAAAATTAATAGAATTAGGAGTAGTAAGTCTAGAAAAAGAGGAAAGTAAAATGTCTGAATTTGTGCGAGTATGTGAAGCACTGGCAAGACAAGGATTTGATTTTAAAAATTTTAAAGGTTCAAAGACAATAAATAAAAAAACAATATTAAAAACATTAGCAGATATACATGAAGAATTTCCTAGTATAGATATTATTAAAGTACTAAAAGAAACAGGAGTATCATTAGATTATTCAGTTGGTAGACAAAAGAATGCTGCTTTACAATCGGTTAAGGAAAACGCAAAAACCCCAATAACAGAAGAAGAAAAACAAAAGTTAATAAGTTTAGGTGTAATAAATCTAGAAAAAAAGGAAAGTGAAATGTCAAAATTTGTGAGAGTATGCGAAGCATTGGCAAGACAAGGATTTGACTTTAAGAGTTTTATATATTCAAAGACAATAACAGAAGATGGAAAGAAAAAGAAAGTAAATAAAACATTGGCAGATGTACAAGAAGAATGTCCTAATGTGGATATCATTAAAGTACTAGAAGAAACAAGTGTATCATTAGATTATTCGATTGGCAGACAAAAAAAAGATGCAGTACAAGCAGTTCAAGGGAAAAGAACTCATGCTATAACAGAAGAAGAAGAACAAAAATTAATAAATATGGGAGTAGTAAGTCTAGAAAAAGAGGAAAGTGCGATGTCAGAATTCGTACGAGTATGCGAAGCGCTGTCAAGACAGGGGGTTGACTTAAAAAAATTTCAATATTCAAAAATGATAACAGAAGAAGGAAAGAAAAGGCAGCTAAAGAAAACATTGGCAGATGTACAAGAGGAATATCCTAATATAGATATCATTAAAGTACTAAAGGAAACAGGTGTATCATTAGATTATTCGATTGGTAGACAACAAAAAGGTGCAGTACAAGCAACTCAAGGGAAAGGAACTTATACTATAACAGAAGAAGAAAAGCAAGAATTAATAGAATTAGGAGTGGTAAGCCTAGAAAAAGAGAGTTCAATGTCAGAATTCGTGCGAGTATGCGAAGCACTGTCAAGACAAGGATTTGACTTTAAAAATTTTGTATACATGAGAAATAGAGTGAATAAAACATTAGCTGATATACAAGGAGAATGTCCTAATATAGATATGGCTAAAGTACTGGAAGAAACAGGAGTAGAATTGAATTATAAGTTTAGTTCTAAAAAAGGTAATGCCATGAAAGCAGTTCAAGGAAAAGATACAGTACTAATAACAGAAGAAGAAAAGCAAAAATTAATAGAATTAGGAGTAGTAAGTCTAGAAAAAGAGGAAAGTAAAATGTCTGAATTTGTGCGAGTATGTGAAGCACTGGCAAGACAAGGATTTGATTTTAAAAATTTTAAAGGTTCAAAGACAATAAATAAAAAAACAATATTAAAAACATTAGCAGATATACATGAAGAATTTCCTAGTATAGATATTATTAAAGTACTAGAAGAAACAGGAGTGGAGTTAAACTACAAGTTTAGCTTACAAAAAAATAAAACAGGACAAGCAGTTCAAGGAAAAGGAACAACCCCTATAACAGAAGAAGAAAAGCAAAAATTAGATGCATTAGGAGTAATTGACCTTGAAGAAATAGAACGAAGACAAAGACTAACGCAAGCAAAAAAGCAAAGAGATGCTGCTAAAGTTCAAAATGATAAAGCACAAGAATTAGAACAGCAGGTTGAACAGGCATTAGAACAACAAAAGAAAAGGGGAAAGAAAGATGAAGGAAGATAAATTAATACCATATAAAGAAAATATTTTTACTAAAATATCTCAATTCTTCAAAAAACTTTTCTTCAGAAAAAAGAAAGAAAACTTGAATAATATTGATGAAAAACTTATTACTGATAAAAACCAAAATGAAAATTTCGCTGAAAATACAGTAATAAAAGAAAATGAAGAAATAAGAAGATTAAAAGAACTTAGATTGCAAGCAGAACAAAGACTTAAACAACTTCAAATACAAGAAGAGATAAGACTAAAAAATCTTAAATTACAATATGATAATGAAGAAATAGATGAAGAAGATATATCAAGTGAAGATATGGACAAGCTTATAAAGATGTATGAAAATGAAACAGAAATGTTGAATGCAGATACAGAAAGAAGAAAAAATCATATTTCTCAAATGCTAAAAAAATTAAAATATTCGCAATCATAAATTAAAAAATATTTTTAATAAGTAAATGCAAAACTCAATAATGGATTTTTGCATTTACTTTTTAATTGAACATCTAGTAAATTTTTCTTGGAAAAATCTATTATACTCGTTGCACAACTCCTAAAAAAGGTATATAATAGATAATCAGTGAAATGGGGAGATTTATTGATGGAAAGTAATATTATAGATAAACAAATATATGAAGATTTAATAAGTCAGGTTGACTCAAAGAAGCTAGATTTGGCTTCAAAATTAATGCAGAATAAAGCTATTGAAATAAATAAGATTACATATGATAATAAACAAAATTTTGAGGTTCATTCAATCGTAAAAGATGAGAAGAACGATGACGGAATTATAGTAAAACAGAAACACAAAGTTTATATTAAGGTTGCAGAAGGCGAGATTGAAAATTTATCATGTACATGTGACGATTATAAGGAAAATTATTGTGCATGTGAACATATTATTGCAACAGTTAAAGAATTTGCGAGTAACTCTGACTATGTAAGAATTTTTTCTGGAGAGAAAAAAGAGAATAGAAGTACAGATACGGTTAAAGAACGTGGAGAAAACTACAAGATTTTCAATCAACTAGTAAATGAATTTTACAGAATTAATGAAGAAGAGGAAGAACAGAATACATCTTCAGGCAAGGAAGAAGGATTCGTTCATATTGAGCCAAAGATTATATGTAGTAGAACAAATAATAGCTTGAAACTAGAAATAAAGCTTTCTAAAAAAGATGAGAAACAGAGCTATAAGGTAAAGTCTTTACCAGAATTTTATGATAGATTTGCAAGTGGTGAAAAGTATAAATATGGAGCAAAGCTTGAGTTTGCACACACAAGAGAAAAATTTGTGGAAGAAGACAGAAATCTTTTAGATTTCATACTTAAATATTCAGAAATAATAAAATATGCTAATGAATCGTCTACAGGATATGATTATTACACAAAAAGAATGGGAGAAGATGCAATAGTTATTTCTAACACAGGGCTGGATGATTTATTTGAATGCCTGAAAAATAGAGCAATTTCAATGGAAGACCAGTTTGGAACTGATGCTGTTGTTTTGGTACCAAATGAGCCAGACATTAAGTTTAAATTAGAGGAAAGTGATGATGGAGAATATAAGATAACTGTAAATGTTGATATATATGCGTATATGGTTTATGAGGGCAGAAAATATACATATTTAATGCTTGATAAGAAACTATATAGATGCTCAAAAAAATATAGTAGTACTGTTATTAAAATGTTGGAAGTATTTAGAAAGAACTTTACAAAAGAGATTTTGCTTCCAGAGAGTCAATTGTCTAATTTCTTCTCTATAGTACAACCAAGCATAAAAAATAGTGTTAATATTGGAGAAAATGAGTACAAGAAAGTTGAAAAATACATTCCTGCAGAGCTATATGCAAAATTATATTTGGATTACAATGACTTAAATTATGTGCTAGCAGACATTAGATTTATATATGGAGAGGTAGAGATAAATCCGCTAGATTCTAAGAAACAAGTAGAAGTGCTTTCTAGAAATACAATAAAAGAAAGCAAATTAATTAACATGTTCGTTAAGAGTGGATTCATGTTAGACCAAAAGAACAATAGATTGATTCTTGCAAATGATGACAAGATATATGAATTTTTGACTAATGATATGGATTCATATATGAAGAATTTTGAAGTGCTTGCAACAGATAATTTTAAGGCAAAAGAAGTTAGAAGCACATCTGCTGTAAATTTGGGTGTAAGGGTAGAAAATAATTTGCTAGACATAGATTTTTCTAGTCTGGACTTCGACCCAGCAGAGCTTCAAGAGATAATGAAGCAGTATAAATTAAAGAAGAGATACCATAGACTAAAAGACGGAAGCTTCGTAAATTTGGAAGATAATGATACTATCAAATTTATAGAGAGTGTAACCGAAGATATAGATGTTGATTACGGTCAAATAAAGAACAATACTTTACAGTTACCAATGTACAGGGCTCTTTATTTAGATAAAATTTTGGAGAAGAATAGCTTTATTCATGTTACGAAAGATGAAAGCTACAAGAATTTAGTTGAAAATATCGATGTAAAAGAGATAGAAGGAAACATGGAAGTGCCAAAGAACCTGAATGCTAGCCTTAGAGAATACCAAAAAGTAGGGGTACAATGGTTACGTATGCTTGATTACTACGGTTTGGGCGGAATTTTGGCAGATGATATGGGTCTTGGAAAAACTGTTCAGCTATTGTGTGTAATTTGTGCATACAAAGATAATGGAGGAAAGAAACCATGTTTAGTCGTATGCCCAAGTTCATTATGCCTAAACTGGCAGAATGAAGCGGAAAAATTTACGATAGGAATGCAATCTATAGTAGTACATGGAACACTAGAAGAAAGAAAAAATCAAATTGCATCAATACCAAATTATGATATAGTAATAACTTCATATGAATTATTGAAGAGAGATATAGAAGAATATAAAAAATATGACTTCAAATTTAAATACATAATTGCAGATGAAGCACAATACATAAAAAATAATAACACACAAAATGCAAAGGCAATTAAGAATATATCAGCAGAAACAAGGTTTGCACTAACTGGAACGCCAATAGAAAACTCTTTGTCTGAGCTATGGTCAATATTCGATTTCATAATGCCAGGCTACTTATTTGGATACAGAAAATTCAAAGAGCTTTATGAAACGCCAATAATAAAAGAGGGCAATGAAGTGGCAATGAACAAATTGAAAAAATTGATAGAGCCATTTGTCTTAAGAAGAATAAAAGGTGAAGTCTTAACAGAGCTACCAGATAAAATGATATCTGTTCTAAATAGCCAGATGGTGGACGAGCAAAGAGATATTTATTTGTCTTATTTAGCAAAGGCAAAGAAAAATGCAATGGAAGAAATACAAGAAAATGGAATAGAAAAGAGCCAAATAAAAATACTTGCACTATTAACAAGATTAAGACAAATATGTTGCCACCCAAGTCTATTTATAGACAACTACAAGGGCGAAAGCGGTAAGCTAAACCAATGTATAGAAATAGTAAAAGATGCAATACAATCAGGACACAAAATACTACTATTTTCAGGATACACGGCAATGTTTGAAATAATAGAAAAAGAATTGCAAAAAGAGAATATAGAATTCTTAAAATTAACAGGACAAACCAAAGTATCTGAAAGAATAAATTTAGTAGATGAATTTAACAGTAATCCAAACAAAAAATTATTCTTAATATCTTTAAAAGCAGGTGGAACAGGACTGAACTTAGTTGGAGCAGATGTGGTAATACACTATGACCCATGGTGGAACTTATCTGCAGAAAATCAGGCTACAGATAGAACTTACAGAATAGGACAAAAGAGAAACGTACAAGTATATAAATTAATAACCAAAAACTCAATAGAAGAGAAAATATATGAACTACAAAAAAGAAAAGAAACTTTGATTGATAGCATGCTTTCAACAAACCAAACATTTATAAGCAAGCTTTCAAAAGAAGACATAATGAATTTGTTTGAATAATTTCGCCCAATAGGGACGCCCTTTTTTGGGCGATTTAATATTATTGAAAGAGAACAATTTCATTTTTTCAAAATTACGGTATTTCGCCCTTGGTCGGAGCTCCTTCGGACTCCTCAAAAGGCGGGCTCGACCTTATTTTTCAAAATGAAATTATTCTTACATATTAATATAAATTTAGTATTACTAATGCGTGATGAAAGGATATAGTATGAATGATTTTATAACTGTCGTTGGTGGCGGATTAGCTGGTTCTGAGGCTACGTACCAGATTGCTAAAAGAGGCATAAAAGTTAAGTTATATGAGATGAAACCTAATAATTTTTCGCCAGCACATTCGAATAATAATTTAGCAGAGATTGTTTGTAGCAATTCTTTTAAGTCTAATTTGCACACGAATGCTTGTGGGCTTTTAAAGGAAGAGCTTAGAAGTTTAAATTCTCTTCTAATTAAAATTGCTGATGAAACTGCTGTACCAGCTGGGCAGGCTTTAGCTGTTGATAGAGAGGTGTTTTCTAAAAAGGTTACTGAAGCTTTAGAAAACATGGAAAATGTAGAAATAATAAGGCAAGAAATTGGAAAAAATGGACTATCAATAGAAAGCATTGCAAAAGATGGAATTGTTATAATTGCAACAGGCCCACTTACTTCTGATGCCTTATCTAAGCAAATTCTAGAACTTACAGGAGAAGATGACTTACATTTTTATGATGCAGCAGCTCCAATAATATTCAAAGATAGTATTGACATGAATATAGCTTTTTATGGCAATAGATATGAACAAGAAAGAGCTAAGGATGAAGATGTAGAAGAATGGAAAGCAAAGCAGAAAAATGATGGAGATGCAAGTTACATAAATCTTCCAATGAATAAAGAAGAATATGAACATTTTTGGAATGAATTAGTTAATGCAGAGGTTGTGGAATTACATCAATTTGAAAAAAGAGAAATTTTCGAAGGCTGTATGCCAGTTGAAGTAATGGCAAAGAGAGGAATAGATACATTAAGATATGGCCCATTAAAACCAATGGGATTTACAGATCCACGTACAGGTTACAGGCCGTATGCACTAGTTCAGTTAAGGCAAGACAATAAAGATGCAACAATTTATAATATTGTTGGATTCCAAACAAATTTAAAATTTGGCGAACAAAAACGAGTATTTAGTATGATACCAGGTTTAGAAAATGCGGAATTTGCAAAATATGGAGTAATGCATAGAAATACTTTCATAAATTCTACAAAATTATTAGATAGAACCTATCAATTAAAGAAAAACAAAAATATATATTTTGCAGGACAAATTACAGGCGTAGAAGGTTATGTAGAATCTATTTCATCTGGATTAGTTGCTGGAATAAATGCGGTAAAACAATTAAGACAAGAAGAAAAAATTGAATTTTCTGAATATACAATGATAGGAGCTTTGGCAAAATACATATCAACTCCGAATGATAAATTCCAACCAATGAATGCAAATTATGGAATACAGCCAGAACTAGAAGGAAAGAAAATATCAGATAAAAAATTAAAATATGGAAAATTATCAGATAGAGCGTTAGAAAAATTAAACATGCAAGTAAATGTTGCAAAAATATAACAAAATATTACATTTTTGTTAAAATACACACAAATTTTTTCTCTTATGGTATATTTATTGTGATAAATAAGACCTAGTATACATAAAGTATTGAAAAAATAAATTATATATGCTATAATATAGACATATGAGTTATAAAAGGAGATTGATAAAATGGCTAAGAGAAGTAATAAAATTGAAAATGAATATCAACAATACTTAAAAATGTCACCCGAATTTGTACATTTAACAGGTGAATCTTTAAAGCAACAAATTGGTGGTTTGGATAATGCAGTAGAAAAGATAACTGCTCAAATGATTAATTTGTCAACCGAAATTGAAGCATTAGGCAAAAGTGAAAAAGAAGAAGACAAAAAAGCTTTAGAAGCAAAAAAAGCCAGAAAAGAAAGCTTAAATAAGGCTTTGGAAAATGCTAAAAAAGAAAGAGATGAACAAAAACCTAAATTAGAAAAACAATTAAACAGAGTTCAAGGGTTTGAAAAGAATAGAGCACAAATTGAAAGAGTAAGACAGATAAAAAATGATCTTGGAAATAAAAAAATGCATTTAGAATATGAAGTAAGCTATAATGAAAAGAAGATTTCTGAACTTGAAGAGCAAGTAACTGAAATAGATAAAGATGAAAATACTAAGTCAGTTATAGCTGAACTTGAAAAAATGCAAAAGTCTGACGTGAAAAATTTCGATGTTGATGATATTAAAAAATTAGATGAATTAGAAGCAAAAAAATCTGATATTGATGAAAAGAAAGCAGGAATTAAATCTAAAATTGACAGCTTGAAAAATGCCAATAAAGATTTAGAGCATAAAATTGATACATTAAATACTGAAATTGCAAAATGTGATTTTGCTTGGAAGAACTTATTTGCAAACAAGACATGGGATGAAATTGAAGCTAAATCTATGGATGGCAGATTTACAAAGAAAGAAGAAAAAGCTAAACAAGAAGAACCAGAAAAAGAAGAAGCTTCTGCTGGTAAAGAACCAAGCAAAGAAGAGCCTAAACAAGAAAAAGCTCCTGCTGCTGAGAAACCTACAGTAGAAGATATAGATAAACCAGTAGAACCAATGTGGACTGATTTGCAATCAGAAGAAGAAGCTAAGAAAGAAGAAGCTGAACAAGCAGCAAAGGAAAAAAATGAAAAGGCACTAGTAAAAACAAGCAGATGGTCTAAATTATGGAATGCAATAAAGCACCCAATTCAAACTATAAAAGCTGTAAGAGAAAAAGCTAAGTCTGGAGAAGGTAAAAGAATTATAAAAAATGGTGATGCAATTAAAAAAGATGGAGAGCCAGAAAAAACAGAAGCACAAAGTGTTGATGCATTTATAGCAAAATTACGCCAAATGTCTGAAAAAGAAGCTGTAAAAGATGCTCAAAATAAGGATAATAAAGAACAACCAGATTATTCAAAATATGTAGCAAGACATGCAAGAAAAGTTGAAGCTCAAAAACAAAGAGACGACGAAGGAAGATAAAATTAATTCCATATAAATATTAGAAAACTAAGTGAAATATTCGCTTAGTTTTCTTGCTTTTTACGACATATTAGTATAAAATAAACAAGAAATTGAATGTTTACAACTTACATGAGGAGAATAAAATATGAAGCAGATTTTATTTGTTATTGCAATGAAAAAGGAAGCAACAGACATTGCAGAAAAATTGAAATTGGAAAAGATTAACGAAAATGTATATAGAAAAGAAAATATTTCTTTAATTATCACTGGAATTGGAAAGCAACAAACAGCAATCAATTTAACCAGATATTTAGAAAACTGTGATATAAAGCCAGATTTAATAATAAATATGGGATATGTTGGCTCTACTAACTCTAAAATTGGAGAATGGGTTAATGTTAGTAAATCTTATAATTATGAATGGAACATTCCAGGAGAGCAACAATATACTGTTGAAGAATTTAATGATGACAGAATTAAAATATTAGAAAATATTAAAAAATTACCATGTTATAGTGCTGAAAGTTTTGTAACACATACAGATATAAAAGACGATGTGCTTTTTGACATGGAACTAAATTCTATTTATATAATTTGTTGCATGTATAAGATGGATTTAATATCACTAAAAAAAGTTAGTGATAATTTGAGTCTGGATGATTACTACAAAAATATAGATATGAAAGAAGTAATGGAATTAACCAGTGGATTAGAATTATTAAGAGGAGAACTATAAATGTATTTGAAAAGACTAGAACTGCAAGGGTTTAAATCGTTTGCAGATAAGACTGTATTGGAATTTAAGCCGGGTATTACAGCTGTTATTGGACCAAATGGTTCTGGTAAGAGTAATATTTCGGATAGCATTAGGTGGGTACTTGGAGAGCAGAGTATGAAGTCTTTAAGAGGTGCAAAGGCAGAAGACGTAATATTTGCAGGTACTCAAAATAGAAAATCGTTGGGATTTGCAGAGGCATCTATTGTAATAGATAACTCTGATGGAAAATTACCAATTGAATATAATGAAGTAACAGTTACAAGAAAATTATATAGAAGTGGTGAGACTGGCTATTTTATAAATAAAACACCATGTAGACTTAAAGATATTATAGAATTGTTTATGGATACCGGTATTGGAAAAGATGGATATTCTATAATTGGACAAGGTAAAATTGACGAAATTTTGAGCAATAAATCAGATGATAGAAGACACATATTCGAAGAGGCTGCCGGAATTGTAAAGTATAGAACTCGTAAGGTGGAATCTGAGAAAAAACTAGAGCAAACAAAGCTCAATCTATTACGTATAAATGATATTTTATCTGAAATAGAAGGACAATTAGATCCTTTGAAATTGCAGGCAGATAAAGCCAGAAAGTTCTTAGATTTAAGAGAAGAACTTAAGAGCATTGAAGTTGGATTATTTGTGTATAACATAAATACATATAAAGAAAAACTTGAACAAATTGTAGAAGATTTACAAATTTTAAAAGACCAAGAGACATCAGAAAGCCAAAAGTTAGAAGAGGGGCAAAATAAAAAAGATACTTTAAAAACTAGAATTGATGAACTTATTGCAGAAATTGAAAATATGCAAAATGTTGGTTTCGAGAGCAAGACGAAGATTGAACAGTTAAATTCTCAGATAAATGTTTCTAAAGAAAGAATTTCAAACAATGCTACAAATGCTGAAAGACTTACAAAAGAAATAGAGGAACTACATCAAAGAATTAATGATTTCAATGAGGAGAAAGATAGCAAGGTTTCTAAGAAGGACAACTTATTTAAGAATAAGGAAAGGTTTGAAACAGAACTAAAAGAGAAGGAAGAAGAGCTTGCAAAAATATCTGCTAAATTATCTGAAAAAGAGCTTGAGATAGAAGGAAAGAAAAAACAGGTAGAAGCCGATACAGACGCAAAATATGAAAGACTTGCCGAAATTAATACATATGAAATTAATTACGAAAACCTAGAAAAAACTAAGAAAAACGTAAAGCAAGAGCTTCAAAGCACTATTTCTGAATTAGATAGTAACAGAATAAAGAAACAAGAAATTTCTAAAAACTTTCAAGAAATAGAAGCAACAAGAAATAAGGCTGTTAAGACTCTAACAGAAATAAAAAATCAAAAAGAAGTGGCTTTAGCCATTATAAAAGAATTTGATGACAAAATAAACAAGCTTACAGCAGAGTACAGAATGAAAGATTCTAGATGTAAGTTCTTAATCGAAACAGAACGTGATAAAGATGGATATATGAAGAGTGTTAAATCTTTACTACTTGCATGTGAACAAAATAGTGAATTAAATGCAGGAGTAGAAGGTGTGCTAGCAAGTCTTATTTCTGTTGACAAAAAGTATGAAACTGCAATCGAAATGTGCTTAGGCCAGGCTATGCAAAATATAGTTACGAAAACAGAAACAGATGCAAAAAAATTGATAGAGCATTTGCGTAAGAACAATTTAGGAAGAGCAAGCTTTTTACCAATTTCATCAGTGCATGGAAAGAAAATAGAAAAAGTAAATTCTAATGGAATAGATGGAGTTATTGGTATAGCAGCAGACCTAGTAAAAGCAGATAAGAAATACCAAGACATAATCTTGAATTTGCTTGGCAGAACAGTAATTGTAGAAAATATGGATAGTGCCATAAAACTTGCAAAGGCTAACAGCTATTCGTTTAGAATAGTAACACTAGAAGGAGACGTAATAAATCCATCTGGTGCAATTAGTGGTGGTTCGGTAGCTCAAAAGACTGTAAATATATTAGGAAGAAGCAGAGAAATTGAAGAATTAAAGTCTAAGTTAGAAGAACTTAATTCGGAAATTAAGAAGCTAGAAAAAGAAAAGGAAGGGCACTCTGTAAAAATAGCCGATACAATAGAAGAATCTGCAAGGCTAGAGAAAAATTTACAAGAAATTGAGATTACATATGCAACTAAAAAGCAAGAATTAGACATGATAGACAGTCAAATTACTAAACTTGAAGAAAAAATGGCTAAGTTAAAAAATCAAGTTGAAGAAATTGATGAAGAAAAGAAAAAATTAGAAGTTTCTAAAGAAGGCACTAAACAAGTAATTGCAAACTTAGACAAAGAAATGCAAGAATTAAATGCAGAGATTACTCAGTTTGCAGAGCTAAATAAAGACGACCAAACATACATAGACAACTTAAATACAGATATAACAGATTTAAAAATTTCTGTATCTTCATTTGATGAGAGCGGAACATCTCTTGACGAAATGATTGCAAGAATAGAACAAGACATTCAAAATGCAAATGCAAGCATAGAGACTAAACAAGCAGATATAGAGAATGCAAAATTAGAGACTACTAAAAATGAAGAAGCAATTTCAAACTTCGAGCAAGAAATAGAAAAGATTAAATCCGAAGTTACGAACAGCTCCGAAAAGATAGAAGCTCTAAAGAATGAAAAAACAGCTAAAAATGAAGAATTAGAAAAGATAGAGGCTCAAATAGAGTCACAATATAGTGTGTTGAATGGTCTAAAAGAGCAAATAGTAAAAGTCGAAAGCAAAAAGACAAAACAAGAACAAGACATAGACGATTTAATAAATAGATTGTGGCAAGAATATGAGCTAACTCCTAATAATGCAGATGGTTACGCAAAGCCAGATAATGTTCAAGTTGCTCAAAAGAAAACAACAGAACTACGTAAAAATATAGCAAACTTAGGAAGCATAAATGTAGATGCAATAGAAGATTACAAGAAAATGCAAGAAAGATATGACTTTATGAATGAGCAAAGGCTTGATTTAGAAGACTCTATAACAAAGCTTAGAAACGTAATTTCTGAAATGACAACTACAATGCAAAAGCAATTTGATGAGAAATTTAAACAAATAAATAAAAACTTCAACGAAGTGTTCATCGAACTATTTGGTGGAGGAAAGGCAGAGCTAATATTAGAAGATGAAGCCAACATACTAGAATGTGGAATAGACATTAGGGTACAACCACCAGGAAAGAAACTACAAAACATGATGCTATTATCAGGTGGAGAAAAAGCATTAACAGCAATTGCAATATTATTTGCAATATTAAAAATAAACCCAGCTCCATTCTGTATATTAGATGAAATTGAGGCTGCGCTTGATGACGTAAATGTTGCAAGATATGCTTTATATTTGAAAAAATTTAGTACAGAAACACAGTTCTTGGTAATAACACATAGAAAAGGAACAATGGAAATTGCAGATACAGTTTACGGTGTAACAATGGAAGAAAAGGGAATAAGCAAACTATTATCAATGAAGCTAAAATAATAGCTTTTGAGATTATATAATAAGGAATACTAGCGATGTATCTTGCAGTATTCTTTTTTATTATTGAAAAATTTTAAAGAAGAGTATGAATTTTTTTCTATAAAATATAAATAATAACTATGGGTGATTTTATGAATATGGATTATAGAAAAATCTTAGAAGAAAGATTAAAGAATGGTATAAAAAATAATGAGTTTGTAATTTATTTGCAACCTAAATTTTATACAAATACTGGTAAACTTGCAGGAGCAGAAGCGTTAATTCGTTGGAATAGAGACGGAAAATTAGTAATGCCAAATATTTTTATTCCGCTGTTTGAAAAATACGAACTTATAACTGAGCTAGATACTTATGTTTTAGAAAATATCTGCAGATTACAACAACAGTGGAGAAAACAGGAATACAACATTGTACCAATATCTGTGAATGAGTCTAGACTTCACTTATATAATGAAAATCATATAAATGACTTAATAGATTTAGTAAATAAATATAATGTTCAGCCTAATACAATAGAACTTGAGATGACTGAAACGACTGTGGTTAATAATGTTGAGCTTGCAAAAGAAGCAGAAAAAAATGTGCATAAATTAGGCTTTATAGTTTCGATGGATGACTTTGGAACAGGGTATTCATCTTTTAGTATGTTAAAAAATATAAACATTGATGTATTAAAAATGGATAAAAGTTTTTTTGATGATGTACTAGAAAGTAGAAGAGGCAAAATAATAATAGAAGCTGTAATAGAAATGTCTCACAAACTTAATATAAAAGTTGTGGCAGAAGGAATAGAAACAAAAGAGCAGGTTGAGTATTTAAAAAATATAAAATGTGACATGATACAAGGATATTATTTTGAAAAGCCGATGACAATAGAAAAATTTGAAGAAAAGTACATGAAATAAAAACATAAATACAATCAGAAATATTCAAATTATAAAATCTCTATGCAAAAATTACAATTCTTATCACTTAAAATTTTGCTAGTGTATGTTTAGAACAAAAAAATAAATACACAAATTAAAAATCCTTAATTTTGATACTTAACGAAAATTTTTATGATTTAATTATACCAATAAAACAAAAAAAATCAATAATTATAGTAAATTTTTTCGCATAGTGCAAAAGTCATTGAACTACCATAAAATTGTATACCTATAAAAGGCTAAAATATACTAAACGTTAAGAAAATTTCATGTTTTTATATTATCATTAAGTATCAAACTTAATGTAATATGAAAGGACTGAAAGTGTATGGAGAAAACAAAAGAAGTAAGAGGAATTACAATAATTTCGCTAGTAGTAACGATAGTAGTTTTATTAATATTAGCAGGAGTGAGCATTAGTACACTGGTAGGAGAAAATGGTGTTGTAGATAATGCTAAAAAGATACAAAATGATACATATTATCAAATTGCAAGTGAAGAAGTAAATCAATTAGTATTAGAGTATAAGCTAACAAAGAAAGATGAAACATTAGAAGAATTTTTAGCATCTAAAGTTCCGTCAAGAATAGATGGAGTAACTAGAAAAGATGATAACACTTTAATTGTAAAAAAGAATGGGTATGAAATTGAAGTAGAAGCTAAAGCGGAAAGCAAGACGTTAACTTTGGCTGTGGTACCATATATTGGAACATATGATGGACAACCACATGACATGTTAACAAGTGTAAATGTGTCTCCGAGTGATGCAAAAGTAGAATATTCAATAGATAATGGAAAAACGTATATAGAAAATATACCACAAATAATAAATGCTTCATCGGTTTCTGTAATTGTGAAAGCAAGTAGAATTGGATATAAAACAGAGACAGTAACTAAAACAGCAGTAGTAAATAAGGCAGAAGGAAAATTAAAATTATCTGAGACGAGTGGAACAATAACATATCCAAATAACACGGCATTTACGGTAAGTGAAAATACAGGAACATTGAGTGTTTCTTCAAACAATAACAATATAGCAACAGCAAGTGTAAGTGGAAATACTGTAGCAGTAAAATCAGGAACAACAGCAGGAAAGGCAACAATAACAGTAACAAGTGCAGAAGCAAGCAATTATACAGCAAAATCTGCAACGTATGAAGCAACAGTAAATAATGGAACAATAAGCTTAAGTGCAACGCCATACACAGGAACATATGATGGAAAAGCGCATAAAGCATTAACAAATGTAAGTGTAAATCCAAGTGATGCAAAATTAGAGTATTCAATAAATGGAGGCACGTACAGTACGACAATGCCAACAGTAACAAATACTTCATCATTTACAGTAACAGTACAAGCAAGTAAAGCTGGCTATAAAACTCAAAGCACTACGCAAACAGTGAATGTAAATAAAGCAAATGGCAACTTAAGTTTATCATCTTATAGTGGTACAATAACATATCCGAATAGTACCTCATTCACCGCGACTGGTACTGGAAGTATAAGTGCATGGTCGTCAAATACAGGAGTAGCTACGGTTAGTGTAAGTGGAAATACAGTAACAGTAAAATCAATTGGAGCAGGAAGCGCAACAATAACTGTAAAGAGTGCATCTAACACAAACTATAATGAAAAAACAGCGTCATATTCTGTAACAGTAAGCAACCCATTATTTACAGTAGCAAATTCAGGAGTAGGATATTATGCTGATTTAGATGGAAATGGAACAGTAGATGGTGTAATATTTGCAGACAAGTTAAAAGGTGGAAGTGGCTCTTGGGGAGGAGAATCATACACTGTTCCAACTATATCAAGTGCAAAAGGTTATTACATAAGCCAGTCAAGTTATAATGGAAAATTTGGAACAAAACCAGTTTTAGTGTCAACAGGAAGTGGAAACACAAGGTTCTATGTAATGGCATTATCAGATGCTGGTTATATTGGAATGTCATTGTATTATTCTTATGAGCAAAATGGATGGTATACACCAAGCAACTCTCAATGGGCTATGTTTTTGGGACAATTATGTATAACGAAATCTAATTATACAAACTATGGCTTAAGTGAATATTATTGGACTTCAAACGGATATGTAAATTCAGAAGGCCATTATTGGGTAAGCATAAGTGGAGAACGTTTTAGTGCTCAGGGAAAATATAAATGGGAAGCTGTTGACGATTATAATTATGTACGTTTGTGCAAGGAATTTTAAATAGAGCAATCTTTACTATTTATAAAGAATAACTGCCTAATATTGAAATATTAAACTAAATCTTTGATTTTTAGATATAGGTATGTTGTATTTGTGTAGATGGCATAGTGCAATGAATGGAAATTTTATTTGCAAATATAAAAACAAGTAAATGTGAGATAATATACAATATTGCACATTTGCTTGTTTTTTTACGTAATTGTAGAATTTCTAGTTTAATTGTAAAAGTTAGACGAACGATTGTTATTGCAATTGGAATTATATGGTATTATAATATTACAAGATTATTTCAAAAATATTTAATATCAAGGTTATTTATTCTAAAAACAATACAATCATTGGTACGTATATAATAAATGTTTTATTAGCAGTCTTTATGAAGTTATATGAAAAGGGCTGTTGTAAATTAGTTTTAAACTGTAGATTGTAAATAAATCAGATGAAAAAGTAAAAATATCTTAAATAAAATATTGACCTATAAGTAAACAATAATGTATAATTAAGGAGAAGAATGAATGAAAAAAGAGAACATGTATGTGCCATCAGGGCTAAAAACAAGAGATGGAAAAGATATAATGTGAAAGATTAAGGTAATTATGTGAGAATTTAATTTTAAATAATAATATTGGCGGAAATCTTGATTTTATTATGTAAACGCTATTGAAAAATGTACTTTTAATCGTTAAGTTATTTACTTAATAACGAGTTGGGAGGACAAAAAGAATATGAAAACAAAAGATGTAAGAGGAATTACAATAATTTTGCTAGTAGTTACCATAGTAGTTTTATTAATATTAGCAGGAGTGAGTATTAGTACACTGGTAGGAGAAAATGGTGTTGTAGATAATGCAAAAAAAACACAGAATAATACATATTATCAAATTGCAAGGGAAGAAGTAAGTCAATTAGTATTAGAGCATAAGCTAAGAAAGAGAGATGAAACACTAGAAGAATTTTTAACATCCAAAGTTCCAGCGAGAACAGATGGAGTAACTAGAAAAGATGATAATACTTTAATTGTAAAAAAGAATGGGTATGAAATTGAAGTACAAGAAGTTAAAGCAGAAAGCCAAACATTAACATTAAATGTATTATCATTTTATAAAAAAGCAAAAAACAGTCTACATAATACTTGCAAGCCTTGCAAAATAGTAGTAAAATATATTATATATGGTATTTTTTACAAAGGAGATTTGTATGGATAGGGAAGTTACGAGGATTAAAGATTTGAAAAAAGAAGAATTGGAAGAAAAAGTATTAGAATTAAGAAAAAGAGACTGTCCAGGATATGAAATTGCAACAACATTACATATAGAACAACGTAAGGTTACGAGAATTATAAATAGTTTAATAAATCAAGGATTATTAAATGAAGAAGATAGGAGTCTAAAAAAGAAGGGAACATTACAAAGAAAACAGAAAACATTAGAGTTAATAAATGACGGAAAAACTATAAAAGAAATTGCTAATATATTAGATATATCACTAGATACGGTGTATGTATATATTAAGCAATTTATTGAAGAAGGTAAGATATCAAAAGATGATTTAAAAAGAAATGTAGATTTGGATTTGGAAAATAAAGTGTTGGAACTTAGAGAAAAAAGATATTCTAAAATGCAAATAATGCAAGAGCTTGGCATAGGAAAAAATGCTGTAGTTGATATAATTCAGAGGTTAGCCGATGAAGGAAAGATAACAAGTACTAGATTGATAAAGAAACCAGAAAAAATAATAAGAAAAAATCAAAGCAGAGATGACATACAAGAACTATTTAGTAGTGAATATACTATAGTTGAAGTAGCTAAAATATTAAGAACAAGTATAAGTAATGTTTTTGACTATGTATATGAGCTTATTAGTGAGGGAAAGCTTGATAAAAATGTAATAGTTTTGAAAAGAAAAGCAAGTTTAGCGGAAGTTGAACAGAGGATTATAGCTTTGTTAGAGCAAGGAAAGAATAGACAGCTTATTTCGGAAGAATTACAGCTTTCATATAATGAAATTAATCCTATAATATCTAGATTAATTAAAGAAAAAAGGGTTAGTCCAATAAGGAAAAACAATAAAGAAAAAGATTTAGTTGATGGAACAAAATATACAGTAAGCAATGATAAAATTATTTATGACTGTAGAAGAAAAATGGAGACATATGAAGAGAATATAAACAGTGGAATAATTAGCGGAGTTACAAAAAGACAATATGCAAATTGTTGCAAAAAAATAGTTGAATGTGGTGGAAAGTTAACCCAAAATGAAGTTGAAGCTTTAGCCGAAACAGTTGCTTATGGAGAAGGAAAATTTGATATAGATTCTCTTGTTTTTGTCAGCAATGAATATGGCAAATTTGGAGATTACACATCTGCACAAAGAATGTGTACCATATGTATTGAAATATATGGAGAAAATGATACAATTTTTAAGGTTAAAGAAACATTAAAGGCGGCTAGAGAAAAACAAATGGCTTATGAACTTATGAAACAAGGCAAAACAGATATAGAAATAATGAATGCTACCACTTTAAGGCAAGTAGATGTTATAAAAATGAGAAAAGAATATTTTAGCAAACAAAATGAAGCGGAAGCTGAAAGATAAAAATATATAAAATGAATAATTAATGGACAAGTAGAATACTATGTATAAAAAGTACATAGTATTTTTTGTTTTTTAGAAAGATATGAAAATTTTTCTAATAAAATTACCAAATGAAAAGGGAGGAATTTTTATGTGGCATTCTAGTAGTGTTGAGGAGGTTTCAAAAAAATTAAAGACTAATATTAATATTGGTCTATCGGAAGAGGAGGCTCAAAAGAGGTTTGAAAGGTATGGACCGAATAATTTGAAGGAGAAGAAAAAAGAGAGTATATTTGTTAAGTTTATTAAACAATTTAATGATTTTATGATTATTACATTAATAATTGCTGCTATTATATCGGCAGTTGTTTCTAAGCTTAACGGAGAAGCGGATTACATAGACTCTATTATAATTGTCGCAATAGTTATTTTTAATGCAATTATGGGATTAGTTCAAGAACAGAAGGCAGAAAAATCGTTAGAGGCACTAAAGAAGATGTCTGCTCCAAATGCAAAAGTTATAAGGAATGGACGAGTTCAAGAAATTGATGCAACAATGGTGGTTCCAGGAGATATTGTAATTTTAGAAGCGGGAAATTATGTGCCAGCGGATTGCAGATTGATAAATTCATATAATTTGAAGATTGAAGAGTCGGCATTAACAGGAGAAACCATTCCTAGCTTAAAGGATAGTAGTAAGATTTTAAAAGAAAATACCGCAATGGGTGATTTATGTAATATGGTATTTGCAACTACAATAGTAGTAAATGGCCATGGAGAGGCAATAGTTGTTGAAACTGGAATGAATACAAGAGTTGGCAAAATTGCTGGAATGATAATAGAGGATGAGTCTCCAGAAACACCAATTCAAAAGAAACTTGCAGAGGTCGGGAAGATTTTAGCAATTGCTTGTATAATAATTTGTGTATTAATATTTGTAATAGGAATTTTTAAGAAGATTCCTATTATAGAAATGTTTATGACGTCTGTTGGTCTCGCGGTTGCAGCAATTCCAGAGGGGCTACCCGCAATTGTTACTATAATGCTTTCTATTGGTGTTACAAAAATGGCTAAGAAAAATAGCATTATACGTAAGCTTCCGGCAGTTGAAACGCTTGGAAGCAGTAGCGTAATTTGCTCTGATAAGACAGGAACTTTAACACAAAACAAAATGACTGTAACAGAGGTTAGAAATTGCTTTGGAAGAGCTAACAGCAATGAAAGAAAGTTTATTTTTGAACTTGGAACTATGTGTACAGATACAACAGAAGAAAGAATTAATGGTAAGCTAGGCTTTGTTGGAGAGGCAACAGAAGTTGCAATCTCGAATGCAGCAATGGAAGAAGGAGTAAGTAAATCTTTTTTATATGATGAAATGAAAAGAATTAATGATATTCCATTTGACTCAAAAAGAAAGATGATGACAACAATTCACAAATACGGAAATAGATATAGAATAATTACAAAAGGAGCACCAGATGTATTATTAAAGAGATGTAGCAATTGTTATTCCGGTGGTCAAATTGTGCCAATCTTTAGTAAAAAAGACGATATAAATGAACAGAATAATCAAATGGCAGAAAAGGCTTTAAGAGTAATTGCTGTGGCATATAAAGATGTAGAAAAATTGCCAGAAATGCAAGATGTGGAGAAAGACTTAATATTTTGTGGTTTAATTGGAATGATTGATCCACCAAGAGAAGGAGTGAAAGAGGCAGTAAGAACTTGTAGAAGAGCTGGAATAAAAACAGTAATGATAACAGGAGACCATTTGCAAACTGCGAAGGCTATTGCGAAAGAATTAGGAATATTGAAAAGAGGCGATTTAGCAATAGATGGTGAAACTTTGGAGAGAATGAGCCAGCACGAACTTGAACAAAACATAATGGATTATTCAGTATTTGCAAGGGTTTCACCAGAACATAAGGTAAGAATTGTGAAAGCTTTTCAGAGTACAGGTGCAGTAGTTGCAATGACTGGAGATGGTGTGAATGATGCTCCAGCATTGAAAAATTCAGACATAGGAATTGCAATGGGAAAAGGTGGCACAGATGTGGCAAAAAATGCAGCAGATATGATTTTGCTAGATGATAATTTTGTTACAATTGTAGAGGCTGTAAAACAGGGCAGGAACATATATGATAATATAAAAAAGGCGATACATTTTTTAATTTCTACTAATATAGGAGAAATAGTAACAATATTTTTCGGATTAGTATTAGGAATAAAATCACCATTACTGGCAATCCAGCTATTGTGGATAAACTTAGTAACAGACTCACTTCCAGCCATTGCATTAGGCTTAGAAAAAGAAGAAGAAAATATAATGAGTAGGCTCCCTAGAAATCCTAAAAAGAATTTATTTGCAGATGGATTATGGTGGAAAATAATGATAGAAGGAGCAATGTTGGGAATATTTACTCTATTGGCATTTAGTATTGGAAATCGTTTATATTCCGTAGAAGTTGGCAGAACAATGGCATTCTTAACATTAGGAATTTTGGAACTAGTTCACAGTTTTAATATTAAGAGTGAAGAAAGTATATTTAAGATTGGAGTATTTGAAAATAAGTATTTGATTGGAGCATTAGTATTAGGAGTAATTTTGCAGGTAATAGTAGTCGTTGTAAGTCCACTTGCGCAGATTTTTAGTTTAGTTCCATTAACAGGAATACAATGGCTATATACAGTACTAATTGCGATAGCACCAATACCAATAGTAGAAATACAAAAAGCTGTAAATGGATATAAATTTGGAAGAGTAGTATATGCAAAAAATAATTAGACAACACGAATTATTTTTTTACAATTGAATGAAAGAAACAGCTCTATTTTACTGGAAATTACTTTTACACAAAATGTAAGACTAAGTTCTATATACAAAAATGAGTGTAAAACTAAGCTCAAGTAGCTACTTAAAGTTAAAAATTGAATTTACATTTAAGTATTAGAGAAAAAACGCAGGAAATAAGCTAAAAAGGTTGAAATTTCACATGATTTTATGATATAATATTATGTTGACAGACTAAATAAAAAATAGGAGGAGCCATGGCACAGAAAATGAGTGTATCAAATAAAAGAAATGTGAAAACATTATCAAGAAAGGAAAAAGATGAAAGAAAGCAACAAGTTTTAAAACTATATCAAGAAGGGCTTCCACCAAAGGCAATAGCTCGTGAAATGGGAAGATCTATGAGTTTAATATATAATATAATAGCAGAACTAAAAGAAGAAGGAAAAATAGTAAATGAAAAGCCATTTGAAAATGTTGAAGTAAGAGATGCTGTAATTATGTATATGATTAACAGAAAATATACAGATAGAGAAATAGGAAGGCTTATAGATGTTTGTGTAAATACTATACAAAACATAAAAAATAGAAAAGAACGTTTAACTGATGAGGAAATAAATGAAATTATTAAGGAAAAAGCCAGTGAGATTGAATTTGCAAATGCAATGTACATAGAAAGAAAAGTTGATAGTAATGAGAAAAAGCTAATAGAATTATTGCAGCAGAATGAATTAAACCTTAAAGAAATTGCAGAACAATTACAAATGAGCATGAATGGATTAAAAAAAGTGCTAGAGCATTTAATATTTCAAGGTAAAATAGATGCTAAAATTTGTACAAGAGCAATGCAAGATTATATGGAAGAGAAAAAAATGAAAACGGAATTTGACAGAAAAAAATATAATTCTGAAAAATCGACTGTTAGCTCAGTAAAAAGATGTAGAAAAGAGTTAAAGCTGTTAATAAAAAGAGCTGAAGTTAAAGAGATTAGTGAATACGAAAAGTCTAGATATTTTGAATTATGCAAGCAAATTGTAAAAAGTGGAGAAAGACTAACACTAGAAGAAATTGAGGCATTATCAGATTCAATTGCATATGGTGAAGGAGAAGTTGATTTAGAAGCAATTAAATTTATTGCTAACGAGTATGCAAAAGCAGAAAATTTAAAGCCAGCACTTCAATTAATAAACACATGCATTGCAGACCATGGAGAAAATAAGAAATTAGAAGAAGCAAGAAATATTGTGTTAGGCTTGTATAAGAAACAAGTAATAAGAACATGCTTAAAACAAGGATTTTCAGCTGAAGAAACTATGGCGAGAGCTGGTGCAAGTGAAAACGAAGTAAGAGAGATAAAAAGACAATATTTAAATAATAATAAACAAAAAGAAATATGCCCAGCAAAAAAAGCGGAAGTTGGACGTTAATAAATTATAAAATGAATGACTGAAAACGTTATGTTTTCAGCCATTTGTTGTTTTGATAATAAAATGTTTAGTAACTGTATGAAAAGACTATATTTTTATTTTTAAAAGAGAAATATTAAGCATTAAATTTTAAAAAGGTATACATAATTAATAGAATGCATAAAAAATTTGCATTTGTATAAAATATATGGTATAATGGAAAGCGTCGCAGTAAAAAAGGAGTGTGAAATTATTTTATACAATAGATTAAAACACTGCACGAAAGAAATTTTAAAATTGCTAACAATTGCTTCAATAGCACTATTTATAATAATTGCAATAGTATTTGTAAAATATGATCCAGTGTATGCTGTGAAAATAAACGACGAAGTAATAGGCTATGTAAAAAGCAAAAAGGCAATTGAGGAAAAAATAAATAACGAAGTATTAACATCAGATAATCCATGTGCTGTATTCACAGAATTAAATGTAGAACCAACATATGAGTTGATTTTATCAGATGTTGAGGCAGAAGATGATGATAAAATAGCAGAAGTGCTATCAGAAAATATAACTACAATGTATAAAGTTTATGCGGTTACGATAAACAATGAAATAGAAACATATGTAAATACTGTGGAAGAAGCGGAAAATATAGTTGCAGAAATGCAGAGTGAATATTCAGAAGAAGTTGCAAAAGTTGGAATTCAAGAACAATTTACAACAGATTTTGAGAGTGTTGGAACACAATCATTAGAAGTGGCTAAAATGAGTGTTGATACAGATTTAAGAGGTATTAAAACAGAGCAAGAAAGAATAGCAGAAGCAACATTTAATGGAGTATATTTTAGTGTAAAACCAGTAGTAGGAAATATTACATCAAGATATGGCGTAGTAGAAACTAGCGTAAGAAACCATGCTCATGGAGGCTTAGATATAGCGGCTCCATATGGAACAAGTATAAAAGCAGCAGCTGATGGAACAATTTCATATTCTGGATGGATGAGTGGATACGGTTACTTAATTATAATTGACCATGCAAATGGAGTGCAAACATATTATGGACACTGTAGCAAATTATATGCATCTGTTGGAGATGAAGTAACAGCAGGAGATGTAATTGCAGCAGTTGGTTCAACAGGGAATTCAACAGGAAACCACTTACATTTTGAAGTTCATATTAATGGCGTTCGTAGGGATGCGGAGACTTACTTTACTATATAGCAAATATTTGAGACTGAGAATCTTATTTTCTATATAAAGAGAAAAGCAGTAGATAAATCCTTAGATTCACTCTACTGCTCAGAAGCTCTCTAATTTTCTTGATAGTTCAGTGAGCTCTTTCGCTGTTTCTTGTGTATGGTGAAGCAGAGATTCTTTCATTTCGGAAGGGCAATTAGAATAGAGCAATTTCATTTGGGTTGCCCTTTCATCGTCTAACGAAATGTCAGGATTGATAAGTGTATCCAGAGAAATATGTAAAACCCTAGCTAAAGCTCGCAAAATCAAATAAGATGGATTCATCTTTCCCTTTTCAATATTGGCAATCTGCTTTACAGAAACATGACTTTGGTCTGAAAGTTCTTGCTGAGTCAGCCCTGCATTCTTACGGGCTTGACGCATTTTTTGCCCCAGTGCAGTCAATTCATCAACCGGCATAATTGTTCACCCCGATAATATTGTATCGTGCCGATTTATGTAAAGGAATAACCTTATTATACCGGTAAACAGGTATGATTATACCGATGCAGGATTGGCGCTTTCGTTTTACTGCCAAAACCACATAAGCAGTCCTGCAAATAAAAGTCAATAGGTTTTGCAGAAAAAGTCCAAAAAAATACTCGGCAGATAGCCGAGTAAAAATGCGTACAGCAAACAGGACTCCCTCAAAAATCGGAGGCAGCCAAATGACAAAATGAGCATTACAGATTAGCCTTCTTCGACCTGAGTTGCGCTTTCAGCGGCGTTCAGGCACTCCTTAACGCGGGCATAGTAAATACGCAGGAACTTGTTCGCGGCAGCAGTAGTGCAAACGAAGAACGGCTTCCCCTCGTCACGCTTTTTGGCGTAGAACTGGTAAACCGCTTCGTTTTCGGGTTTGCATTTAACGTAAGTAGAAACCACCTGAAAGAGCGCTTTCCTCAACTGAGGTGACCCGCGCTTGGAAGTTGTCACACTGGAAAGCTGCATCTTGCCGGAGCCAACAACGCCGGGGTCTACGCCTGCAAAGGCCACAATAGAACTGCGGTGCGGGAAACGGCGAACATCACCCAATTCAGCCATGAGATGCGGTCCTGTGGACTTTCCAACGCCGTACATGGCCATAACGGTCTCGTACTCCGGCAGCTGCTTGCAGAGATTCAGCATCTCGGCTTCCAGCTTGGACTGGTTTTCACGCAGTGCAATAAGCTGGTCGGCGGCAACTGTAACCAGTAATTTAGCATTGTTGTCACGCGGCAGTGTGGTATAGGATCCGCAACTGGCTGCGTAGAGAGCATCTGCCGCATCAGTACTAAAATGGTAACCCTTTCTCTTGCACCATTTCTTGTATCGCTCTTCAAAAGCATCCGGTGACATACGGTTAATGCAGTCGCAATGCCAAAAGCTTCGGTAAAAGTCCACCCACTTCAAATGTCCGTCTGCCTTTTCGGGGCTTGAGAACAGCTCGTTTACACGCGGAAAGGTCTTGTCAGACAAAGAAATAAGGTTGTTGGTGAGCATGACAATATTCTTATTATACAAGTCGCATTGACGTGCGCACAACTTGAGTTGCTGTCTAATTGCTTCCATAGGAGTATATTCCCGCAATGTAGACCAGTTGTCAAGTCCATACTTGGCAATTTTTAGGGCATCTTTCGGGTCGGATTTTACTTTGCGCAGAGAGCCTGCTCCGCTTTGCTTAATAAGCAATGGGTTCAGGATGCTTACAAAGATTCCCTCACTGTGAAGCAGCGCTGCTACCGGCTCATGATATCTGCCTGTTGCTTCCATTACAACGCGGGTATCTGGTTCCATGCAAAGAACATCCAACGCAAGATGTGACAGTTCAATATCTGAATGCCTTACTTCATATGGCGCTGCAACAAGCTCCCCACCTGGCTTCATGGCAGCTACCATACTCTTACCCTTAGAAACATCGATTCCAACTACGGTCATTCGTTTTCCTCCTAATTTGAATTTGCAATGGCTTCCGCCTTTTACTTATTGCTTGTTCAATCTCCTGAGTAACACGAACGCACCGCTACGGTGGGACTACCTGCGTAAATCGAATGCTGCGAATAAGAACGGCGGCTGACTGACTGCTTAACGGACGTGTAAGTCCAAGAAAAATGGTGTCCGGCCACTACGTTCTTATTCTACAGCTTAGGCAACAAGTTGGATAGCAACACGGCTGGATGCCGTGGGACTACCCACAAATATATTGTAGGAGTAAATTGGTTTTGGCATATATCATCTTTGGATATGCCATCGTTCTTTTTTATCATTTCTGTACGCCCATCATTTTTTCTTCGATGGGAATACTGGTGGTGAACGACAGCGACAAAGAATCTTGTCGAATTGAAAATTGACACACGCAAATTCTTCAGTATATGTCCACCTGTGTGGAGCATATACCGTCAGGATTCGCATATGGCAGCGGTAATTCTATTTCGTTTTTCGCGTGGAATTGCCAGAGTTATTCATTCGACAAACTCATAATGCGGTTCTCCGTATAGAGGAAAAGCCTATTAAGTTATAGGCAATGGGTCATAACTGCATTTTGAGAAAAGAGATATTTAATATATCTCTCACTTTTGAAATCTCTAGCACACCTCCAAAGGCAAAAAAGGAGAGGCTTCAAAAGAGCCTCTCCTTAACACGTATTTAAAGACCATCAGTAATGTTCTTAACCGTATGAATTGCCTATGCAGAGGATTTTGCGTTCATGCACATTTTTTTGCGTATAGGCAAATTTCTTGGACTTTTATAGACAACTGTGTTATTTTAATTACAAGTTCATGCTTAGTTTTCTGACTTCAGGCAGCATTCAATTCCTATTAACTTCTTATAGCGTTCATTTTATCAGCGGTGAAAGATTAGCGCCACAAAAATGTTGTAAACGCAAAAAACATGACACGAACGCAAAATGTAAAAGATGGAAATGCTCTCCCTCGCCCCATTGAACGTGGTATATAAAAAGAAATCTATTGACAAAACCCGGAGGATTCGTTATTTTGAAAACATACCCCAAACAAAAGATTGGCAGTCGAGCCTATATAGGAGAGAGTATGCTCAAGATTCTTATTTGTGATGATGATCCCACATTCGCACAGTCAATGTTCAAAAGGATCCTATCATTGCCGGCCTATTCCAGCAAATCCATGAAATTGAGCTGCTTAACTGATATTGCTGAAATGAGTGCTAACACTATCGCACAATATGACATTCTATTTCTCGATATTGACCTCGGTAAAGAAAGCGGAATTGACCTTGCCAGAAAGATGCGCAAGATGAATCCGGAAGCCGTATTGATTTTCGTAACAAACTTCAGTGAATATGCCCCTGAGGGCTATGAAGTGGATGCTTTTCGATACCTTGCCAAATCCGAGTTGGAAAAGAAGCTACCCACCTATTTTGAAGATGCACTGGCAATGTGCCGCACCCGTCAACGGAAAGTAGAGATTCTCTGTGAGGGTGAGAGTGTGCCTATCCCAGTCCAATCTCTTGCATGGATAGAAAGTCAGGGACGTGAACAGTATCTCCATTTGGTAGGCGGATGCCGTGAGCAGCTAATTACCCGATTAACTATAACGCAGCTTGAGGATTTGCTTGTTCCTCATGGATTTTTGCGTATCCACAAAAGTTATCTTGTAAATATGGCGTATTTACAGTCTTTTCAAAGCACAAGTGCAGTTCTGACAATCGGTCAAGCGCTTCCTGTGGGGGCTCGTAGTTATCGCGACAATAAGCAAAAATTTGTAAGATGGCAGGCGCAGCAACTATGGTAGTAGTCTGGGGTAATATACTTAGCCTTTTGGGCAATGTTTTTGCGATAGCCGTAGATATTCTTGTATTTGATGCTTTTTTCCCTCGCAACGATAATAGAAAAAAGCGTTGGTCATATATTTTACTATTTTGCCTGATTTTTACATCTCTCTCTATCCTCATTGGCACAAAACTCGGATATACATTCAAAATGTTACAAGAGATCGCGCTAATATATGTGTTATGTGTTTTTCTATATCAAAGCCGTTGGGATCGACGCTTCTTTATTGTCGTAACTGTTTATTCTGTTTTATTTTCCTACAGTCACTGGTTCGAGTCCTTTTGCCTATATGTTGGAAATTTGGACTACGAAGAATATATATGGAATGTTCCTCTATACTCCGTGCTATTCTTCGTTCGCGGGTTTATTTCCCTATTTGTTGCACTGATTATTAAAAAATATCATCATCCTCTACACGCAAGGACTCATGCAAGCGCTTGGGTTCCCCTATCTGCTGTATTTCCTGTTTGCACACTGCTTGTGCTCAGGCAGGTATATACCTATTCGGAAGAACAACGTGTATGGCAGATTTGTTTGCTGATTCTCAATCTTGTTGATATTGCCGCTTTAATTTTGTTAGACTACCTTGAAGAAAACGCGGAAAATCGCGAGAAGCTGATTGCTGCCAACGAACGCGCCCACGTTCAGGACGAAAACATTCAGGCTTTGAGTCAGGCGTATGTAGGGCAAAGAAAAATGACGCACGACTTCCGAGCCAACCTTTCGACTTTATCTGAATTGTTGGAAAGTGAACGCGTTGACGATGCCAAGGAATTCCTTTCCGAGTTGAATGTACGTCAAAGTGAGCGAATTTTGCTTGTCAACAGCCATAATGCTGCTATTGATGCGGTTCTAAACCAAAAGGGATATATTGGGAAGAAGCAAGGCATTGATATGCGGTTTCGTGTCAATGATCTTTCCGCGCTGAGGCTTCCTCGTGTAGATGTGACTATTGTGCTGGGCAATTTGATTGATAATGCCATGGAAGCTTGTGCAGGCTTGTCCGACCCAAACCGCTGGGTCAGTATTCAGATCCTTTACAGCGAGAATATGCTTTCTATTTTAATTATCAATCCCAGTAATATCGTTCAGATCAATGACGGTCATATTCCTACAACCAAGCAAGATCCCTTGCTTCATGGCTTCGGCATTGGGAACGTCAAAGACATTTTAGAAAAGTACCACGCCGAGTACCTCTTCACTTATGATGATGGGCGCTTTATTTTTAGCGCCGACTGGCCGGATATATCTGAATCACCTGTAAACACATCAATTCTCTCATAATCAATATTGCTTTTAATCCTCTGTGCAGAACGGCTTGCACAGAGGATTTTTGCATTCATGCACATTTTTTGCGTATACGCAGGTTTAGTGGACTTTTGTAGAAAACTGTGCTATTTTGATGTCAAGATAACGCACAACATCCAACCGTTTCCTACTCAGTATTAGGCATCGGCGCGCAGATGCTGAAATATCGTCCGAACATCAACCCTATTAAATCCATTAGATTGGAGGCTTATCAAATGTCTACGATGAAGAAACGCATCCCCATGTTCCTGCTCGCTCTCGCAATGATGGTGGCAATGGCGCTGCCCACGTTCGCGGCATCACCTCCTTACAGCGCGCGTGTTTGGATTTACAACTGCGAAAATTCAATGCCCAACTTGAATGCAGCCTGTGAGTCTCAGCCGACCGACCATACAAACGTCACCATGTGGTCAAACACCAATTCCGACACCCAACGTTGGGATTTGCGTGCTATTGACACCACCAAAAACCTCTGCTACATCCGCAATTACGCCAATACCCAATATGCCCTAAACATCTATCGCGTAAACAATAACTGTGATTTGTTCCCCTTTGCAAACAACAGTGCTGATGACTGCACAATTAAATGTGTTGATGAGGGTAGTAGTCGCTTTGGTATTGTCCTTCCTGCATACGCGTTGTGCTTAACACCTACCGGATTTACTAATGGTAGCAACGTAAACTGGCAGTCCTCCACTGGGGAGACCAAACAGTTGTGGCGCATTTTTACTAATCGCTAATCTATCACAACTTCTATTTATGGTAAAAGCATTCTTATTTCCGTTCGAAAAGCAATAGTGCTTCTATAATATCGTAAATAGAAGCCACCCTAAAGCGATGCCATATCAAATTATCAACTACCTCCGCTAGCAGAAGCCGAACTTTTTTGCCCTGCTGCAAATCGTTTTTTGAAATGATTTTGGGATTGATCTTTTGGTATGGCTTTTTCCCATTGCATTTCACTTATTTCGCCCATCTACTATGATTAAATTGCTCATCCTCTATATTTCTCATCAAAACAAAGGAGAACAAATTGCTGTAGAAAGGACATTCCACTCTCATGAATACATTTAATAAGGCATCAAAAATCACTGTCACCATTTTATTGCTAGCACTGGCATTATCACTTGGTGCTTGTTCTTCCTCACAAAATAGCGTTTCACCAAAAGATGATTCTGTTACTTCCTCCCCCATTTCTGAAAGCGAGACTCTTCCAGCTGCCGAATCGCAACAGGGGGGTAATTTGTCCCTAATCACAGATCCATATGGAGGAATTTTCCGTAATGGAGCAGGAACGTCATTTGGTTATTATGAAATAATGAGTGCTCAGAATAACTCTCTCAATATTCTTTACACCGACTATGCTACTGATATTCGTACATATTTATGTGCTGATCCAGATTGCACACATAATAGCGATACATGCACCAGTTGGTTTTCTTTTTTAGGAAGCGCTTATCCCTTCACATCTGCTGATGGATCCAAAATTTATCTTGTTACAACTGGATATGCGGACAATGCTGGTTCCATTTCTGATGAGCAAAATTATGGAACGATTTACCAATTCGATGCAAATGGTGCAAATAGAAAAGTACTATATCGATTGCAGAGTAATGAAGAATTTTATGGTACAGCTGCCTCGGATGGCGAAAAATTATATGTAAGTATCCAAGTGGTTGATTCAAACACGAGTTCAAGTCATTGGGAAGTACGTTGTCTCGACCTTAGCAACGGTGAATCCAGTGTTATCTATACAACTGACCAATATGGAGAGCGCATTTTTGGTGCTTACGCTAACAATCTCGTTATAGAGGAGGTCACCGATACTAATAGAAGCTACTATACTCTCGATGTCATTACAAAGCAGAAAAGCGCCCCCATATACTCTTATAACTATAATGATGAGACGCGAACCGAACTTGTAAATAGCAAATATGTATATAGTCTTCGCTATGATCATGAAGATCTATTTTCTCTATTCAGCATAGATTTAGATACCGGCGTGGAAAAATGCATTGCTTCCAATATAGTTATATACAACACTGATTCGACAAACTTATCTGGTTTCTTTGATAATCATGCCATCATTGAGACTTCTGACACTCGGGACACATCAAACATTTCACATATACAATATAATATTGACCTGTCAACTGGTGACTGCGTCACTAATACCCTTCAGTATACTGTTGACGGCGATGAAAAAAATGTCTATATTTTAGCTGAAACAAGCGATGCTTTTCTTGTCCGTAATGGGGTAGAAGAGAAAGAAATTACCGTTGTTGACAACACCGGTGTACCCAGTAGCTTAATGGCTTCTATCCCTCAATATGCTCTTATTCAAAAAAGCGATTATTGGAATGGTGTCTCGGCTTATACCCCTATCAATGACGCTTTGTAAAAAACTCATGTACCATTATTTCCGTTTTTAATGATTTGTAATACCAAGGAGCTGTATGGTTTCGTTAAAAATCAGCGATCTAAGGAAGACATTCTTCACGCCCACAAAACTATCCCATCCTAAAAGCCGCTCAATCAACAAAAAAGCGTTAGCTGGAATTTCGATTGAACTTAATTCTGGTCTTTATGGTCTCCTCGGCCCTAATGGTGCGGGAAAATCCACCTTGATTCATATCATAACTGGCAGTCTTGCCCCAGATTCCGGAGAGGTTCTCTGGTGCGGCAAGCCAGCAATGGGTATAGGCTTCCGCCGCATTCTTGGCTATATGCCGCAGCAGCAGGGACTGTACGACAGCTATACCGGGCGACGCTTTCTTGCCTACATGGCTGCCCTGAAAGAAATTCCTCGAAAAGCTGTTGCAGCCGAGG
>ERZ773114.813-NODE-813-length-35976-cov-4.372568_pt1 | contig 35976 bp, 28 predicted proteins | sample MGYA00580564_ERZ773114 | MGnify/ENA primary metagenome ERZ773114 (study PRJEB29015, sample SAMEA2737836) | human gut metagenome | biome: human gut; feature: human-associated habitat; material: faeces | place: China | collected 2012 ... | reverse complement strand
TGCACCTCAGAGCCTTTCAAGCAGCGAAAGTGTGATTTTTGCCGAAAGTCGGGAAGGAAAAACGTTGCGAAAACCGCCGCGAGTGCAGTATGACGAAAAGAGGGGAAACGACGCATTACTCGAGCCTGAATTCTTTCTTGATCGTCTCAATGAGGAGGCGCGCAATCTTGTCGGAGGTACTTGTCGACTTGTTCTTGAGGTTGAGCGAAATGAGGCAGTCGAGAACGCGTTCGCGAAGGATGGACGAGCTGATGCCTTCTGTGCGCGGGAAGATGACGAGCTTCTCTTCCGGAATGTGGTTCGAATTGTCGTTGCCGTGCACGAGCAGGTCGCAGTTGTGCGCCACGACGAAAGCGTCGTCGATGAGCCAGGGGCAGGGAACGACTTCGTCCACGTAGCGAATTGCCTCGAGGATTTCCTTGCGCTCTTCGAAGTTGAGTTCGGGGACGTAGCCCTTCTTCTTCTCGATTTCTTCGTCCGTGGTGAGCGCCACGACGACGTGCCCGATCTCGTGTGCCTTCTTCAAAAGGCGGATGTGACCGTGGTGGAGGAGCGTGGCCGACATGTCGACCATGACGCGCAAAGGTTTGTCCATTTTGAAATCCTTTTAAAAGTCGATGTACTGCACGCGAAAACGGCGGTCTTCGGGCGGCAGCGGAGTCATGTAGTCGTTGCCGTATTCTACCTTGAGGTAGACGTCGGGAACGCGGGGCCCGGGCATCTTGCGCCCGCAAAAATCAAGCGCTCTCGCAACCGGCAGCATTTCGTCGATCGGAAAGCTGTTGTCCTGATAGTACTTGGACTCGTACCGCAGACGCGTGAAGTGCGCGGCATGGTCTGCCTTGTTGCGAAGGTAATTGCGGATGGGGCGGCAGGGATACTTCAGAAGGCTCAAAAGGAGCTTGTATGGGTGCCAGGCGGGGTAGCGGTGGCGGCTGTCGATCCACTTCTTGAGCTTCAACAGCGTTTCCGATTCAGGACCGGTCTCGCGCAACACGAAGAGGTCGAGAAAGATCGGCTGCCACTTCGTCATGTCCTGACCACGCACGTAGTGATAACGGTCATCGCGGAGTTTGAAGATGCGCCCAAGGTCGAGTTTCAGGTGCGGAGGCAATTCCGACTGCAAAGCGCAGAGCTTTTCAAAGTTAGGACGCGTCAGCATGAGATCGATGTCGTCGTCCCAGGGGATGAATCCGTGGTGCCGCACGGCGCCGAGGAGCGTCCCGAAGGAGAGCATGTACTCGATTCCGTGGGTCTCGCAGAAATCGTCAAATTCGAAGAGAAGGTCTCTCAACTTTTCGTGATAACGCAGGCGCTCGTCATCGGTGAGTTCAAGTTGCATGGCTGATCCCGCAAGCAAAAAGGCGCAGAAGATGTCTCTTCTGCGCCTCGAAATTCTGGTGCGCGATACTGGTTTCGAACCAGTGACCCCTGCCGTGTGAAGGCAGTGCTCTACCACTGAGCTAACCGCGCCAACTGAGAAAACATATTATACAGACTTCAAGCAAAAATGCAAGGGTCCGGAAAGGAAAAAGTTCAAAAGATCACCCTTTGCGTCCGCCGACGCTGTCGCAACCCTTGTTGGCGAGCTCGTCGGCCTTCTCGTTGCCGGGTTCTCCGGCGTGTCCCTTTACCCAGCGCCACTCGATGTCGAACTGCCCGCAGAGACGGTCGAGCTCCTGCCAGAGCTCGCGGTTCTTGACGGGGGTCTTCGAGGCCGTCACCCAGTTTTTCTTTTTCCAACCGTGGATCCACTTGGTGATGCCGTCCTTGACGTAGCTGCTGTCGGTGTGAATGACGACGGGGCAGGGACGGCGGATGAGCTTCAGGGCTTCGATGACGGCCGTGAGTTCCATTTGGTTGTTGGTGACGTTCGGCGCACCGCCGAAAATTTCCTTCGTGTGGGCGCCCCATACGAGATAGGCTCCCCAACCGCCGATCCCTGGGTTGCCCTTGGATGCGCCGTCGGTCCAAATTTCGAGTTTCTTTTCCGTGTTGTCCGTTGTCATGGCTGAGTGTCGATTTTCGAAGAGAGCGGGCGCGGGACGGTTTTTTGTCCCGCTTTGCCGGCAAGAGCGCTGAGTGTATCCGTAAACGAAGTCGTGACGGGCGGAATGCGGCCGGGGATTTTCTTCACGGCGGAGAGAAGATAGAGATTCCCGCACTGCGGGAACCAACGGTCCCCCGCCTTGTCGAGCCACCGCCAACGGTTGAGCGCCGTAAGACGCCGACGTGCGGGGCGATAAATGCCGAAGTGACCTTCCTCTGTTCTCAGTCCCAAAAGTGCGAACCAATCCTTGAGGCGCGGAACGCTGATGGGCATGGTGTCGGCGGGGAGATAAGGACGACATCCGAACCGAACGAACTGCTGATGCCACCACCAAGGGCCGAGAGGATTGAAGCCCGCCAGAAAGAGACGGCCTTCGGGGGCCAGAACGCGGACCGCTTCGGCGAGGAGTTGTTGCGGTACGGGTGAAAAGTCGAGACTGTGCGGCAAAACGACCAAATCGAAGCTTTCGTTCGCAAAGGGGAGCGCTTCCGCAAGCCCCCTGACGAGATGCCAGTCCTCGCGAAGCGACTCTTCCCTCTCAGAAGGCAGATCGGAAAGGAGGAGCCAGTGTTCCTTCATGCCGTTGGCGCGCAGTGTGTCGAGAAACGGCATTCCAACCTGCAGGGCGCGGTCGCCGAGGACGTGCTCGACCATCCCGTCGAGAAGGCGGGATTCCCACTGTCGGACAACTTGTCCGGGCGGAGATTGAAAAAAGGAAAGCGTGTCTTCGGTCTGCATGTCGTCTCACTGAAGAAGATTCCCGATCATCGTAAGGACGGCGCCTCACGTACGCCCACCCCTTAACAGATTGTTTCGCAATCCGCGTGAAGCACACGTTAGGCCCCAAGTCTTCCGTAGAATAGTGCATTCTCCCGAAGATCGATTTTTCTTTTCCCCAACGCCCTTCATGCCGCATTACTTTCCCCGTTCGCTTTTGGCGCTTGCCTTGAGCCTTTCTTTTTTCGTCGCTACTCCCGGCGCACAGGCCGCTTCGGAAGACGACGACATTCCGGCGAGCGTCGCCAATGCCGAAGCCCTTCCTGCGGACGATGCGAGTTCGGTGGAGGAACTCGGCGTGCCGTCCGACGTGTGGGAGCGAATCCGCCGCGGCTACGCCATGCCGGTACTGCAGTCGAAGCTGGTGGACCGTTGGGTGGATTTCTACACAAGGGATCCGGCGTATCTTCGCCGCATGAGTGAACGGGCGGGACAGTACCTCTACCACATCGTGGAGGAAATTGAAAACCGCGGCATGCCGACCGAACTCGCTCTGCTTCCCTTCGTGGAAAGCGCCTTTCAGGCGGAAGCGCTCTCCCGGGCGAAGGCGGCGGGGCTGTGGCAGTTCATGCCGGCCACGGGCAAGGCCTACGACCTCGCGCAGAACCTGTGGCGGGACGATCGGCGCGATGTGCTGGAGAGCACCCGGGCGGCGCTGGATTATTTTGAGTATCTGCACGGGATGTTCGGGGACTGGCATCTGGCCCTTGCCGCGTACAACTGGGGCGAAGGGAGCGTACAGCGGGCGATCCAGCGAGCCAAGCGCCGAAAGCAGCCGACGGATTACCTTCATCTGAGAATGCCGAGGGAAACGGCCAACTACGTGCCGAAGCTCGAGGCGGTGAAGCGCATCATCTCGAATCCCTCCAAATACGGCATCACCTTGCCCGACGTGGGGAACGAACCCTTCTTCGTGACGATTACGAAGCCCCGCGACATCGACATTGAAACGGCGGCGGAGCTCGCCGGCATGCCGTTGGAAGAATTCCGACGCTTGAATCCGAGCTACAAGCTTCCCGTCATCGTGGCGTCGCACAACAACGTGATGCTTCTCCCTGCCGACAAAGTGGACTTCTTTGTCGACAACCTCGCGAGCTGGATGGACAGCGGCCAGCCTCTTTCTCAGTGGACGACCTATCGCCTGCAGCAGGGTGAAACCCTTGCACAGGTGGCGGGCCGAAGCGGCATGACGGAGGACGAACTCCGCAAAGTAAACGGGATCCCTAGGGGCCGTCGTGTTCTGGCGAATTCCACCTTGCTCGTTCGCTCCACCGGAACCGAAGATCAGCAGGACATCGCGGCGGAACTTGCAAACGCCAAGCTGCAGCTCTCGCCCACCACGACTTGGCGTCGCGTGACCTACCGCGTCCGTAGCGGCGACACGCTCTCTGGCATTGCGCGGCGTTGGCGCATCACGATGAAGTCGATCGTCACGGCGAACCGTCTGCGCTCCGACCGTCTGCGCGTGGGGCAACGACTGGTGTTGACCGTACCGAACGTGCCGCGTCAGGCCATCGCCTCGACGCAGCGCTCCGAATCGTCGCAGCACGTCATTCACCGCGTGCGCTCGGGCGAAACGCTCTCGACCATTGCTTCGCGCTACGGCGTCAGCATTGCGCAGCTCAAGATGACGAACCGCATCCGCACGAACCTCATTCGTCCGGGGCAGCGTCTTCGCATTCCGTTCGGCGGGGCCGATGCGGTGTCGGACACCAAGATCTATACGGTGAAGGCGGGCGATACGCTTTCGACGATCGCTTCGCGCTACGGCGTTTCCGTGGTGCGCCTGAAGCGCGCGAACCGTTTGTCGGGCGACTCTTTGCGAATCGGAGATCGTTTGGAAATTCCGACGCAGGTTGCGGTCTCCGAGGCGCCCAAGCGCGTGGCTCAGAGCCGCACGCACCGCGTGCGCTCGGGCGAGTCGCTTTACACGATCGGAAAGCGCTACGGCGTGTCGGTCGATCGAATCAAGGCCGCAAACGGTCTTCGCCGCAACACGATCCGCGTGGGACAGGAACTGGTGATCCCCGCCCTTTCATCGGATAGTGCGTCCGCGTCCGAAGGCAAGGTTCACCGCGTTCGAAGCGGCGACACGCTCTCCGAAATTGCGCGTCGCTACGGCACGACGGTGTCGAAGTTGCGTTCCGCCAACGGTCTCACCTCCAATCGTCTTCGCATCGGTCAGGAACTCAAGATCCCGTAAACGGATTCCCGTTCCCATGGTAGGCGAGAATTGGCGAAAGAGGCTCGAATGGGTACAATACTCCTTTTCGGGAGAGAGTCTCTCCGCAACCAATTTCATAAAGAGTACTGACCATGGGTTTTCTTGCTGGTAAGAAGGTTCTGATTACGGGGCTGCTTTCCAACCGTTCCATTGCCTACGGCATCGCCAAGGCTTGCCATCGTGAAGGGGCCGAGCTCGCCTTCACCTATGCGGGAGACCGTTCCTGCGACCGAGTTCACGCCTTTGCCGAAGAGTTCGACAGCAATCTCGTCTTCAAGATGGACGTGAGCAGCGACGAAGAAATTCAGTCCGCCGTCGAAGGCATCGGCAACGCCTGGGGGGCGCTCGACGGCGTCGTGCACTCGATCGGCTTCGCCCCCCGCGAAGCGATCGCCGGGGACTTCCTCGAAGGCCTTTCCCGCGAAGCCTTCAAGATCGCGATGGACATTTCCGCCTACTCTTTCCCCGCGCTCGCGAAGGCCTGCCTCCCTCTGATGGAAGGCCGCAACGGTTCGGTTTTGACGCTCAGCTACCTCGGCAGCGAACGCGTGGTGCCCAACTACAACACGATGGGCCTTGCCAAGGCCGCTCTGGAAGCGAGCACTCGCTATCTCGCCTCGAGCCTCGGCCCCCGCGGCATCCGCGCCAACGCCATTTCGGCGGGCCCCATCAAGACGCTTGCCGCGTCGGGCATCAAGGATTTCTCGAAGCTTTTGCGCATCATGGAGAATTCGGCTCCGCTCGGCCGTACGGTCACGATCGAGGAAGTCGGCAACACGGCCGCTTTCCTCTTGTCGGATCTCTCAAGCGGGATCACGGGCGACGTGATTTACGTGGATGCCGGCTTCCACAGCGTGGCGGTTGCCGTGAACGAATAATTTTTCCAAAGGAAAAGAACAGCCTTTTCCTGCTCTATACCACAGCGTAAGGGAGGAGCCTGAGAAGGCTCCTCCTTTCGTCTATACGTATGCTCGATCAAGAAGAATTGGCCTGGTTGCAAGCGGGCTTGAAGGAACTGCTGTTTGATTTCGATGATTTCTGCAAGGAACACTCGATTTCTTATCAGATGACTTTCGGGACTCTCCTTGGCGCTGTTCGTCATCAAGGCTTTATTCCTTGGGATGACGACATCGATGTCCTGATGACCTGCGAAGAGTTGGAGAAGTTGCGGAATTTGCAGGAGAAATTTCCGACGAACTGGAAGTTGGAAAGACATCGTCACGAAGGCATTTATAAGCTCTTCGACTTACGGAAAGTTCGTCCTTGGAACGGGGTGCCAATTGCTTTCGATATCTTTTTGATTCAAGAGACGGGAAGTGCCGGCTTGGCGGCGAAGCGATGGCAAAATTTCATTCGAAATCGAAACCGCCTGCCTTCTTTTTCTCTACGCAAGGGGCTCATCAATCTTTTCAAAAATCCCCTCCGGTTTTGGATGCGCTTGCTAATCGCTCAGGGAGATCGTTCGTCGAATAAAAATTGTTGGCGTTACACGGAGGAAATAGTGAAATTCTCGGTGTTTCCCGAGGAGAAGCTCTTCCCTTCGAAACCCTATTTGTTTGAGGGAAGAGAGTTGCCGGGGCGCAGGATGCGCACTGGTGTCTGGCTCACGAATATGGGCCTGACTACATGACGCCTCTTCCTCCGAACTTGCGGAAGTCACACAACAAGAAATCATCGGGGAGCACCAATACATGTTCCGGAAAGTAGCCATCTTCGTTAAACCTACCGAGAGCCTTGCCGGTCCCTTAACCGCTCTGATCTCCGTGATCCGTAAGGCAGGTGCGGAAGTCTATCTGGACGAACGCAGTGCCAAAACGTTGGGAGAGCGTGCGGGAAACAGGGGATACACCCGAGCGGAACTCGGAGAACTTTGCGACCTGGCCGTTGTATTAGGTGGTGACGGAACCATGCTGGGCGTCGCCCGTTCTTTGGCGCCCTTCGGTACGCCCATCGTGGGTGTCAATGCCGGTCGTCTGGGCTTCATTACCGACATCGTTCTTGAGGACATGGAGCGCCTTCTTCCTGCTCTTCTTCAGGGACAGTGCACGCGAGACGTGCGGCGAATGCTGAGTGCGGAACTGGTTCGCAACGGTAAGAGCATCTTTTCCGGTCTCGCCGTCAACGACATCGGCGTAAGCCACGGTCGTGCGGGCGGCATGGTGGAGTTCATCGTCTATGTGAACGGGATTCAGATGGCGAGCCAGTCCGCCGACGGCATCATCTGTTCCACGCCCACGGGGTCGACCGCGTATTCCTTGGCGGCGGGCGGTCCACTGCTTGCCCCCATGCTCGATGGCGTGACGCTGGTTCCCGTGGCGCCTCACACGCTTTCCAATCGTCCGATCGTGTTGCCGGGTGAGTCGTCGATCGACATTGAGATCACGGAAAGCCGCGACGCCGTCGCTTACTTCGACATGCAGGAATTCGCGGACGTGCAGCCAGGGGACGTGCTGAAGATTCGTCCGTCTCAGCGGACCTTCACCATGCTTCATCCGATCGGGTATGACTACTTTGATCTTCTGCGTCGCAAGCTCAAGTGGAATTTCATGCCGACGAGTTCCCGTCAGGATCCGAACGACGGGAAAAACGGGTAAATTTGTTTTATTTCCAGCCTCCGGGGATCCCCATGCTTCTGACGCTCAGCCTGCGTGATTTCGTCATCGTCGAGTCTCTCAATCTGGACGTACAGTCCGGTTTTACGGTTCTGACCGGTGAAACCGGAGCGGGGAAATCCATCCTCATTGACGCCCTGCAACTCATCTTGGGTGCGAGAGGCGACGCAGGCGTGGTTCGCGAGGGAGCAGAGCGCACGCAGATTGTGGCGGAATTCTCTCCCTCGGATCGATCCAAAACATGGTTGTGCGCCAATGAGCTCGATACGGGTGAGGACACGCTTCTCATCCGTCGAACGGTTGACGTGAAGGGACGGTCGCGCGCCTGGGTGAACGGCATTGCCGTCACGGCCGCACAGTTGCGTGAGCTCGGCGAAACGCTCGTGGACGTGCACGGACAGCATGCTCATCAGTCGCTTCTCAAGTCTTCCTACCAGTTGAAGCTCCTGGACGATTTCTCGGAGAACGGGGACGTTCTCAAGAAAGTTCGGGAAGCGTTCGAAGCCTGGACCAAGGCTCGAAAGACGTTGGAAGAAGCGACGGCCAACGCCGATGCCTTGGCTGAAAAGACGGAACGTCTGCAGTGGATGATTGAGGATTTGGAGTCTCTCAATCCCAAGAAAAACGAGTGGGAAACGCTCAATCAGGAACATTCCCGCTTGGCTCACGGCGTTGCCATTCGTGAAGGATTGGACTCAGCTCTCGAAACGCTTCACGACGGCGAAGTGAACGCCACGGAACTTCTGGCTTCCGTTCACGGAAAACTGATGGGGTTGGCGCGTTACGACGAGCGGCTTGCCGCCATTGCCGAGACGCTTTCCACGGGTATGGACCTGGTGGAAGAGGCAGCACAGGATGTGATGCGTTATGTCGACCGCAATGATTTGGATGAAGACCGTTTTGAAAAAGTCGATCGTCGTGTGTCCGCCTATTACGAACTTGCGCGAAAGTCTCGATGCGAACCGGAAACGCTCTTTGAACGACTGGAGAACGCACGCAACGAACTCAAGAATCTTACGTCCGTGAAAGACGTGAAGGCTCTGGAGAAAACTGAAAAGAAGGCTCTCGAAACCTATCATGCGCGAGCGGCGGAGCTCACCAAGCGGCGCGAAGAGGCCGGCAAACGTCTGGCCAACGCCGTGACAGAAGAGATGCAGACGCTCGCTATGAAGGGCGCGCGGATGGAGACGGCTTTGATTCCGAACCAACCCTCCGCCAACGGATCGGAACATAGCGAATTCCTGATTGCCGGGCATGCGGGCGTGCAGACGCGGTCGTTGCAGAAAGTGGCTTCAGGGGGTGAACTCGCGCGAATCAGTTTGGCGATTGCCGTCATCACGGCCAAGATCACGCCGGTTCCCACTCTGATTTTCGATGAAGTGGACAGCGGCATCGGCGGCGCCACGGCCGAGGTGGTGGGACGACTTCTTCGACAGTTGGGGAGCGACCGACAGGTCTTGTGCGTCACTCATTTGCCGCAGGTGGCCGCTTGCGGGCACCACCATTGGCGTGTGGAAAAGACGCAGAGAGACGGAAAAACGCAGAGCAACCTGCGCGTCCTCTCGCCCGACGACCGCGTGGAGGAAGTGGCACGCATGTTGGCCGGCATTTCCATTACGGACAGCACCAAGTCGGTCGCGCGGGAAATGCTCGCGCAACCGACGGCATAAGCTCCTCAGGCCGCACAAAGACGGGTGAGTTCTCCGAGCACGGTATCGACGGAGGGCCACCCGTCTTTTTCGTTTCCCAGAACCACGGCCTTGGGGTTCCACGGACTCGTGCGGGTGATGTCGGTGACGCCGATCAACGTGATCTGAGGTGCTGAGACGGCGGCCGCGATGTGGCTCACGCCTGAATCGTTGGCGATGACGACCGCCGCTCTTTTGGCGAGCGCCGCAAACGTACCGAGCGTCGTGGGCGAAAGAATGCGGGCGTCCGGACAGGCTTCCTTCGCTTCGGCCGCTTCGTCGGGCGAGGGAAAGACAATCGGTTCGATTCCCATTTCACGAAGCGGTGCGCAAAGCGTGTTGAAGTGTGGCCAGGACTTCTTTTTGCCATGATGTACGCCGCGCGCCACGGGAGCAAGCAGAGCGAAACGTTCGGGGATGTCGTACTTTTCAATGAGGTTGCGGGCTCCCGCTTCGTGACGCGTCAGAAGTTTCAGTTCCAGTTGTGGCGGCACTTCGTCCCAAGCCGGTTTCGCACCCCATGCGAGTAATGCGGAATGCGCGAGCGTGAAGAAACGCTCCACTTCATGCATCTTGCCGGGTTCGGGCAGTTTCTTGTCGAGCAGAAATCCTCGGCCGTCCGTACCAAAGCCCGCGCTTGCGACTCGGCCGATCGTGAAGAGCAGGGCGGAACTGAAGGAATTGGGAAAGAGAAGACCGCGGGGCTTTTCACCAAGAACCGCGGCCAGCCTGCGGATGCGACCCATGTCTTCCGTGACGTGACCTTCTATGGGATCGAAGCGCCAACCCATGCCGGCGAACAAGTCTCCGGCCCAACGCTTTCCGACGAGGACGGGCATGAAGCCGCTTTGCTCGAGCAACTGAAGACCAGGCAACGCCATGCAGCAGTCGCCAATGTGATTGGGAAGTCGACAGAGAATGTTGGGCATGAGAGTCCTTTTAACCAACTGTGAATTTCGCGCGGAGCCTTGGCATTGTAGCGGGTAAGCCGCTATGATGAGTAGCCTTTTGACAGACGGAAAAAGTAATCGATGAAGCACATTCCGATTCTCAGCAATCCCTACATGATGCGGTTGTTCCGCTACCTGCCGCCCTACAAGTGGCTCATCATCGGAGCGGCGGTCGCCATGGTGGTGGGAGGTGGTGCCTCCTCTCTGATTGCTCTGGTGTTGGGAAAGCTCACCGACATGGGTTTTTACGACAAGGATCCCTCGGTGATTTACTGGGCGCCCATTGCGCTAATCGGCATTTCCATCCTGCACGGTGGTTCGCAGTATTTGAGCCAGTTTTTACTCGTCCGTGTTTCGCAGAGCGTCTTGGTTCAGGTCCGAACCTTGATGTTCGATCGGGTTCTGCATTGGGACAACCGCCTCATTCAAGAAAACAAGTGTGCCCGCATCCAGGCGAAGTTCATCAACGAGGCGTCGACCGCTCTGGGCGGAGCCGCCTCCATCATGACGACGATCATTCGCGACAGCCTGCAGATCGTTTGTCTCGTTTGCGTGCTCATCTACCACAACTGGCGCTTGACGCTTCTCACCTTTGTGGTTGCGCCTCTCTTGGCCATTCTCCTGCGTTGGGTGAATAAGCGCGTCAAGCGCTTTACCACGCAGACGCAGAATATCTTCGGACAGCTCATCGGGACGATTCAGGAGTCCTATGAGGGGCAGCGCGTCGTCAAGATCTACGATGGGTACGAATACGAAACGAAGCGCTTTTCCAAGGTGAACAACACCCTGAAGGATCTCTCCTTGCGCACGCAGCGCGTAAAGGCGGCGGCAACCCCTCTCACGCAGCTGATTTCCATGTCTGCTGTGTCGGTCGTGGTCGTCGTGGCGCTTTTGCAGGCGCAGTCGGGTTCCCTGACGATGGGGGAATTCACAACCTTCCTTTCGGCCATGTTGCTTCTCATGCCGCCGATTCGTCATCTTTCCACTTTGAACGGGTCGACCGCCGCGATGACGGCTGCGGCGGAGAGCCTTTTTCAAACGATTGACGCGGAACCGGAAAAAGATCCCGGTACGCGCGAATTGGTGAACTATCAGGGCGCGGTTCGATTTGAAAACGTGGGTTTTACGTATCCGGGACAGGAAAAACCGGCCGTGGAGAACTTCACGCTTGATGTGAAGCCCGGAGAAATGATCGCCTTGGTGGGAAGTTCCGGCTCAGGTAAGTCCACGCTTATCAACATGATTCCTCGTTTCTGGGCTCCCACGCAGGGCGAGATTTATTTCGACGGAGTGCCTCAGAGTGAACTCACGCTTGCGTCCTTGCGTTCTCAGATTGCGCTCGTGAGCCAGGAAGTCATCATCTTCGACGACACGATCGCTGGGAACATCGCTTACGGCTGCAAAGACAAGGTGACGCGCGAACAAATCGAACGTGCGGCGGAAGCTGCGGCTCTGACCGATTGGCTCGCCACGCTGCCCGACGGCTTGGACACGCAGGTCGGCAACGCCGGCAACCGTCTGAGCGGAGGACAACGTCAGCGTATCTCCATTGCTCGCGCGTTCCTTAAGGACGCCAAGATTCTGCTTCTTGATGAAGCAACGAGTGCCTTGGACGCGGAAAGCGAACGCTACATTCAGGAGTCCCTCAAGTCTCTGATGCAGGGACGCACCTCCTTTGTCGTGGCGCACCGCCTTTCTACGATTCGGGATGCCGACCGCATCATCGTGATGAATCAGGGGAAAGTTACGGAAACGGGGACGCACGAGGAACTGTTGGCTCAGGACGGTGAATATGCGCACCTGTGTCACCTGCAGCGTTTGACGCATTCCTGAGTGCAAGACATCGAAGACGACGCATCATTCGGCAGAACACAATGAAGATCGGTTTGTTTTTGCATCGGTATTTCCCGTTCGGTGGCCAGCAGAGGGATTTTCTGGGGGTGGCGCAGGCGCTGATCGACTGCGGCCATGTTCCCGAAATCTTTGTGATGGAGAAGACCGATCCGATTCCTTTGCCCTCCGAAGTTCCGGTGCATCGCATTCGTTGTAATGCCTGGACCAACGCCGGACAAGCGAAGGAGTTCTCTCAAAAGGCGTCGTCTTTGGCCGATCGATTGGGAGTGAATGTTCGGCTGGGTTTCGTGAAGATGCAGGGACTCGATTATTACTTCTGCGCGGATCCTTGCCTGAAGTTCAAAGTCTCGTCTTGGAAGGCCCTTCTTCCTCGTTATCACACCTATCTCCAGTTAGAAGCATCGACCTTTCAACGGAATGGAAAGACCCGTTATTTTGCGTTGGCCGATGAGCAGGTGGAGGCCTACGCGAAGTGTTATGGCATTGACCGGCAACGCTTTGAAGTCTTGCTTCCCAACCTGCATCCGTCTCTACAAAACGGATCTTCCAAACGGGATCCCGGAGTAAGAGTTCTTTTCGTCGGGTCCGATTTCCGGAGAAAAGGGTTGGACCGCCTTTTGGTGGCCTGCGCGTCAATCGATGTCCGTCACTGCGACATTCAGCCTGAAATCATCATCGTGGGCAGGGGCGAAGTTCCGCCTGAACTTTGTCAACGCTGCGAAAAAGCCGGATGGAAGGTTTGTGCCGTGGGACCACAGCTGGATGTCCGTCCGTTTTACGCGACAAGTAGTGTTTTGATTCATCCGGCCCGCTCGGAGCCGGGCGGTTTGGTGTTGCTTGAAGCTATGTCACAGGGACTTCCTGTCATTGTGACGGACGTGTGCGGCTATGCTCGTTTCGTCCGAGAGGGAAATGCCGGTTGGGTTCTCTCCGAAGCTTCGGTCGAAGAGTCTTTGCCGAAAGTGCTTCAGGAAATCCTATTGTCTCCCGCCATGCTGACACAAAAGGGAACAAAGGCACTCTCGTATGTGCATGCCAAGGATTTCTTTAGTTCTCACCGCCACATTGCGAAAACGTTGTTGCAGGGGCCTCTCGCATGAAATTGATTTTGAAAAAACCGTTTGACCAATGGGGACAGCAGGCATTTGAAAAAGTGCGCTCCCTGCAGGGAACCGTTGCGCGTTCCCTGGAGACGAGAAAGACTCTTCGCTTCGAAATGGAGGACGGAGCGTACTACGCCAAATACCACAGAGGAGGAAGCGTCGGAGAGCTGCTCAAGAATCTTCTGAGTCTTCGGATGCCTGTGTTCAGCGCCAAAAACGAGTGGGAGGCGATCGAGCATCTTCACCGTCACGGCGTGGACACCATGACGGCCGTTGCTTACGGGTACCGCGGTGTGGCGCCTTTGTGGACGGAATCGTTTTTGATCACCGAAGAACTCAAGAACTGCATCAGCCTCGAAGACGTGTTCCTGAAGGGCGTCTGGGAGACACTGACCGTAGCCGAGCGCAGGGACCTTGTGCGTCTGCTCGCCGAAACGGTGAAAAGAATGCACGAGGCAGGGGTCAACCACCGCGACTGCTATCTCTGTCACTTCCTCTGGAACCGAGAAGAGAACAGACTCTACATCATCGACCTGCATCGCTCGCAAATTCGGGCAAGCGTCCCGCATCGATGGCTCCTGAAGGACATCGCTTCTCTCTATTTTTCTTCGTTATCGCAAGACATTCCTGCCACCTACTTTATGCGCTTTGCAAAAGTCTATGGGCAGGATAAGTTGAAGGACCTGCTACCGTCGATTTCGAAGAAAGTGGAAAAGATCCGGCGTCACAACCGGAGCTTGAAGGAAAAACGAGGATTCTTGTAACGTTAAGCACACATAACGGCTTCCCATAGATATTTCTTGAAGCGAACTGGATTTTTGGAACACTTCTCGTTTGAACGAAAAATGATCAGCGTATTGTCGATTTTCCGAGTGGGGCTCGGACCTTCTTCGTCCCATACCGTCGGTCCCATGCGCGCCGGGTTGGATTTTGTGAAGCAACTCACCAAGAAGGGATTGCTTCGTCGTGTAACCCGTGTTTCGGTCCATCTGATGGGGAGTCTTGCAGCAACTGGAAAGGGGCACGGTACGGATTCTGCGTGTCAGCTTGGATTGATGGGCCTGCCTCCGGAAACGACGAGCCCAGATCAGGCGGAAGCGTCCTTGAAGCAAGTAAAAGAAGACTTGAAACTGGTTCTGAATGGAGAGCTTTCGATCGCCTTCGATCCAGAACGAGACATTTCCTTTGCTGCCGACGAGGTTGCTTCCTTTCACACCAATGCCGTGGACTTTTCTGCGTATGCCGGTGATGAGCTTCTCTACAAGAGACGTTTCTATTCCATCGGCGGAGGCTTTGTGGTGGCTGGGCAGGAACAACATCCCGAGTGGCCGGAGAACGTGGAAAAGAATTCGAAGTCTCCGCAGGTAGAAGTGCCGTACCCCTACAAAACGGCACGGGATTTGATCGGTTATGCCCTAACGACTCGACAGTCCATTGCCGATGTCGTGATGGCCAATGAGTCCATTTTCCAGACGAAAGAACTCGTTGAGGAAAAACTGGATGCAATCTGGGGAGTGATGCATGCTTCGCTCGAACGAGGTCTGCAGCAGACGGCTCCGCTTCCCGGTCCCCTTCGTGTGGCTCGCCGTGCCAAGCGCTTGGCGGATGAATTGCGCCGTGCGACCGACAACGATCCTTTAGCCGTTTTGGATTGGGTGACGGCGTATGCGATGGCGGTGAGCGAAGAAAATGCCGCTGGCGGGCGTGTGGTGACGGCTCCCACGAATGGAGCGGCAGGGGTCATTCCGGCTGTCATTCAGTATTACTTGAACCATCTGCCCGATGCCGATCCGATTAAAGTGCGGGAATTTTTGTTGACGGCTGGTGCCGTTGGCATCCTTTACAAGGAAAATGCTTCCATTTCCGGCGCAGAAGTCGGTTGTCAGGGAGAGGTGGGTGTTGCCTGTTCCATGGCGGCTGCCGGATTAACTGCGGTCATGGGAGGAACAGTGGAGCAGGTAGAAAACGCCGCAGAAATCGCTATGGAGCACAACTTGGGCCTTACCTGCGACCCGGTTGCGGGGCAGGTGCAGATCCCCTGCATCGAGCGCAATGCAATTGCCGCGGTGAAGGCAATTAGTGCCGCACGCATGGCACTTCGCGGAAATGGCTCGCACTACATCAGCTTGGATCAGGTGATCCGGACGATGTATGAAACGGGCAAGGACATGCAGAGCAAATATAAGGAAACGAGTCAGGGGGGGCTGGCTGTCTGTATCGTTGAGTGCTGACAGAATGAAGAATCTGTTGAAAGGAGAGAAAAAAGTGACCTGTTCTGTTTTGTTGGTGAATTCTTGGAGAGTAATAAATGCGAAAGGTGGAACAGAGAAGGTGTTCTGCAACCTGGCTAATGCATTGAATAGACGGGGTTATTCGGTTGTGATGCTCTGTTGCGATCCGAAACAGGGTAGGCCAGGGTTTGATGTTGATCCTGAGGTGTTTTTTTTAAACGTTGGGGAAGAGGAGTTTTTCGCTGAAAGAGTTCTCTCTAGATTAAAGAGTTTGTCTTTTGATAGCTTTGCGCGAAAACAAAAAAGAGGACTTCTTAAGGTAAATCGACTTGCAAGATTGTTGGCGAAAGAGAAAGAGAGCTTTGATCTTGCTGATGTGGTTATATCATTTCAGCCAGAGACGTCGTATATTCTAAAAAAGAAATTGCGAGTAACTGCGCCAATTATCTCTATGTTCCATCATGATCCTAAGGTCTATTTTGAAGATCCGTTATTTGAGTCGACCTATAGGGGGGCACTTTCGGAATGTGAAGTTCTCCAGGTGTTGCGTCCAGAATATGTAAAAGAAGTGTTGGATGTTGCTCAAAAAGTGGTTTATATACCTAATGCTTGTCCTGAGTATAAACAACAAAAAGATCTGTTCTCTCACAAAATAGTGACTGTTGGGCGCGTAAATCTAAAACAGAAAAGAACGGATTTGTTGGTCGAGGCGTTCTCACTGCTTAAAGATGATTTTCCAGATTGGACTGTTGAGGTGTGGGGGGAATTGGGGCTGAATTCACGAGATACTCGTTATGTTGCTGAATTGATAGATAAGCACGGCTTGAGGGATCGAGTTTTCTTAAAGGGGGTTACAGATGATGTGGAATCGGTATTGCGTAGTAGCTCGATTTTTGCTTTTCCCTCCTCCTATGAAGGTTTCAGTCTGTCTTTGATCGAGGCAATGATGGTGGGCATCCCGCCTGTTGGTTGCGTGGATTGTTCGGGGGTAAATACTTTAATAGAGAGTGGTTCTAATGGGGTTCTGGCTGAACCCAACCCGCAGTCGTTTGCAGCGGCTTTGAGGTTGTTAATGGCAAATGAAGAAAAACGTTTGTTTTGTGGGGAAGGTGCGCGAAGAACGGCAGAACCCTACAATCCGGATGCTGTATGGACTTCGTGGGAACGCTTGATTGATGAAGTTGTAGGCAAAACAAATAAAAGACCTGTTGGATGTGATGGAAAAAATATTAATTGAGAGTGCCTTTAGAGAGGTACGGGTTGCTTTGCTTTCTGATGGAACATTGTGTGATCTTCTAGTCGAGCGACAAAATGCAAAGGGGCTTGTAGGTAATGTTTTCCTCGGGAGGGTTGTGCGGGTCCTGCCAGGCATGCAGAGCGCTTTTGTAGATATCGGACTTGAGCGAACCGGCTTTTTGCATGTGGCGGATTTGTTTGAAGCGCATTCGGAGGACGGTGAAACCAAGCCGATCGAACATGTTCTGCATGAAGGCCAGGCCTTGATGGTTCAGGTCGCAAAGGATCCGATCGGAACAAAAGGTGCTCGCCTTACGACAACGATCTCTCTGGCCGGACGCAAGCTCGTTTACTTGCCGCGAGATCCTCACATTGGCGTCTCGCAACGAATTGAGGATGAAGCGATGCGCGAGCATCTCAAAGAGTTGCTCACGAGCATTCGTCCGGAAACGGAAAAGGGCGGCTACATCATCCGTACCAGTGCGGAAGAGGGCGCCACTGCCGAAGAATTCGAGCAGGACATGGCCTACCTCGGCAGACTCTGGAAGGAGATTCGAGCGAGCCGAGATACGAAACCGGCTCCTTCGTTGTTGTACCAGGATCTGTCGCTCGCGCAGCGAGTGCTTCGCGACATGGTTCATCAAACGACCGAAGCGATCGAGATCGACGACGAAAAGAGCTACACGGAACTCGTCGAGTTTGCCGAACGTTTCGTCCCGGACGTGCGCGGACATTTAAAGCTCTACAAGGGAGAACGCCCCCTCTTTGAATTGCACGGCATCGAAGAAGAAATTGCACGAGCTCTGGAACGTCGCGTGGATCTGAAAAGCGGCGGCTATCTCGTCTTCGATCAGACGGAAGCCATGACGACCATCGACGTCAATACGGGACGCTTCGTGGGCAAACGAGATTTCAGCGATACGGTCTTCAAAACCAATTTGGAGGCGGCGCAGGTCATCGCACGGCAACTCCGCTTGCGCAATCTCGGCGGCATCATCATCATCGACTTCATCGACATGGTTTGCGACGAGCACCGTGAGGCGGTGTTGGCGGAACTTCGTCGTTCCATTGCTTCGGACCGCACACGCATGACGGTGAGTGACTTCACCGAGCTGGGGCTTGTCGAAATGACCAGAAAGCGCACCCGTGAGTCTCTCGCGCATGTTCTCTGTGAACCTTGCCCCGTCTGCGGTGGTCGTGGAGAACTCAAGACGGCCCGTACGGTCTGCTACGAAATTATGCGGGAGATCGTTCGCCTTTCACGTCAGTATCAGGAAACCAAGGAATTCCGCATTGTGGCGAGCGAAGTGGTGATCGATATGTTGCTTGAGGAAGAGTCCGCCGCATTGGAGCTTCTCCAAAACTGTGTGCAAAAACCGGTGCTCCTGGAAGTGGAATCGAGCTATCACCAGGAAGACTACGATGTCGTTCTGGCATAAAAGGAATAAAAATGATGGAAGAGGCAACGCATACCTTTTACTGGTATGACTTGGAAACGTTTGGACTGGACCGAAGACGCGATCGTCCGGCGCAGTTTGCGGGTTGTCGCACCGACGCAGATTTGAATTTTTTGGAGGGCGGTTCGGGCGAGACGTTGTATATGCGTCCGAGCGAAGACTATCTTCCCTCTCCCGAAAGTGTCTTGCTGACGGGGATTACGCCTCAGGAATGCCAGGAACGAGGACTCCCCGAGCATGACTTCGCCCGAGAGGTGTGGAGTCGCTTCAATGCTCCGGGCACCATAAGTATCGGATACAACACGCTGGGATTCGACAATGAAGTTTGTCGTTTCCTCTTCTGGCGAAATTTCCAGGATCCCTATGCGCACCACTGGATGAACGGTTGTGGCATTTGGGATCTGTATCCGGTGATCGTCGCGTACTGGGCGCTTCGTGGAGAGGGTGTCGTTTGGCCGGATTGGAAGGATGTAACGGTTCGACAGCCGGAAGGAGAACGAAGTGGGGTTTGCTTCCGTTTGGAGGAACTCGCCAAGGCCAACGGAATCCTGCACGACCATGCACATGATGCTCTGAGCGATGTGTTGGCGACCGTGGGGTTGGCACGGCTTCTGAAAGAAAAAGCACCGAAGTTTTGGCGTTGGGCTTTGGAAAATCGAACCAAAGCGAAGGTGATCGAAACCTTGGGGCAGAGACCGGTGGTTTGTGTCAAGACAATTTTCGGTCAGCAAAGAGGGTATACGGCCATCGTCCAGAAATTGGCGGTCAATCCGCAAAGTCCAAATGAGGTCTGGGTTTGGGATCTCTCGGAAGATCCTTCTTATCTTCCGAGCTTGACGCAGGAGGATTGGCGGCGTCTTCTTTTTGCCAAGAAAGACACTCTGCAGGAAGGCGAAAAGCGCCTGCCTATCTACCGCATCAATGTGAGTTCTTGCCCCTTTGTCTGCTCCAACTTGAAGGTTCTCTCGGATGATCGGGCGTCAAAATACGGGATCGACAAGGATCTTTGTCTGCGAAACTCCGAAATCCTGACAGAGGTGATTCCAAAGTTGGGCGGTGCGGTGACCGCGCAGTGTGAACGCAAAGAAGCTCAGCCTGCGGATGCGGATGTAGCGCTGTATCAAAAGGGATTTGACTGCACGAGACACGACCGGGATCTGAAGAAGCGGATAGCTTCCCTTTCGGCCTCGGATCTCGGAAAAGGAAATGCCGCCTTTGAGGATGCGGATCTCAACGAACTGTTGTTTCGTAGTCGAGGTCGCAACGCTCCCGATGTTTTCAGTGAAGAAGAACGCAGGAGCTGGCGCAAACACTGTACCGAGACTCTTCGGGACGGAAAGGGCGGAGCCCGAACCATTTCCCAGTACTTTGACGAAATTGACCGACTGCAGGAAGAACATCTCGACGATGAAGTCGTTTGTGAGAAGTTGGAACTCCTCTACGAGTGGGGAGAACGACTAGGCGAAAGCTTCTCGTCGTAATTGCGCGCTGTCGGCGTTAGACTTAGAACCACACAAATCTCTCAAGAACCGAATGTGAGGCATATATGCTCAAAACCTACGGTATTGTTTCTGGACTCGCTCCCAAGGGGGCCGTGACCATGAAGTCGGCTCTTCTCTCCGTAGCCGCTAACAAGGGCCTTCAAGTGGAGGTGGTGATGGACGACCGCATTCCTCCCGTAGACGCTCCCAATGCCCGCACGGCATTGGCCGATCAAAAGATTACGGTGATGGACGCAGTGTCGGCTTTGGCGGAGGAAGGTGTCGCCGCTGTGTTGGTGGCGGGGTTGAAGGCGCAAAACTTCCTTCCGGAAGTGCAGACCGAGACGCAAGTTCCGGTTGTGTCCTTGTGGAAGGTAGTGGCTGACTATGCTCGAAAGCAAGACGTCACCAAGATCGGCGTGCTCGGCGGATGCGACGAGGCGGAAAAGAAGGGCCTTGTTGCCGCCTTCTCCGACCTTGAACTCGTCTTCCCGGCTGATGAAATCGGATGTTGCAGTGATCCCGCTGATCGTGCAACGCATGTCGTTCGCGTGGCGGAAAACCTGAAGGCTCAAGGAGCAGAACTGCTGTTGCCGTGGTGTGAGCATGCCGTCGAGGTGCTCGCGGTGTTGGAAGAAAAGGGTTTCCCTGCCTGCAATCCCTACGTTTTGGTTGGGGACTATGTTGTGGAGCGCGAGTGGAAGCGCTTGGCCAAACCCTTCAAGGTCGGCATGATCGGGGGGTTGGGACCGGCCGCGACCGTAGATCTCTACGACAAAATCACGCGTTTTACACCCGCCAAGACGGACCAGGAACACATCAAGGTGGTGGTGGAACAGAACCCTCAGACGGCGGACCGTACCGCCTGTCTGTTGCATGGCGGTGACGACCCGACGCTCGCGCTCTACGACTGTGCGAAGCGCTTGGAAAAGGACGGCTGCGACGCTCTGATCGTTCCCTGCAATACGGCTCACGCTTTTGTTCCCTTCCTGGAACGTCACATCAAGGTTCCCTTCATCAACATGCAGCGCGTGACGATGGAGGAGATTCAACGCAAGCTCGGCAAGGAGGCTCGAATCGGCTTGCTTGCCACGAGCGGCACCATTCAGACGGGTATTTACGCCGAAAAGGCCAAGGCCATGGGCATGCCCATCTTCACCCCGGACGAAGAACATCAGGCCCGCGTGATGGCGGCCATTTATGGTCCTCAAGGCGCCAAGGCCGGCTTTACCGACGGTGTCTGTCGCGACGATCTCGTTTCCGCTGCGGAATACCTCGTCAAGACCTATGACTGCAACTGCCTCATTCTCGGTTGCACGGAATTGCCTTTAATCCTGGACGAAGATGATCACTTCCCCGTTGCCGGGAAAACCGTCTGCGTGGTGGATCCGACAGCGGTATTGGCCCGAAAGGTTGTTGAAGTGGCCATGTCTTGGAAGGGGAAGCGCTGATGCCGTCTTTGTACGAGGAGTTTTGCTGGTTACAGCCTGAAGTGGCGGAAATCAACCGAGCCTACAGCTTGGATGAGGCGTTCCGCATGAAACTCTATTGGTTTCCCTTCAGAAAGAAGAAGCACACGCAGTGTTTGATTGGCAAAATTCAGACGACATACTGGGATTTTCTCGCCGACGGCTATATGGCTTGGGGAATCAATAAAAAAACGATCTCTCTGATGCGAAAGGCCGTTCGGAGAAAAAAGCCTCTCTTTTACTTCGAAGACGCTTTCGTGCGAAGTTTGTACAACAACCTTTCCAGGGTGGAGCCTGCTTTGCGTTTTGGCATGGGCTTTTCTGTGGATCGGTGCGCTCCCTATTACTGCGGTGACTTGGAGACCGACCTCGAAAGGTTGATTCGGCAGCAAAGTCTCTGTGACGAAGAAAGGAATGTTGCGGATGCATTGATTCGAAAAATTGTCGAGAACAACCTCTCGAAATACAACAACCAACCACTCTCTGAGAAGATTACCTCTTCCTCCGATAAGAGAAAGATTCTCGTAATCGGTCAGAACTACGGTGATATGTCGTTGGTTTTCGGCGGTGTTCGCGATGACGTCTTTGAGACGATGATCCACGATGCCATCAATGCCGGGGGTGACGTTTATTTCAAAACTCACCCCGACATGATTGCTCTCGGACAGCAACGAGAATTTCAAGGGAAGTTGCATGTCTTGGACAAGATGTGCAACCCCATTTCTCTTCTTCGTCAGATGGATGAAGTCTATGTGGCAACGAGCCAAATGGGCTTCGAGGCTTTGATGCTCGGCAAAAAAGTCACGGTGTACGGTAAGCCCTTTTATGCTGGGTGGGGACTCACGGACGACAAGCAACAGTTCGAACGCCGGAACGTGAAGAAAAGCTTGGAAGAGGTTTTTACCGCAGCGTATTTGACTCACCCCAAATATGTTCTTCCCGGAACGGCTCCGTTTGTGTCTCTGGATACGGTCCTTGACGAACTGTTGCGTCAGAGACAACAGCACTTTGGCTTTTGATAACAGGAATTGAGAGTATGCAAAATATCGTTCCGTCCCGCGTAGCGTTCGTCGGTTTGGGAACCATGGGGTTTCCCATGGCCGGACATCTTCAGACGGCGGGACACGAGGTAACCGTCTTCAATCGAACAAAAGCGAAAGCACAGCGTTGGGCAGAGTGCTTTCACGGAGCAATTGCCGAGACGCCTCGTGAAGCCGCAGAACATGCATCTTTTGTCTTTCTGTGTGTGGGTAATGACGACGATGTTCGTTCTGTTGTCTATGGAGAAGACGGCGTGCTGGCCGGCATGTCCCCGGGCTGTGTCCTGGTTGACCACACGACGACGAGCGCTGTGTTGGCGCGAGAGATCGCTGAAAAATGCGCAGAAAGGGGCGTGTCGTTTGTGGATGCACCGGTCACCGGCGGGGAATCCGGAGCTCAACACGGCACGTTGTCCGTTCTGTGTGGAGGCGATGAACTGACCGTCAACCTCATCCGTCCGATTGTTTCGGCTTACGCTTCCTCCATTACGAGGATCGGTCCGGTCGGACACGGTCAATTGGCCAAAATGGTCAATCAGATTTGTATCGCCGGTTGCGTGCAAGGATTGGCCGAAGCTTTGGCTTTTGGACAACGTTCCGGCATCAACATGGAGAAAGTCCTCGCCGCCATCGGTTCCGGTGCGGCTTCCTCGTGGCAGATGAATAACCGCGGCATGACGATGCTGGAGGGAAAGTTTGACTTTGGTTTTGCCGTGGATTGGATGCGCAAGGATCTCGGGATCGTTCTTGACGAAGCCTCTAGGAACGGTGCAGATCTTCCCGTGACGAAAACGGTTGACGGCTTCTACAAAGATGTCCAAGAAATGGGAGGCGGTCGCCTGGATACCTCAAGTCTTATCCTGCGTTTGTTAAAATAAGCCCCCATTGACGTCCTATTCGATTCGCCCTTGCGGCACAAGTTTTGGTTGCAGGGTAGCGGGCGTCTCACCAGACGCCACCCTTCCACCAAGGAAACTCGACCATGAACAACAAAGAAGACCTCAAAACCCCTGCAACGAATTTCATTCGAAACATCATTGAGGAGGACTTGGCCAAGGGAGCCAATCTTCCCCGTTACTGGTGCGGCCATCCGGCTCCGTACTCCGAACAATTGGAAAAGGGAGAGCCCGATCATGTCAAGATTCGCACGCGTTTCCCGCCGGAACCGAATGGTTATCTGCACATCGGTCACGCCAAGAGCATTTGCTTGAACTTTGGCCTTGCCCGTGACTACGGTGGCTATTGCCACATGCGCTTTGACGACACCAATCCGGTAAAGGAAGACCAGGAGTACGTCGACGGTATTCTCGACAGCGTTCGCTGGTTGGGCTTTGATTGGGAGCACGAGAAGGAATCGAACCTCTACTTTGCGAGCTCGTACTTTGAATACATGTACGAGTTTGCCGAGCATCTGGTGAAGACCGGATACGCCTACGTGGACGAGCAAACGGCCGAAGAAATGAAGGCCAATCGCGGCACTCTGCACGAACCCGGCCGCAATTCGCCTTATCGCGATCGTCCCGTGGAAGAGAATCTGCGTCTTTTCCGCGAAATGCGTGACGGCAAGCACCCCGAAGGCAGCATGGTGCTTCGCGCCAAGATCGATATGGCGAGTCCCAATATCAATCTGCGCGATCCGGCCATCTACCGCATTCGCTTTGCAGAACACCACGCGACCGGCAACAAGTGGTGCATCTACCCGATGTACACCTTTGCGCATCCGATTGAAGACTCGTTGGAGAACATCACCCACTCGATCTGCACGCTTGAATTTGAAGATCAGCGCGCTTTCTACGATTGGGCGTTGGAGCGCATCGTTCCGGTTTTGCGTACGCCGCAGTTTGAAGAAGCCAAGCAGATCATTGCCTCCATGGCGAGCGGCGGCGATAACCGAGCCATGGCGTTTGTTTGCGCAGCCAAGGCGGCGGAACAGAAGTTGGGGCATTCCATTCCGGAAGAACGTGTCCGCGAAATTTTTGCAAAGTGGGAGTCGATTCCCGATTCCATCGAGGACCACGGGGTGACCACCTTCTTCGCGCTTCTGAAGGAGTATCCGGAAAACTTCACGCCGCTCCTTCAGACGGCTCTGGAAGTGGTTCGGCCGAATTTCTTCCTGCTCTCTCATCAGTACGAATTCAATCGCTTGAATCTTACGTACGTGGTGGTGAGCAAGCGCAAGCTCATCCAACTCGTGACGGAAGGTTACGTGGACGGTTGGGACGATCCCCGTATGCCGACCATCGTCGGTCTGCGTCGCCGCGGTTTCACGCCCGAAAGTCTGCAGCACTTTGCCGAACGTTGCGGTGTCTCCCGCGTGGCGGGCGGTTGGATCGATTATTCGGTTCTGGAAGCGTCGCTTCGAGAAGACCTGGAAGATCGGGCGGAACGACGCATTGCCGTGTTGCATCCGCTCAAGCTCATCATCGACAACTATCCGGAAGACGCTTCCGAAATGTTGGTCGCCAATAACCATCCCCAGAAGCCCGAAATGGGCACTCGAGAAATTTCCTTCTCGCGTGAACTCTGGATTGAGCGTGATGACTTCGCGGAAGTGCCGCCGAAGGGCTATCGCCGTCTTACGATCCCTGCCGACGGTTCGTCCGCCAAGCCTGTTCGCCTCCGTTACGGCTATGTGATTGTGCCGACCTCCGTCGAAAAGAATGAAGCGGGTGAAATCGTGGCCGTGCATGCGAATTACCTTCCCGAAACCAAATCCGGCACGGAAGGTTCCATGACGGTGAAGACGAAGGCTGCGATTCATTGGTTGGACGCAAAGACGGCCGTTCCCGCGGAAATCCGCGTGTACGATCGTCTGTTCCGCGTGCCGAATCCTGATTCGGGTGAAGGAAGCTTCCTGGACAACCTCACGCCCAACTCCAAGCAGGTGTTGAGTAGCTTTGTCGAACCTTCTCTGGCGACCGTCGAAAAGGACGCCAAGTTCCAGTTCGAGCGCAATGGGTACTTCGTTGCCGATCGTGTCGATCATGAACCCGGCAAGCCCGTCTTCAACCTGGCGGTTGGCTTGAAGGATTCTTGGGGTAAGTAAACGAAAAGGAGACGGTGGGGCGATTGCCCTTAAGAAAAGCAGTCGCCCGCCTCCTGAACCTTGCAGAAAGGGAGTACCTCCTTTGAAGGGGCTGTCTTGAGCGGCTTAGAGGTTTTCCTGTGGTATGATCCATTCCAAGGCGGGTAACCCTCTGCGGGGTGATCCGTTGAAAAAATCCGTTCTTCAGACAGTCGGCAGAACTGCGTTGATGTCGACTGTGTCGAAGAGTTGGATGAGGTGGGCATCGTTTCAAAGAGTTGGAAACGTTTGGAATGGGACCGCCTCTTGCACAAAAATGAAGTTCCCTACGTCAAGGAAGAAATCATCATGAAGAAGTTGATCGTTCTCGCTGCCGCCGCTCTTATGGCCGCCGGCGCTCAGGCCGCCTACAAGGACGGTTCCTACACCGGTGAAGGCAAGGGCCGCGAATCCCAGATTCAGGTCCAGGTGGACGTCAAGGGTGGCAAGGTTGCCGCCGTCAAGGTTCTGAAGCACGGTGAAACCGAAATGATCTTCGCCGCCGCCGCTGAAACGCTCTGCCCCGCCATCGTTGAAAAGAACGGTGTGGACGGTGTTGAAAGCGTTGCCGGTGCCACGCTCTCGAGCGATGGCATTAAGGCTGCCGTGAAGGATGCCCTGTCCAAGGCCCAGTAATGATTTCGTTCGGACGCTCGTAACGGGCATCCGTTGACGAATGAGAGAAAGAGGGATTGACACGTTTGGTGCCGTCCCTCTTTTCTTACGTATGAATGTCATACGTAAGAAAAGAGGAGTTAAGGAGATTATGAAGAGACAAGGATATTGGGCCGTTTCCGTGATGGTTTTCTTTCTTGCCTGCGGTGGGGTGAGTACGGTTCAGGCAACCGACACGCAGGCGGTTCAGGCTCAGGTGCAAAAGGAAGAATACGAGTTGCCGTGGATGAGCCTCCACATGGGAACCATAATTTCCGGCAAGGCGTTCGGTTCGAGCGAAGAGGAAGTCCTGAAGCTTCGTCAGATGGTCGAAGACGAAATCGTTCGCTATGAGGACATGATGTCGGTGCACAAGAAGACCGCTCTGAACGAAGTGAACGCACGTTCCGGCGAATGGGTTACGGTTCCTCAAGAAGTGGCCGAGATGACGCTTGAGGCATTGGAGGTGGCTAAAGACTCGAATCAGGCTTTTGAACCCACGATCGGTCCGGTCGTCAATTTGTGGAAGATCGGGTTTGGTGGAGACTCGGTGCCTTCCGATGAAGCGATTCAAAAGGCCGTCCGGTCGGTGGATTATCGCAAGGTCGAAGTTCGCGAAACTTCGGACGGTTGGCAAATTCGTGTGGCACCCGGACAGAACCTCGACATGGGCGGAATCGCCAAGGGTTACATCGGTCAGAAACTTGCAGAGCTCCTTCGTAACCAAGGTGCCGAACATGCGCTCTTGGATTTGGGTGGAAACGTCGTTACACTCGGCGGGAAGTCTGAAGATCGTCCCTGGCGAGTCGGTTTGCAGCGTCCGGATCAGGCGCGCAACACCTATTTTGCCGTTGTCAACGCCAAGGACGTAAGCGTGATTACGTCGGGCGCCTATGAACGTTATTTTGAAAAGGATGGCAAGCGTTACGGTCATATTTTGAGCGCGAAGACGGGGCGTCCCGTTTTTACCGACATCGCCTCCGTTTCCATTGTCGACGCCAACGGTGCGAAGGCTGATGCATGGTGCACGGCTCTCTTTGCCATGGGTTGGGAGGCCGCGACGGCGTATCTGTCGTCTCACAAGGACCTTCATGCCGTATTGATGCATTCGGATTTGAAGCGGGTGTTTGCGAGTGAAGCGCTTCGCCCCATCCTGACCGTGACGGATGAAACGCTCTCCGTCACCTACCGTTGATATCGTTACCATTTCCAGCACTTGTTGTCATGGCCAATCCCCGCTTTGTCCACCTTCGTTTCCATTCCGAGTACTCCATCATCGACGGGATGGTGCGCATCGATCCGATCATTGAAAAGGTACTCGAGCATGGTGGTGTGGCGCTCGGGATCGCCGACATCATGAACCTATTTGGCGGAGTGCGTTTTTACACGCACGCCATGAAGGCCGGTCTGAAGCCCATCATCGGTTGCGACATTCGCCTGCACAATCCCGCCATGCCGGACGAACCGGATCGTCTGACGGTGTACTGCATGCACCGAGAAGGGTATCGCCATCTGTGCGAACTTCTTACGCGTGCGTATCTCACGAAGGAAGACCGTCTGCGCGGGCAAATCAAGCTCGAGTGGTTCGAAGGAAAGCAGGGGGAAGGCCTCATTGCGCTGACGGGCGGCCCCGAAGGGGCGCTCGCACGTCACTACGCACATGAACTGCCGTCTCTCGCGGTGACGGAACTGCGGCGTTATAAGGAAATCTTCAAGGATCGTCTCTACGTTGAATTGCAGCGTGCCGGACGTCCTGGCGACGAAGCGCTCGTTCATGAACTTGTCAACCTGGCGATCGAGGTGGACGTCCCAGTGGTCGCGACGCATCCCGTGCAGTTTTTGATGCCGGAAGACTACGAGTCGCACGCCATCCGTTGCTGCATCTCGGAAGGCTATACGCTCAACGACCCTCGCCGCAATCAGACCTTTACGGAAGAGATGTACCTCAAGACCGAGGAGGAGATGTGTCGCATTTTCGCCGACATTCCTTCGGCCTTGGAAAACTCGGTGCAGATCGCCATGCGCTGCAATCTCGACGGCGTTCTCTCGAAGCCTCAGTTGCCGCTTTTCCCGACTCCCGATGGCATGTCCCTGGACGACTACATCGACTTCCTCGCGAAACAAGGCTTGCAGAAGCGTCTGGACTTTCTCTATCCCGACAAGTACGAACAGGCGGAAGTTCGCAAAGAGTACGACGAACGTCTGGAGTACGAACTCGGCATCATCAAGAAGATGGAGTTTCCGGGATACTTCCTCATCGTTCAGGATTTCATCAACTGGTCGAAGCGCAACGACATTCCCGTGGGACCGGGGCGCGGCTCGGGTGCGGGCTCACTCGTTGCCTACGCACTCGGGATTACCGACCTGGATCCCCTGGAGTTCGATCTCCTTTTTGAACGTTTCCTGAATCCGGAACGCGTGTCGATGCCTGACTTTGACGTCGACTTTTGTCAGTACAATCGCGACCGCGTGATCGAATACGTGAAGGCGACCTACGGCGTCGACGCCGTGAGTCAGATCGCAACTTTCGGTACGCTCGGCGCCAAGGCGGTTGTACGCGACGTGGCGCGCGCTCTCTCTATTCCCTACGGGAAGGCGGACAATCTCGCGAAGCTCATTCCGCAACAGCCTGGAAAAAGCATCACGCTCAAAGAGGCGCTCGAAACCATTCCCGAATTCAAGGAAGCCGTTGAGAAGGAAGAGGACTATCAGGAACTCATTCGTCTCGCCATGCCGCTTGAAGGCATGACGAGAAACCTCGGTATGCACGCGGGCGGCGTGCTGATCGCCCCGGGGAAACTTACGGACTTCTGCCCTCTCTACAACTCGGACGGCAAGCCTGAAAACACGGTCAGCCAGTACGACAAGAAGGACGTCGAAAACGTCGGCCTCGTGAAGTTCGACTTCTTGGGTCTTACAACGCTTTCGATTTTGAAGAAGGCTGTGGAGTATATCAAGAAGCTCCATCCGGACCTTCCTTTTGAACTTGCCCGCATCCCGATCAAGGACGAAGAAACTTATCAGCTCTTCCAGGATGCCAACACGGCGGCCGTCTTCCAGTTCGAATCGGAAGGGATGCGAACCCTTTTGAAGCAGGCGCGTCCGGACCGTCTGGAAGATCTGGTGGCTTTGAACGCCTTGTATCGCCCGGGTCCGATGGACCTGATTCCCTCCTTCATCAATCGTAAGTTCGGTCGGGAAAAGGTGAACTACCCCGACAAGCGCATGGAGGAGGTGCTCGAAGAAACCTACGGCATCATGGTCTATCAGGAACAGGTGATGCGTGTGGCGCAGGTGATCGGCGGTTATACGCTGGGCGGCGCGGACCTGCTTCGTCGAGCCATGGGGAAGAAGAACGTCGAGGAAATGAAGCGTCAGCGCGACGTCTTCATCAAGGGGGCGGGCGAACGTGGAGTCACGCCTGAAACTGCGACCGAAATCTTCGACTTGATGGAAAAGTTTGCGGGCTACGGTTTCAATAAATCGCACGCTGCAGCCTACTCCTATGTGGCCTACCAGACGGCCTACCTAAAAGTGCATCACACGGCGGCCTTCATGGCGGCCAACCTTTGCATGGTGATGGACCAGAACGACAAGGTCTGCGCCCTGATCGAAGACGCCAAGGAAAACGGCGTCGCCTTCCTGGCTCCGGACGTGAACGAAAGCGACTGGTTCTTCACGGTGCCGGACGAAGGGCACATTCGCTACGGCCTCGGGGCCGTGAAGGGCGTAGGTGAACAGGTTGTGGAAGAAATCATGCGGGTCCGAAAGGAAAAGGGGCCCTTCAAGGATCTCTTTGACTTCACGGCTCGCGTAAAGGGCATGTCCGCCCCCGTAATTGAAAACCTCATTAAGGCGGGGAGCTTTGATTCGCTCGACGAAGACCGAGGCAAACTTTTCGGGAACATTCAGCACGCCTTGAATCTGGGACGAGCGGAACAGGAAAACGACACGCAGGACAGCCTTTTCGGCGACATGGAAGAAGAGGTGGAACGTCAGGTTCAGTGGGTGGACGCTCCTTCCTGGAGTGATCGCGAGCGCTTGGTGAACGAAAAGAAGATGCTCGGCTTCTGCTTTACGGGACACCTCTTTGACGTGTACGAACGCGAAGCCCGACACTTCACGACCACCACGCTCAACCAACTCAAGGCCGGCCGCGAGAAAGTTCGTCTCTGCGGCGTTGTGACGGGCCTGCGTGCGATTCAAGGGAAGCGAGGCCGCATGGCCGCCATCACCATCACCGACAAGACGGCGGTGATGGACGTGGTGGTCTACAGCGAAATCTGGGACCGCATCCGCGGGTCCTTTGACGTGGATGATCTCATCTGCGTGACGGGGCGGGTTCGATATGATGAATTTTCAAAGCGTCTTGGAGTAACTGCTGATGATGTATGGAACCTAATGAAACTTCGAAAAAACATTGCTCAATATCTGTCCATTCAAATCAATGAAAGTAATTTAGATTCCTTGGGAAGCATTAAGCAAAGTTCGGATGATTTACGTATATTTCAAAGGGTCCCTGTTAGGTTGGTGTTTGAAAAGAATGGGGAATATGGGGGTAGCTTGTTTACGGTAATGAAAGTATCTGAAGGTCTGGTTGATCTTTTTAGAAGATTTGGTTTTAATCCTTGTTTTGTTTATTGAAATGGGTTTTTTGAGAAAGTTGTTTAAGAGGCTTCGTATCTCAATTCTTCTTCCGATTTTGTCGCTAATAGCTCCTGTTTTGCGAAAAAAAATCAGATTGGAAGTGATGAATGTAGAGGAAACTTTGAATGAAGTTTTTGATAAAAAGAAGACGATCATTCGTTTTGGCGATGGAGAGCTACGTATATTGTCGGGAACAGGTGACACTGCCTTTCAAAGAAAAAGTAGCTCTCTACAGGAACGTTTAAACGAAGTGTTGAAGGACGTCTACAAAAAAGCTGGAGACGATAAAATACTGTTGTGTATGCCTGGAGCTCTATCTGATACCCCTCGAGAATACAGTCTGGAACCTGCGGCAAGGCAGTTCTGGTTTGAATTTCTGGTAAAAAATTTCTTTTCGTTAAAAAGACTTTTTTTTCGATATTCTGGCATTGTGTTCGGCGACGCTAGTTTTACTAGGCCGTATATGGACACAAAAGATCGAGAATATGCCAGTCGGGTTTTTTCTAGAATTAAAAACGAGTTGACTGGTAAGAGTGTTTTAATTATAGAGGGTCGTCTTTCTAGATTTGGTGTTGGAAATGATCTTTTATCTGGAGCCAAAAGTGTTCGGAGGATATTGGGCCCGGAGGTAAATGCGTTTGATAAGTATGATGTTTTGTTAAAGAGGGCTAGAAAAGAAAAGGGTGTTGATGCAGTTATTTTGGCGTTAGGGCCTGCTGCAAAAATATTGTCATATGATCTAAGTCAGGCTGGGTTTTGGTGTCTTGATTTAGGGCATATAGATATTGAATATGAATGGTTCATGTTAGGTTCGACTAAAAGAGTTCCCGTGAACAATAAATACGTTAACGAATCTTCTAAAAAATTTGTAAGTGATGGTTCTTTAAATGAAGAGTATGTGCAACAAATAGTTTTCATGTCTGAACAATAAAGAAAAGAATATGAAGGGCTACTAAAGCTAAATTAGGAAAGGGAAATCCGTATAAGGAGCCTAAACAAGTAGGATCAGACCACCTAGGGCTCCAAGCCCTATTTGTCAGAATGTCTTTCCAGGAGCACTAAGCAATCTTGGAGACAAAAAAAGCGCAGGCGATCTGGGGGGACAAGGAAAACTGATCAGTGACCAAGATCGCCGCGAAGCCTACGAGCTGATCACGGAAGCTGTGAACAACGACGCTTCGTTGCCGAAGGCATGTCAGTGCCTTGGGTTGACCGACCGTACCTTCCGCAACTGGCGCAAGCAGATTACTGAGGGCAAGGAACCCAAGGACGGTCGGCAGGATCGCTCCAACTTCAAGCCGCGCAACGCTTTGTCCGAGGAAGAGCGAAAGACTTTGATCGAGCGTTTGACGCGCCCCGACGTTGTCGACTTGAGTTACGCGCAAGCCTTCTGGACCCTGCTCGACAAGGGCGAGTACTACGGTTCGCTCTCGACAATCTACCGCGTGATGAAAGACGCGGGACTCAACGCGCGACGCGACGGCATACGCCAGGGCGTAAAGCGTCACAAGCCGACCAGCTTCGAAGCAACGGGCCCCAATCAGGTGTGGATGTGGGATATCACCTATCTCCGGGACGCACGTTACAAAGGGAAGTTCTTCTATGCCTATGCCATCGTGGACGTCTTCAGCCGCCTTACCGTGCACGCCATGGTCTACGACGCGGACAACGCTGAATACGCCAGAACGTTTTTGAACGAGGCCTTCCACAAGTACGGTATACAACCGCGCTCGTTGGTCGTTCACTCCGACAACGGAGCCTCCATGAAGGCCAATGAAACGAAGGCATTACTCGAGGAATGGGGCATCATCAGTTCCCACAGTCGACCACGTGTCAGCAACGACAATCCTTACTCGGAGTCGTTCTTCCGATCGCTGAAGTACACTGGTCGCTACCCTCGCAAGGGATTTGAATCAATTGAGGCTGCTCAGCAGTGGCTCGAAGGTTACCTGTTGCGTTACAACGAACAGAGCTATCCCAGCGGCGTCAACCGGGTCACTCCCAAGAGCCGCTTCGACGGGACCGAGGAAGCCATCTTGAAGGCTCGTAAGCAGGTGCTTGAACGAGCGCGTGAGCGTCACCCTGATCGCTGGATCAGTGGCCGCGTATGGGACTGCACGCCCTCCGGAAGCCGGTGGCTGAACCCGGACAAGCCCGACGCGCCCAAGACTGAATAGCGAAAGGGCCCTGCACGCACGCAGAGCCCTCCCTATTCACGTTTACGGTCATCGGGATCCCTCCCTGTACCGTAGGGGCGTTACTATCAAACTCAGCCACATTGCGCCCCCTATTCATGTTTTGAAAATATCCTGGGGTAGCGAAGCATAGGGGCAAAGCCCCTGTACGAAGTTTTAATGGCTCAGAACAGTTGAACATTTTCGGAAAGACCGCTTGACAAATATCGATACGGGCGTTGAAGAAAGTTTTCCGCCAATCCGGTTGTTCGGCGAGCTCTCTAAAGATCCAATTTAGGCAAAAGAATCCGAAAAAAAAATGAAATCGTGTGAGTGTATTCTTTTGAGATTATTTGATTTTTAAGAAAGAAGAAAGGATGACTTAAGATTGTTCGGAACTGAAAAGACGATTGAAAAACGTGTCGCCAGAGACAATTTTTTGAGCTTTGACTTTCCATGTCATTTTCTGAATGGGATAGTTATTTGCGATTAAATTAAATAAATTTGTATCGTATATTTCATATACATGTTTTTGTAAGTAGTGAATTGGTACGTCAGATTCGTAAGCTAGGCTCGGTAAATATTTTTGACGAGATAAATAGTCGTATATGATATGGGCGGTAAAATAGTGAGGGTAATATTCTTCATTCTTCCATATTAACAAAAGAATTCTTAGGGTTTCATTTAAAATATCTCTATTTTCTCCTGCTATAATTAAGCTGCTTAGCCATCTGACTTTAAAAGAACGATTCCATGAAAAATAGTTAACGTTATAGTGTCTCCATTTTCTTCGGGCTTCAAGGCTTTCAATGTCTGATCGTTGGAAGGAGAAGCCTGTTTGTTTTATGTTTTCAAGGTATAAATTTTTTAATGGCCTAAGTGCAATGATTGTAGCATCAACCCAAATCCCTCCGTGCTTACACAAAAGTGCGAGTCTTAAAATATCAGAAAATGCGGCTAGAGTGTATCCGTTATTGTCTTTTTGTAATTTGTCGTAAACGAAATCAGGGAATAGTACTTGATCTTTTGAATTTTCGAAATTTAAAAGTTTTCTTTGGAATCCATCCCACTTATATTTTTCTATTGATTCTAAGCAGCGCTCAACGATGTGATTATTTGTTGGTGTTTTATTTGTCGGAGCTTCCCAAAGTTGCCAAATTATATTCTTATTTTTCAGGTTTTGTGTTATGAAAGGTTGCTCGGGTGAGGTGATGTATTTAGATATTGTTTTAAAAGCTTTATTTTGTTGTTTTATTGCTTTGTGTTCGCGTATGTAATCTTTTAAGATGGGAAACATAATTAAAAGAAAGAGTTCTGTGAGTTGATCATATGCGAATATTGTTTAAGTGGCAATGTACACTTGAAAAAACCGCTCCGAAGATATAACTTTCGGAGCGGATGAAGGTTAGTGATTGTTCGGATTACTTCAAATTGCGTTCGGCAATAATGCCTTCCCAACGAGTCACCTGCTTGCGAACCTGTTCGGGAGCCGTGCCGCCGAGGTGATTGCGGGCCTTGACGGAGCCTTCAAGCTTGAGGACTTCGTAGACGTCCTCACCGATTTCCTTCGAGAAGCTCTGTAGAACGTCGAGCGGAAGTTCTTCCAGACCGCAGTTGCGGTTGGCGGCTTCGCGGACCGTCTGACCGACGATGTCGTGGGCCGTACGGAAGGGAACACCGTGACGAACGAGATAGTCGGCAAGGTCGGTCGCGGTGGGGAAGCCCGCCTGGCAGGCCTGGAGCATCATGTCGGCGCGCGGTTCAACGCCCGCCATCATGTCGCAGAAGGCGCGAAGCGTATCCTTCACCGTGTCGATCGTGTCGAAGACCGGTTCCTTGTCTTCCTGGAAGTCCTTGTTGTAGGCAAGGGGCGTGCCCTTCATGAGCGTGAGCATCGCAATGAGGTCGCCGTAGACGCGACCCGACTTGCCGCGAGCGGTTTCCGGAACGTCCGGGTTCTTCTTCTGCGGCATGATGGAACTCCCCGTCGTGAAGCGGTCGGGAAGCTTGATGAAGGAGAAGCGCTGGCTCATCCAGGTGACGAGTTCTTCCGAAAGACGCGAGATGTGCATCATCAGAACCGACGAGGCGGCGCAGAATTCGATCGCGAAGTCGCGGTCGGAAACGGCGTCGAGCGAATTCTGAGCGACGGCTTCAAAACCGAGGAGCTCGGCCGTGTATTCGCGGTCGATCGGATAGGTGGTGCCGGCGAGAGCGGCGGCGCCCAGAGGACTGCGGTTGACGCGGCGGCGCACGTCGAGGAAGCGTTCGCGGTCACGTTCGAACATTTCGACGTAGGCGAGCATGTGGTGACCGAAGGTCACGGGCTGGGCGACCTGCATGTGGGTGAAGCCCGGCATGATGATGTCGCTGCCGCGCTTGGCCTGCGCAACGAGCACTTCCTGGAGGTGCTCGATGCGGGAGACGATCGTGTCGATTTCGCCGCGCAGATAGAGGCGGATGTCCGTCGCGACCTGGTCGTTGCGCGAGCGGCCCGTATGGAGGCGCTTGCCGGCGTCGCCGATCAAAGCGGTAAGGCGGGCTTCGATGTTGAGGTGCACGTCTTCGAGTTCAAGCTGCCACTCAAAGACGCCCTTTTCAATTTCTTCCTTGATCTGAGCCATGCCGCGGCGGATGTCTTCGAGATCCTTTTCGGAAATCACGCCGATCTTCTGGAGCATCGCGGCGTGGGCGAGCGAACCCTGAATGTCTGCGAAGGCCATGCGCTTGTCAAAATCCACGCTGGCGGTGTAGCGGAGAACGAAGGCGTCGACGGGTTCCGAGAAGCGGCCGGACCAGGCCTTTTTCTTGGCGTGCAACGGGTCGTTCGAAAAATCTTCTTCAAAGCTCATAGCGGTTCCTTTTGTTTGGGGGAAGGGATGACTTGAGTCGCGCGTTATTGTATCGGAACGCTTGCGTCCGGGCGAAGAAATTCCTCACGTGGGACTTTTATGCGAAACCGAATGTTTGCAAAACGTTTCAAAATGCAACCTCGCGCGAGCGACTTGAGCACCATGCCTATAATGCACCCTTTCGGGGTGTAGCGCAGTCTGGTAGCGCGCCTGCTTTGGGAGCAGGATGTCGGGAGTTCGAATCTCTTCACCCCGACCACCGGACACGGCCGCCCGTAGCTCAGTTGGATAGAGCATCGGCCTTCTAAGCCGGCGGTCGCAGGTTCGATTCCTGCCGGGCGGGCCAAAAAATTCGGATGGTGCGAATAGCTCAGTTGGTAGAGTCCCGGATTGTGATTCCGGTTGTCGTGGGT
>ERZ773114.777-NODE-777-length-36943-cov-11.242030_pt1 | contig 36943 bp, 30 predicted proteins | sample MGYA00580564_ERZ773114 | MGnify/ENA primary metagenome ERZ773114 (study PRJEB29015, sample SAMEA2737836) | human gut metagenome | biome: human gut; feature: human-associated habitat; material: faeces | place: China | collected 2012 ... | reverse complement strand
TTTCTTTACTGAAAAGAAAAAAAGAAGCAAAAAAAGAAAAGAGTTCGCATTCCACCTGTACTGTAAGATTCCAATATCACCCGAAGATATAACATTTTCGATCAACAAAACTCCCCCGGCGGGGCATACAGGCGGCTGCCGCCGCCGTAACACTACCCTTTTTACAGTTGAAATTGGGGCGTAGGGTCAGCAGCGACCCGCCGCACTGACCCGCCGCACTAATAATACAACGCCTATTGCCAACAGCACGATGCCCGCCACCAGCACTGCCGTGGTGAGGGCAGTCATCGTGCCGGTGACTACTGCGTAAACAGCCGCCTCTTTCAGCACAAACCGGTGAATCACGCCTGTGCCGAAAACTACACCGGCTCCGACAGTCAGCAGTGCCCCTGCTCCGAAGTAGCCCGTGCCGATCCAGTAGCCGTTCCGCAGCAGCAACAGCAGCAGTACCGTCAGCACGCCGCAAACGCCTGCACCCACAAAAGTCAGCGTCCGCAGCTTTTCCAGCTTGGACAGATAGCCGGCCTTCTGGAGCGTGTCCTTCCGCAGCAGGTCTGTGGCATCAGAGATGATCTTTTCCCCGTTGTCAATGGTTTCCTGCAACTTCTCGTTGTAGGTGTCGTCCTTGACGTAGTGGTTTTCTTCTGCGTATTTCTCAAAGTAATCCGTGATGCTGCTCTCCAGTGCTGAAAAATCAAGGAGATCGCTGTCCGCTCCGTAGAGAGCCGTCAGCTTCTGCTCCATGCACTGCTCCAGCCAGTCCACAGAGATCGCGTCCATGTAAACATTCGCAGGAACGGCAGTGGTGTTGTAGTCGGTGGTGAAGCGGGTCTGTAAACTGTCGTAGACCTTTTGCCCCGCGTTTTGCTTGTGCATCTGGGCAATCAGCTGGGACGGACTGTGCAGGACGGAAATGCCCACGGCACAGCCGACCGTTCCCAGCAGGGAAAATACCAGCAGGATCGACAGGATCAGCCGCAGTACCAGCTTGCCCATGCCGCCGGAAGTGGTTTCAGTTTTCATTGGGTACCTCCTTTTCCGGCTTCGGTGTCGGTGTAGAATGCTTTATCCGTCAGCTTGCAGATCACGCCCACCCGTTTCGAGGACGAGCCGAGAAGCTGCATCTCACAGGTGTACAGTGTCAGGCGGTCGTCATCTGTCTGCTTCAGATAGGACTTGCTTGTGGATTCAAACTGGATCTGTTCCGTGACTTCATAGGTGAATTTGCCGTAGGTGGTGTAGGCGGTCACTGTGTCGCCCACTTGCAGCTGGGACAGATCGTGGAAAAAGGTGTTCACGTGTCCGCTGATGACGGAGTTCCCCGACGCTCCCAGCAGAGCCGAAGCGGTGGTCAGACACGCTCCCTGCTCCAGCAGTTCCGAGCCGCCGCCGTAGTAGACGGGAACGTACAGCCCGATGGATTTCGCTTCCAGCACAGCACACTGGCTGCCGTAAGCCACTGCGACAGGCGTACCCTCAGAATCCGTCTTGCCGGTGTAGTCGGTGTCAATGTCCGTCTGGACAATGTTCAGCCCGTTGGTGCCCTCTCCGGCGGCAGAGGTACTGCCTGCCATGAAAGCCACTTTGAGATAGGTTTTTGCCTGTTCATAGGGGCGGATACTGCACAGCAGCACAATGCCGGCACAGAGCACTGTCACCAGAACCGGCAGCAGAAGCTGTGCCCATACAGGCAGAGAAATGGTGGAATCCGTTTTCTTTTTCATAGCGTTCCTCCTGCCTGTCCGGCAGTGCGGCGGCTGCGGAGCAGTAAGGCTCCCAGTCCGGCAGATGCCAGCAGGATCGCACCACCGCCGATCAGTACCGGTACGGTGTAGGGAATTCCGGTAGCTTCCACGGTGTTGCCGTAGGTGGAAACGCCTACCAGGTTGCCGTTTTCGTCGTGAATGCTGACAGAAATGGCATCATCGGAAACGCTGTCCACAGAGAAGTTCACGCCGAACGCCTTTCCCACGTCTGTCATGGCGGAGATCACGTCCAGCTGGTCGCTGGTCTTCATCTGCTTGAGGAAGCTGTTTCGCTCCTCGTTGCTCATGTTCTGTACAAAATCATTCCGCTGGTCGGCAGGCAGGCTGTTGATGTACTCCACCTTTTCGTTCAGCGTCATGTTCAGGAAATCTTTCTTGGCAGGAGCAGTGGTCTGTGCGGTTTCGCCGGCAGCCGCTGCGGCAGTTGCTGCCGTGGTTTCTGTGGTGCGGTTTTCTTCCGGAGCAGCCGTTGTGGTGCCCTTATTGATCTCCTCGTTGATCTTGTCATCTCGCTCTTTTGCCCAGTTGTCCAGTGCGGCGATTGCCTGATCGCACTGTTCGGAGGTGTACTCTCTGCCGCTGTACTGGGCGATACATGCCTGAATGTCTGACTCCGGCAGTCCTACGGCATAGGCGTGGGCGATCACATCACCCACAGAGGTTGCCGAAGCCGTCAGCGTTCCTGCACCGCAGCCCAGCACCAGAGCCAGTCCGCAAGCCAGTCCGGCAAGTTTTTTCGTAGTCTGTTTCATATGCTTGTCCTTTCTTGAAAATGGGGGGATTGCCTTTTGATTCTTATTATACAGGAAAACCGCGGAGAAATCAATAGGGAATATTATGGCGGCACCGCATCAGTCTGCCTGACGGCGAGGATTTGCCTTATGGAAACACTGCATAAAGCCCGCCTGACGGCTTTGCACGCAAGCTGCTTGCAGATTTTCCATCATATTGCCCAGAAATCCCTTGCCATACATCAAGTATGCCTGCGGAATTTCTAGGCAATCTGCCGAAAAATCTGACTACGCATCTTACGCACAAGCTTTATGCAGTGTTTCCTTACAAATCCAAGAATCCCCTTGCAATTCCGCAAAAAATATGCTATACTGAAAACAGACTGACGGTGCGGCTGCACCGGAAACAACCACAGGAGGATACTATGGCAAAAAAGAATCAGAAAATGGTGGAAGAGATCACGGCAATGGACGTGGATTTTGCACAGTGGTACACCGACATCTGCAAAAAGGCAGAACTCGTATCTTATACCAGCGTAAAGGGCTGTATGGTCATTCGTCCCTACGGCTATGCGATCTGGGAGAATATACAGCGGATTCTGGACGGCATGTTCAAGGCGACCGGTCACGTGAATGTCAACATGCCCATGTTCATTCCGGAGAGCCTGCTGGAAAAGGAAAAGGATCATGTAGAGGGCTTCGCTCCGGAAGTGGCATGGGTCACCTACGGCGGCAGCGAAAAGCTGGAGGAACGGCTCTGCGTCCGTCCGACTTCGGAAACCCTGTTCTGCGATCACTATAAGGACATCGTGCACAGCTACCGCGACCTGCCGAAGCTGTACAACCAGTGGGTCAGCGTGGTACGCTGGGAAAAAACTACCCGTCCGTTCCTGCGTTCCCGTGAGTTCCTGTGGCAGGAAGGCCACACCATTCACGCCACCGCAGAGGAGGCAATTGAAGAAACCGAGCGTATGCTGAACGTATACACCGACTTCTGCGAAAAGTGTCTGGCAATGCCGGTAGTCAAGGGCAGGAAAACCGAAAGCGACAAGTTCGCCGGTGCGGTTTCTACCTATGCGATCGAGGCTCTGATGCACGACGGCAAGGCATTGCAGGCAGGTACTTCCCACTATTTCGGGGACGGCTTCGCCAAGGCATTCGGCATTCAGTTCGCCGGCAAGGACAACAAGCTGGCATATCCGCACCAGACCAGCTGGGGCGTGACCACCCGTCTGATCGGTGCGATCATCATGACACACGGCGATGACAGCGGTCTGGTACTGCCGCCGGCTGTGGCTCCGGTACAGGCAGTTATCGTGCCCATTGCCCAGCACAAGGAAGGCGTTCTGGACAAGGCAGCAGAACTGTACAAGGCTCTGGCTGCCAAGGGAATCCGCGTAAAGCTGGACGATTCCGACAACTCTCCGGGCTGGAAGTTTGCCCAGTACGAGATGAAGGGCATTCCGGTACGGATCGAGATCGGCCCCAAGGACATCGAAGCCGGACAGTGTGTCGTTGCCACCCGCTTCAACGGCGAGAAGCAGACGGTCGCTCTGGACGAGAACTATGAGGCTCTGTGCGACACCGTCAGCGACCTGCTGGAGAACGTAGTGCCGCAGGGCATGTTCCGGAAGGCACTGGAAAACCGGACAAACAAGACCTATGTCTGCCAGACCATGGACGAGATCACCAAGGCTCTGGAAGAAAAGGGCGACGGTTTTATAGAAGCAATGTGGTGCGGTGACGAAGCCTGCGAGGACAAGGTCAAGGAAGTTACCGGCGTAGGTTCCCGCTGCATTCCGCTGGAGCAGAAGCACATCTCGGACAAGTGTGTCTGCTGCGGCAAGCCGGCAAAGCACATGGTGCTGTGGGGCAAGGCATATTGATCCGGCGAAAGCATTTACAAGAAACATAAGAGCTTGTGTTCGTAGGAAATATATGCGGATTTTCGAGCAAATTTTTTTGCAGACAAGGCAAAAATTTGCAGGCATACTTTCGTATGGCAAGAATTTTTAACGCAGTATGCAACAAAATTTGCCGAAAAGACGTAGATAGACGCCTATGAACACGAGCTCTAAGGCAATACCACACAATCTTTGTGCGGTATTGCCATAACAGCAACAGCCGTTCGGATTCCGGACGGCTGTTTTTTGCGGCAGTCCCCCTCGTACTGAGTGGTTCCCTCTGCCCTGCGTGCAGATTTCCCCTTGACAAAACCATGAAAATTGTTTATAATACTAATATCGAAAGCCTGCGAAAAATATGAATTTCTGCAAAGACAAACAAAGGAGCATTATGCATCATGCGAGTAAAAGATGCCGTCGCCGCCTGCCTGACCGAAGCAAGCGGACAATATCTCTCCGGTGAAACGCTGGCACAAAAGCTGGGCGTGAGCCGAAACGCTGTCTGGAAAGCCGTCCGCCTGTTGCAGGACGAGGGTTTTCCCATTGAAGCCAAGAAAAAGACTGGCTACCGGCTGGCACAGGGCGTGGATCTGCTGACAGAAGAATCCGTCCGCCCGTATCTGCACAGCCGGATTCTGGGACACCCTTTATACGTCTATTCGGAACTGGGCTCCACCAACAACACCTGCAAAACGCTGGTGCGGGATCATGCCAGACACGGCACGGTGGTGGCGGCAAACTGCCAGACTGCCGGAAAAGGCAGACAAGGACGCACTTTTGTATCCCCTGCCGGTTCGGGACTGTATTTTTCCATGATCCTGTCCGAGGCGGTTTCCCTACAGGACGCACCGCTGCTGACTGCCTGTGCTGCTGTCGCCGCCGCCAGAGCCATTGACGCTTTATACGGCACGCAAATGCAGATCAAGTGGGTGAACGATCTCTATCTGGACGGAAAGAAATGCTGCGGCATTCTCACCGAGGGCGGTGTCAGTCTGGAATCCGGCAAGCTGGAACATGCCATCATCGGCATCGGCATCAACGTCCGGAACACCAGCATTGCCATGCCGGAGGAACTGCGGCACACGGTCACTTCGCTGGAAGAAGCCCGTCCGGACATTCACGTCTGCCGTGCCCAGCTGCTGGCAACTGTGCTCTATGAAATGGAGCAGGTGCTGCGGGAACTGCCCCAGCGGCGGTTTCTGGCGGAATACCGCAGCCGTTCCTGTCTTATCGGAAAGACTGTGGAACTGACAAAAGATGACGGTACTGTCAAAAAAGTGGCTGTACTGGAGATTGCCGACGACTGCGGTCTGGTCGTGCGGGACAGCTTCGGCAACGTGGAAACCCTCCACGCCGGAGAAGTGCACATCGGTGCAAAGGGATTACAGGGATAATCGGAGCATACATTTGCTCTAAGGAAATACAGGAGGATTTACAACATGCAGTATCAAATTCAGGGACAGCCCTATCCGGTGGTCGTTCTGACCGTAGAACCGGAAGAAACCGTTTTATGCCAGAAAGGGGCTATGGCATGGATGACCCCCAACATGGAGATGCAGGCCAAGGGCGGCGGACTGGGCAAGATGTTCAGCCGTGCGTTCACCGGTGAATCCATGTTCCAGAACCACTACACCGCCAAGGGCGGACAGGGCATGATCGCCTTTGCTTCCGCAGTGCCGGGCGAGATCATGCCGGTGCAGATCTCGCCGGAACGTTCCATTGTGGCACAAAAGTCTGCCTTTCTGGCTTCGGAAGCCGGTGTCAACTTCGAACTGTTCTTCCAGAAAAAGCTGGCAGGCGGCTTCTTCGGCGGCGAGGGCTTCATCATGCAGAAATTCTCCGGAAACGGCATGCTGTTTCTGGAAGTAGACGGCAGCATGGTCGCATATGATCTGGCTCCGGGGCAGTCCATGATGGTAGACACCGGCAATCTGGCTGCCATGGAAGCAACCTGCACGATTGACGTGGAAATGGTCAAAGGCGTAGGCAACATGCTTCTCGGCGGCGAGGGACTGTTCAACACCAAGGTCACCGGTCCGGGACGCATCTGGCTCCAGACCTTGCCGCTGTCCGGTATGGCAGGGGCATTGGCAAAGGTGATGCCGTCCAGTAAATAAGAACCTGTTTCGGATTTTCAAAAACAAAACACCGCACAAAGCGTTTTCAACATGCTCTGTGCGGTGTTTTTCTTATGCGGTATTGCCCAAGATCTGCCGCAGCCGGCAGAGATCCAGACCGTTTACAGTGCCGTCTGCATAAAGGTCAGCCTGTACTGCCTGTTCCTTTGACAGCGGCTCTGCATGGAGCAGATACCGCAGCAGCAATACCATGTCCTGCATATTCACACTGCCGTCCAGATTCACATCACCCCGCAGCGTATCTGCACCAGTATCCGGCACCTGCCACTGGTCGGCGTACACGATCAGACACAACATCTTGATCGTATCCCCGAAGTAGGTATCGTCCCCGTAGTTCACCACGCAGTCCCGCAGTTCCTCTGTCCATGTGCTGTCATCGCTGTACTTTGCAGCAACCAGAAACGGTGCTGTGAAACATAAGTCATCGTAATCTGCGGTGGGCTTGCCGTCCAGCGTGTAGCCTGCCCTGATCTCCCAAGGGTCACCGCCGGTCTGCTTCCGGATAAACTGATTCAGGGCATCGATGCACTTTCGTGCGGCAGGGTTGTTCTCCGCGTCCATGCCCACACGCCACGGCACACGACAGCTGTTATAGCCATACTGCCCGTCTGTCACATCCTCCAGATAATTTTCCGGTGCCGGCTGGTAGCCGCCGCTGCCGTCGGGGATCAGAAAATCCGGCAGCAGTCCAGTGCCATAGGTATCCACCATGTCTGTGACAATGGCATTGGTGCGGTCATAGACTTTTGTCCAGCGTTCGTCGCCGGTGACTTTCGCAAACACCGGCAGATACTGCAAGATAAAATCAGAAGCCCGTGTGGCTCCGTCGTATTTGCTGCCGGAACTGCCATAAGTCCAGTCCCCCAGATTGAGCGTCCACGCGGTCTGGTCAACTTCATAGGTCATGATGTCCTCCAGAACCGCTTTCCCCATTGCCCCATAGTCGAAGCTGCCGGAGCTGCCCCAGACTTTGTCCGCCAGAAGCAGGGCATAGGCAATGTCCATGTCCCCGTCTGTGGCAGAGTCTGCCCCGTCAGTTTCCGTCAAGGCACTGCCAGTATCGCTCTGCTGCCACGCCATCAGATGTGAACCGATCTGGCTGGGGTGTGCCAGATAGTAACGCACCATGCCGTCAAACAAGTCCTTGGCTTCGCTGTCGTAGTCCGCCATAGAAACGGCGATCAGCATGCCATAGCCGTGTGCTTCGGAAACTGTGACCGGCACAGGGTCGCCGCCGGTATAAGTGTCCTCGCTGTAGTACACATAATAGCGGATCTCGTCAGCCGTATAGAGATCTTGCCGGACATAGCGAGTTTTCCAGTTCTGGTAAAATGCAGTCATATCTGTCACAGGGCTGTCAGATGCGGCAGCGGCAAAGAACGGCGGCGTGCCTGTCAGTGCCAGCACCGCGGAAAGCAGCACGGCACTGTATTTTTTTATCTTTTTCATAGCAATATTCTCCTGCTTTCGACAAAATGCCACGGCTCTCATGCCCCATTTCAAGTGTAAAAAGGGCAATGCTCCAGCGGCAAACAGCAGCCTGTTTCTCTTCTGGGAATGCCTTGTTTGGGAAGAAGCATGGCGTGGAACGGCAGATATACATTCGCAGGGACACAGCATGCCATGCCCCAGCGAATCAATGATGTGTTTTCTTTTTTGTTATGGTAAATACTTTAGGCAATACCGCACAAAGAGCGTCTGGCGACTTTGCACGCCATCTGCTTACAAAGTCTAAAAAGCAAGGAAACTGCGACACTTTTCAGAAAGCCAGCTTCTCACAATTGCAGTGGGATTCCGCTCAGTGGCGTTTCTGCACACGCCTGTTCTGCGGTTTCCAGTGATGCATAGCCGTATGCTCTGACGGTTTCCGCCATGGTCATGCACGCCAGATTTTTTCCAGTCTGATACAGCGACACCACCCAGCGGCCATAGCCATAGAGCACCTCAAAAGGATACACCGAAAGTTCCCCGCGGAGATAGGTTTCGTAGGAAGTCTGTGCCGTGGAATCCTCCGCCGTATGAATCACACGGGCACGGCTGCCCAGATGCGGATACTTTGCCGTGAATTCCTCCATCCACGGAATCTGAATGGCAATGACTGCCTCCCGCAGCTGCACAAATTCCGGCGACAGTTCCGGCAGCTGGTCGGCAAAGCCGGCGTACAGCTGAGGGTCTGTGCTCTCCATCATGCGGGCGTACTTTTCCATAATGGGATTCCGCCCCGCCTGTACTGCCGCGGTAAACGCCGCCAGCCACTGTTCCAGCAGCTCCTCCTCCCACGGCAGATACTGGCTCCGCCGCATGATCGAAAAGGTTTCCCAGTCGTCCTGACAGGCTGCCCTGCCGCCGATGCCCTGCACTTTATCGAACGTGCGGAATTCCAGTTCCGCCAGCTGTTCCACCGTGGCACGGTGCTTTTCCAGAGCCGCCGCCTGTGCCGCCAACGTCTTGGCAGTATCCGCCAAAAACGGAGCCTGTGCCGTGGTTTTTTCGGTTTTGTTCATTGCTGTGCACTCCTTTCCGATTGCCGCACAAATGCTCTCGATCTGTCCGCTGCCGTCCTGCTCCGGCGGCAAAAGCAACAAGTTTCGCAGGGATTCCGCCAGTGCTCCGAAGCCCTCCAGTTCCGCAGTGCTCCGCAGAAGCCACTTCTCATAGGGAGCGTACTGGTTCCGGAGCAGGTGACACGCTTCCATGGCATTTTTGCAGAATTCTGTCAAATACAGCTGTGCCGTGGCGTAGTCGCCCCGCTGCCGCATGCGGGGATAGTTGTACTGTCCGCACTGTGCCATGCGTCCCAGTGCCTGTGCCAGCCGCCGCAGCCGCACTTCCTCCGGATAGCCCAGCGACAGCTTTCGCCGCACCGCCGTGAAGCTGCCGGAGTCGTCCCGAAAAACTGCCCCGCTGCACGCCGCCGCCAGCATACCGGATTCGATTTCCAGCCACTGGGCTTCTGTTTCCGGCACGCCGTCTGTTCCCAGCAGCCGCCGGAAAAAGGCACTCTGCCGGCACACGCCCACTCTGCCGTCTGCCTCCGGCATGGCAACACGGGACACGCCGCAGTAGCTTTTCGGCAAAACGGCGTAGGCGTTCCGCAGCTGCTGCACGGTTTCTTCCGGCAGATCGTCCGGCACCCAGATGCAGAAACCGGCTCCGAAATCGTGGTCGCGGGACAGGGCATCATCATAGCCCAGACACTCCGAACCCTCCCCCGCAAGACCGATCGCCAGCCGCGGCAAGACCGCCCCGAAGTTCCGTTCCAGCATCGGTTTTCCGAAAGCAATATAATACCGTTCACAGAGCCTCAATCCCCGCTCCTCCGGACGGCTGCCGCCCAATCGGGCATAAGTCTGCTTCAGATTTTCCGACACGATCTCGTAGAAATTGTTCCGCCCCATGTGCAGTTCGATCTCCGGCAGGGCTTTTTCGTAGGCATCGGCAGCCTTGGCGTATTTCCCCAGCTGATAGTACGCGTCCCCGAAGCCGGCATATACGGCACTGGCGTGAAAATCCGAGGGCGTTTTGCCGATCAGAATCTTTTCCGCCTGCTGCAAATAGCGGAGTGCTTCTGCCGTCCGGTGAAGCCGGAGCAGAGAAACCGCCAGATTTGCGGCAGAAATGCCGGTACGGGTGGGATCGGGGTCATGCTGTACCAGTTCCAGAGCCTGTTTCAGACAGGTGCAAGCCTGCTCCCACTGCTCTGTTTCCTGATAGAGGAGAGCCAGATTATTCCAAAGGCTTGCCACACGCCCGTCGTCCGGCGGCAGCAGGCGGGCATAGAGGGACTGCACAGTTTCGTAGGCGGCAAAAGCGTCCTCATAGTTTCCGGCAGCCCGATAGGCATTGGCACAGTTGAGCAAGGTCGTGGCGTAGGAAATGGTATCGGTTTCACCGGTCTGTTCGAACAGTGCCCGTGCCGCGGCAGCAGTTTCCAGAGCCGCGGGAAACTTCCCGCAGTCCCGATAGAAGCCGATCTGTTCGTTCCGCAGCAGCTTTTCGCTGTCGGTGTCTGCCTCCGCCTGTGCCTGTGCAACGGCTTGGGTGAGCAGGGTTTCTGCTTCGTCCAGCCGGCACTGGTGCAGCAGGTCGTCCAGACGGGAGAGAGTTTGCTGTATCTGCATAGAAATTGCCACCTCCTTGCGGCGGGCTTTGTGTGGTGTCGTATAGAGTTACGCTTCTTCCGGCAGCGTGGTGAAGAAATGCTGTGCCAGATAGAATGTAGCACCGGTGGACAGTTCGGTGAAGCCGGTCTTTTCTGCCGGCATATCCAGATTCGGTGCATCGATCATTGCGGTCATCGGCTCCGGACAGAAGTAGTGCTTCTCGCCGCGGTCGTTCCACAAGATCCAGAAGTGATAGCCGTCGGAAACCTCATAGCCGATACCCTTGCCGCTGGCGGTGTCGGTCATCAGCACTCCGCGGAACGGCTTGCCCCGATAGGTCAGCTTGCCGGCGGTGTACATGTCGTTGTCCACGATCCGCTTTACCGGACAGGTGGTACCGTTCAGGTATGCCTTATCGTAGTCGTTCAGCGGCAGGATCTCTCCGGTAGGCAGGCAGCGTTCGTTCAGTGTCCACTTTTCCACTACCGGCACTTGCAGGCGAATGTCTTCTTCTCTGGCTCCGTCTACAAAGGGGGCAGAAATGGTGGTGTGGGTTGCTACAGAAACCGGCAGCTTCTTCGGGGACTGGTTGGTAATGGAGAACTTGTACTCCAGACCGTATTCACTCAACACGAAGAAAAAGTCCGCTGTGAACCGCAGGGGCATGTACTGAAAGAACGGATCCTCCTCGTTGTATACATAAGAAGTCCGCAGCCATGCACCTTCCTCATTGGCGGAATATGCCACAACGTTGTGCTCCCGCTTATGGAGAAAACCGTGGATATGGTTGTGGAACGGAGCCGCTTCGTTTACCGGCAGCTGATAGGTCGCATCAGAGGTTTTCAGCACGCCGTCTGCAAAACGGTTCGGCAGGTACAAGGTCGGCAGACCCCAGACTTCCGCAGACTGCTTGATGTCCTCCGGTGTATTGTTCTCGTCCCAGCGGAAAAATTCCACGCCGTTGGCATCGTCGTGAAGCCGCAGCACGTTCGAACCGATTCCCGGTGCGATCAGTGCGGTATAGCCGCCGGCACAAAGCTGAATGCATTCCATACCCTTCCAGTTGATTTTTGTTGCTGTGTTCTTCATAATATGTTCCTTTCCGGAATTCCCGTTCACCGGAGAATCCCAGCGATATTTTGGGCATTCTGACGAACTGTGCAGTCCGTAACGCCTATATGTTTGTTATTATAGCATATTTTTCTCGTTTTGTCTATAGAAGCAGGGAAAAATATTGGGATTTTCCAAGCACTCGCTCTTGACAAATCTGCCGCAGTGTAGTATAATGAAAATAGAAAAGAGCTTATCAAGCAAGCGGTATGCTCCCATAGTTTCAGGTAAAAATAACCGTCACAAGTTTGGTAGCAAGGGGCGGTTATTTTTTCTTATTGTGATGATTACTGTTTTTATGATTGTAGTAGATGTATGCGATAAAGGTTGCCAATTCGAGGAGAAAACTCCCCAGTTTCAGCAAATCGCCAAAAGTTACAACGCTGTCCATCATAAAGAATCACCTCCCATCTGTTCAAGAGGAACCTATGGGAGCTAAGAAAAGGAATACCAGCCCGTCGCCCAGCGGAAATGGCGACGGCAGACTCGCCCAAGGATAGCGAGCCGCCTACCGTGAATGATAAGCCCTTTCCTCTAGCATAACAGAAAACGAGCATGTTGTCAAATCACTCATTTTTGCCCAAAACAAAAAGCACATTGCCCTCGGAACCGCTCCGTTGGCAATGTGCTTTTTCTGTTTCTATCTATAAGCTTATTTGTCCCCGTCAATATACTTCCAGCAGCCCTTGAGATAGACCAGACCGGAGATAATGGTGAGGGCGGTGGAGATCCAGATCAGTGCTCCCAGAATCCACGTTTTCACGAAGTCCGGCACTGCCAGACCGAAGTCATACGCCAGCGACAGGTATGCCATAACGCCTACAATGGTCACCATGGTGAATGCGGTCTTCAGCTTGCCCCAGATGCCTGCGGCAATGACAACGCCTTCCTCCGCAGCCAGCAGCCGCAGACCGGAAACCATGAATTCCCGTGCAATGATGATGACCAGCGGAATTGCCGACATACGGAATTCCTTCAGTTCCACAAACACCGTCAGGGCGGTGATGACCAGCACCTTATCCGCCAGCGGGTCGAGGAACTTTCCGAAGTTGGTCACCAGCCCTCTGGCACGGGCAATCTTACCGTCCAGCATATCTGTCAGCGAAGCCGCCGCGAAAATGACCAGTGCCCACAGAAAATGCAGCGGGATCGCGTCCACATACATCATCACCAGAAAAAATGGGATCAGGATCACACGCAGCAGCGTCAGTTTATTCGGCAGGTTCATCGGTTACCTCCTCCGCCAACAGGTCGTAGTCCATAGTGTCGAAAACTTCTACCGTGATGTACTGTCCCAGACGCAGACGGCTGCTGCTCTTGATGAACACCTTGCCGTCAATATCCGGTGCATCGGCAGCAGTTCTGCCGAAGTAACAGCCGGCGTACTTGTCATAGCCCTCAACCACCGCAGTCATTCGCTTGCCCAGCTTTGCCGCATTCTTGGCAGCACTGACTTCCGCCTGCTGCTCCATGAGAATATCGGCACGGTGAGCACGGACATCTTCGTCCACCTGATCTTCAAATTCGGCAGCTTTGGTGCCCTCCTCCTCGGAGTAGGCGAAGCAGCCCAGATGATCGAACTGCATATCCTGCACGAAGTCGCCCAGCCGGTTGAACTGCTCCTTGGTTTCCCCGGGGAAGCCGGTGATAAGCGTGGTACGCAGGGTGATCTCCGGCACCCGTTCCCGAATGTGGGTGATAAGGTTCCGCAGAGTTTCCTCGTTGCCGGGGCGGTGCATTCTCCGCAGAATCTCCTCATCGCAGTGCTGGATCGGCAGATCCAGATAGGGCACCATATGGGGCTCCTCTGCCAGCACGTCCAGCAGTTCCTCGGTGATGCGTTCCGGATAGCAGTACAGCACCCGCACCCAGCGGATCCCGTCAATGTGGCACAGTTCCCGCAGCAGTTCCGGCAGCCTGGACTTGCCGTACAGATCAGCACCGTATCGGGTGGTGTCCTGTGCAATGACGATCAGTTCCGTCACATGGTGCTCTGCCAGCCAGCGTGCCTCGTCCAGCACGTCCTCCATGGGTACGCTGCGGTACGGTCCGCGAATGGCAGGAATGGCACAATAGGTACAGTTGTTGGAACAGCCCTCGGCAATTTTCAGGTATGCGAAAAAGGGCAGGGTGGTAATGATCCGGTCGCCCTTCAGTTCGGCATCGCTCTTTTTGCCGAACTGCACGACACGCTCTCCGGCCAGCACGTGGTCGAGAATGTCCACGATGTCCCGATTGTTGCCGATGCCAATAACGGCATCTGCCTCGGTGAACAGTTCCGCCGCTTCTTCCTGATAGCGTTCTGTCAGGCAGCCGGTCAGAATGATCTTTTTCAGGGTGCCGTCCTTTTTCAGGGCACCCAGTTCCAGAATGGTTTCGATCGCTTCTTCTTTGGCGGACTGGATAAATCCGCAGGTGTTTACGATTGCAACGTCAGCTTCACCGGGTTCTGTCACAAGCTGATAGCCGTGGGCACGCAGCTTTGCCAGCATACGCTCCGAATCGACCAGATTCTTGGAACATCCCAGAGAAACCATGCCTACACGAATTGGCATACTTTTTCCTCCATATGATCGTTGTGATATAATATTACAGCGGACAAGCCGCCTGTTCCCTCTCCGAGGAATTTTTCCTTTCAAACAGCCTCCCCTGAAAGGGGAAGCAAATTATCACTGCCCCGCAGCAGCCACAGTTTCCGTGGTGGTTTCCGTTTCCGGAGCCGGTGTGGTCTGCGGTTCCGGTACGTCCGGATCCGGCGGCAGCTTATAGTTGGGGTTGGCGGGGTGCATGTTGAAAACGATCATGCCGTTCTCCATTTCCACGCCCCGATAATACGTCAGCTCGCTAAGGGTCACCAGCTGATAGCCCTGCTGCACCAGCGACGGCACGATCTGTGCCACTGCCGCAGCCGTTTCCCCGTAGATGTCGTGCATCAGCACCACATCACCGTCCTCGATGTTGTTCAGGGTTGCACTGACAGTGCTGGCAGTGTTCCTCGTTTTCCAGTCTTTGGTGTCCACCGACCAGAACGCCAGTGGTTTCCCCACATGGCGGCGAACATCATCGTTGAAGTCCCCGTAGGGCGGACGGAGAAAATAGGGATACCGTCCGATCGCCTGCAAGATGCGGTCATCTGCCTGCTGGATCTCCTGCTGGAACGTGTTCGCATCTGCCTTGACCAGATCGGCATGGTTTTCCGTATGGCTGCCGATCTCACAGCCCAGCCCCACGGCACGCTGCATCACAGCACTGGTTTCGTCGTTGATGTTCTGTCCCACCACGAAAAAGCTGGCGTGTGCCTGATAGGCTTCCAGCGTGTCCAGAATGCTGTTGGTATACTGCCCCGGACCGTCGTCAAAGGTCAGTGCCACCATAGGCTTTGAAGGGTCGATATTGGCGTTCTCATCGATAAACGGCTGGCAGAGCCCTGCCGCAGTAGTAGTCGTCACTGTAGTAGTCACGGTAGTCGTCGTGGTTTCGGTTGTCGCTGCCGTTGTGGCTTCGGCTGTGGTGGAAACTTCTGCCGCCGAAGCTGCTGCCATAACGGCTTCCTGTGTCTGTTTGCCGTCGGAACGCACCGCATCGATTTTGGTGCAGGCTCCACTCAGCAGCACCAACGCTGCCAGCACGGCACATTTCGCGATCCTTCTTTCTGTCTGCATAATACCCCTCCAAATCTCCTGCTTGAGATCCTTATTCCACATTTTCCATTTCTTCCAAAAATGCCTGCACCGCGGCGTTGATCTCGCTGAAGCGATACCCCTGCCGTACCAGTGCAGCTTTCCCCTTTTCGATCGTCCGGCGGTCGTCGGGATCCAGAAAATACTTCCGGTACTTCCCCGCCACCAGTTCCTCCAATATTCCCCCTGTCACCTCGTCCTCATAGGGCTCCAGTGCCTCGGTGATGTGTTCGTCCAGCAGTCCCCGCCGGTACATCTCCTGCCGTGCCCGCCGCAGCCCGAAGTGCTTCACTTCCACATAGTGGTGTGCCAGCTGTTCCGCATAGGCTCGGTCATTGATCTGCCCGAACTTCGCCAGCCGGTCTACTGTGGCATAGCAGACGGACTGGGGATATTTCGGCTCCAGCTTCCGGAACATTTCCTGATAGCTGTAGCCCCGCCGGTCCAGCAGGAAGCAGGCGTACTGGTACGCCTTGCGGGCGAGTTCCGTAGTCTGCACCTGCTCCCACTGCTGCGGTGTCAGCGTCATGCCCTTTTGCAGACCGCACCGCTGTACCACAGAAACGTGGAGAAAATACAGTTCGCCGGAGTCGTCCAGCTCAAGTTTCCAGGTGTTGCCCTTATGGGCAGCCAGTGTGGTAATGGTCATGCTGTGCCGTCACCTTACGCCGGATCGAATTCTTCGAAGTCATCCTCTGCACTGATCTCCAGATTTTCGCCGTCCTCCAGCGAGTTGAACTCGCCCTCGGCTTCCAGCACTTCGCCGCCGTCCTCCGGTGCCTCGGTGTTCTCTCCGGCAGCTTTTGCCGCAGCTTCTTCCAGCTTGGACTTCTTCTTTTTCTTCTTGGTCGATGCCATGAGTTCGTCCTTGTGTTCCAGGATCTGGGCTTCGATCTCCTTCATCAGTTCGGGGTTGTCCTCCAGTGTTTTCTTGGCGTTTTCCCGTCCCTGTCCCAGCTTCTGATCCTGATAGCTGAACCACGCACCGCCTTTTTTGACGATGCCCAGTTCCACAGCCACGTCGATGACCTCGCCGGTACGGGAGATGCCCTGTCCGTAGAGAATATCGAACTCGGCTTCGCGGAACGGCGGAGCGACCTTATTCTTGTTGATCTTCACCTTGGTGCGGTTGCCGATCTGGCTGCTGCCGTCTTTAATGGGTTCGCCGCGGCGGACTTCCATGCGGACAGAAGCGTAGAATTTCAGGGCACGGCCACCGGGAGTGGTTTCCGGATTGCCGTACATCACGCCGATCTTTTCCCGCACCTGATTGATGAAGATCGCCACGCACTTGGACTTGGAGATGACCGCGGTCAGCTTCCGCATTGCCTGGGACATCAGACGTGCCAGCTGTCCCACGTGGCTGTCGCCCATTTCGCCGTCGATCTCCGCCTTGGTGGTGAGGGCCGCCACAGAGTCCACGACCAGCACGTCAATGGCTCCGGAGCGTACCAGTGCTTCGGCAATTTCCAGAGCCTGTTCACCGCTGTCCGGCTGGGAAACCAGCAGGTTGTCGATGTTCACGCCCAGTGCTTCGGCATAGGTGGGATCAAGGGCGTGTTCCACGTCGATAAACGCCACTTCGCCGCCCATTTTCTGTGCCTCTGCGATAATGTGCAGAGCAACAGTGGTCTTACCGGAGCTTTCCGGTCCGTACAGTTCCACGATACGGCCGCGGGGTACGCCGCCGATGCCCAGAGCCATGTCCAGCATCATGGAGCCGGTGGGAATGGCTTCTACATTCAGGTTCGCCTTATTCTCCCCCAGCCGCATGATTGCACCGGTACCGTATACTTTTGTGATATGTGCAATGGCACTCTGGAGTGCCTTTTTCTTTTCTTCCTCGGTGGTGGGGATATCCAGTACCACCTTTTTCTTCAGATCTGCTTTTGCCATAAATTATCGTCCTTTATCTGGTATAGCGAATGAATTCGCTCCTTACGGTCAATCATGTTACCAATTGCCCCGCCGCATATCCCGAAATTCCTACCGCTGTCCCAGCACAACGCGTCCGATGCCTGTGAGGTCGGGGACGGTGTGTACCTGGGCATAGCCGTTTTCCTGTAGGATCGCTTCCACGTCCGGTGCCTGTCCTGCTCCCACCTCATACACCAGCCAGCCAGCCGGCCGGAGTGCCGGTTTCCACAGGGGAGTCAGCTTTCGGTAGAAGTCCAGCCCGTCGGTGCCGCCGAACAGGGCGGTTTCCGGTTCACGGGCGACTTCCGGCTGAAGCTGCTCCATATCTGCTGCGGTGAGATAGGGCGGGTTACAGGTGATGATGTGGAACTGCCGGTGCAGCAGTTCCGCCGGCGGGTGCAGCACGTCCCCGGCGATGCACTCCAGCTGGGGAGCGTGGCGTTTCAGGTTCTGCCGGAGATAGCCCATTGCTTCCGGCGAAAGTTCCAGCACGGCACCGGTGACACCGGACAGGTGCACCGACAGTGCCGACGGGATACAGCCGGAGCCGCTGCAAAGATCCAGCAAACAAGTGGACGGCTCATTCTTTCGCAGTTCCAGCACCGCTTCCACCAATGTTTCGGTATCCTGCCGCGGGATCAGCACACCCTCTCCCACCTGAAACTCCAGCCCGAAGAATTCCCATGTGCCGCAGAGATACTGTAGCGGTTCATGGGCACAGCGGCGTGCGGTCAGTTCCGCCAGACGCTGCTGCTGGGCTTCGGTCAGGGGCTGCTGCGGGAGAGGTGCCCCATAGGGCAGTTCCAGCACGGTTTCCAGCAGAATGCGGCTTTCGAACTGCACCGAATCCAGTCCCGCTTCTGCCAGTTTCTGCTGCACCGCCTGCATGGCGGCACGGGGCGTATTTACCACTTGTCGTCCTCCATATCCTCCGGAATGCAGGGCTTCAGTGCAGCAATGGCACACTCGATCTGTGATGCGTCCGGTTCCCGCGTGGTGATCCGCTGGATCTGCAGACCGGGCCACGACAGGGCACGGGTCAGCCAGTTGTTGCTTTTGCCGGCGATACGGATAAACTCATAGGAAATTCCGACCACCACCGGCAGCAGCAGAATGCTGATGATCACACGTGGCAGCACCTGATAAACGGGCACGATGCACATTACCAGAATGCTGACGATCAGGGTGATGAAAATAAAACTGGTTCCGCAGCGAGGGTGGAAACGAGTGTGCTTTTTGACGTTCTCCACGGTCAGCTCCTCGCCCGCTTCATAGCAGGCAATGGTCTTATGTTCTGCCCCGTGGTATTCATAGGTACGGCGAATATCTTTCATCAGACCGGTACACGCCATGTACCCCAAAAAGATCGCGATCTTGATAATGCCCTCCAGCAGCGACCGCACAAAGCGGCTGTTGTCGGGAATAGCGGTGTGGGAGATCAGCTGCCCGATGAGGAATTTCGGCAGGAATACAAACAGACCAATGGCAACGGCAATGCCGACGATCATGCCAATGGTCATAATGATGCCGAACAGCTTATCCCCCAGCTTTTCGTCCAGCCATTTTTCAAAGCGGTTCATTTCTTCGGTGTCGTCTTCTTCGTCCTCCGGTACCTGTTTTTCTGCCGACTTAGTCAGGCAGCGATAGCCGTCTTTCATGGACAGAACGAAGTTGAAGCTGCCCCGCACAAAAGGACACTTCCGGTACCACGGCATATTTTTGCCGTTGTTCTCCGCCCACGTTTCTACGTCGATCTCGCCGTTGGGCAGACGGCACGCCATTGCACCGGTGTCTGCCCCTTTCATCATCACGCCCTCGATCAGTGCCTGTCCGCCGATCTTGGTCATGTGCTTGGGGTTTTCTCTGGGTTGTTTTGCCATAGCTTGTCCTTTCTGTATGTATCACGTTGCCGCACTGCTCCGACGCTGAGATTCTACCGGCAGCGTAATGGTCACATTGGTTCCCACGTTCAGTTCGCTGGTGATGTCCAGTCTGCCGCCGTGCATGGTGATGATCTCATCTGCCACAGCAAGTCCGATGCCGGAGCCGCGGCGGGTGTGGTTTGCCTTGAAAAACTTGGTCTTGACGCGGGGCAGGTCGGCTTCGCTGATGCCCACGCCGTTGTCGGTGATCGTCACCTGTATCATGTTCCCCACTTCTTCCGCACTAATGGTAATGGTGCTGCCGGAATTGGAGTACTTAATGGCGTTGTCAATGACGTTGATGAACACCTGCCGGATACGATTTTTATCCCCGTAGACAAAGGGCAGCATTTCCGGTTCCTGATAGATGATGCGGATATTCTCCCGCTTTGCCTTTTCGGTATAGATGAGCACCGCGTCCCCCAGTTCCGCCAGCACGTCCATGGTGGCACACTGGAGCGAGAACCGTCCGCTTTGCATGCGGGAAAAATCCAGCAGTTCCTCAACCATTTCAGACAGCCGTTCGGTTTCGTTCACGATGACATGCACGCCACGCTGTACGGTGTCGGGGTCGGCTTCCATGCACATGGTTTCCGCCCAGCCCTTGATCGCCGTCAGCGGTGTCCGCAGTTCATGGGACACCGAGGAGATAAACTCGTTCTTCATGTTCTCCGTATTGGAGAGTTCGTCCGCCATCTGGTTAATGGACACGCAGAGGTCGCCGATCTCGTCGCTGCTGTTCTCCTGAATGCGGACAGAAAAATCTCCCTTGGCGTATTTCTTGGTCGTGGCGTTGATCTGCTTAATGGGACGGACAATAGAGCGTATGAAATACAGTCCGGTCACCACCAGCAGCAGCAGAACGCCGGCACACAAGGCACTGACACCCCACACATAGGAATTCACTGTGCTCTGGATCTGTTCCAGAGAAGCCACCACCCGAATGGCGTTGTATTCCGTGTTCATATCGGAAATATCCACGGAAACCGCCATAATGGTTTCACCGCCCTGCTTGCCGACCCAGTAGCCGTCACCGCCGTCCATGACGGCTTCATAATCCGGCATGGCGGCACCCTCTGCCGGTGTGAAGCCGGAGGAGGTCAGTGCCACCCGTCCGCGGGAATTGATCGCCATGAGTTCCATTTTGTCCTTGTCGGAAAAGTTTTCGATGGTGCTCCGCATTTCCGAGGAAAAGTTGATGTCCGCGTCCTGTGCATAGCGGCTCAGGACACCGGTCACGGAACTGATCTTCGTGTTCAGATACTGCTGAGAAGCACTATAATAATAGTTCTGCATGATGTAGATAAACGCGAAATCCAGCACTGTCAGCACCAGTGCAATGATCCCCAGATTGTTGATGACCCAGCGGCGGGTGATCGAACTTCCGGCACGTTTTTTCGGGCTGCGTCTGCGTTTATTTGTCATTCCACTTATATCCATAACCCCAGATCGTCGTAATATACTGCGGCTTGCTGGGTTCTTCTTCGATCTTCATGCGAATGCGGCGAATATTGACATCGACAATTTTATCATCGCCGAAATAGCCGTCGCCCCAGATATGGTTCAGAATGCTGGCACGATCCAGTGCCGTATTCTGGTTATTGAGGAAATACTCCATGATCTGGTATTCCACCTGTGTCAGGTCGATCAGCTTGCCGTTTTTGGTGACGGTGCGGCTTTTCAGATTCAGGGTAAAAGGGCCGCTTTCGATCACCGGCGACTGTTCGTCCTTGATAAAGCTCATGCAGACACGGCGATAGATCGCGTCCACTCTGGCTGTCAGTTCCGAGGGGGAAAACGGCTTTGTGATATAGTCGTCCGCCCCGAACATCAGCCCGCTGACCTTATCCATTTCCTGTGTTCTGGCAGTCAGCATAATGATGCCGATGGTGGAGCTCTTTTCCCGCAGCTTTTTGCAGACGGTAAAGCCGTCAATGCCGGGCATCATAATATCCAGCAGGACAATGTCAAAATTGCCGTGTTCTTCTTCGAACACACGCAGTGCGTCCTCGCCGCAACCGACATCACAAACGTCATAGCCGGCACGCTTGAGGTTAATGACGACAAAGTCCCGAATCACATCTTCATCTTCACACACTAAAATTCGTTTCATCTCTACACCTCTGTTTGGGTTTGATCTGGGGAATGTATGGGATTCTTCTTTTGAGCGGAGGTACTGCACGTCGTGCTCCTGCTATATTTAAGGGGAATTCTGTAGGGGGCGATGCACACATCGCCCCGATTATACAGAGTGACTAAGGAACTTTTTTGTGAAATCTGTAACTTGCAACATTAGAAAAAATTTCACCAAAATCCCTCCACCAGCTTCGCTGGTCCCCCTCTGAAAGGGCTAACCAAAAGAATTCCAAAAACGCCCAGCCGTCACGCTCCCGCCACTCACTGCACGAACCGGAACCGCACCATGAGGTTCTGCCACGGCTGTGCCAGCGGGTCATCGGTTTCGGCGGCTTTCATATAATAGGAAGCTTTGCCGCGGGTGTGGAGCAGCTGATAGCCCTCCGTGTCCCGTTCTTCCTGTGATTCCGTATCCTGTGCCACGCTGTATCGCAGCAGTTCTGTCATATGGTCGTTCATCTCGCCATCATAGCGGCAAAAGACAATATCTCCCGTGAGGGTATCCGTCACTGCCGTCACTTTATCGTACCACGACTGCGGCAGCAGGAACATACAGCCGTCATTCAGGCTGAAATACCCCCGCATTTTCTCTTGCAGCTGGCTGCCGGAAACGCCCAGCCAGCGTGTCAGCCGCACCTGATCGGAGGAATCTGCACCATAGCCGGGAAACGGCTCCTGCACCGGAATCTCCACGCTGCCGTCCTCGTCCAAGTCCATGGACAGATAGCCTACAGAGCGATTGGTCTTTGCCACCACATCGCTGTCAGCGAGCACATATGCCAGCGTTTCCCCCTGTACGTGGAGGACTTCCGTTTGCAGCGAGGAGGGACCTGTGGCACCGTCGATATAGATGCCGGTGGTGCCGTCCTCCAGTCTGCCGTACTGCACCTGACTGAAATCTGTAAAGCCAGTCCGCAGATCCAGCTTGCCGTTGTCCTTTACCGTCCCGTTTTGCAGGCGGTACATTGCCGCAGAGGAGGAGGCGTTTTCGGTGAGTTTCCCCAGCACCAGCAGTTCCTGTGCCTGATCGCCGTCCAGATCTGCCACGTCAAACATGGTATACGCGGCAGTGAACAGCTGCTGCACTTCGCTGTCGCTGTAGCGGTAGACGGTCAGGGATTTGTCCGACTGGTCTACGCCGCTGTAGCCCACGAAGATCTGATTCTGGGAATCTTCGCTGCCCATGGGAGAGATGACGATGCGTTCCACTTCCGTGCCGTCTGCCGGACGGTCGCAGACCGACATCCACTCCCCTTTCACCTGATCCAATACGCTGAGCCGCAAGCCGTTTTCCATGGCGGTAAGGCTGGTTTTCTTATAGAACACCAACGCTTCGTCCTCGCCGTCGTTGTCCAGATCGACTACTGTAAAGGCAGACAGATTGGCTCCGGCTCTGGGGTATTGCAGGGTGATGCCGCTGCCCACTGCGTCCTGTAGTGCCAGATAGATCTGCTGCTGTTCCTTGCTCAGGCTGGGCGGTTTCAGCAGGGAATCCACCGTCGCCCCCGGCGTACAGCCGGAAAACAGCAGGCAGCAAAGTAGGCAAAATGCGGCTGGCAGCCACCGCCGCCGCCGCATCATAGAATGCTTTACCGATCGCATAGCGGAACGTACTCCTTCGACTTTGCGATCGCCTTATATGCCGGTCGGATAATTCGTTTTCCGGTGAGGAGTTCTTCCATACGGTGTGCCGCCCAGCCCACCATTCTGGCGGTGGCGAACAGCGGCGTGAACAACTCGTCCGGAATGCCCAGCATGCGATACACCAGACCGGAGTACATGTCCACATTGGCACAGACCACCTTGTCATTGCCGCGGACCGATTTCATCAGTTCCGGTGTCAGCTTTTCAACCGTATCCAGCAGTCTGAACTCCCGTTCGATCTCCTTGCCCGCAGCCAGAGCCATTGCTTTCCGCTTCAGGATCACTGCACGGGGGTCGGACAGCGTATATACCGCATGTCCCATGCCGTAGATCAGACCGGAGCCGTCGTTGGCTTCCTTCCGGAGGATCTTGGTGAGGTAGTCTGCCACTTCGCCCTCGTTCTCCCAGTGTGCCACGTGTGCCTTGATGTCGTCCAGCATCTGAATGACCTTGATGTTCGCACCGCCGTGGCGGGGGCCCTTGAGGGAGTTGATCGCGGAGGTATATGCCGCAAAGGGGTCTGTACCGGAAGAGGTTGCCACGCGGCAGGCAAAGGTGGAGTTGTTTCCGCCGCCGTGGTCTGCGTGGAGTGCCAGCAGGGTATCCAGCAGCTGTGCCTCTGCCTTGGTATAGGAACGGTCGTTCCGGATCAGGGACAGAATAGATTCTGCGGTGTTTTCCTCCGGACGCAGCGGGTGCATGATCAGGCTGGCGTTGTCATACTTGTGCCGCTTTGCCTGATAGGCACCGTCCATGAGAATGGGCATCTTGGCGATCAGATCCAGAGCGATGGACATTTCATCTTCAATGGTGGTGTTTTCTGTCACGTCCGAATAGGAATACAGGGACAGAACACTTCTCGCCAGCTTGTTCATGATGTTGTTGGACGGGGACTGCATAATGGAGTCCACCAAAAATCCCGGCGGCAGTTCCCGCCGCACACCCAGTGAACGGGTCATGCGTTCCAGATCTGCCCCGTTGGGGAGCCTGCCGAACAGCAGCAGGTATGCGACTTCCTCAAACACATAGCGGTCTTCCCGTTCTGCATTTTCAATGAGGTCGTTAATATCATAACCGCGGTAGATGAGCTGGCCGGGGATCGGCTGGCGTTCGCCCTCACTCATCACGTAGCCGTGTACCATACAGATACGGGTAATCCCAGCAATGACGCCGGAACCGTCTGCATTTCTCAAGCCGCGTTTCACATCGAAGCGTTCATAATATTTCGGAGCAATATCGGAATATTGCACCAGGTCTTCACATAAATTATGAATATCGGAATCCTCGATGCTGTGGTTGTAAATCAGTTGCGGTGTCATAGAGATTGCCTCCTTTTTAATCGTTACCTTATATTATACACAAAAAACCGCCTCCTGTCAATCGTTTTGCGGTTTTTTTGTACGGCAGAAAAATTGGAACAAAATCCCAATTCACCAGAAAACAAAAGAAAGGAAAGCGGATTGCACCAATGAAAAAATATTTGATGATTTTAGGCGGCTTTACCGGTATATTATTTCTTTTTACCGTGATCCCGTCCCGCTTCGCCGCCCCTGCCTCCGACACAGCAGAGCCGCCGGTCGCCACGGAAACTGCCACGCTCCCCGCAGAAACCGCCACTTCCACCACGGCAGAACCTGCCGGACGGGCTGACCTGTGCGAAAGCTATCAGATGCTGGACATCACCAGCGGCAAGGTGAAGGAGCTCTCCGTGCGGGATTATGTGATCGGGGCGGTGTGTGCAGAGATGCCTGCCACCTTTGAACCGGAGGCACTGAAAGCACAGGCTGTGGCGGCACATACATACGCAGAACGGCAGCATTTGCTGGAACAGTCCCACCCTACCGCGGAACTGTGCGGGGCGGATTTTTCCAACGACAGCAGTCAGTATCAGGCTTGCTTCACGGAGAATCAGGCACGGCAGTACTACGGGGACAACTTCGAAGCTTCCTACGCCAAGATCACTGCCGCCGTGGACGAGGTGCTGCCCTATGTGCTGGAATACGACGGCACGCCGATCATTGCGGCGTTCTGCTCCATGTCCGCCGGCACCACGGAAAGTGCGGAAACCGTCTGGGGCAGCAAGGTGGAATACCTCGTTCCAGTGGAGAGCGAAGCAGACACCTCTGCCCCGCGGTATCTGGAAACCGCATCGTTCACCGGCGAGGAATTTCAGGCGGCTGTGCAGGAAGCACTGCCCGATGCAGTCTGGGACACGGATATGGCGAAATGGGTGCAGGTAGGAGCGTGTTCCCAGTCGGGGACGGTTCTGGAAGTCACTGTGGGCGGAAAAACCTGCTCCGGTCAGGAACTGCGGCAGATGCTGGGGCTGCGGTCGGCGGTGTTCTCCGTGGACGTGCAGGACGGCAAGCTGGTATTCACCACCAAGGGCTACGGGCACGGCGTGGGCATGAGCCAGTACGGAGCCAATGCTATGGCAAAAGACGGAGCAGACTGGCAGGAAATTCTATGTCACTACTACCCCGCCGCACAGCTGGTGCAGGGAGAACTGCCGGCGTAATTTCTACAGATGATACAATGTTTTCAACATGGTTTTCAACATTTTAACATACATAAACAAACATCATTAGAGCTGGTTCACCAGCAGTCGTGGTTTTTCTTGGGCAATACCGCACAGTCTTTGTGCGGTATTGCCCTTGTACGATTGCGGAAACACTGCATAAATCCTACCTGACGGCTTTATGCAGTGTTTCCGCAATTTTTGCCGGCAAAAAATCTGCCGCCGGAACACTGCCCTTTTCACACCTGAAATGGGGGTGCAGCTTGCCGCAACATGAAAATGTTGTGAAAATTGCAGAGAAATGCTTGCATGATACTGAAAAATATAGTATAATGTATCATAGGTTGTTTTATGTTATTGCAGAATCGCCGGAAACACTGTTGCCTATAACATTAAAAGAAAGAGAGGAATCCATATGTCTTTTTTCGATAAACTTGGAAAAACTGTCACCAATACGGCACATTCCGTTGTAGAAAAAACCAAGTCTTCTACCGAAACCATTCGTCTGAATGGTCTGATCAACGATGAAGAAAAGAACATCAACGCCGCCTATCTCAACATGGGCAGAAAGTACGCTGAACTGCATACCGCAGACGCGGAACCGGAATTTCAGGAATTTCTGTCTGCCATTGCGGCAAGTCAGGAAAAGATCGCAGAATATCGGGAACAGATCCGTAAGACCAAGCATTTGCTGATCTGTCAGGGCTGCGGGGCAGAGATCCCCGAAACTGTGCTGTACTGCACCAAGTGCGGGGCAGAAAATCCGGTGGGCAAACAGCTTGCAGAAGAACGTGCCGCAAGAGAAGCCGCCGAAAGAGCACAGCGGGAAGCGGAAGCTGCTGCCCGTCAGGCGGCTGCTCAGGCACCACAGGCTCCGGCTGGTGCAGAGTGCTGTCCGAACTGCGGCAAGCCCCGTATGGCTGGTGCGATGTTCTGCACCTTCTGCGGAAATCCCTTTGTGGCTGCGGCACCTACGCCTGCACCGGCTCCGGCTCCCGCACCGGCAGAACAGCCGATCCCCCAGCCGGTTCCGACTGAAACGGCTCCCGTATCTCCCGCACCGGCAGCTGCTCCCGCAGAAGCACCGGCGGCACAGCCCGCAGAACCGGAAGTGGTTACGGCTCCGGAAACAGCGGCTCCTGCTCCGGAGGCTGCAACGGCAGAAGTGCAGGGACGGCTTTGCCCCAACTGCGGCAATCCGGTTCCGGAGGAGAATCATTTCTGTACCCGCTGCGGTCACGAAATGACAGACCAGCCGGCAGCCGCAGAGCCTGTACCGGAAACGCCCCAGCCGGCTGCACCGGAACGCACCTGCCCCAACTGCGGAAAGCCTGTCCCCGACGGCAACCGCTTCTGCACTTCCTGCGGCATGAAAATCGGCGAGTAAGATCAAGGAAACCAGCGAAGCTGGCGGAGGGGTTCTCCCGTGTAATCTTTTCCGGTTGCACAAGTAAACCTCTCAAACAGCCCGTTATTTCCCAAACCCGACCCAAGTATAATACCAACTATGATTATAAGGAGAAAAAACATGACTTGTAAAAAATGTGGAACTGCCGTAGAAGACGGCAAAAAATTCTGTCCGACCTGCGGGAATCCCATGGCTGCACCGGAAGCAGCTGCTCCGGCACCCGAGCCGACCCCTGCACCGACCCCTGCACCGGAGCCGACCGCAGCTCCCGCCGGCAGCGGAATCCCCAATGCAGCGGCAAATCCGTTTGAGATGCCGCAGGGACAGGGTGCCAATGTGCCGCCCTATGATCCCACTATGAATCCGGTGCCGCCGGTAGGGCAGCCCCCAAAAAAGAAGAAGAAAACCGGTCTGATCGTTGCCCTGATCCTGATCCCGATCCTGCTGATCCTGATCGTTGTGGGCGTGATCGTCGGAATCGGTGTCAATCTGGGCACCAAGGCAGCCAAGAACAATGATGCCTATTGGAATGCCCACATCAACTGTGACGGCGAGGCACTGGCAGAACTCTGTCCGGACAGCTTCTGGGATTATATTTCCGATACCTACGACCTGTCCGAGGAAGATGCTGTGGCAGCAATGAACCAGTACATGCAGGATTATTCCGACACCCTCGGCGGCGACCTGTCCTATAAAATGGAACAGAATGGCGTAACTGCCGGCATGGGCAATTCTGCACAGCTGGATCCGGTGCGGGAAGATACCGATAAATTTGGTCTGAAAGTTTCCACCGGCGTGTGCATTGATGCAACCTGTACCGTCACCGGTGCAGACGATTCCGACAGCGATGACTATTCTCTGTGGACGGTAAAGATCGACGGCAAGTGGTGCAGCCTGTCTGCAATGGACGATTTCGATCAGCTGTGCGGTTCTGACTATGCCGCTTCTGCCAAGTATATCGCAGAATTCGGCGATATGGTACAGACCTACTGGAACGCCGTTGTAAATGCAGATGCAGCTGCCATGTCCACACTGGTGCCGGAAAGCTGGTGGGAACTGATCGATGCTGAATACGGTGTCAGCCAGAGCGATGCAGAAAGCTATCTGACCAGCATGCTGGAGGAAATGGTTTCCGGCAGCTTCGGCGAGGACGGCACACCGGAACTCTCTGTAGATGTGACCGGCGGCACAGACGTTGCCGATGAAGAACTGTCAGAACTGAATGACGGTCTGGAAACCTATGGCATGGCCGGCGATGCTGCCGTAGATGTCAGCATGACCGTGAAGATGAACGATGAAAGCAACGACACCTATCTCACCATGACCCAGATCGACGGACAGTGGTATGTGTACGATGCAATGTATAGTTATGCAACTGCCTGCTATGATGCAAGCCAGAGCGTAGGTTAAAGGCAATGGCAGTTTGCTGCAAGGAGTAAAGAACAGCAATGAAATGTGAACACTGTGGATATGAAGCCCCCGAACGTGCCGTGATCTGTCCGGAATGCGGCGAGATCCTGCCCCGTCCCAAGAAACCGGCGGCAGAGGAGCAGGCGAAAAAAGAGCCGTCCCCCACGGCAGAAAAATTTTCCATGCCCTTTCTCTCTGCACCGGCAGATCTGGAAAAAGCTGACGGCATCGCTGCCGAAGATCCGGAGGAACTCCGGCGGGCAGCACAGGAAAAGAAGTTCCGCCGCACCCGAAGGATTGTCGCCGCCGCTGTGGCGTTTGTGCTGATCCTGCTGGCGGTGGTGTACTACGTCTTTTTCTGGAGCTATAAACTGGCGGTATTCCGCTATGTCAAAGGGGTGGATTATTCCAGCGGCAGCATGTATACCGCACTGGTGCCGGACGCGTATATGGACTATCTGGAAAGCACCTATTCCACCACACGGCGGGAAGTCAAGTCCATGATGAGCGACTACTTCGACTACTGGAATGAAAACTACGGCACAGAGGGCAGAATGTCCTATGACATCGGGCATGTGCAGCACATCAGTGATGCCGATGAGCTCGCCGCACTGGAGGACGAACTCCACAACAGCTATCACATTACCGTGGAGATCAGCAAAGCCGTAGAAGTCAGCCTGACCATTGATGACGGCGGCACCAAGGCTTCGGAAAAGGCGACGTTCGTCAAAATCGGCAGCCGCTGGTGCTGTATGAAAGCAATGGAAGACATGGACTATGTGTGCCAGAATGACGGCTACAACGTCTGGTAACGGAGGAATCGATCAGCAATGGCAAAGAAAACCACCCGAAATCAAAAACAGGCAGAGCAGGCGGCAAGAAAACGCCGGCATATCCGCATCATTGCCGGTATCATCATGGTAGCGGCAGCGGCAGGGCTGGCGTTCGGCGGACTGTTCTGGTATCAGAAAGAACAAAAGGCACAGAAAGCCGCACCGGATTCGTCAGACTATGCCGACGTACTCAGCAGTTATTATACTGCGGTGCTCTCCGCAGACGGACAGACCCTGACCCAGCTGATGGCACCGCCGGAATACTGGACGTATTACATGAAAACCTACGGTAAGTCTGAGGACGACATTGTGGAGAGTTTCACAGAGGGCTGCAACAACACGGTGCAGGAATGGAAGGAAACCTACGGCGATGATGTCAAGGTGACTTATCAGATTCAGGGCATGTCCTCACAGGGCGATGCCGGCGTATCCGAGTGGAATACCGATATGGAGAAAATGCTGGGCAATGAGGGTGCCGATATTTCCGACGCGGTAACGCTGGAAGTCAAGCGGAACTTCTCTGGCAGCAATGACTCCGGCACAGATGTGGTCTATCCCACACTGGGCAAGATCGGGGAGAAGTGGTACATCATTTCTGAAGATGATGAAACGCTCCGCGGCGAAGACAGCAATTCTTAGCGGCGGCGAGTCGCCGCTGACCTTACCCCCCAATTTCAAGTGTAAAAAGGGTAGTGTTACGGCGGACAAGCCGCCTGTATGCCCCTCCGGGGGATTGCGGCGAGTCAGCCCGTCGCCCAGCGGAAATGGCGACGGCAGACTTGCTCAAGGATAGCAAGCCGCCGCTGACCCTACGCCCCAATTTCAAGTGTAAAAGGGTAGTGTTACGGCGGCGGCGGGTCGCCGCTGACCCTACGCCCCAATTTCAACTGTGAAAAGGGTAGTGTTACGGCGGCAGCAGCCGCCTGTTTGCCCCGCCGGGGGAGTTTTGTTGGTGAGAATCTATGATGACAGTTTTCTCGTGTAATCCTCGTGTGATATTGGAATCTTACAGTACAGGTGAAATGCGAACTCTTTTCTTTTTTTGCTTCTTATGAAACCTGTTGGCTGCTGTGGCGGAGAATCCCTCCACCGCCTAGTGGCGGTCCCCCTCCCTTTTCAAGGGAGGCTCATTTGTACTTAGGCTCCCTTGAAAAGGGAGCTGGCAGCCGCAGGCTGACTGAGGGATTCTTCTGTGTAACTGAAACATTAACAAAAGATTTCACAGAACCCCTCCACCAACTTGCAAACGCTGCATCAAATAAAGGTTAACCACCTGCACAAGAAAACTCTTGAATACCAACATTACCGGCAACAACCGGCGTTGGCAAGCCCAAGGCGGACAGCGAGGAACGAGCGAATTCCGCCGGACGGTTTCGACATGGCTGCCCTAGAAAATCACTGTCCTCGGGCAATCCTGCGGGGCGATGTGGGCATCGCCCTCTACACATTCCAAGAGGTTCTTCCATGAAGTCTGACATATCAGGGGAGAACCTTTTACAAGGCAAAGCACAACCCCACCCACTGTTTCACGTGAAACAAAAAACCGGCAGAGCCTGTCCCCTGCCGGTTTTCCCATTTCTAAAGGCAATACCGCACAAAGAGCGTCTGGCGACTTTGCACGCAATCTGCTTGCAAATTTCCCGTCATATTGCCTAAAACTTCCCTAGCTAATCAAGCCCAGCCCGATGTAAAACGCCGCCGCACATGCCGCGAAGCAGCCGCACAATGTCCAGCCGATGCCGCTGAGCCAGCGGCACACGGGCTTTTTCCCGTTCCGGAGCCGCTGGAATGCCAGCCCCAGAAACACTGCCCCGATGACACAAGTCGGCGTAATGTAGCGGTAGTTCATGGAACAGGTAAAAGGTTCCGCCGCGGAAAGCTGATAAAATCCGCCCATCAGCACTGCGTAGAACAGCACCAGAAACAGCTTCGGCAGCCGTCCGCCAGTCTGTTCCCGTTTGCCGCAGAGCCAGAGCATTGCCGCAAACGCTGCCGCCGCCAGCACCACATTGAGCCAGAACAGCACCACGCCGGTGAGGATTCGCCACAGGCTGCAATCCAGCGTGTATTCGTTGATATACTCCCCGAACATGGCGTTTTTCAGCAGGGCGATCAGCGGGTTATACTCATTGTAGCTGCCGCCGGTTCGCTGTACCCACTGTTCGAAAACGCTTGCCACCTGATGCGGCGAAAAGTCCAGGATCCGCGAGAGAAACGACTGTTCCCCCAGATACTGCACAGAGTTTTCTGGCATTTCCTGCACATAGGTCAGCGGTACGCCGAACCGCACCAGATTCCGCACCGGATACCACAGTCCCAGCGGGAAACAGATCACTGCAAATCCGCCGAACTGCCCGAGGATCCGCCAGTTTCTCTGCCGCAGCTGCCGTACCAGCACCACCAGAAAGACTGCCGCCACCGGTATTGCCACCATTGCCGCCGAAAGCTTTGTCATCATGCCCAGCCCGATGCAGAGAGCAATTTTCACGATGCCCTCCCACGTCTGTTTCTCGTACCATTTCAGCGTCCACAGCACTGCCCCCAGAATGAACACCACCGACAACGCATCGTTGTTGATGCTGCCGGAAAAGAGAATGAAGCTGGGGTGAAATGCCACCACCGCCAGCGGTGCATACAACGCCATGCCCTCCAGCCGGAAGTGCCGCAGAATGCGATAGGCAGTGATGACGATCGCCATGGCGTAGAACAGGGACAGCGTTTGCAGGGACTCCTGAGCCGCGGCATTGCTGATGCCGAACACGTGTTCCGACAGCCATAGCCACAGGGCGGAGATCATGTGATGCAGGGGCGGGTGGTAGAATTGCCAGTGTCCCCGCGGATCAAAATCCGGCAGCCGGTAATGCTGCAACAGATAAGTGATGTAGCCGGCGTGGTTGTCTGCGTCCCCGAATTTTCCCACATCGTGCTGCCGTCGGGTAATGGGCGTGTAGCACACGTAGAAAAATTTCAGCAGAAAGCTTGTCCCCAGCAGGAGCAGCGAAACCCGCCGCCGCTGGTTGTGGTACTGCTTTCGGGTGAGCCAGAACAGCCCGCTTAGCACAGCACAGCCGCCGACCAGCACCCACAGTCCGGAGTGTCTGGCTTCGTGATAACACCACGCCCCAGTCAGCACCAGCAGCGTATACCCCACACTGACGCAGACCGCTGCCGGTTTCTTCTGGGGCTGATACCGCACCAGCCGCCACAAGACTGCTGCTCCCGCCGCCAGCAGAGCCAGCGTTTCCAGAAGCACAGCGTTTTGTGCCAGATATGCCTCTCCCCCGAAGTACAGTGCATTCAGCAGCAGACATACGAACAGACTGCACAGATAGGGGTGCCGTTCCAGCAGGTGAAAATACCGGTTGGACTCCGCCGCTGGCAGGCAGATACAGCTGCACCGGCAGCCGTGAGAACGATTGCCGGTGCGTTTGCTGTTTTTGGAAAAGAGCTTACTTCTGCTCATGATATTCCTTTTCCTGGTTGACGTTCCAGACCGGACCCTTGTCCGTGGAATCGTGCTTGATCGCTTCTGCTGCGTGAATGGCGGTCAGCATGGAGTGATCCATATTATTGTAGCGGTGCTGTCCGTTTCTACCCACGCAGAACAGATTCTCAAAGGTGTTCAGATAATCCACTACCTGATCGAACTGTGCATAGGTGTCGAAATATGCCGGATAAGCCTTCTTGACTTTTTCGCGGTGTGCGTCCAGTACGGCTCCCTCGGAGATAACGCCCATTTTGGTCAGTTCCTTGACAGCGAAGTCCACGCACTCCTTGTCGGACATGTTCCAGAACTTGTCCCCTTCGGCACAGAAATACTCCAGACCGATCCAGACGGTGTCTTCCGGCTTTTCTACCATATAAGGCGACCAGTTATTGAAGATCTGGATACGACCCAGCTTGACACCCTTGTCCTGTACATAGATCCAGCAATCCGGTACAATATTGCCCAGTGTCTTAGTCCCAGTCTGATTGACCAGATTCAGCTTGTTGACCAGCAGTCCCACGGTGACAAAGTCACGGTACGGCAGACCGGCAGCGATCCGCTGTACCTCGGTATTCTGGCAGCCGTCCATGCCGGCGATCAGATCCTGGATCGGCATAGAGGAAATGAAGATGTCGCCGGAAATGGTCTTGCTGCCCTCCGGTGTTTCACAGACTACAGAAGTCACCTTGCCGTTTTCGGTGTGAATGGTCTTGACGCTGTGGTGGAACAGGATCTTGCAGCCCTTTTCCTCGGCTTTCTTGCCGACCAGTTCCCAAAGCTGTCCCGGACCATACTTCGGATACCAGAACTGTTCGATCAGAGAGGTTTCCGCATTTTCGTTGTTCTTCTTGCCGGAACGCTTGGAGATCATGTCTTTCAGCACGGCACGGATAGACAGCCCCTTGACACGCTGAGCACCCCAGTCTGCGGAGATCTCGCTGGGGTGTCTGCCCCACAACTTTTCCGTGTAGCCCTCGAAGAACATGCTGTACAGCACCTTGCCGAACCGGTTGATGTAGAAGTTTTCCAGATTGGTTTCCGGCTTCTTGGAGATGCAGGAACCGAGGTAGCTGAAGCCAGCCTTCATGGTGGTGGCAAAGCCCATGCTCTGAATGGTGTTCTTGTTCATAGTCACCGGATAATCGAAGAAGTGCTTGTTGAAATAGATGCGGGAAACGCGGTCACGCACCAGCATGACTACGTCTTCCTTTTCCGGATCAGGGCCGCCGGCTTTCAGTGGCTTTTCCCGTCCCAGTTTTTTATCATCAAAGGACGGCTGTCCCTGAATGGGCATCAGGTCTGACCACCATTTCATGACGGTGTCGTCCTTGGAGAAAAAGCGGTGTCCGCCGATGTCCATGCGGTTGCCGTGATAGCGAACCGTCTGGGAGATGCCGCCCAATACGCCGCTTTCTTCCAGAATGGTCACTTCGTATTCGTCCTTGGTGTCTTTCAGCAGTTCATACGCTGCTGTCAGACCGGCAGGACCGCCGCCGACGACGCCGATCTTCTTCGCCGTCACAGCGGGCGCGGACTGCTTGGGCAGCACGTCCTCATGGCCGGTGCGCGGGTTGACGGCGCACTGCGGGTGACCGCCCTCGACGAACTCGTTGACGCAGGCTTCCTGACAGCCGATGCACGGACGGATCTGGTCCACGTCGCCCGCATAGGCTTTCCTGCACCAGTCGGGATCGGCGAGCACCGGGCGGCCGAGCATGATCATGTCGCACTGGCCGTCACGCAGGGCCTTCTCGTCCATATCGGGATAGTTGAGCTTGCCGACAGCGACGATGGGAACCTCAAATCCGGCATTGGACTTCACGCCGCGCTCCTTGAAGTATTCCTTGGCGACCTTCGCCACGTCAAGGAAGCAGCCGGCGGGCATATACGCGGGCGGATGCGGGAGCCACCAGTTGTCGTAGCAGCCGAGGTCCACGTCGAACATATCGACGCCCGCCTTGACGAGATTTTCCATATAGTCGAGCGTTTCATAAATGGAACGGCCGTTCTTGAAGCCCTTGAGGGAGGAAACGGTGTCCATGCGCTCGCCGTAGGTCTCTTCGAGAGCGCAGCTCAGATCAATGCGGTACATGATCGGGAACCACGGACCGGTACGCTTGCGCATCTCCTTGACGATGTTGATGCCGAAGAGCTGCCAGTCGGTATATTTGCCGAGCTTGCGGTGGTTGAACGCGGTGTTGGTGAGCTGATCGATGAGATAGCCCTCGTGGCCGTGCAGATACACGCCGTCGATGCCCATCGTCTTGGCGTCTGCTGCGCCCTGACCAAAGTTGCGGACGATCTGGTCCAGCTCAAGGTCGGTAAGGGGACGGCAGGGAATGCTCGGAATATAGAAGTTCGGATTCCAGGAGGCGGACACGGGCAGCGCGTACTTCGTCATAAGGCACTGCGGGTTGCCGACACGGCCGAGACCGGCGGTGAGCTGGATGAAAATGCGGCTGTTGCGCGCGTGGACGCCCTGCGCCAGATCGCGCCAGCCCATGAAGTTGGTGCGGGTGTTGTCGATGCGGGGGAAGTAGGAGAAGTTGCCCTTTTCCGTCACGGACGAGTCGATGTGGTGGCTGATGGGGATGAGGCCCGTGGTGAGAAGGCCGACGCCGCCTTCGGCGCGGGCAAAAAAGTACTCGCGCATTTTGTCGTTCGGGCGGCCGGTCTCTTCCGCCATCTGGCAGTTGCCCATCGGCGCCATCACAAGACGGTTCTTGATCGTCAGACGGTTGACCTGGATGGGGGAGAACATCGTGTCATACGGCCAGAGCTCCTTGGTATAGCGTCCGGTACCGCCTTCAGTATTTTCGCAGTCCTTCTGCACCCAGCTGCCATAGCTGTTGACGAGTCTTTCGACCAACGCATCGGTTTTCAAATCCAAATCCCTCTTTCATGCTTTATTTATAATTGTTCTCAATTTCTTAATGATTTGTTCACAGCCGTTGTGAATCCTACACTAACATCATGTTCAATTTAACACAACCAGCACAGATAATCAACAAAAAATAATAAGAAATCCTTGATTATTTTAGTAGAAAGTGATACAATGATTATGTGGTTAAAATCTATAAAAGTGTCTAAAAACGCACACAAATTCATCAAACTGCGCGAAAGGAAACTTGCGATGGAAACAACTGCAAAAGTGATTGCCGTATCCGGAAAGGGCGGAGTGGGAAAAACGACGCTGGCGGCGGCCATGGTGCGCCACCTGACGGAGTGCAAACCGGACGCGAGGATCCTCGCGATCGACGCCGATCCCGCCGTCGGTCTTTCAACGTGCCTCGGCGTGGAGGTCACGCTCACGCTTGACGAGATCCGCAAGCAGATCATTGATAACGTGGAAGAGGGCCGCACGAAGGAAGCAATGGATCTCGTGGAGGAATCCCGTTACCGCATCTTCGACGCGCTGGTGGAAAAGAACGGCTTCGCCTTTCTCGCCATCGGCCGCCCGGAAGCGGAGGGCTGCTACTGCCGCATCAACGCCTATCTGAAGGACGTTATCACGATGCTCTCCCGCGAGTTTGATTATGTTGTTATCGACGGCGAAGCCGGTATCGAGCAGATCAACCGCCGCGTGCTTGAGAAGGTCACGCACCTTCTGCTCGTCTCCGACCAGAGCCGCAAGGGCATTCAGGTCGTCGGAACGATCAAGCAGGTCGCCGATGAGCTTGTCATGTACGACCGCATCGGCGCGGTGATCAACCGCGTGACAAACCCGGATCTCAACAAGTTCATCACGATTCCGGGCGTTGAGATTCTTTCCTATATCGAGTCGGACGATTACCACGCCGCCAACGACATCCAGGGCAAAACGGTGTACGATCTTCCGCCGGAGTCGAGCGTGTACCGCGGAACGAAGGAAGTTCTGGAAAAGTTCGGCATTCTCTGAAAGGCGCGCAATTAAACTTATAAATAAAGGGCAAACAACAAGAGAAAGAAATCAAAAAGGGGTGTGACATTTGAAGGATCTCAAGCATCTGATCTACTTTGAGCAGCTTCTGGATAATGCCGACAACGAGCTTGTGCGAAAGGCAGCCGCGGAAGGGAATCTGGCCATGGGGTACACCTGCTACCATGTCCCCGAACCGATCCTCAACGTTGGCAACTGCTTCTCCGTCCGTCTCCGCGCTCCGCACACCGGCTCCATCGACATTGCAACGTACTACATGTCGAACTACACCTGCGAGTTCGCCAGAGCGCTCACCGAGCGTGCCATCGAGGGCGGCT
>ERZ773114.766-NODE-766-length-37340-cov-13.388467_pt1 | contig 37340 bp, 26 predicted proteins | sample MGYA00580564_ERZ773114 | MGnify/ENA primary metagenome ERZ773114 (study PRJEB29015, sample SAMEA2737836) | human gut metagenome | biome: human gut; feature: human-associated habitat; material: faeces | place: China | collected 2012 ... | reverse complement strand
GCCGTTTCTGTCGTTTGTCCAGTCCTATTCGACACTACTTCCCGGACTGGCGGGCGGTCAACTGGTCTGCGGCTGGCGCCGCACATGGGAATTGCACCCCTCCGAGGATCGCTCCGAGCTGCACCGATGTTTTGCATGTATCGCTATGCAGAAGTACCATTATAGACAGATGAGGTCATGGCGAGGCAGCCTGCCGCGGCTGCTTTTGGATGAACGGGTATCGCTGGGCACCTTCCGATCTGGGACCTGCATTGACACGGGAAGCTCCCGTGCAGGTGGTCATGGCGCGTTCTCCGCATCGCTGTCCTCTTTCTTACGGAGGCTCATCTGCTGATGTGATCCAGTTGCCGGATATGGCCGAATGGCGTTTTTCAAGGTACAATAGGCCCTTTGTTTGGCTTGAGTAAATTGTACCTTGAAGGAAAGCCACGGAACAGAAACAGTTTGGAACATTGCATACCCAAAATGGAACATTTTACAGTTCCGCTTCCAATTCAGAGAGGATATCGATTGCCATTCTCAAACACTGCTTTCTGTCCACGCGATAGTTTTCTTTTCCAAGCAAGAGAAAATCCATGGAGACATCGAAGAACATTGCCAGCTCAATGGCAATTTCAATCGGGCCTATCTGTAAGCCGTTCTCAATTTTAACTATGTAGGTTCTACTAACATTTATCTTTTCAGCAAGCTGTTCTTGAGTGAGCTCTCTGCCGGTGCGTAACCGTTTGATTCGCTCCCCGTATGCCGTTCGGTCAAAATGCATTTTATTCCCTCCGTTTCGTCATTTGTGAAGAACTCGCAAACGGCAGAAACGGTGGGGCACGGCAATGAAATTGGTATCCGCATAATGAAAAGCGGACAAAAAGCCAAGGATGGCCGCAAAGGGCCATCCTTGGCTTTTTGTCCGTTTTGTTGTGTTGTCTGGTCGCATGGTTAGGCGGCCTCTCGAATATCTCCAGAGGCCAATGTGTTCCGGGAACTCCGCTTCCTATATCAGCGTTCTCTATATTCTGGTGCCTCCATTATCCTCCCATACCACTGCCGAGATCTTCTCCCAGATCGCAGGCATAGCACCACTCCACCACATCGCCGTTATTCAGTTGGTAGCGGGAGCAGCCGTAGTTAGGAAACCATCCGTTGACGGCATACATTCAGCCGGAGAGCTTCCCTACATCGAACTCGTACAGATTGTGAATACCCTCGATATAGGCACTGTTATACACCGGCGTAAAGCTGGACTCCATGTGTATCTTATTTGCCTTGCAGACACGCTGCAGTACATCGTAGACACTTTCGCCGTCGCTGAACGTTACCTCTGTGGCTGGAAGGATGATACCGTCCTCCGGCACAAGGGCTTTCTTGCTCTCAACGCACTTATCAATATTGTCCAAGATCGTCTCGCAAGAGATGGATATGATGCAGGTATACTTTGTGTCCGCATCCACATCGCTGTCCTGTGGCTCTACAGGAGCCGGTTTTCCCTCCGGCACAGGTCAGCAGGAGCAGTGCCAGAAGCAATGTGCACAGAGGTTTGGATCGCCGCATATCACTTCACCTCAATATCCGTCATGTCGAACAGGCGTGTCTGGCCCTGCCGGAAGCGGTCGCAGGCGGCCAGTGCGTAGAAGCCCTGCTCGGTAGCCATACCTCATCGCTGTGACGGAAGCCGCCGCCCTCGCAGGCAAAGGCGCACAGGCCGTCCAGCGGGGACGCGCCGTTTTTTACGAAGCGGCTGTCCGCTGCGGAATCAATGCCCAGCGCCGTCAGAGCCACGATGACCTGTGCGCAGGACTCGCTGTTGGCCGCGCCCCAGCTCATGAAGCCGCCATCGGCCTGCTGGGCATCGGACAGATAGGTCAGCGGCGCGTCAACTGCCGCCTTGATGTCTGTCTCCTCCTGATAAGGGGCCAGAGATGTCAGGGCCATGGCGGTCATGTCCACATCGGATTCGTCGCCCATCAACGCCCAGCCGCCGTCGCTGCACTGATAGGAGAGAATCTCCGCCACCAGTCCCTCGCAGGTGGTCTGCTCCTCGCCATCGGCGCACTGGGGAATATCGTAGCCATGGCAGTCCAGCGCGATCAGCGCCCAGATGGGGCCGTTGGTACCCTGTGCCCGCAGATAGGCCATGTCGGTTAGGCCCGCCGTCAGATCAACGCCCGCCATGTTGGCGGCATTATATCCGGCAGCCGTCAGGCCCAAGATGGCGCGGGAGTTCTCAGTGGATTTCGCGTGGTGCAGCCGCACGGAACCTGCTTGCTTGACATAGTCCTCTACCGTCTGCTCATAGCTCTGCGCAGTCTCATCACTGAGAAGTCCGGCACGGCTCAGGCCGATCACCGCCCACTCGCCGCCAACAGAGCCTGCGGAAAGCGCATCTTGCTCTTGTAGATATTTACCCGTTTCACGGTAGGCGGTCTGCCATGGTGCCTCCTCTGTCTTTGCGCCGCAGCCGGTCAGCAGCACCAGCAGGAGCAGCAGCGCAATGGAATGTTTTTTCATAGGCGTCTTCTCCTTGCAGAAATGTTTTTTTGCCGTCAGTGCGGCTTACCCACCGTACAATGCGCACGGTGGGCAAGCTGGGGAGGTCATTTCATATCCGGGTTATTTCCGTGTACCACTATGATTTATTGTTCCACCGGGAACTTTGACAGCTTTCCGTTTGCTACACGGTAGATCAATGCAGCATCCGTCGTATTCACGACACCATCACCATTTACATCAGCTGCCAAAAGTTGATCCGCAGACAACTGATATTTTCCATTTGCATAACGGTAGACAATGGCGGCATCCGTGGAATCGACTTTACCATTCCCATTTACATCACCGTATTTGACCTCGGTCTGGTCCCCAATGGTCAGGGTCAGGGTAGTCATGGGCTTATCGCAGTGGACGCCGTATTCCATCTCCAGGGTGTCGCTGTTTTCTCGGTTTTGGTACATGGCGTAGGGGAAGGTGATCTGGAAGTCGGTATCACTGGCCTTCAGCGGCTTATCGGACCAGGTCACATACTTTGTCACATCGCGGGTCATGCCGTTGGCGTAGTAGGCCGTTACCTGCATACCGGTGGGGTCGAAGGTGTCTTTTACATTGTAGGTCGTCTTGTCCGGCAGCTTCGTGACCTCGATGCGTTCAATGGTGCTGCCCACGGCCATCAGGTAGGCGGAGTCGTTTTTAAAGTAGATGGTGCCGTACTCATCCATGATGGGGCTACAGATGGCGTACTGCGCCTGTGCGCCGCTGGGGGTGAAGATGTTGTAGGGCGTCGTATAGGTCTCCGTTTTTCCGCTGGCGGTATAGGTCTCCATGGTTTTCAGAGAAACCTCGGTCTGACCGGGCTTGTCCTCCAGCACCCGGAGCTTGCCGGGGGTGAAGTTATCGAAGAAATACACATAGACGCAGCCTGTCTCCTCCATATAGGCAGTGGTCAAAACACCGCTGGTTTGGGGATAGCCATGGGTGCGCACAGTGTAGGCGATCTCCCAGTTGGGGATGTCGATGACCGTAAGGTTATGGCCACTGTATGCGCCGAACTGTGCCGTGCCGGAGATGCCGATATAGGCCCGCCCATTGTAAATGGTGGGTGTGCAGGTGGACATGGCGGGATTGGCGGGATCGTCCGCATAGTTGTAGAGCTTCAAGGTGCGGACATCCTCAATGGTACCCTTTTCGTCCACAGTGGCCTCGTAGAAGTAGCCGCCCTTGCTGGTGAAGTAATACTTGCCGTTGTAATGGGTGATAGAGCTGCGGATGTCGCCGGTCACATTCATCTTGTAGGAGGACAGCAGTTCGCCGGTCTTGGGGTTAAAGGACAGCAGACTGGGCTTGCCGGTGGTGTAGCCGGAAGCGCCGTCATCCGTGCCGATCAGCAGGAAGTCGTCGCACACATAGGCACCGGCCCAATAGAAGCCGCCCTTGCTGGTGTAGTACCAAGTGGGGAGCTTTTCTTCCATCGTCTGCGTGGGGTCCTCGTCGGTGGCGCTCAGGCACACATAGTGGGCCTCGTTGATCTCGCCTACCCAAAAACCGGTGTAGATGTAGCCATCGTGATAGACAATAGAGCTGTTGGGCTGACCGCCGATGGAGTCCCGATAGATCCATAGGGAGTCCAGGGTATTGGCGTCGAACGCCTGGATCGTGCCGTCAGACAGGCCCACGAAAATCATGCCGTTGGCGTAGGTGGGCGGGTTGATGGCGAAGCTGGAGTTGTGATCCATGGGCTTATCAATGAGAATTTCGCCGGAGATAGCATCCACCTTGTAAATGCGGGAGCCGGAGTAGGTGTAGATGGCACCGTCCACCAAAATGGGGCAGCCGCAGGCGTTCACATCGTAGCCGGATCCAATGGAGGTAGCCCAGTACAGCTCGGCATCCTTGGCGTAGACCGGCGTCTTGTAGTCCACCACACCGTTATTCTCATTGTTTTGGCGTAAGTGGGGCCACGCAGAATCGAAATTGATGAGCTTGTCGTTGGCTGGAGCCTTCTTTAGCGTAATGGTCAGTGTACCGTCCTTGTCGGGGGCGGTATAGTGCTCCGCCGTTTGACCGATGTACCCGGCGCAGGTGGTAGTGTAGGAATAGCTGGCACCGGGGGTCAGGCTGTAGGTGCCGTTTTTCTCCACGATGCGCTTGCCGTTCAGATCGTTGGTCAGGAACACCGTGGCATCCGCCGGGGTCGTTTGGATGGTCAGTTGGATGGGGTCACTTTTCTGAACATGGACGGTATAGGTCAGCTCAATGCTGCCGGTATCTGCGTGGCAGACCTGTACCGAAATATCCTCATTATAAAGGTCTGTGTTCAGGACCGCTTCCGCGCCGGCCAGCGTGTCATAGCGTACGCCGTTGACCTTGGCATAGTACCCGCCGCAGCAGGCGGTGTCTGTTCTGCTGTTGGGATAGGTGCCGGAGAGGTAGAGAGCGGCGGTCTCCCGGTCTACCTTAACATAATAATCCGTGGTATCTCGATCAAAGCGGGCCGTTGCGCCCTTTGGAGTTACAAAGGGCAGTGTCTCATCCTTTGTGGCAATAGTCAGGCTGGACAGGTGCAGCTGCCGCAGCAGCTGAATATCGTAGTCCTGATAGTAGGTAGTGCCGTTTTCTGTCTTGGAAATGCGGATCGTCACCGTCTGGCCGTAACCGGCCTTGGCCACGGCGTAGGTCAGGCTCTGAGCAAGACCCGTTTTGCTGACAGGCGTTGTGATCGTCTCCATCCGTGCGAGATTATGAATCCCCGGCACGGTGCTTTGGGTCCGATACAGCGCCGTCACGGTTCCGGTTGCCGTGGCCTGCATGGCAACGGAGCTGTTGCAGTCGGACACCGTATAGTTGTAGGTGTGGTCTGCCGCCGTGAAGGTCTTGTCGGCGGCGTAGGCGATCCGGCTGGAAGCATAGGTGCCGTTGTAGAATGCCAGATCGGTCAGCCAGTCGGTGGTGACAGGCTCCGGGACGGACACATTCAGTCCGCTGGAGGCCGTGAAGGTGATCTGCGTATGATACCAGGTGTTCTTCGTGGCGATGCAGGTATAGCTCTCGCCGGGGACCAGGTGATAGATCCCGTCCACCGGGGCAATCTCGGAGCCTGCTCCATTGATCACCTGCACCGTTGTTCCGGAAGGCACAGCCAGCGTCACCGGTACGGAAGCTACCTTCTGAATGTGGAGGGTATAGGTGCTCTGCTCCCCGTTGGGCGCTGCTACCTGAATCATGTGATCCTGCGTGTCTCCGGTCAGCTGCACCGCCCCGGTTCCGGTGACGGTATAATCCTCACCAAATGGTGCGGCGTCAATATCCACAGTGGAGGACACGGTTTTTAGGCTGTACTCCCGGGTGTTGGGCGCAAACTCCAGGGGCAGCTTGGTCCCCTCCGCCGTGGCTGCCAGAGCCTTCAGCGTGGGCACACGGGTCACGGTGACATCGTAGGACTGAATCTGCGTGTAGCCGTCCGAGCCTGTATACTGTGCTTCCAGCGCGAAGGTCTTGCCCTCCATGCCAGAGGTCAGCAGATAAGTAAGGGATGTGGCTGTGCTGTTCCAGCTGCGGGATATGCCCGACATATCCTTGCCGTTGGTGCCGGTATAGATGGTGCGGAGCTTGGTGGTCTTGGTATTCGGGACATTGCCCATCGCCGCATTCAGATACACGCTGCTCAGAGCATTGGCTGTATCCTCGATCCAATACTGCGCCGTGTGGTTTGCACGGTTTTGTGCAGCGCGGTAGGGTTCCTGATCGACATCCAGCAGCCGGATATTGCCGAACCACTCGCCGTAGGGCAGGGTCGCAGCGACCTGGGCGTCGGCGGAGACCGTCAGCGTTCCCTCTGTGCGGTTATATCCGCCGTCGGACACACAGAACTTATAGTCGCCGGCGATGACTTGGACGCTGCCGGTGCCGGTGGTAACATTGCCATAGACATCCGTAAGGGAGAGGATCGGTGCCTCCACCGCATTGCCGTTTTGGGTTGCTGTGGCGGAGACGGTGTATTTGGTCCCGTCCAGAAGGGCCGCATATTCGGCAATGGCGTCTTTCAGGTTTTTCAGCAATGGTCCTGCCGAGTCGGCAGTTGCCGTCCGCAGGCCCTTCAGCGCCGTTGCGTAGGCATTGGCCGCTGCCGGATAATTCTGCACATGGTTGGTCATGTCCAGGTAATCCGCCATTTGGATAATCAGCTGGATAGCTGCGTCCGAATAAGTCGAAGATACATGGAAGCAAAGGGCCTTGACGGAAGAAGCCGGAGCGTCCAGCTTATAGCCACCCTTGTCATAATAGAGCAGGTAATTGGCGGAAACGCCGTTGATCTCATAGACGAATCCGTTTTCCAGGCCGACAAAGTCAATATCTGAATCCGCCAGCGCCTGTTGAATGGTTTGCCCAGATTTATACTGGATACGGGTCGGCTCCACGATGGTGCTGTTGGCGTTCATAGCCACAAGCACAAAGCTACCGGCGTACTCCTCTGCGGCCATCGCCGTGACCGGCATGGCGGCAGAGAGCAGAAGCACCAGACTCAGCAGCAGAGCCATTACTCTTTTGTGCATTTTCCTTCCTCCTTGTTTTCAATACAGGCAGTTCCATAGCCGGTACCGTATTTTCTCCCAGGTTGTCCAGCTGCCCTTGCAGGCATCCAGTACACGCACGGCAAATGAGTCAACCTGCTTGCGCTGCTGCGGGGTCATCTCCTGGGTGCTGAACAGCGCCTTTTGATTCAGTTCTGCGGCCTCCGCAGCATCCTCCGAGAACTGCACCGTACTGTGGCGCAGCAGGCAAACGGCATAGCCATAGCGCATGGCAATGGCCTCCCGGTCGTTTGCGGCGTCGATAGCGGCCATCTTCTTCCGAAACACCCTGCGGCGATGGAAAATGCACCCGGCCAGCAGCAGGATCAGCAGCAAGGGAAGAAGCAGTAGGTAGTGGGCATTCAGTGAGAAGGTAAATCGGTCCTGCTTGTGCTCGTTGACCTCCTCTGGCTGCTCCACCTCTACAAATTGCTGGGTGTTGTTCTCATAGGTATTCTCATCCGGGCTGTCGCCGCCCAGGGACAGTTCCTCGTCGTCTATGTAGCCGGGAGTCACCTCGAACGGCACAAAGCCGACACCGCTGACATAGTATTCCGCCCAGGCGTGGGCGTTTTCTTCCGTCAGGGTAATGGTCTCACCGGCCTTGTAGCGGGCGGCATCCTCTGCCGAGAGGTAATATCCCTCCACATAGCGGGCCGGAACGCCCATGTAGCGCAGCATCAGCACCGCTGCCGTGGCGTAATGGACGCTGTAGCCGTGTCCGCTGCGCTCCAGCGTATATTGTAGGAAGTCGCCGCTGCCGTTCATGGTCCGGGCAGTCTCATCGTAGGTCATGGCTTCCCGTAGATAGTCAAAGATGATGGTGCGGATGTCGCTGATGGTCCGGGTCTGGGTGTCCAGCTTCAATTGCCGCTGGAGGACGGCCCAGCTGTCCTGGGTCATTTGCAGGTCCACGGCCCGGAGATAGTCGGCATAGGCCTGCTCCTTGGATAGATAGGTCTCGATGTTTTCCCGGCCCTGGGCTGTGGAGAGGTTCCGCTGGATCTGATACCAGTCCGGGACGCTGCCTTTCAGATAATACAGGCTCTCTGCCGGGGGCAGATTCGTGTCCCCGATGCGGTCCGCTGCCAGCGTTTCGCTGCCGTAGACGGCGTAGGGGTAGTAGCCGTGGGCGGAACAGGCGGAGAGATTTCGTATAGTCATGGACAGCGGTGTGGCCGTCTCCGTATAGCCATCCGCCAGTGCAATTTGACTCTGGCCGTAGAAACCCGCCTCATGGAGCCAATAGAAGAGGTCTTCATATTGGGCGGTTTCTTCGGTATCGGCTGCTTTCCAGTTGGCGCCGGTGTAGGTGTCGTAGACCTGCCCACGCAGATACACCTTTTCCGGCTGCTCCATTGTGACTTCCAGCGCCGGGGTGTCGCTTTTATTCCAGGCGGGTAAGTTCTTGAGGTTTCCTTCCGGCATGGAATTGGTATCGCTGTCGTAGTGCCGCTGGTGAAGCTGGGTTTGCATCGTCTCGACCATGTCTGTATTCAGCTTGTCTTGGCAGGACAGGCCAATCAACAGACACAGCGCTGCACACAGGACCGGCAAGATCAGCTGCGCCGGAACGCCTGCAAGGGCTTCTCCCTCTGCCGTGTGCTGCACCATCAGCAGCACCGTGCCAATAATCAGCAGCCCACCGCCGATGCCTATGGGAAACAAGCCCAGCAACAGGGCTGCATAGCAGGGCAGCAGAATCGGCAAGGCCAGCAGCATCCGTCCGCTCCATGCGCTGCGGCTGAGAAGCAGCGACACTGCCAGTAGCAGAACCGTTACCGCCAGAGGCAGAAATTGGGCATCCGCTGCCGCAAGGTCCAGATAGATCTTCCCGGTCTTTTTCGTCAGCAGGGTCAGGAAATCATTTGCCAGTGTTCCAAAACCGGGTAGGACAAACTTGTTCAGTGCCAAGCTCAGAAGAAGCAACACGCCGATGCCCGCTGGAACGAGCCAGTTCCCGATTCTGGTTTGGTATACTATCAGCAACGCCGCCTGCACCAAAATCGCAGCTGCTGTCATGGCCCACCATGGGTAGGGAACAGAGGGAAATGCAGCGGTTAAAAGCAAGCAGAAGCCCACCGTCAGAACGGCACAGACCACCCAAGCGCCCCAGGGAAAGTGCAGCTTTTTCTGTGCCGTTTCGGTGACAATCCACTGGAGTCCGTTTTCATTTTTTCGCATGATGGGTTAAACCTCCAGTCGCTGCATGGCCTCGGAATAATTCTGCGGGGCAAAGGTGGTCGCACCGGGGTACTGTTCTTCGGTACAGAGGATGAAATGCACCCGTCCGTCCGTGAGCAGCTGTTCTTCCGGCGCTGTGCCGAAACAGAGAATTCGGCTGTAACCGTCAGTTTTGGGCAGGCGGCACTCAGCGCTGCCCCTGGTCTTTACCAGAGCCGGGATAGCCTGCAAAAGCTGGTTTTCCTCTGAAATGTCCTGGACCTGCAGATCGTCCCGGTCCGTCCAGCACAGGGTATAGGGTACACCACTTTGCAGCAGTGCCATGCCTGCGGAGGACACGACCTCCGCCAGTGCGTCCATCTGCTGGGGGTTACCGCCGGTGCGCTTATCCCAGAATACCAAAAGGGAACGGCTCTCCGGCTGGCTGGCCTCTTTCAGAATCAGCTCATCTAACTTGGAGGACAGCTTCCAGTGAATTTGCCGGATGTCATCGCCGGGGCGATACTCCCGGAGCTGGTACACCTCGCTGCGGTCCTCACCCCGTCGATTGGAAGTGCCGTCGTCGGCATAGGCCGGTCGGGCGGTCATGTCCGCCTCCATTGGATACAGATCCGGGAGGATGGTCAGACGGGCATCCGCTTTCACGAGGGCCTTCATGGGAAGCAGGCCCAGATAGTCCAGCAGGGTAAACCGGCTGATCTGCACATACACTCTGCCGCAGAAGCTGCTTTGCAGCAGGATGGTTTGGCTGCTTTCACCCTTGGCTCCGATGCTGCCGGTCAGCGTCACTGTCTGATCTTCCTCAGTGAGATCATTGCGGATAGAGACCTGACAGCCATAGCGCATTACGGGCAGAAACGCTCCGTTGCGGATACGCACCCGACAGCTGACTGCCGTGCGTTTTGCCGCTGTGGCCGGGGTCAGAATGTCCGCCTGCAGGTGCCTGCGGACATAGAAATTGACCGCCCAGGAGGCCAGGGGCAGCAGGAGCAGCAAGCAGAGTCCGGCCAGCGCCCAGAAGGAGCCGCTTGTAAGAAGCAGCGCCGCCAACGCCAGCAGCAGGATCAGATAACACAGGGCGCTGCCTAAGATCGTTTTTCTCATTTGCTGGAAAATTCCCGGACATCCGGCTTCTGGACGGAGGTAAGTACATTTTGCAGGATCAGTGCCGCTGTATAGTCCTGGAGCCGCGCCTTGGAGTTGAGGATCAGACGGTGGACGCACACATCCGGGAACACGGCGCACACATCGTCAGGGATCACATAGTCCCGGCCCTCTAAGTAGGCGTTGGCCTTGGCCGCACGGGTCACAGCCAAAGCGCCACGGGGACTGACACCCAGGGTCACATAGGCGTTGGAGCGGGTCAGATCCACCAGCTCTGCAATATAGTCATAAATTCGGTCTGCCACATGGATATTGCTGACCTCTGCAATGAGCTTTTCCAGCTCGGCAGGGGAAGTCACTGTCTGGCAGGCAGAGAGCGGGTCCACATGATGGCGATCCTTCAGCAGTGCCGCCGTGCTGGCCCGATTGGGATAGCCCATGCTCAGTTGGAGCATGAAACGATCCAGCTGGGATGCGGGCAGCATCTGCGTACCCGCAGAACCCACCGGGTTTTCCGTTGCCAGCACGATAAAGGGCTTCGGCAGGGGCCGGGTCACGCCGTCCACGGTGACCTGCAACTCCTCCATAGCCTCCAGCAGAGCGGATTGGGTCTTGCTGGAGGTACGGTTGATCTCGTCCGCCAGCAACAGATTGGTCATAATGGCTCCAGACTGATATTTCAGCTTGCCGTCTGCCTTATCGAATACGGAAAACCCGATAATATCCGATGGCAGGGTGTCGGAGGTGAACTGGACACGCTTGGAGTCCAGACCTAGCGTTTTGGAAAATGCCTTGGCCAGCGTCGTCTTGCCTACGCCGGGGACATCCTCCAGCAGCACATGGCCCTGTGCCAGGATGGCCAGCAGCACCTTGCGGACGATGTCCCCCTTGCCCAAAACGACCTTGTTGACCTCTGCCTGAATTTGATCTGTCAGCTTGTTCATGCTTTTTTCCTCTTTCTGCCGATGATGTAGATCGCACCGGCGGCGATTACGACTACCGCACCGATCACGGCGCAGATGATGATTCCGTTTGTGCCGAATGCCTCACGGGGCGCTTGAGTGCCGTCAAAATGCAGCACCCACGGCTGCCCGGACCGCACACGCTGCACAGCCACTAAGGCCAGGACGGATTGGGCCGTTGCCAGGCCGTCGCCGGCCCCCTCCAGCACATGGCGGTAGGTGCCGTCCGCTTCTCGGAACTGGGAAAGCTCCGTCAGCAGGGTGTGCTCGCCCTTAACAAAACAGCTATCCGTCTCCGGGTCAATGCCCAGCGCACACAGGGCCAGGATGACCTGGGCGGTGCTTTCCGCGTTTTCATCGCCGTAGGCGATATACCCGCAAGTGTCCGTCAGCTGGCCGGAAAGATAGGAAAGTGCTGCGTCGATCTCGGTCTCCATCTGGTCCCGATAAGGAGCTAGGGCCTGCACCGCCATAGCGGTGATGTCCACATCCGATTTTCCGGGGATCAGGCCGAAGCCGCCGTCCGGCTCCTGAGCAACGGAAATGGCATTTACCATGTCCTCCCGGGAATACAGGGCGTCTGCCGGGACCTCTGTGTCCCCGGCATCCAAGGTCAGCAGCGCCCATATCCAGCCATTTAAGCCCTGAGCGCCCGGATCACGGGCATAGTTGTAAGTACCCTCTGCGATCAGGTCAATGGCCGAGCCGTCGGGCTTCGTGCCGAAGTTGGTGGGGTTGCCCCCCAGTGCCAGCACCGTTAAAGAAATCCGGTGGTATTCCGTGGCCTTGTTGCGGTCCAGGCATCCGTTTTTGGCGTATGCGTCCTCCACATGGGCCTTCAGTTCCGCCAAATAGTCGGAATAGCTCTCCCTTGTGCCGGACAGTGCCATAGCTATGGCCAGCCAATCGCAGACGGAATCGCCTGCAGGAAACAGTTCCCGGTCTTTCAGCAATTCACCCTTCTTGCCGCCCAGAGCGGACATTCCCTCCGCACTCTGTGCGATCTGTTTTTCCAAAGAAGGCTGCGCCTCCGCAAAGACCACCGTTGGGAGCAGAAGCAGCACACAAAGAAGTGCCGCTAATATTCGTGTTGCACTTTTCATGCAGTATCCTCCATCGTTCGTTTCAACGCCCTTCTACTTTACCGTTCCCGTGTCCCGTTAGAGCGTTTCCCATCCTCCGCCGCATCAGCCGGTCCTATTCGGAAGTTGGCTCTGTGGGCGTCGGTTCCGTGGGGACCGGGCTCCGTAGGGGCAGGCTCTATTGGCTCCGTTCCGCCGCCGGTGGCCGGGAGAATATCTGTTTTCTCCTCATGGCACTTGGAGCAGCGATAGTGGATGTAACCATCCTCTGTTTCGGTGGGTTCCAAACGGTCCGTCTCCACGAAGTCGTGGCCAAGGGCTTGGTAGCTGCCGTTGATCCACAGGCCGCAGTAGCTGCTCAGTGAACCGTAGCCGCCTCCGGTGGAATCATAGCCGCCGATGTCCTTGCCGTAGGACAGGGTGAAGCGCACATAAATGGTAATGCCGTTGCGGACCTTGTAGCCACTCATGCCGGTACCCTCATACAGGGTGCCGTTGATGGAGTACATCCAGCCCGAGCCTTGGGTATAGTCAAACTCCCCGATGCTGTCCCGGTCATAGTTGTCATTGGTGGTGATGCCGTCCCGCAGGATCAGCTCCCAAAGATGCTCCGGGACATTGGCTCGGTAGGCAATGTCGCCCCGGCTAATCCGGCGCAGATAGAAGTTCATGGTAGCAGACCCCTGGTAATCCGGCTCATAACCGCGCTCCTGCAGGAAGCGCAGCAGCACGGACGCCGCCGTTTCGCCCTCCACGATGTCCAGCGTACCGGTATCCAGAATGCCCAGGCCGATGGTGGTCGCATCCAGCACCACATCCACCGAGCCTGCCGGGTCGCCCTCACTGATCTGGTGATAGGTGACGGTGTAGACCTTCATGGTGGAGTTTCCGTTACCATCCCAGGCCAGCACCCGGACGATGTGGGTCTCTTCATCGCCCAACTGAGGGGGATCGAAATACAACTCGTAGGTGGGTTGAGAATCGCCGTAGCTCTTTTCCACGGTTTTGCCGTCCAGCGTGACCCGAATTTGATTGGAATAGATCACACCGGCTCCCAGCTCTGCGTTGGCACGGGCAATCACCGTCAAGGGGAAGGTTTGGGAGCTCATGTCCAGGCTGGCCCCGTCCAGATTGGTAACGATGGAGGGTGGATAGTCCCCCACCGTCGGGTGGGTATCGTCCGCAAGATTCGCGTAATAGCCCACCCGGTACTGAACAAGTCCCAGAAAGGTCTCCCCATCATAAAGAGACAGCACAAAGAGGTTATCTGCGTTGAAATCCAGCTGTGCCTCGTAGTCCTGGTTATTCTGAGAAGTAAGCAGCAATCCGTTTCCGGAATTGGTCTCATTTTTCAGCCGGACACGGATATGCAGATCGCCCTTACCCAGGGGATAGGCCACAAAGGTCAGCTTGCTGTCGGGCAGCTCTGCCTTGGTAAGCTGCTGGGTTTTCAGTGTCGTATAAATGCGGGGGGTATCATCCTCCTCACCGCCGCTGCCGTGGTCACCTCCGCTGCCGCCGTGGTCCCCGTCGTCTCCGCCGGTGCCATCACCATGGTCACCGGAATCCTCGGAGCCGCCTTTGTTATCGTCTGACTTGGAGCCGCCCTGGTCGCCCTTGCCGGGGTTATCCGTGGGGTCTGTGGGGCCCGATGGATCCGGCTTGGTGTCATCGGGTTTCTGCGTGTCATCCGGGTTCTGTGGCTCATCAGGTTTCTGTGGCTCGTCGGGCTTCTGCGGCTCTGATGGGTCCTGGGCAGTATCCGTATTCTCTGTATTATCCTTGCCGGAGCTTTGTCCGCCAGTGCTGCCGGAGCCTTGCAGCGACTCTGCATGGAGCCGATCCGGCTGAGTGCTGATGGGATTCTCCGGCCTTGTCCGACCGGAGGAAAGAAGTGAGAGGCTGATCCCTGCCACCAGCACAATGACCAGCAAAATACTCACGGCGCTATATAGGCCGCTATGTTTTTTCATACGGGTATCCTCCAAATGCTTATTTTGGATTCTTACCATCGTCTCCTAAAACAGGAGGCAATGGTAAAGCCCCAAAATATGGCGAATTGCCTCCCCTCCCAAAAGGGAGGGGAAGCTATGGATTCGCCTTGGTTTACTTGGAATTTTTGACGACCGCAACGGCGTCGGTGGAGTTGACGGCCTTGTCAAGGTTCACATCCGCGCGCAGGAACTTCCGCACAGAGACTTTCTCGAAGTCGGTGTACTTGCCGCTGTAGATGTCATAGGTGAGTTGCGCATCGTTGATGTCCACAACACCTGTCTCGTTGACATCATAGCTCTGCTTCACTTCTTCGGCTGTGGCGCTGGCCTGGTTGATATTGGCCTCAGCCGTAGCCACAGTGAATACCTCATTCTTGTCCACAATCACCAGCCAGCTGTACACATTCTCACCGTAAGCGGTAGTCTTATACATGACATTATCGCCGTAGGCAAAAGCCTTGCCCTCTTCGGGGGTGCCGGTCACGGTTACCAGAAACACGGTCTTGTTATCCATCTGCACATACTCGGAAACAGCTACCTCCATGGTCAGAGTGGATTTCTTCTCGATGGTGATGACCAGATCGCCGGTGACATTGGCGATAGTGTAGGTGTTGTCGGCTCCCTCGGTGATAGTCACATCCTTGCCGCCCATAGTGGCAGTGATGGTGTACTCAAAGTTCTTCTGCTTGGCCACGGTGAAGGTGTAGTTAGCCTTTTCCTGAACGGTGCTCTCGCCGGTAGCATCACCTGCGCCGGTGCCTGCAAAGGTGACCTTGTAGGTTTCCGGCAGCTTGACCTGCTTATTGCTGTTGATGACGATTTCGCCGGTGATATCCGCACCGGGGATGGTGTAGGTGGTGGTGCCGTCGTCATTTACCTGGGCCGTAAAGCCGGTGTATGCCTTGCCGCCGATGGTCACAGCCATCTTGTAGACATAGCCATCCACAGGGGTCAGCTTGAAGGTGTAGTCAGTCTGGTAAGTAGCAGTCGCAGCACCGGTGGTATCATTGCCCTGGGTGACAGTGAAGGTCTTGGGGGTCTTAGTGCTGGTGACCTCCACATTGCCGTTGACATTCGCCACAGTGTAGATGCCATTCTCGTCCGGGCTAACTGTCGTTGTCTCGCCGCCGCCGACGGTGACGGTCACGGTGTAGTCATAGTTGGGGTCCTTGGGAACGAAGGTCAGATTGCCGCCCGCTTCGATCACGGAGCCTGTTGCATCGGTACGAGTGAAGTCGTCCGGCAGAGTCACGGTGTAGCCGTTGACGGTGATGGTGGTCGTACCGTTCAGCACGATGGCGGCGGGGGCATCAAGTTCGATGGCATTGGTATTGGTATCCACATACGCCGCCGTGACCTTGACCGCAGACTGGCCCTGACCGGCTGCGGTGAAATTCAGAGTGAGCGCGTCGCCCAGCTCGGCGGCTTTACCGTAACGCACGATTCGCACGGTGCCGCTGCCGGGAATCACGCGATAACCCTCGATGCTGGTGGCTTCCATGTTCAGCGTCAGAATGGTGGGGTCAAAAGAGAAGGTCATGTCGTAGGCGTTGTAGGCGTTCTTGCCGTCGTTGTTGCCGATGGTCACAGGGATCTCCACGATTTGACCGGAGGCTACCTGCTTGTCCGCACCCATGGACACGGTGTAGCCCTTGGCTTCACTGGACTTCACTGTGACATCAATGATGTTGCCGGTTAATTTGACATCGTTGTCTTTAAGCGTATCATAGTCAGGCAGCGCTTCGGTTTTGACCTCAATGCGAGCGTTTTCTGCCGTGATGTTCTCCGTTGCCGTAAAGGTAACAGTGGCAATCTTGCCGGCGTTAAGAGTGACAGGGTCGCCTGTAGTGCTTAGGCCGGATACCCGGATGGCATTTTTACCAAGGATATCAACATTATCTCCCACTGCGCCAGTAGTGCCCGTGCCCGACATACATCCAGGTTCAAGCTCGCCGCCGGTTTTGACATAAGCAGTCTTGTCAAAATAAATTGCCCACTCCCAGTTATTCAGGTTCGTAATGGTCTTGTCGATCGACAGTGTAAGCGTAATCGTATCACCCGGCTGAACCTCTGTCTTATCAACTGTTGTTGACATCGTCGGAACATCAGCAGCAAATACAGCAGGGATAAGGCTGATAATCATGGCGATTGTCAACAGAATGGAAAGAGTTCTTTTCATTTTGTGTTTAACCTCCTTATGGTACTTAGGATTCTGCGGGGAATTTACTCATTTTCCCGTTTGTATAACGATAGATCAACGCAGCATCTGTGGAGTTTACAGCACCATCGCCGTTAACATCTGCCGACAACTTCTGAGAATCTGTCAGTGTGTATCTTCCATTAACCGAGCGATAGACGATTGCTGCATCCGTGGAATTTATGATGCCATCTCCGTTCACATCCCCATATATCACATCCGGCTTCGTGTCTGCCTTTGCATACTCAAAGGTGAACAGGGCGACGGGCCTAAAATTATTAGTGCTGCTGGATTCCAGTGTGACCGCCATCGCTGTTCCGTCCGCATTGCGGATATAACGGGTGACGGGGGTGGTGACAGTCTGGGTGCCGTCACTGTTGGCCTTGTAGCTGTTTTTCAAGGTAACAGAGCGGATAGTTGCCGAGGACACCACATCTACAGCAAGGTCCGTCTCGTAGCCGTATGCAGTAGCGTCTGCGTGGTAAATATCCACGCCCTCGTTGTAGGTAATGTCAACGCTCTCTGTTCCTTCCGGAACGATCACATGGTACTTGGGAATCTCCTCGTAGACATTTTTGAACTCCTCGTTGTCCTCGCTGCCCAGGGTAACGATGCCCTCATAGGAAATGTTCTTTGCATTCAGCTTCGTGCCGTTGACAGAGATGGACTGGAAGGGGCGCTCCAGCTCGGCGTCCGCCGCCACATTCAAGATGGCTGTGGCCGGTGCGATCTTGGCATAGTTCGTGCCGCCGCTGTCGTCCTTGGGGATCGTCCGGTTGGGGTCCATGCCCACGAGGTAGTAGGTGCCCTCCTCTGTGGGGGCGGTGAAGGAGAAAGTGCTCTTTCCGTCAGCCGCTTCCTTGTACTGCTCGATTTGCTCCCACTTGTCGTTATACAGGAACACATCCAGGTTCGAGAAGGGATAGAAGTCGCTGCCCTCAAAGGTCGTGCCGTAAGCCTGAGAGGAGATCGTCATCTCCATGCCGGGGCGGGCATTGTACGCGTCCTTGTCAAAGCAGGTAAATGCACCGCCGCTGGACCAGAAGCTCCAGTTGGTAAACATGGCCACATCCCACGTATCGCCGTCCGACAGCACGATGTAGTCGGAGGTGGAGCCCCAGCCGGGACTCATGTAGGGAAAGCAGTGGTTGCGGTAGTACATCAGGTTCTCATCATGACCCCAGAAGTTGGCCATATACAGGCTGGTGGGCGAGCCGGTGATAGTCAGAGCGGCAAAGCTGTCTGCCGTATAGGCCGGTGTTTCATCCATGTAACAAACATCTTCACCCAGCTTAAAGCTCGCCAGCGCGTCACGAGGATAGGCACCCTTGCAGCATTGCTCCTCCGGCAGGCCGATGAAGTAGCGCTCCAGCAGATAGAGATACAGGTGCAGGCCGGTGGGCCGCTCCACGATGTTCTCGTCGATGTATTTGCCTTCTCCGTTTTCCGTGTGATAGCGGTAGTATTCGTCCAAGTTGTACCGGCCCAAGTCAAAGTAGGGGACGGTGATGGCCTTGTGGCACAGCACCGTGCCGTCGCGGCCTCGGATGGGCACGCCGTCGTTGGAGATGGTCACATACACCGTGACTTCCTTGGCGGGGGTCTCATCGTAGTTATACTGTGCGTCCAATCCGTGGGGAGCTTCCGTGACCGTGATGGTAAAGGTCACTGTAAGCTCTTTGCCGTCCGAGCAGGTCGCCTTGACCTTCGGCGTATAGGTGCCGGGGTCTTTCTCTGATACATAGAGTGAGCCGTCCTTGACCTTGGTTTGGACGCTGAACTGCGCTGCGTTGGTCAGCGTGTAGGTCAGCGTATGGCCGTCCGTATCTTCAAAGACATCTGAAAGCTTGATCTCCAGCAAGCTGCCGGCCACAACCTCGCCGGTGGTGACGGCATCCGCCTTCACGGAAACGCAGGAATCCGCAGCCAGCGCCGGTATGACGCCGAATACGCCTGCCGACAGAGCCAAAGTCAGTGCCAGCAGCAGAGATAGTATGCGTTTTCTCATATTTGTTTACCTCATCTATGCGTAGATTACATCCAGCGTGCGTAGAGCGTCATGTTGCTGCGCACCGGGTCTTTCTGTGTATCCCAGGGCTTGGTGAGCGCCTGATCTGCATACCAGCCGCCGAACACTGCGCCGGGCTTCGTGGGCGTCATGACTTCGCCAATGACGCTGCCCCGCTTCACGGAAACGGCCTCCAGCTCTGTGCCGCCGCTGGTCTCAAAGCGAACCTTCTTCTTGCCCAGCAGAGCCAGCAGAATCAGCAGCAGGGCCAGCAGGCCCACGCCACCGATGATCCACCAGGTGACGCTTCCTGCGGCGGCACCCTCGGCCCAGTTGGCGTAGAGGGTCATGTTGCCCTTAACGGTGTCCTTGTGGAAGTCCCACTTTTGGGTGCGGTCCAGGTCTCTGTACCACCCCTCCAGGTGGTAGCCCTCCCGGATGGGGTCCTCGGGCTTTTTCACCTTTTCACCGTACTGGACGGTCTGGGAGGGGACCTCCGTGCCGCCGTTGCTTTCAAAGGTAACGGTACAGTCCGTGGTGACGATGACGGACACGCTATTATCCTTCACGGTGTATCCGGCCATGCCGTCCTGGGTGGAAACCAGGGTGTTGGTGGGGATAAGCTGCGACACACCCTTCGTGCCGATGACCTTCATCTGAAAGCTGCCGACTACCACCTCCGGCTCCCAAGCCTCGCCGCCCTTAAAGGACACGAAGTTCAGATAGAAGGCCCGCCCGCCGGTGCGGCGGCCTAAGTCGCTCCAGCGGATGCCGGGGGCGGTCATGACGCTGCCGTCCACCAGCTGGAGGAAGGTGTCGTCGTACTCGATTTCCGTCTGCATACCGTACATATCGGCGCTTTCCTGGGCATCGGTGCGCTTGAGCACCAGGGTCACGGTGATGGTCTCGCCGGTGGTGGCCCGCACCTCGTATGCACCGCCTACGGACAGGTCAAAATTGTAGCTGCGGCTCTCGTCCGTTTTGCCGCCCGTCTGCGAGGCAAAGGCTGCGGTGGGCAGCAGGCACAGCAGCAGACACAGGGCTGCCAATAGTGTAAAAATGCGTTTTCTCATGCTGTTCTCCTTCTCTCTCCGCCCGGTTGGGCCGTTTTTTGCCCGGCCTGGCCGGGGCGAAGTCCCCAAAGGGGGATAGCCTCCCCTCCCGCCGGGGAAGGGAGGCTGGCAGGACCTTACTTAAACTGATTCACGATGGCCACAGCGTCGGTGTGATCCACCACCTTAGTGGCGTTTACATCGGCCCGCAGGAACTTCTCCACGGAAACCTGGGTGAAGTCACTGTATGCGCCGTTATACATGTCGTAGACCAGCTGCGCATCGTTGACATCCACCTTCCCGGTCATGTTCACATCGAAGCCCAGGGTGATGGTGACCACATTGTCTGCGGCAGAGATGGCGACCTTGGCGGCGGCCTCCTCCTGGGTCAGGGTCTGACCCTTGTCCACGATCACCAGCCATGCATACCGGTCCGTGCCGTAGCCCTCGACCTTATACATGGTGTTGCCGTCATAGGTGAAGGCACTGCCGCCCTCGGGGGTGCCCTTGACCGTGACCAGCATCATGGTCTTGTCGTTCAGCTCCAGATATTTGGACACGGTCACTTCCTCCGCGCTGTGGGAGACCTTTTCCACCTTCACGACCAGGTTCCAGCTTCTGGCGTATACATACAGATAGTCGTTATAATTCACGGCCTCGACCACATATTTCCCATTGCCAAGGCTGCGCACGGTGGCGGGCCTCTTAGAAGCTGTGGGAGTGGCGAGGGGCTGATAGTAAGCCGTGACGGTGTAGTCGCAGCTCTCGCGCTGGTTCAGCGTGAAGTAGTAGGGCATATTCTTGCCCATAGAGCTTGCATTCCCGGAGGCTGCGTCCTCAACGCCGTTGCCGGTGAACACGACCGGAATACCAGATTCTGTGTTGGGGTCGATCCATATTTCCACACCTCCAACGATTTCTTTTCCAGGGATCGTGTAGGTGAGGGTGCCATCGTCATTGGCAGTGGGGACCGCTATGACTGTATGGACAAAGGGATCCCCGTTGTCTACACTGTAAATTACACGGTAGGAGTAGCCGGCCCTCGGGGTGACGACGAAGGAGTAGTCATTCAGATAGGTGACTGTCTCCGGGCCCTTGGTCACATCCTGCTCCACATCTTCGTCAATCTTGTATTTCACATCGTACTGCTTGGGGGTCTTGCCGGTGCAGGTGACCTCCACATTGCCGGAGATATTCTCGATGGTGTAGGTGTCATTTGCGCCGAAGGTCAAGCCCTCGGTGGCGCTGTCGCCCATCTTCACGGTGAAGGTGTAGGTATAGTGGCTGTCCACGGGCTTGAAGGTGAAGCTGCCGCCCTTGGGGACCAGGCGGGTCTCGTCAGAGGTGAACGCATCCGGCAGGGTCACGGTGAAGTTATTGGCGTTGACCACGGTGTCGGCGTCGGAAATGGTGGCCTCCGGAGCGTCAAAGTTGATGGAGTTGGCATCCAGATCAAATTTGGCGTTGGTCAGCGTCACGGCGGAGGTGGCAGTCGCCTTGGCGGTGAACTCCAGGGCCAGGGCCTCGCCCAAGGGCACGGCATCGCCGTAGCGGCGGACCCGAACGGTACCGTTGTTGTCCTCCACCGTCAGGTTGGCGGCGGCACCGGTCTTGGTGTTCAGGGTCAGGGCCGCCGGGTCATAGGTGAAGGTCATGTCATAGGCGTTGAAGCCGGTGATCTTTTTCTCGGAGGAGGCGACGGTCACGGGGATACGCACCCGCTGACCCGAAACAAGCTGCTGGTCAGCACCCATGGAAACAGAGTAGCCGGTTTCAGTTTTTGGAACGGTGATTATACTGCCACCCTGCTCAGTAACAGCAAGAGAGCCTGTTACTCTGGCGTTATTGATGGCAGCCATTGCTTTTGCATCATAAAATGAGCCGAGAAATGTGTAGTTGATCGCTTGTCCAACCTTACAGGAGTCATTTACCTTGAATGTAACTGTGGCAAACGCACCAGTTTGGCGCGTCTGAATTTTATTCAAAATATCTGTATCTTTGCCTTTGTTGCTGTCGATTTTGAAGAAAACCTTCGATTTGTCGTCACCAGAGTTTTTTTCCGTTACGGTACAAGTCATACCCTCCCAAGAGCAGGTATAACTCTCATAAGTCAAGACATCCTTGTTATACTTAAGAGTGGTAGTGACTTTATAGTAGTCAGATGGAGTTTGATCCAAATTAATCGTTGCAGTTATTTTATCTCCAGCATGAGGAGCTTTATTATCAAAAGTTAAAGTGAAGATTTGACCAGTTTCAACGGCAAAAGCCACAGGAACTACGCTTAAGAGCATTGCAATCGCAAGTATAAACGAAAAAATCTGTTTTTTCATACTATTCTCAAGTATATAAGTAAAAGGTCGGGGGAATCCGCAAGCGGATTCCCCGGACCTGCGTTCAAAGGGGTACAAGCCTTTTGGCCTACCGAGTGTTTCAGTTAATACGGCTGATCAGATGAACATTACCCGGTTTTACTTGGATAATCAATTATCAAAGCGGGTTTTCCCTAGGATCTTCCAAATACTGGATGAGGGCATTAACATCCTCTTCGTCAAGGTCTCCGCTTCCGTCCATATCCGCTTGTGCCCTCTGTTCCAGCGTGAGTTGATTTATGTCCTTACCCTCATCGACCCACTCCTGTAGCAATGTCAAATCATCCTCGTCCACATATCCGAAGGGATCCAAATTCACATTGCCCTTGGTGGGTGTGGACAAACCAATCAAGCCGGTCTGCCAACTCAAAGCAGGGCTATACCTGCTGGAGCCAAAGGTACCCGCCATACCAGTGTTCATGGTCGTCACGAAATCAGCGGAGGCCATTTCTGCTCTGGTCTTAGCGGTAGCCGTCTGAGAGGTGCTCTTGGCACTGCCAATGCCCTGACTGCAGGTGAAGTCCAGATAATACAGGTTGGACATCGCTGCGGAGGCGTTGTTGGTCATGCCGACCACTGCGCCCACATTGCTGCCGGTGCTCTCCACATAGGCCCGGTTGTAGCAGTTCTTGACGGAGGCAGACGCGCCGGAGGCAAAGGCCACGATACCCGCCACATAGTTGCCGGCACCGGTGATGCTGCCGGTGTTGTAGCAAGCGGTGACGCCCTTGGTGGTCTGACCCACGATGCCGGCCACATAGCCGTTGCCGGTGATCGCACTGCCGTTGTAGCAGCCGGTAATGGTACCGGTAGCGTAGCCGGTGATGCCGCCCACATACTGGTAGGCATGGATGGTGCCTTCGTTGCCGCAGTTGGTGGCGTTGGAATTCACCAGACGGCCTGCAACGCCGCCCACGCTGCTCCAGTTGCCATTCACACGGGTAACGGTGATGTCAACATCGGAGACAACGCCGGAGATGTTGGTATAGTTGGCGTAGGCCACCACGCCGCCGGAATAGGCGTTGGCAACGCTGCCCGTGGAGGTCAGGTACATCTTGCCGGTCACCTTCAGATTCTGAATGGTGGCGTAGCTGCTGCTGGTGCCGTTCACATAGCCGAACAGTCCCTTATACGGAGCCGAGGTAGTGGTGGCACTATAGTAGATGCCCATGTTCTTCACGGTATGATTATTACCGTTAAAGCTGCCCTTGAAGGCTGTGCTGGCGGTAGTTCCGCCGATGGGCGTCCAGTTATAGCCGGCCAGGTCAATATCACCCGTCAGCGCACCGTTGATGGCATAGCTCCCGCCGTTGACTTGCGCCGCAAACCAAGCCAGCTCCGCTGCGTTACCGATCTGATACACGCCGTCGGTCAGAGTGGGCTGCGTCTTGGTGGTGCCGTCCCATGCGCCGGCAGCAGAGGCCGTCAGCGGAATGGTCTTGGTCAGCACACCGCCGGACACATTGGCCTTGTCTGCACTGCCCAGGTAGAAGCTGCCGTAGACATAGTCGCAGCCGGCGCAGAGCACCGCATAGGTGTAAGTGCCGTAAGGCAGGTTCTCATACTCGCCATTGCTGTTGGCGGTATGGACATTGCCTGCGGCATCCGTCAGCGTCACAGTGGGCGTGGCGGTGGTGGGATTGGTAATATTCAGCTTCAGCTTGAAGTTATAGCGCGGAGTGACCTCCACATTCACATTGGGGAAACGGTTCAAGCAGAAGTTCACCGTGACCGCATTGAAGTTCGTGCCCACGCCGGTATTCGACATGTTATACAGGGTGGCAAACGGGTTCGCCGCCGAGTACATGGAGCCGTAGGTATAACCGTTGGTGAGCTGAACATTGGCGGTGCTGCCGGAGCCAAAGTCCACATTCGTCGGGATTGTCAGCTCCAGCTTGGCCTGATCCATCTGCTGATACTGGGCGACATTGGTCTTATAGGCCGTATCGCCGATGGAATAGAACAGGTTGTAGGTAGTGGGGTTGAAGATACCACTGTACTTGTAGATGCCACGGTAGCTGCCCTCGAAGGTGAGAGACACCTTATCGCCGGGCATGATCTCCGTCTCCTGGGGATTGGAGGCGTTGGTGACCGTGGCGGTCACTTCGGCCACACGAGCCAGACTGTAGGAAGTGCCGGTGCTATCATGCATCTTGATGATCACAGTACCGCCAGCCAGCCCAGCTTCGCGGAAGCCCAGGAGGCTTGCGTGATACTTGCCGCTGGAGTCCGCCGTCAAGGTGGTCCAGCCGGAAAGATGGGTATCCAGGTCACTTGCATCGGTGGTGACGATGGCGTACTGGACCGTCGTTGTGCCGCTGCTGGACACCGAGAAGTCCAGAGTGGGAGCGGTGTCGTTACTCAGATAGAACCAGTTGTCGTAGTTATAATCCCAGGCCGACGGACGGGAAGATGTCAGACCATTGGAATTATAGGCGATATTGGCTTTCGCGTTGCCGTGTTCATCCTTGTCGTTGGTAAGCACGAACACGCTGGTGCGCTCGGGATTGGTGGCCGGGTAGAGGCCGCCGTGGGTGCCGTGCTCGTCAGCGGTCGTGTAGACATCCAGTGCCTTATAGTTCACGGCAACGATCGTTGTGCCATTGGGTGTGACATCCAGCCAGTTGCCCTTGGCGTTGCCGCCGGTCACTGCTGTGACAGCGTTTTCGTCGCCGCTCAGCACTTTGACCTTGAACTCGGGCTCGATCATGATATTTGCCGCGTCAGAGTTGATGATCTGCCACAGGCGGTAAGAACGGATACGCTCTGTCCCGCTCGTGTACTTGTAGCCGCTGGGGGACAAGAAGGTCTGAATCTCCGCTTCGTCACGGGTCTTGGCTATCGTGCCAAGATTAGAGAAGCTGTGGGAATACTGATCCGTGGAGTCTCCAGCATTGAAGGTGAATTCCTTCGCAAAACTGGTGGTGCTGCTCTGGAGCCATCCGGCCTTGGTCACATAAGTGGTGCCGCTGCGGATGTCCTTCAAGCGCCAGGTGTAGTTGGAATTGCTCTTGCTGATTTTGTAGGTCAGCGTTCTGGTAGCGTCAGCGGATGCGCTTGCATCGCCACTGGTGCTGCCCGTCTTCGGCTCAATAATCTGTGTGTTGAAATTATTATGCTGGAAAAACAGGTTGAAGTCCGCATAGGCAGGAACCGTCACCGTCAGGTTGATGGCCTGGGAAAGCGCCAGGCTCTTTGTAACAACCGTGTATCCGGCGGCAGTCGTGTTGTTGATCGCCTGAGTGAAGATGTAGTCCTCGGCACAGGTGCCGATGGGTTCCACATAGGCATTCCAAAGGGCTGCGTTTCCGGCAGAGTACAGCATGAAGGGGTAGTAAGTATAATTGCCGGAAGGATAGGGCGTACCATGCTGCACATCGCCGCCCATGCTGGGCATGACCACACGAGCCGTATAGTCATCAGCAGTAAAATAGTCGCTGCTGTTCTTTTTGCTCGTGGTATAGATGGAGTGCAGGCGCAGATAAATATCCGCGCCGCCGCCGGTGCCGCCGTCCACATTGGTCTCTGTGGGCAGGGTCAAGCTGTGGCCGCCCAGGTAAACATTTGCGCTGGTTTCCGAAGCTTTGTAGCCATAGGCGCGGAAGGAATATCTGCCGGCGGCCAGGCTGGCATAGAAATTGTTGTAGTTATCTGCCAGCGTGCCGGTGGAATTGGGGTCAGCCGTGGTAAAATCACTGGCCTTAAAGGTCAGAGGGCTGTAACCTTTCAGCTCATAATCCTGCCCCTTGACAGTGATCATGTATTTGCCGTTAACCACGGCGATGGACTGGTCATGGTCCTCATAGATGTACTGGGTCTTGCCATCAACTTCATAGGAAGCCAGGTAGTCAGCGCCCTTATCGTCAAGACCAGCCGTCTTGTAGAGCTTGATCAGCGGATACTGGCTGCCATTGGTGGAATAGTTCATATCCTGACCAACATGGAAAGTATAGTGCTGCTCGATCGAGTCACTTACGGTCAGTGTCAGCGTCCAGGTGTCCGTGGACAGACCGGCAGAGTTCATGGCATGGAACTCATAGACATATGTATCGGCGGTGTTCTCCGTGATTTGGATCGTGGTAGCACCGAACAGAGCCGTGGAGAAGTAGTAAGGCCCCTTCCTTTCGCCAGTCCCGGCTGTTCTATAATAATAGTAGTCGGTGTAGCTCAAGGAAGAACCGTCCGGATTCTCGAAGATGTTGCCAGCCTGCAGATCGGACAGGTTATAGGCGTATCCTACCGAAACGGTTGCACTTGCGGTGACCGGGACGCCGCTCTTCAGCCGCGGGACCTGTGTGCCCTCCGCAGCGGTCAGAACAATGGTGTGGGTGGCCGTGCCGCTGTCGTCGGTAGCGGTAAGCACGATCGTATACTCACCAGCCGCAGTAGGGGTATAGCTCAAGGTAGAGCCGTTCAGCGTTTGCGTAGCGCCGTTGACGGTTGCCGTGTAGGTCAGCGTATCACCGTCAGCATCGGTAAACACATCAGCCAAATCCAGCGTCCACGCATTACCAAGTGTTACATTGGCTGTGGTGATTGCATCGGAAGCGACCGTAGGGGCCGAGTTGCCTTCATAGGTGAAGGCGAGGAAGTGGACGGGCGCATAGCTGGCGCTGCCGTCATACTCCGGCGCATAGGCAGTTCCGCTACCATCTGCACCCAGCACAAAGCTCTTTTGGACCGTAGTCCCATCCTCGGCGGTACGGGAGTAGTTCAAGGGAATTGTAATTGTGATATCCCCACCGCTCTCCGTATAGGCCATTTCTACACCGCCGCCAGTCCACTGCGGCACATCGGCGTAGTAGCCGGATGCAACACCGCTCGTGGCATTGGTCAGTATGGCAGCGTCTTTGTAGGTGGCCTTTACATAGGTCGTGCCTGCGGGAACGGTGACCAAGTAGTAGGGCACATTCTCGAAAGCAGAGTAGCCGGTAAAGGTCACAGGGTTCTGCACACTGATGGTTGCCGTTCCTGTGGTCTGGTCATTCGCACCATAGGGAACAATACTATCCAGCGGCGCAGCTACTGTGCCTTGTTCCGTTGCAAAGACTGCCGTGGGAAGGATGGATAGAACCATCATGAGCGCAAGCAGCATTGAAAGGAACTTTTTCGCTGTCTTTTGCATTTCCAATCTCCTCTCAGAATTTTTTTATAATAAGGCCTGCCGGCATTATTACCTTAGCTGCGAGCACATTTTCGCATCCAATAAGAAAATAACAAGGTTATATAGGGGCGCGACACCCTATTATAATTGGTGTCGCGTTCCGATCTGTCCAAGGCGAAAGGTGCTTTCGTTAAGAGGTTGGGCGGAAGGGGCTGGCTAAGCCCCTTCTGCCCATATGGAAAAGCTGGCGGATCTCCGCCCTCGACTTGGCAAACCTTACTCAAGCATTACATCTGTTGCAACGAAGGTTTCCTCTGTGGCTTCGTGAACAGCGCATTTGCTTTGGCGTTGCTTGACTCGCTCAACCCGTGCTGCCCGTTTAGCGTCACGCTCGCTCCGATGCATCTGAATTTGGATTTTCTTTTCGTTTTGATAGCGCCCGCAATCTCTATTGCGGGGTTTTTTGTATATAGGATTCAAGTGGGCGGCTCTCAGCGCATCTTTCCAATCGCCAAAGCGCTCTGCGATGTAACTGCCACCGACGATCTCGATGGGGGCAGGGGACTTTCCCCAATGTCCGGCGCAGCGCCGGAGATAGGCCGCCAGCTGATCCAGGCTATCGCCTGCGTGTTTTTCCGCAAAAGCGCGGTCCTGCTCAGCCAATGCATCCCGTGTTCTTTTGGCAATGTGCTGCTCGTACCAATTCGCTCCGTCAAAATTTTGCGCACCTGCTACTTTACCCATGGGCACACCTCCTTAATGATTCATGACAAAAAAAGCGCTGATAAACCCATACCGGGTCATCAGCGTACACTTCTGCCATATCAGCACCACGGAGAGAGCGCCCGCTGCCTTTGAGTCCTAACTACACAATTCTACTGACTTGCGCCATGAGATACTCTCTGCGTTTATGATCTGTCTTCTCACGATTTTCTCGCAATGACGGACTTTCGTCCCAGTGGTTTCCCGCCTCGATCATATCCTTGCGCTTACAGTGCCGACCGCATGGGGAATTGCACCCCTTTCCTTTTAGGCGGTCGCCTGGCCTTTTACAGCTCGGGCAACAGCCGTGCAGCATCCTCGGACTTCTTATGAAATTTTACGGTATCATTTATCCTTTTAGGGGGATAATGATTTTGGTTGGTGTAGAGGTGAAGTTTTCTTTCGTAAATCTATACAATTTGCGAAAGTAGAATCCACCTATGTATCCACATTGTATCGTCTTTTTTGAGGGAAGTCAATACCTAAATTGCGGAAATTTAGCGAAAAGTAGGTACAAATTATAAATGCCGCATAGAATCACTTGCTACTCAAGGGCCTATTTTACAAATATTCCCAATCACAAAATCGTTTACGCCGTCAAAAACATCGTCAAGGAGGAGCGTTGGTCATGCCTAAAAGAGGAGAAAATATTTACAAGCGGAAAGACGGGCGCTGGGAGGGGCGATATATTCGCGGCCGCACAGCTTCCGGGCAGGCTGAGTATGGGTATGTTTACGCCGACAGCTATAAGGCGTGCCGGGCCAAGCGGCAGCAATGCATTGAGACGCTGCCAGAGAAGCCTGCCGTGCAAGCATCTGCTGCGACCTTGGCCCAGGCCGCAGAACTGTTTTTAAGCGAGAAAAGCCATGTTCTGAAAGCATCATCCTGGAATCGGTATTCCTATCTGACGCAGCATTATATCTTGCCTGCTTTGGGAACGGCCCCTATCTGTCAGCTGACGGCGGATCAGATTTCTGATTTCCTGCGCCGCTTGCAGCGAAGCGGACTATCCGGCAAAAGCGCCAGGGATATCGGCGTATTACTAAAGTCAATTCTGAAGTATACAGCCAAAAAGCTGGACTGCAGCTGTCCCGGTGTGAATGCCGAACTGCCCGTCTATCACCGAAAAAAGATCGAGGTATTTTTCGCAGACGAGATTGGGCGGTTGGCAAAAAAGGTCCTGGAAGCGCCCAGCATGGCGGGCGTTGGGGTCCTGCTTGCGCTGAATGCCGGTCTGCGCTTGGGGGAGCTATGTGCGCTCCAGTATAAGGATATTGATTTATGTAATGGGGTGATCCATGTCACCAAGACGGCCCAGCGAATGAAAAAGGGCATGCACACCCACCTGGTGGTGCAACCGCCGAAAACCGACAACGCCCGGCGCACGATCCCGCTGCCAGAGGATATGCTGGCCCTTTTAAGGCAAACGGTTTGCCCGGCCAGGAATGAGGAGAACTATTTTCTGTCCGGTAAGTCTGCTCCGCTGGAACCGCGGACACTGCAATACCAGTACCGCGCATTGCTGAAGGCGGCGGGGATCCCTTATCGAAATTTCCATGTGCTGCGGCACACCTATGCGTCGCGCTGCGTGGAGCAGGGTGTGGACATCAAGAGCTTGAGCGAGATGCTGGGCCATGCCGATGTCCGGACTACGCTCCAGGTCTATGTCCATTCCTCCCTGGAGCACAAGATGCGGGTGGTTCAAAGCATATGCTTCCTTTCTCTTGCCCCGGCGGCGGACTTTGCGCCGTCAACATTTCCGTCACACGGGCCGGAAACGGCGCTGCGACAACGGGTTTTTCCGAACCTTTCGCAAATTGTATAGATTTACGAAAGCTCCGCCTTGTTTTTTTGCCAAGGGCAGCTGTGCCGAGTTCGGCTTGTTATTCCTCATACAAACTCATAAAGACCCATCACTGAGAGTTTACCTCTGAGTGACGGGCTTTTTTTGTCGAAAAAGATGCGGAATTATCAAAAAAACTTTATTAAGGCTATTCCCTGGCGTATAATGAGAGCTATGCTGTGAGAAAGGATAATCGAAACAAAATGAAACAGGCAGAGCTGAGATACTATATTTCCATCAATGTAAACGGCCAACATCCATTGATGAGGTCAGCGCAGGGCTACACTGAATATTATAGTGAAGCACTGGAATTCTCCGATCTTTTTGATGCCTATCGTTTTGTTGAACGGCACGGTTTGGAAAAACTGGCATCCATCATCACACGGCCAACCTAATCGTGCGATTGCCCCTCTATTATCGACTTCCTATCGGGAGCCATACTTTAGCAACGACTGTTGTTACTGGTACAAATGGTTCGTCCCAGTAACGGGAATCATAGGAGTCATCCGCATTGTCTCCCAGCATGTAGTAGGAGCCTTCGGGTACAGACATGTTGATTCCGTTATGCATGACCACATTCCCACCAACCGCTGCAATACGCTTGACAAAAAGATTCCCGCCATGGCAAAAGATAACAACGTCTCCGACTTCAAAGCTGCCTTTGATTCGTACACCGAGGATCAAGCTACCAGCTTCGAGCGTCGGTTTCATAGAGTTAGTAGGCACATAGCCCAGGATAAAAACCGTGCGAAACATAACGAGTACAAGCAGCGCCGCTATAACAGGCAGCAAACGGCTTAGACATAACTTCTTTTTCCTCATTTTGGATACCTCTAAATAAGAAAACAGGACAACGGAAGGGAGACCGCATGAGAAAGTAGCAAGTCTTTCGACTTTTAGAATCCGTCGGAATGATTGAATTGATAGGACAAATCAAAGAATAATTATTGTGAACCAATACCGCGGTATTTGCTGCGAGTTCTACAAGAAGTACTGGTTCTGAGTGGAACTGATGAAGCAAGGGCTGAAAAGCGGCTTTTCACGAGAGTCCTGGAAGAATGCTTTATGACTCAGCCTGTAAAACAGCAGCCCAAGTTGTCAATATTCTAAAAGTAGAACATACACTACCCTTGCGGGATGGTGTATGTTCTACTAATGCACAGATAAGGGATGGCAACATCTATTTAGTAATACGAAAATCCGGAACTACAGTTACTCCTCACCTATATTCACTCGAACGATTTTTCTGGTAGGATAATTTGTCACTTGCAGCCAGATATTGCTTTGCTCTAAACGATTCCATTCAGCGGATGTGAAGCGATATCTATACAGATCAAATGGCAGCAAAATATCACATGAGGCGCCATCCTGTAACCGAATCCCGGTGGCACCGTCCAATATAGGATTGACCACACCCAAGAGATCCCAATCCATATTCATGAGCATATCCGTGGTGTATAATGATAGTTCCGTTAAAGGGAATCCTTCTGCGGGACTATTCTGCTGCGAAACAGTAACGCTGACCAATGCGACCTTATCGGGGATCCGACTTCGATCGGCCCCGTCATACTGCAAAGCTGAAGTATAGGCACGATAATCTACAATTTCAAAACGGTTGACCCGAAGCATATAGCCTTCAGCCGCCAAATTATACCCGACAAAATCCGGCGCAATAGGAACGATTTCTCCAACGGAGTATGTCTTCTCTGTATTGGCAGACCATCGTTGACGATAATCCTGATTAATTGCTTTATAGCGGATCATCCAAACAAAGAGCACTACTGCCGCAACGGAGAAAATCAGCCAGAATTTCTTTTTGTCTTTCATTTGCCTATCACCGATGTTACCCTTCCCGCTTGCATTTGAATAACAACATCCGATACGCTCTGCACAAAGTCAGCATCATGGCACGCAACGACTACTAATGCACTGCGCTGACATTCTTTACGGATCAACTGTGCGATCATAGCAACGCCCTGCTCATCCAGTGCATTTGTGGGTTCATCCAAAATCAGCAGATCGGGCTTTTCCATCAAGGCCGCAGCAATACCCAGACGTTGTTTCATGCCTAATGAATATTTTTTGAAAGTCCGTTTATCATTCGGGTCCAGGCCAACCGCCTGCAGGGTGTTATGGATGTCGGAGACCGAGATCAGCTGTTTTAGACCGGCAAGCAACTCCAGGTTTTTTTGCCCGGTATACTCGTCAATAAATGCGGGACTCTCGATCATCACGCCCACAGATTCAGGGAAATCCAGATCCTTCCCCAGGCGACGATCATTTACTGAAACACTGCCCTCTGTCGCATAGATCAACCCACACATCAGACGTAAAAGCATCGTTTTACCCGATCCATTTTCCCCTTGCAATCCGTAGACTTTTCCGCTTTCAAAATTCAAACTGATGTCTTGCAGCACGACCGCTCTGTGAATGGTTTTTGTGACATGATCCACCACAATATTCATCGTATCACCGTCCTATTTTTCAAGAGATATGAGGTCTTTTCTTTGTATCAGTAAATATCCTGCGCCTATTGATAAGAGCAACAGTAGCAGTGTAAACACCAGTTCTTTACGATAACTCAATCCATTTGCATCAAAAAGCTGGTATCGCATCACCATCGCTCCGTTGCCGACCAACCATTCAATGGGGAAATATGCGGCAGCAATATATGTGACAAAGCATATTAGAAAGCTGATGGCCGGACGGGCCACAAGGTTTAAGAGTGTTTGCAGCATACATACGGCCGTAAGCGTCACAAACGGAAGGAGCAAAGCGTATAGGATAACACTTGCCGGCGTGAGTGAAATTGTCTCTCCACACAAGACCTCCGAAAACAAGAATGCGGTGATTTCGGGCGTGTTGTTTAGGCCGAAGGTAACGGGTGTCAGAATCGCTGTGCCTATTATGGCAATCATTTCACAGGCAAAGTATAAAGTACAGCTTGCTATGCACCATATACACTTAGACAGCCACCATTTCCCACGCGATGTGCGTAGGAAAACTTGCTGACCTTGTACACTGATACCTTGCGCAGGATATGCTGCTGTTATATACAGGCAAAAGCCGCACACAATCAGCCATTCGATGGGGACCGACACCTTTTCTTCCATAGAGCCGTGTTGTATGATTGCCATGCCGCGAAATAGACACAGCATATAGTCGCCAATTGAACCCCGGCTTGAAATGGATTCCACATTGCAATAGAATTGCACAGAGCGATATACTGCGAATAAGCGCATGGAAAAGAGGAGAGTGGCAATCAGATAGTTTCTCCTTTGCAATCCCTGCCGCAGATCATAGCGCAACAGCCTATAAAACCTCATGTCTGTATTTCCTATATATCCCCGTAAGAACAGATACGAATGTCAAAAGAATAAGTTCCGCAAGTATGATCCATGTGGGACTGGGATTTGTACTTGCCAAATTGCACAGCCTTAAAGGCGAGAGCTCTATATACCAGTTCATTGCGTCGGCAAGCATGGGGGTAATGAAATCAAGTAATAGGAACAGCAGAAGTGGAGTTGCTGTCACAAAGAATCGGTGTTTTACCTTATGCCCGACGATAATGCACAGACTGGCCGCAACGCCGCCCCAGAAAAACTCAATAACGCACCAGATGATTGCATGCAGCCAAGGGTGGGTATAGTATAGCTTCGCCAAAAAGGCTGTGCCTGAACAGAATCCTGTAATAGGCAGTGCAACCCGAGGAATACAGGCGGGACATACCATCGCGGATGCAAACAGATCCGTAGTTACCGGCAATGCAATAGCAATGCCGCCACTAACAAATACAGCCGCCATTTTGGCTGTTAGGTATTGAGAATACGGAACTCTGGTAAGAATATTATTTGTCATATGAGACCTGTTGTCCTCATACAATGACCACCCATAAGGCATAGCAGCCAAAAATGGCCAAACGGCATAGAAGACTACAGCCCCGACGGTGACTCCGTTGACGCCGATCCAATTGACAAATAAGCTGCACCCATCATATCCGCCCGGGGAATGTGCATAGGATGCGCCTAAGTCACTGACGGTAATTGCAGTTTGAACCAAATCAGCTATGACAAGAATAAAACCGATCAGCAATGCACTGCGCATCATTTTGTTGTGAAATGCTTTCCACATTTCGGTTCTAATACAGTTCCCCATTATGTTATTCCTCCGCTAATGTTTACTGCTCCATCTCGGCTTGTTTTGAACGCTTTGTATTTGATTTACTGTCAGGGCGTTGCATCCTTATACGAGTTTGCGCTATCAGGGCTCCATTCACCGGACATGGTTTCACCAAAAAGATTGGGGCACGAGAAGGAGAGCGTTGCCCAGCGATAGCCGTCCTCATTAATGAAGGAATGGATACTGTACTTATTCCCGTTGTGACATGTCACATAATTCACGCGAGTTCCGCCAGATACAGTACAGTTATTCATCGATCCGTTTTGTGCGGATCCACCAAGGGCTCTTGCTCTGATGTGATCGCGCTTTCCGTCACGATAATAAAAATACACAGCTGATGAATCATCTTTTGTTCTGGGTGTAAGACGATGGTAGGAATACACATTTACACTAAAACCAGTGATTGTTGTGTCGGCTGTAGATGCAAACGCAGGAACAGCCATTGCTGCGCATACGAGAAACGCCATAATCAAGGTAATAATCTTCTTCATTTTTATTTCCTTTCTTTGTACATGTTTGGGTTTCTTATGTACTTATGTAATTAATATGATTCAATCATTGGAATCACCCTCATTCTGTCAACCGCTGTATACATGGACTGTAATATAGAATATTCATCTATATTACAAGTTACCTATTATGCTGTTGCAGTAGCGGGATTCACATAAAAGCTTTGCCCATCAACTGTGCATACTACTTTTACTGTATATGTTTTCCCTTTTGTTACCTCATGAGAGCCTGTGATAAGCAGATACGATGTCCCGTTACCGCTCCAGGAGTCGATCATCGTACGGCCTTGCCATAATTGAAGTGTTGCATGGATGGTTTTTCCAGGCTTGGCGATAGACACTCTGCATGTAGCTGTTGTTCCATTGATGGTGATTGAAGCCGACGGCGTAGCTGCTTGTACGGATGTAGCTTGCGCTGTCGCGGAGCAGGATAACAACAGGATCAATGCAAGGATGAGAGAAATCGTCTTTTTTTTCATAAATACACCCCCTTTCTCTATTCTTCTAAGCATTAGAACGGAGAAAGGGGGTGCTTTTTGGACACCATAATTACATGATTTTATTATTTTGTAGGAATCGACAAAATAAGGGATTGCGCTATGTGCACTATGTCCTCGTTGCTGATATTTCCCTGTATATTAAACACAACCTGATTCGCTTCGTCCACCCATATTAAAGCTTTTTCTGGTGAAGTTTCATTGCCAATGTATAAATCCGCTGGAATTCCGTTGATATCGACTTTGACTACTTCGCTATACTCCTGTGCTGTTGTGCTCATGCTGGTATGCTGCATCAAGGTATATTCAACAGAAAACATTTTTTCTCCGGTATCGTTGGCATATACGCGAAGACAATAATCGCTATCTTGATAGTTATCTACCAGCGAAAATCCGTCCGGTATCCACGACGGCTCATAACAGATGTGATCTATTTCATTATCTTCGCTATTGAAAAGATAGATCGTTATGCTCTCGTAGATTTCTTTTATCCATTGGAAGGCGCGCTCTCTTGCCTGTATATCAACTGTCAGCCATGTGCTGACAGACAGAATCGTCACAATTAATATTACCGCAGCCCGCTGCCATATTTTATGCGCAACAACCCTACGCTTGCTTTTTTTTCGTAATATCTCCATGCTATGTTCAAAATCATCGGAAAATACATGTTCGCATTCACTGGGAGACGGGAATGAAGTAAGCATGGACTCTGCTACACGCTTTGCCGCGTTGGCCAGTTCCTGTTCTGACCATGCAATGTTTGACATTTTACGCATCTCCTTTCAAATGTTTTTGCAAAGCGGCCTTGGCTCTCCAAAGCTGCTTTTGTGCGGTATCCTTTTTTATATGCAGCATAGATGATATTTCTCGTACAGAGTATCCATTATAATAGCGCAGCAATAGGATATCACGATAGGCAGCCGGTAATCGTGCCATAGCATCGGCCAAACCATGATCACCAGGCAATGGGATTTCGATGCCATAGGTACTCTCCCAAAATTCCATATCTACCAGTTTTGATCGGCTGCGAATGATATCTATTGCTTTCCGTTCTGTAATAATAACGATATAAGCTCTAGTTTTTGGACATTTGACATCCGATATTTTTTTCAGATTCTCAATAAGGGATAGAAACGCCTGATGTACTGCATCCTCGGCATCAAATTCATTCTTCAGAATTTTCATGGCAACATGGAACATCAAGCCCTTGTACATTATGTAAAGCTGTTCAAACTTGGATTTATCTTCGTCGCTTTCTATCATCTGTAAGTAGATAATCAACGAAATTCCCTCCTACAATAATGATGTCATTATATGTCGTTAATTATATCATCACACGATGTAGAATACAAGGTTAAGCAGCTTGCTGACAGGCACCGGGAGCTGAGCAAGGCGAAGAATCGCATTGCTGAGATTGACACATTGCTCAGGAGTCAGTAACTGGTACTGGATGACAGTTACAAATTACAGTAGCTAATAAAGGCTAAAGTATCGTTCCGACGAGAAGGAAGCGAAAGACGGCATGTCCGCCGAGGATGCGGCATACGAGAGAAAAGTGAGGATAGGCAATACCCTCCGAGCTCTTTTCCCGATACTTGCATTTGTGCTTTTCGGGGTGCTCATCATGCTTCTCCAGGGCGGAAGATTCTGATCATAGGAGCTATTGTTTGTTCTTTCTCTGTCTTAATACCCTCCGATAGAGTGAGTCCTTCTGGATGCGCCATGGTGACGCTACCCTCGTGACAACTCGAGAGCGCACCTTTCCATTGGTGGGAGGTGCGCTCTGTCTGCGTTCATTTGATGCGATACAGGCTGCTGGTCAGGCTGCCATTGGGACGACGGCGGTGGGTGCGTTCCAGAAAACCATGATGTTCCAAGTCACTTAATGCCCGCTGCACAGTGCGGCGGGACAGCTTCAAGTCCTCCGCGATCCTGCGGACGCTGGGCCAGCAGGTGCCGTCGGCGTTGGAGCGGTCCTTGAGGTACATATAGACCGTCTTGGCCCGATGGGATAGTTCCTGATCCGCATAGATGCTTCCAAAGTAACTCATGTCTTTGTGTCCTCATTGTAAAGTCCCATTGCCGAATAGGGGCTTCTCCTCTCGGCAACAGGTGCTTGCTGCACCTGCGTAGGTTGGGTGCCCTTCTTTCCGTAGGCCCGGTCGATGCGGAGGAATAGCTCCTGTCGACTGGCGTAGGTTACAGGTCGAGAGGCATGCTCCGGGGTAATATATGGCGCACCGAAGGTAATGCCCCAGTCCAGAAACAGGCGCAGCTTTGTCTGCATAGGATGCGTCCCCGTTTTCATGACCACAAAGCTGCCCTTGGGGATGGATTTCAGTTCGTCCGGCGTCATGAGGGGCCGCTCCATCATCTGCAGGCTTTCTCCTGTGTGCCCATAGGCCCAATCCCATGTGACGAAGTGGACTCCGTGTTTGCTCT
>ERZ773114.754-NODE-754-length-37689-cov-4.724239_pt1 | contig 37689 bp, 29 predicted proteins | sample MGYA00580564_ERZ773114 | MGnify/ENA primary metagenome ERZ773114 (study PRJEB29015, sample SAMEA2737836) | human gut metagenome | biome: human gut; feature: human-associated habitat; material: faeces | place: China | collected 2012 ... | reverse complement strand
AAATCTGAGCATAGCCGGTCAGCCCTGCCTTCACCTTCAGCCGATAAATAAACTCCGGCGTCTCCTTGCAGAATTCATCGATATACTGCTGCCGCTCCGGTCTTGGACCTACAATACTCATATCGCCTTTTAAAATATTAAATAACTGTGGTATCTCGTCAAAATGGATCTTACGGATCAGTCTGCCGACCGGTGTGATCCTGTCGTCATGCTTTTTCGCAAGCTGTGCACCATTTTTTTCCGATTCTATACACATACTGCGGAATTTGATAATTCCAAACTCCCTGCCATCCTGTGTCAGTCTTGCCTGTTTAAAAAATACAGGGCCTCTGTCATAGAGCTTGATTGCAAGTGCGATCAGGATCATAAACGGTGAAAAGATAATGATCATGATCAGGGATACGATGATATCCATCAGACGCTTGAAGATCATATCTTCTCCTGTCAGTCCCTGGTTTCTGGATAATAATAACGGTGTATCAAACAAATGGATCGGTTCTGCTCCTAAGATAATGATATCCGATAACTTCGGTACCACATACGAACGGATCGAATGCTCGAAGCAGTATTTTACCAATTCGTTTCTGATATATGCCTTTGTCTCACAAAGGATAATACCATCGTACTGTAAGATTTTTTCTTTTAATGCTTTCTCACCTTCACTGACATGAATACGGTCAGCAATGATGTATTTGTCTTTTCTGGCATTGATCTTATCAATGAATTCGGTCGGTGTCTTATATCCGTAGACAAGCAGTAAATGTCTTGGAGGATAAAACTTACGGTACATCATCCTGCAGACAAATACCCATATAAATATAACTATGATCTCTAAGAATGTAAGCTCGATCATGTTCAGTGCCGGCAGATAATTACGGGCAATGATACACAGCTCGACATAACCTACGATATTTGCACAGACCAATGATAATATCTGTGAAAAGAGAACATCCATCACCCGGAGGAAGCCTACTTTATAACCACCATACAGCTTCGTAAACAGATAAATGATAATCGCATACATACCGATTACCGCCCAGTTACCTTTGTTCCAGAACGGAATCTGGATAGCCTGAGTATTATCTGCATATTCGGTATACCACATTCTCGCAAACAGCAGTACTTCCGCAGCTAACAGAAGCACGCCTTCCGAAAATGTGATAATACGTTTGTAAATGTCTCTCTTTCTCACATGTCTGGTTTCTTCCATATCAATCTCCATCCCACCATGAGAGGTGGTCATCAGGTGGATATGCCACCTGCTTTCTCTTCATTTTTTTCTATTGGTATCGATTATTTTAACAGTTCACGGAGCATCTGGTTTACGGATGCCGGATCTGCCTTGCCTTTCATTGCTTTCATGGTCTGACCTACCAGGAAGCCGATGGCTTTCTCTTTGCCGTTATGGTAGTCCTCCACAGACTGCGGATTAGCGGCAATGACTTCCTCCACGACTTTACGCAATGCACCTTCGTCATTGACGGTCTTCAGTCCCTTCTCCTCCACATACTGTTCGGGATCTACATCTTCCTCAAACATCACCTGGAATACTTCTTTTGCTACAGAAGAGTTGATAACCTTGCCATCTACCAGCGCGATCAGCCTGCTCAGATGCTCCGGTGAGAAACGGATATCCTCCGGCTCCATCTCTTTTTCTTTTAACAGGCGCATAGTCTCCACCATCAGCCAGTTGGACACCTTCTTGGGCTGGCTTCCCAGTGCCACGGAAGCTTCGAAGATATCTGCCAGATGCTTGGAACCGGTGATGATATCGATATCATATTCCGGAATATCGTATTCTTCCTTGTAACGCTTCATCTTCTCGGTGCGGAATTCCGGCTGTTTGCTGCGGATGCTTTCCAGCCACTCATCACTGATATAGACCGGTACCAGATCAGGATCCGGGAAGTAACGATAATCCTGTGCATCCTCCTTGGAACGCATCGCATAGGAATATTCCTTATTATCATCCCAGCGTCTGGTCTCCTGAATCACTTCTTTTCCGGCTTCGATCAGATCGATCTGACGCTCCCTTTCTGCTTCGATCGCACGACGGATTGCTTTAAAAGAGTTTAAATTCTTCATCTCTGTACGTGTACCAAATTCTTTCGCACCGACTTCTCTGACAGATAAGTTGACATCCGCTCTCATCGAACCTTCCTGTAACTTACAGTCAGAAGCTCCGAGATATTGAACGATCATTCTTAACTTCTCTAAGTACGCGATTACTTCGTCTGCCGAACGCATATCCGGCTCAGATACAATCTCGATCAATGGCACACCGGAACGGTTATAATCTACCAAAGAATTCTCGCCCCATTCATCATGTACGAGCTTACCGGCATCTTCTTCCATATGAATCTCGTGGATCCCGATTGTTTTCTTCTGTCCGTCTTCTGTCTCAATCTCAATGCTTCCATCCCTGCAGATTGGAAGATATAACTGTGAGATCTGGTAATTCTGAGGATTATCCGGATAAAAATAATTCTTTCGGTCAAACTTACAATTCTGTGTGATCGTACAATTTGTAGCAAGACCAACGGCTGCTGCATATTCTACAACCTGTTTATTTAAAACAGGAAGAGATCCCGGCATACCGGTGCAGACCGGACAGGTATGAGCATTGGGTTCTCCACCGAACTCTGTAGAACACGAACAAAATATCTTTGTCTTTGTCGCTAATTCGACATGTACTTCAAGACCGATAACGGTTTCAAATTGTTTCATCTTCATCTCCATTTCCGAACTTTTTATAAAGTTCTTAACCAATCAATATGTCATTCTTCTTTCTATCTTGTCTATACTAACGGACTATGGGCATATTCTCTCGTCTGCTCATACGCATATGCGGTACGGATCAGTTTTTTCTCTGCAAAGCAGTCACCGATCAACTGTAAACCGATCGGAAGTCCTTTGCTGTCTGTTCCGCAAGGAAGGGAAATTCCCGGAAGTCCTGCAAGATTGACGGAAATGGTATAAATATCTCCAAGATACATCTTTAACGGATCACTTAAACTTTCTCCAAGCTTTGGAGCAGTTGTCGGAGCAGCCGGTCCTAAGATAATATCATATTTTTCAAAGGCTTTATCAAAGGCTTTCTTGATCAATGCCTTTGTACGAAGTGCTTTCAGATAATAAGCATCAAAATATCCTGAACTTAATACGAAAGAACCTAACATGATACGACGTTTTACTTCTGCACCAAATCCTTCGGAACGGGATTTTTTATACATATTATGGAGTCCCTGATATTCTTTGGCACGATATCCGTATTTGACACCATCAAAACGTTCCAGATTCGAACTTGCTTCTGCACAGGCGATCGTATAATATGCCGGAATTGCATATTCTACCAGGCTAAGATCAAATTCTTCGACGATCGCACCTTTTTGCTCTAATACTTTCGCCGCTGCTAAAACAGCTTCTTTTACTTCAGGATCAAGACCTTCTCCGAAATAATCCTTTGGAATACCGATCTTTATGCCTTTGACATCATCAACCAAAGCAGAAGTGAAATCATAGTCTTCTCTTTCTACAGAAGTTGAATCCTTTGTGTCATGTGATGCGATCACTTCTAAGATTGTCGCACAGTCTGTCACATCTTTTGCAACCGGTCCGATCTGATCCAAAGAAGACCCATAAGCGATCAAACCATAACGGGATACCGTTCCATAGGTCGGCTTAATACCGGTAACACCGCAAAATGAACTTGGCTGGCGGATTGATCCACCGGTATCAGAACCCAGTGCATATGAACATTCTTCTGCTGCAACTGCTGCACAGGAACCACCTGAAGATCCTCCCGGTACATGCTCTGTATTCCATGGATTCTTTGTCGGTCCGAATGCAGAAGTCTCTGTGGTACTTCCCATGGCAAACTCATCCATATTTGTCTTACCAATGATCACAGCACCGGCTTCTTCTAAGTTAGCAACTGCCTGTGCTGTATAAGTTGGCACAAAATTTCTGAGAATCTTGGAACTACAGGTTGTCAGCGTTCCTTTTGTACACATGTTATCTTTGATCGCAACCGGAACCCCGGCAAGAGGACCTGTTAATTCTCCGTTATCAATCTTTTCCTGTACTTCTTTTGCCTTTTCTAATGCTTCTTTACGCATAACAGTTACAAAACTGTTTACATCTTTTTCCTTCTTTTCTACGGCATCTAAAGCTTCCTGTACTGCTTCTACCACAGTTACTTCTTTTGCTTTGATCTTTTTTCCTAATTCAACTGCCGTTAAACTCATTAAAGACATAGTAATCTCCTTTTCTGCTCTTACTCTGTTTTCCTGCATCGTTAGTAATCCCGAATCTGTCTTCTATATATTTACACTTTCATCATAAGCATATAGATTCTCTGCCCGGCTGTGCTTTCAATCACATGATCAGATTGTCTTTGGTACAACAAAGCAATCATCCTTACGCTCCGGTGCATTGGCTAATGTTTCTTCTCTTCCATCCCCATTTTTTACAACATCTTCACGAAAAACATTGTGTACCGGGAAAACATGCGACATTGGTTCTATCCCTGTTGTATCTAATTCATTTAATTTGTCGATGTAATCTAGCATCTCACCCATGTCTTTTTTTGCATTTTCTTTTTCTTCTTCGCTAAGCTCTAACTTAGCAAGAATCCCTACATATTCAATTGTTTCATCTGAAATAATATTTGCCATATAACGCTCCGTTTCTGAATTCAAAAGCAGATCTGCTATTTTTTTAATGCACTCTATAAAAAAGCGAACACCTGCCTTCTTTTCCATTTATACTACACTTCATTTTGCTTATCCGAAAAGTCCGGTAAAGAAATCTTTGACTGCATTAAATATATTGGCAAATACACTGCCGACTTTTTCTGCAAGTCCTTTGGTATCGACTTTACTAAAATCAATGCCATTGTCTTTTAACTTATCATAAATGTCCTTTGCCTGACTTGTGATCGCATCAATATTAATATCTTCTTTTGATACTTTATCCATCATATCAACGATATTGTTCACATCATCATCAGAAAGATTAACATCCAGTGCTTTTGCAGAAGCATCTACCGCATCACGGATATCCGCAGAAGAAGTCAATCCGTCTGAAAAAACTTTCTGTTTTACTGCTGCCACAAGTTCAGCTGCTTTTTCTTTATCTCCAATGCTGTCTGCAAGATCTGCGGTAGCAACTAGCTCATTGGTTGCTGTATCCATCGTATCTTTTGAAATGTCTTCTCCGGTCATCGTGGCATAGGCTTTCATAGCTCCGACCAATGCCGAAGTTCCTGAGATATTAAATGGTCCGACAACCGTCACCTGTGCATCCTCTAATCCTGCCGTAACCAGTGCATTACAATACATACCGGATGTACAATAGCTGATATTCTTCGTATCTACAGCAATACCGCTGTCTTTTTCCGTCTTTACGACCATAACCGAAGATAACGCTCTTTTGCCGATCACCGAAGAAGAAATATAATCTCCAAGATATTCATGTTCTTCTTTATTCGTGATCTCAATCACTTTATAGTCTGACAGATCGGCATTTGTAATACCGAATTCTTTCATAACAGCTGCTTTTTCTTTTACTGTCAGATCTGCACCAAACGCAATATAACGGTCATATGTTGTATCTTCATCTTTTACAACAGCATCCGCAGATGCCGACCGGTATTGCATTCCGGAAAACAGAAGCAAAACAGCAAACAAAAAGGCTTTCTTCCATATTTTCTTCATAAACCAATCCTCATTTCTACATACTCTTACTGATTCTTCTTTATTATATATCCTAAAATAATATGAATGTAGCCAGAATTTTTCGAAACATCCAAAGAATTCTGACTACACATTATACTATTTTACTATAATTATTCTGCTTTTCCTGCTTTAATACGTTTCATTGCCTTAACTGTATTCTCAGCACTGCCAAAAGCTGTCAGGCGGAAGTATCCTTCTCCGCTAGGACCAAATCCGGAACCAGGTGTTCCAACAATATTTAACTCTTCTAACAGGTAATCAAAGAAATCCCATGATTTCATATTATCCGGTGTTTTTAACCAGATATAAGGAGCATCAATACCACCATAGACTTCATATCCTGCACCAACAAGACCTTCACGGATCACTTTTGCGTTGTTCATATAATAAGCGATCTGCTCTTTTGTCTCTTTCTTGCCTTCTTCAGAATACACAGCAGCACCGGCAGCCTGAATAATATATGGTGCACCGTTAAATTTTGTTCCATGACGACGTGCCCAAAGTGAATGTAATGTAACATCACCGCTCTTTAATTCCTTTGGAACAACTGTAAAACCAAGACGTGTACCTGTAAATCCTGCATTCTTTGAAAAACTGCGGATCTCAATTGCACATCCCTTTGCTCCGTCACATTCATAGATCGAATGCGGTACGTTTTCTGATGAGATATATGCTTCATAAGCTGCATCGTAAATGATCACGGCACCGACTTTTAATGCATAATCTACCCATACCTGAAGCTGATCTTTTGTGATCGTCGTACCTGTAGGATTATTCGGGAAACAAAGATAAATGATATCCGGTGTTTCTTTTGGAAGTTCCGGTACAAAGTTGTTCTCTTTTGTACACGGCATATAAATGACATTAGACCATTTTTCGGTTGCCGGATCATAGACACCGGTACGTCCTGCCATTGCATTCGAATCTACATAAACAGGATAGACCGGATCGCAAACGGCAATCGTATTATCCTGTGAAAAGATATCTCCGATATTTCCTGAATCACTCTTTGCACCATCGCTGACAAAGATCTCATCAGCCGCAATATCGCATCCTCTTGCTTTATAATCATTCTCTACGATCGTAGTACGAAGAAATTCATAACCAAGATCCGGTGCATAACCTTTAAATGTACTCTGATCTGCCATCTCATCTACCGCACTGTGCAGTCTTTTGATAACAGCCGGTGCCAAAGGAAGTGTTACATCACCGATTCCCAGACGGATAATATCTTTTGTCGGATTCGCCTCTGTATATGCTGCTACCTTCTTTGCAATCGTTGAAAAAAGATAACTTCCCGGAAGTTTCAAATAATTATCATTGATCTTAAACATGTTGTTTCCACCTTTCCTAGCTGTATTTCTTATTAGTCAATTCATGAATACTTTTTATTTTACATGAAAGTGCCTTTTATTGCAATAGACAGCTTCACAGACTTCTGATACATTTTCTCATGCCCTACTTGCTTTCTTCAACTTTTTCATTGATCCGGCTGTATAATTTGTCTTTCAGATCTTTAATGTAGTCAAATGTATCATCAACTGCGATCATCTCTTTGACAGATTTATCTCTGGTCGTGATCTCGACACTGTTTTCCTTTAAGTTACGCGGGCTTACTACAACACGAACCGGTACACCTAAAAGATCGGCATCACTAAACATCGCACCAGGACGTACACCGGTACGATCATCATAGATCACTTCGATTCCGGCATCCTGTAACTTTTTGTATAATGTATCTGCAACGACTTTTGTCTCTTCATCATCAGCACGCAGACAGCAGATATGCACTTCCCAAGGAGCAATAGAGATTGGCCAGATTGGACCGTATTCATCATGGTGTGCCTCGCAGATTGAAGCTGCCATTCTTCCGACACCGATTCCGTAACATCCCATGATCGGATATTGTGGTCTGCCGTTCTCATCGGTATAGGTCATATTCATGCTCTTTGTATATTTTGTACCAAGCTGGAAAATGTTACCAACTTCGATACCACGCTTGATCGTGATCGTTTTCTTACCGCAACAAGGGCATACATTTCCTTCCTGCACCTTTGAAATATCCACAAACTCTGGATTTTCCAAATCTCTTTCGAGATTTAATCCTGTATAATGATAGCCTTCTTTGTTTGCTCCGGCTACAACATTGTTTAAGCCTTTTAAGCTGACATCCAGATAAACTTCTGCTTCTTTTGCGATCTGATATGGTCCGATATATCCGGCTACTAAGCAGTCGTCTTCCGTGATCTCAGCAGTATGGATCTCTTCTCCTACCAGATTACGAAGTTTTGTCTCATTGACTTCATAATCACCACGTACAAATGCAACCACAAAGGTATCATCGGAATTCTTCTGATATACAACTGCTTTGCAAGAAGACGTTACATCACTCTTTAAGAATGCACAGACATCGTCGATCGTCTTGCAATCCGGTGTCTCGGTGCATTGTAATTCCTGTGTTGTTCCAGTCTCTTCATTGACCATCTTATTTTCAGCAGCTTCCATGTTAGCACTGTAGTCGCATTCTGTACAAAGTACGATCGAGTCTTCTCCAACCGGAGTTAAAAGCATATATTCATGTGAAAGATTTCCACCCATCATGCCTGAATCAGAAGCTACAGTAACCACCTCAGGGATACCGGCTCTCTGGAAAATACGGTTGTATGCAACATAGCATTTATCATAATAGTTCTCTAAATCTTCCTGTGAAGTATGGAAAGAATAGGCATCTTTCATTGTAAATTCACGAACACGGATCATACCGGCTCTAGGTCTTGCCTCATCACGGAATTTTCTCTGGATCTGATAGATCATGAACGGATACTTTGTATAAGACTGTGCATATTCTCTGACAAGCTGAACAGCAGCTTCCTCATGTGTCATCGCAAGTACCATGCGTGCTTTATTACGGTCTGTAAAGCGAAGAAGCTCACTTCCTACTGATTCATATCTGCCGGATTCATCCCAGAGATCTGCCGGAAGGACAACAGGGAAAAGCACTTCCTGTCCGTCGATCGCATCCATCTCCTCGCGGATGATATTTTCAATCTTTGCTGTGATCCTTTTTAGTACAGGGAATTCGGAATAAATACCATTACCAACATTTTTCATGTAACCGCCACGGATCATCAAAGCATGGCTGTCGATCACGCAGTCTGCCGGTCTTTCTTTGAATCTTGAACCAATTAACTTGTCTAACTTCATTCTAATTTTCCTCCTATTTTTCAATAAAAAGTGTAAAATATAAAAGCCCCAAACAGAATACACTGTTTAGGGCGAATCTACTTATCCGTGTTACCACCTAATTTCAGGAAAAACCTGCTCTCATCATAAGCTTTTTACTTACGTGCCTCTGATAACGGAGACTGCCGGTAAGATTTCTCTTCGCATCTGTAACCATCATTCCTTCACAATATACAAACTTTTTCATCTTACTGCTCCCAGGCTGGTTCCATACTTTCCGGTCAAAGCCTTGCACCATCCGGCTTCTCTCTATCGACCTGTCGGTATTTACTATTCCTGATCCACGCATTTCTCATTTAATTTAGCACTTTTATTTTGAAATGTCAACTTTGCATGGTTTTTCCATCATTTTCCATGCATGTGTTATATTTTATGCATGATTTTTTCCATCATTTTAATCGCGCGCACATTCTTCTTAACATCATGCACACGAACCATATTCCAATGCTCTTTTGCTGCTAAAACAGTCGTAACCAGCGTGCCTTCTTCTCTTTGATCAACCGGCAGATCTAATGTCAGACCAATCACGGACTTTCTCGATGTTGCAAGCAAAAGCGGCATATTAAGAGCATGAAACTCTTTTAAATGCCGAAGTACTTCCAGATTATCTTCATAGCTTTTTGCAAATCCGACACCGGGATCTAAGATCATATTTTCTTTCGGAATGCCTGCCGACACACCGATCGCTACACTCTCTTTTAAATCTGCTAAAACATCCGGGATAAAATCCTGATACACTGCTTTTGGTCTGTTATGCATGATGCATACCGGAACATTTTCTTTTGCGATCACTTCTGCCATCGTTTTGCAATCCCATACCGAAGTTTCACCTTCTTTTGCATAAAAATGATCGTAACGCAGTCCCCAGATATCATTTGCCATATCTGCTCCGGCTTTTAATGCTTCTTTCATTACCGGTGCCTTATAGGTATCGATCGAAACCGGAATATCAAAACGTGCCTTGATTGCTTCTAACATACCGGTTACTCTTGCAATCTCTTCTTCGATTGAAATCTTCTGGTATCCCGGTCTTGTCGATTCTCCACCGACATCGATGATATCAGCACCTTCGTTGATCATCTGTTCTACATGATACAGTGCTTTGTCTTTTTCGTTGAATTTACCTCCGTCAGAAAAAGAATCCGGTGTCACATTTAAAATACCCATTACATAAGTATGGTCTTTGGTAAAATCAAATACTTTATTTCCTATCTTCATTTCTCTTGTATCCCTTCTTTTTATAAATTCTACAATACTTCCTGATAGATCTCGTGGATCAAAGATAATGTACCAAACAGGATGATCTTATCTTTGTTTTTGTTCTTGTCTGCCTCTTTTTTTGCGTCTCTGACTGCCTGCTGTATACTGTCACAGGATTGTATCGAAAGATCCTTATTTAGCGCAGCCGCATGACTTGCAAGTTCTTTTGCATCCAGCTTTCTTTTTCCTTTCGTAGATACGGTATATAAACGTTTAGCATACGGAAGCATAATTTCTAATACTTTGTCATATGCTTTATCACGAAACATCCCCACGATAAAGATACATTTTTCCTCTGGAAAATACATTTCTAATGATTCCTTTAATCGCAATGCTCCATCTTCATTATGTGCTCCATCTACAATCATACATGGCTTTTTTAAAAGCAGTTCAAACCTGCCATACCAAAAACTTTCTTCTAATGCTTTTTGAATCGAAGGTATCGTGATCCGATGCATTCCTTTTTTTTCTAATATTTTTGCCGCATGAATTGCAAGAGCTGCATTTTCTGTCTGATATACTCCATTTTGTTCTAACACATACTTTTCTCCCAAATAAGAAAATGTATTGTGATTCAGACAAAATACTTTGTTTATAATCTGCTTCGTATCACAAAGATACAGTTTTGCATCCTGCTCTTTGCATGTTTGTTCTAACAGTTTCAAACTGAAATCCTGCTTTAATGATACAACGGTTGTATTCTTCTTTATGATCCCGAATTTTTCTTTTGCAATCTCTTCTTTTGTATTTCCCAGTATTCCCATATGATCTTTACTGATTGAAGTAAACAGACATAAATAAGGATTGATAAGAAAATTAGTTGCATCCATTCTTCCACCCAGTCCGCATTCTACGATTGCAATATCAACATTCCATTTTTCAAAAAGCATAAATGCCATGACTGTTTCGATCTCAAATGCGGTTGGCTGCCCAAATCCATCCTGCACCATCTGTTTGCAAATGCTTCTAAGTACGGTCAGACAGTCTGCGACCTCTTCCTCTTTTGCAAAAGTGCTTTGCATTTGTTCCAGCAAGGCAGCTTTTCTTTCTTCGCAATTTATGTCTGTTGTGTTTGCTTTTCTTTCTTCACAATTTATATCTGCTGTGTTTGCTTTTTCTTTCCGTTCTATCTTTTGGATTCGTTCCCGATAATTTAAAATCGTCGGTGACAGATATCTGCCTACCCTATAGCCCGATTCCATTAAGATATTCGCAAGATACGTTCCTACAGAACCTTTTCCATTTGTTCCGGCTATATGGATCACTTTGATCTTACGATCCGGCCTGCCAACACGTTTGCAAAGCTCTGTAACGTCTCTTAGCGAATAGTCACTGCCTAAATTCACTTCAATATTTTTAATATATTCTAACGCTTCTTCATATTGCATTTTATTTTTCTTCCATTCTATAAAAAAGTGCAAAGCCAGCGCTTTGCACTCCAAGAATTGCTATCGCAATTCTTGGAGCTATACCACCACCATATGAGAAATTTCCTAACTCATAAAAATGTCCGCAGCAAGAAAACCTGCTGCGGACTAAGTTCAATTACAATGACAGAATGGGATGTCCACGAAAACATATCCTGCCTATGTATTCTGTTTTATTTGATAACACGCACTTTTAATACACCATCGATCGCATTTAATTTATCTGCGATCTTCTGTGTGGAATCTGCATCAATATCAAATACACAATAAGAATAATCCCCTCGGCTCTTATTCGTCATATGATCGATGTTGATTCCTTCATCTGACAATACTTCCGTAAATCTGTTTAACATCTTAGGAATGTTTCTATGCGCTACGGTAATACGTCCTTTTGTATTACATACACCTGCATCACAATTTGGATAGTTTACAGAGTTGATAATGTTACCATTTTCCATAAACTCACTAATCTCATGTGCAGCCATAACAGCACAGTTATCTTCAGACTCTGCCGTAGAAGCACCAAGATGTGGTGTTGCGATTACATGAGGCATTTGCATAACAGCAGGATTTGGGAAATCAGTTACATATCTTGCAACCTTTCCTGACTCTAATGCTGCTTTCATATCTTCATCATTTACAAGAAGATCTCTTGCATAGTTCAGGATAACTACGCCATCTTTCATCTTTGCAAAAGCTTCTTTGTTTAACATACCCTTTGTATCAGGGATATATGGCACATGAACTGTAATATAATCACAGATTTCATATAATTCATCATATGATTTTACAACTGTGATATCTCTTGAAAGAGAAAGTGCGTTCTTAACAGATAAGAATGGATCAACACCATATACATCCATACCAAGATGTCTTGCTACATTGGCTACAAGAACACCGATCGCACCAAGTCCGATAACACCAAATTTCTTTCCCTTTAATTCGGTTCCGGCAAACTGCTTTTTCGCTTTCTCCATTGCCTTACCAATATTTTCATCGGAAGCATTTTCTTTAACCCATTCCATACCACCTGCAATATCTCTGGCAGCAAGAAGCATACCACATAATACAAGCTCTTTTACGCCATTTGCATTTGCACCCGGTGTATTAAAAACAACAATACCCTGATCGGCACATTTATCTAATGGAATGTTATTGACTCCGGCACCGGCTCTGGCAATTGCACAAAGCTTATCAGAAAATTCCATATCATGCATGGCAGCACTGCGGACTAAGACCGCATCTGCATCGTTGATATCTTCCACTTTCTGATACTGATCTGATAATTCATCAAGTCCTACCTGAGCGATCGGATTTAAACATGTATAATTAAACATTATGCATTCTCCTCCTCAAATTTCTTCATAAATTCTACAAGCTTTTCTACCCCTTCTTTTGGCATTGCATTGTAGATACTTGCACGCATACCGCCAACGGTACGGTGTCCTTTTAAGTTGACAAATCCAGCTTCTGTAGCTTCTTTGACAAACTTCGCATCCATATCAGCATCTCCTGTAACGAACGGAACATTCATTAAAGAACGATCCTTTGGTACAACAGTACCTTTAAAGAGTTTACTCTGATCAAGGAAATCATATAAGATCTTTGCTTTTTCTTCGTTTCTCTTCTTCATAGCCTCTAAGCCGCCCATTTTCTTAAGCCACTTAAATACTTTACCACAGATATAGATACCATATGCCGGTGGTGTGTTATAAAGAGAATCGGCATCAGCATGTGTCTTATATTTTAACATCGTTGGTGTTCCTTCTAACACATCATCTGTGATCAGGTCTTCACGCATGATCACGATAACAACACCTGCCGGTCCGATATTCTTTTGAACACCGCCATAGATTACACCATATTTTGTAACATCTACAGGTTCTGACAGAAAGCATGATGATACATCTGCTACTAAAGTCTTGCCTTTTGTGTTTGGAAGTTCTTTAAACTTTGTACCGTAAATTGTGTTGTTTTCACAAATATATACATAATCAGCATCTTCAGAAATAGGCAGATCGGAACAGTCCGGAATGTACGAGAATGTTTTGTCCTCAGAGGATGCGATCTTGTTTGCCTTACCATATTTTGTAGCTTCCATCCATGCTTTCTTTGCCCACTGACCGGTTACAATGTAATCTGCTACTTTGTTCTTCATCAAATTCATAGGAATCATTGCAAACTGCTGCGAGGCACCACCCTGAAGGAACATTACCTTGTAATTGTCAGGAATGTTCATCAACTCTCTTAAATCTTTCTCTGCTGTCTTGATAATGTCATCATATACTTTGGAACGGTGGCTCATCTCCATAACGGACATGCCTGAACCCTGATAATCTAACATTTCATCTGCAGCTTCTTTTAAAACTTCTTCCGGTAATACCGCCGGACCGGCTGAAAAATTATACACTCTGCTCATTTTCCAAATTGCCTCCTTCTGTAAATTTAGATGATCGTTCATCTAATCTTGCTTATTTATGTAAAATGATATCGCTTTTCATCTTTTGGATTCAAGTTGTATATCATCTGACATCAAGTTGTCTGACAACAATTCCGTGTCACACTAGACTATTGTACCACAATTTATACAAAATGTGTGAATTTTTTTCTATTTTCTCTTATTTTTGATTTAACAGATCCTGTTCATCAAAAGCATCATCGAGATTTTTGCCCGGAGCAACCATAGGAAATACCTTGTCATCGCTGTCAATGATGCAGTCGATCACAACCGGTTCCCCCAATGCGATCGCTTCTTTTAATATCGGCTCCACTTCTTCTTTCTTCGTGATACGGTATGCTTTTGCTCCCATTGCCTCGGCAAGCTTTACAAAATCAACTTTATCATTTAATACCGTATGCGAATAACGCTCTCCATAAAACAAAGTCTGCCATTGTCTTACCATGCCAAGTACATGGTTGTTAAAGACCAGTTCGATCACAGGAATGTTGCTTCTTGTCGCAGTCGCGATCTCATTCATATTCATACGAAAGCAACCATCTCCTGCAATATTGACTACAACTTTGTCAGGATATGCAGTCTTTGCTCCGATCGCAGCACCGAGTCCGTATCCCATCGTGCCAAGTCCGCCGGATGTCAAAAGAGTACGTGGGTGTTTGTATTTATAATACTGCGCAGCCCACATCTGATGCTGTCCTACTTCTGTTGCAATGATTGCTTCGCCATTTGTGATCTCATCGAGTTTCTCAATGATATATGGTCCGGTCAATACATCATGATTGTAATTAAGTGGCACTTCAACTTTGCGCTCAGCTACTTCCTGCATCCAGTCAGTATGCGAAAGCGAATCCAGTCTTTGATTTAATACCGTAAGAACCTTTCTGACATCACCGATCAGACTGATATCAACAGCTACATTTTTATTGATCTCTGCTTCATCAATATCGATCTGGATAATCTTTGCATTTTGTGCAAAGGTCTTTGGATTTGCTGCCACACGGTCTGAGAAACGCGATCCGACTACAATTAACAGATCGCTTTCCATCAGACTTAAATTTGCAGTCTTTGTTCCATGCATACCAAGCATTCCGACATAACGTTCATCCGTTCCGTCAAATGCACCTTTTCCCATTAAGGAATCCGTAACCGGTGCATCTACTTTCTTTACAAACTTCTTTAGCTCTTCCTGTGCCCCGGAGATCACGGCTCCGCCACCGACAAAGATCATCGGTTTCTTTGCACTCTGGATCAGTTCTATTGCCTTTTGTACATTTTCTTCTGATAATCTGTCATTCGAAGGCCCTTCGATGACCGGATTTTCTTTAGTATATTCTGTCACATCGCTTGTTGCACTCTTTACAATATCCACAAGAACAGGTCCCGGACGACCGGAACGTGCAATAGAAAATGCTCTGCGCAATGTCGGTGCAAGATCTTTTACATCTTTTACAATAAAACTATATTTTGTGATCGGCATTACTACTCCTGCAATGTCAATCTCCTGAAAGGAATCTTTTCCAAGCAGAGAAATTCCCACATTACAAGTAATAGCTACCATCGGTACGGAATCCATATAGGCAGTAGCGATTCCGGTAACAAGATTGGTTGCTCCCGGACCGCTTGTTGCCATACATACACCGACTTTTCCTGTTGCTCTTGCATATCCGTCTGCTGCATGAGATGCTCCCTGCTCATGGGAAGTCAGAATATGTCTGATCTCGTCCTGATGACGATATAATTCATCATAAATATTTAAAATTGCGCCCCCCGGATACCCGAATACGGTATCTACACCTTGTTCTTTTAAGCATTCTATTACAATTTGCGAACCATTTAATTGCATTCTTACTAACCATGCCTTTCTATGTATCTTTTTTATTTAATCTGTAAAATAGCACCCTTATCGGCAGAAGTAACCATAGATGCATATCTGGCAAGATATCCTGTCTTAACTTTTGGCTCTTTTGGTGCCCAATTTGCTTTTCTCTTCGCCAGTTCTTCGTCTGAAACTTTTACATTGATCGTATTTTCAGGGATATTGATTGAAATGATATCGCCTTCTTCTACTAATGCGATCGGACCTCCAACGGCTGCTTCCGGTGAAACATGGCCAATTGACGCACCACGGGATGCACCTGAGAAACGACCATCTGTAATCAATGCAACACTGGAGCCAAGACCCATTCCTGCAATCGCAGAAGTTGGATTTAACATCTCACGCATACCCGGACCACCTTTTGGACCTTCATAGCGGATCACTACAACATCCCCTTCTACAATCTGCCCGCCTGTAATTGCTTTGATTGCATCTTCTTCGCAGTCAAAGACACGGGCAGGTCCTTCATGTACCATCATCTCCGGTACAACAGCGGAACGTTTTACCACACAGCTGTCCGGTGCGATATTACCACGTAATACGGCAATTCCGCCTGTCTGGCTGTATGCATTTTCTACCGGGCGGATGATCTCTGTATCTTTTACAGTGCAGCCTTTGATATTTTCACCGACAGTCTTACCAGTTGCCGTGATCAGATCTGTATGAAGAAGACCAAGTTCTGCTAATTCATTCATAACAGCATAGATACCACCGGCTTCATTTAATTCTTCCATATAATGATGACCGGCAGGTGCTAAATGACATAAGTTTGGAGTCTTTTCACTGATCTGGTTTGCAATGTCGAGATTGATCTCCACACCTGCTTCATGTGCGATTGCAGGCAGATGAAGCATTGTATTCGTTGAACAGCCAAGTGCCATATCTACTGTCAATGCATTTTCAAATGCTGCTTTTGTCAGAATATCTCTTGGACGGATGTTCTTTTCTAACAATTCCATCACTTTCATTCCGGCATGCTTTGCTAATTTTAATCTCTGAGAATAAACAGCAGGGATCGTTCCGTTACCCTGTAAGCCCATACCGATTGCTTCTGTCAGACAATTCATGCTGTTTGCGGTATACATACCGGAGCAGGAACCACAGGTAGGACATGCATTGCATACATAATCGTCAACATCTTCTTCTGTCATCTTTCCGGCTGCATGAGCACCAACGGCTTCAAACATAGAAGAAAGACTTGTCTTTTGTCCTTTTACATGACCGGCAAGCATTGGTCCGCCACTAACAAATACAGTTGGAACATTGACACGCGCTGCTGCCATTAAAAGTCCCGGTACATTCTTATCACAGTTTGGCACCATAACCAATGCATCAAACTGATGTGCTGTTGCCATACATTCTGTCGAATCTGCAATCAAGTCTCTTGTTACCAAAGAATATTTCATACCGACATGTCCCATGGCAATACCGTCACAGACAGCTATTGCAGGAAAAACGATTGGCGTACCACCTGCCATCGCAACACCAAGTTTAACGGCTTCTACAATCTTATCAATATTCATATGTCCCGGTACAATCTCATTATAAGAGCTGACAATACCGACTAACGGTTTTTGTAATTCTTCTTCTGTTAAGCCCAATGCATTAAACAATGATCTTTGAGGGGCTGTTGCAATTCCCTTTTTTACTGCATCACTTTTCATCTTTTTTACCTCATTTCTATACTATGTATCTGTCTTATCAGATTCTTTCTGCGATCAGATCACCCATCTCGGTTGTTCCGACACAAGTCTTGCCGTCTGCCATGATATCAATCGTACGATATCCGTCTTTTAACACCTGCTTTACTGCATTTTCAACAACATCTGCTTCTTCTTCCAGATCAAAAGAATAACGAAGCATCATAGCGGCTGAAAGAATTGTGGCGATTGGATTGGCTTTATTCTGTCCTGCAATATCCGGTGCTGATCCATGGCTCGGCTCATAGAGACCAAGTTTCGTTGCTCCAAGACTTGCAGAAGAAAGCATTCCGATCGATCCGGTTACCATACTCGCTTCATCGGAAAGAATATCACCAAACATGTTCTCTGTTAAGATCACATCAAACTGCTTTGGATCACGTACTAATTGCATCGCACAGTTATCTACCAGCATATCTGTCAGTTCTACTTCCGGATAGTCTTTTGCAACTTCTTTTACTACTTTTCTCCATAATCTGGAAGAATCCAGCACATTGGCTTTATCTACGCTGCATACTTTTTTATTTCTCTTCATGGCTACATCAAAGCCCCATTTTGCAATACGACGGATCTCATTTTCATCATAAGAAAGCGTATCGATCGCTTTTGTCACACCGTTCTCTTCAATGGTTTTTCTTTCACCGAAATAAAGACCACCTGTCAGCTCACGCATAACAACAAAATCAAATCCGCCTTCTGTTAATTCCGGCTTCAATGGGCATGCACCGCTTAATTCATCAAAAAGGATCGCAGGACGAATATTGGCATACAGACCTAATCCTTTACGAATCTTTAATAATCCTGCTTCCGGACGTTTGCTTGGTTCGATCTGATACCAGTTTGACTGACCGACATTTCCTCCGACAGCTCCCAAAAGGATAGAATCACAGGCTTTTGCCTTTTCTAATGTTTCATCTGTTAATGATTCTCCGTAGACATCAATCGAACATCCTCCCATAAGAAGTTCTTCATACTCAAATGTATGACCATACTTCTGACCGATCTTATCTAAGACCTTTCTTGCCTCTCTGACAATCTCAGGACCGATTCCATCTCCGGCAATCGATGCTATCTTATAATTCATCCTAACGCTTCCTTCCTTTATTAAATTTCTCTCTATGCATACTGACTTTTCTTAAAATTTTCATATCCCTTATTATTTTCTTTTGTATCTTTCTTTTTTCATAGATCAATACCATTTGAAAAAATAGTGGAATGCATATTATTTATAGTGTATACACAAATACAATCCGTGTCAAGAAAAACCACGCTATCTCTTTCTCTTATTCACAATGATCAGACATGCTAAAATACCGGCAATCGCTACGATCACAACAACACCCATGCCAATCTGCTTTTCCTGTGTGATCACCTCTGTATCCTTGCTATTCTTCTTAGTGTTTTGTACGGACTGGTCAGCATCCGCTTTTTGCGTAGTCTTCGCTTTTTGCGTTGGTGCAACGGTTGGATCCGGTGTCTTAGTCGGTTCTACTGTCGGTGTCGGAACAGCTTCGCCCTTATTATAGTTAAAACCACTGACTTTGAATTTGATCACAACCGAGTTATTCTGATACGATGGCGGTACGATACGCTTCCGGCTGCCAAGATCAGCTAAATCTTTTTTCTTATCATTGATCGCATATAATACTGTATAATCTTGACTGCTTGCCAAAGATACTTTCTTAAAGCTTAGTTTCTTTTGTCCGTTTACAGTAACCTGTAAATCAGAGAACTTAATATCTCCTGTATTTGGAATATCCGTACATACCTGCAACAGCTTAAATGTGCTTGCATAACGGTAATTGGCATTACGAAGCTGTACACTATAAGTTCCGTTTCCTTTGATGATCGCATTTTTAAATGTGCCTGGATAGGTACGATAGTTATAACTTCCTTTTGTGCCACTGACGATCTGTTTCCATTCCGGCTTAGAACGGTTTTTATCATCAAAATGACCATAGCGGTAGACACTTCGATAAGTTGATTCTGTTTCAAAACCTAATGTTGCATGATAGATTCCATTTGGATCTACTGTCGTATCAAGCGGCTTTTGTGTACTTTTGGGTTTGGTTGATACCGTGGCTGTCGGTGATGGTGATGCACTGCTTTTAGGTGCTGCCAATGCCGGTGTTGTACCGGAACAAACCAAAGCTCCTGCTAACAATAAACTTGCTATTTTTCTTTTATTTACTCTCATACTATTCTCTTTCCTCTTTTCCAAAGATTCTGTTTTTCCTCTTTTTGACAACCTTTTTACTTTTTCCTTTAATTCTTTCCGGTAGAACCAAAACCACCTCTGTCGGCTCCTTCTAAATGATCAACCTGTTCAAAACAGATGCGAGGCTGGTTTTTCATAATACGGAACTGACAGATGCGGTCATTAACATGGATTGTTGTATCACGCATTGCAATCACCGGCATTCTCCACATATCATTGTCGCCACAATAAGAACCGTCTACGATACCGCAATGGTTTGCCTGGATCAGTCCGAAATTCTTATATGTGCTGCTTCTTGGTACGATATGAGCTTCATAGCCTTTTGGAAGTTCCATGGCTACACCAAGCGGAATCAGCTTAAACTCTCCTTTTTTTAATGTCACTTCCTCGGATGCACGCAGATCGATCCAGTCCGATTTGCCATCAATATATTCTAATTTATCTATCTTGTCTGTAAAATATTTAATCTTAATCTGTTCCATTTGTTTTCCTCATTTCTTTTGTTTTCATTGGGTTATTTTATTCAGAAGAATGCCTTCACATTGTAAACCAGGCGATATCGTGTTCATACTTTGCTGTCACGTTTTATCATTTTCTTCTTTACATGGATGCCACAACATTCTATTGTACTGTATCTTTTCTAAAATAGCAATGACACCTTTTTTATTTTTGCATAAAATGAAACAAAGCTTCTATAAATACGGCTTTCTGTCATCTTTATATCATAACAGAAATCTACTGTATGGATAGAAAATATCATGCATAGAAAGGATGATCTATATGCCATCACTTCAAATCACACAGGATCTGCCTGACCGCGGTCTTTTCCGTGCCAATATCACTTCTCGCCTTGGTGCCAGACCGATTGAAAATGCTACGGTACGGATCAGTAATATCAATGATCCCAATATCGTCATTGATGAGATCACAACTGATCAAAATGGGCAGACCGATTCGATCGAACTTGCCGCACCACCGGTAGAATACAGTTTAGAACCAAATGATACACAGCCTTATTCCGTTTATAACATACAGGTATCTGCTCCCGGCTATGAAACACAAAACTTCTCAGGTGCAGAAATCTTATCCGGGCAGACTGCTTTACAAGATGTCCAAATGCTTCCACTCGAAAGAACGGAATCCGATACTGCTCAGCTTTATGTGATTCCACCGCATACTCTCTATGGGGATTATCCTCCAAAAATACCGGAAGACGAGATCAAAGATGTCACCCAGACCGGTGAGATTGTTCTAAGCCGTGTCGTAATCCCCTCTGCTGTATGAAAAAATTTTCAAATTCCCTGCTTTATGATCTTTCGTATGACAGCATCATTCCAATGAGTAAGAAAGTGTTTCTGACAGATCATATGCTTTGTCTTTTCATACTCTGAAGGCGTCGATACCCGGTGTCTATAAAGCCAGCTTACGATCTGTGTGCTGCGATAACCTCGTACCGACAAAAAGCAGATAATAAAACGTATGATGATTGTTTCGTTTGCAACTAATATTCTCTTTTGCCGGTACGATACGATCGTATAGCCATATCTTGCATGGCTTCCCAGAAAAGAACCTTCCTTTTTCTGCTCTGCTTTTACAAGACTTACTTTTCCGGCAATATCTTTTCGATACCATTCATTAAAAAAGTTTTTCAATGCATAGGTTCCAAAATAGCAGTCGTACCGGTCACTGTCATAACGGTCTGCTATTGCAACCAGACGGATCTGATGCCCCGGAAAAAAGCGTTCCATATATTCTCCAACTTGCAAATAGTCTCTTCCCATACGCGAAAGATCCCTGACTAAAAGACAGTTGATCTTTCCATTCTGACAATCCCTGATCAGTTGCTGCCATGCCGGTCTGAAAAAATCTTTTCCTGAATACCCTTCATCGACATAGACCTGATATGCCGTTTCTTTGGGCATCTCTTTTATAATCCAGCTTTTACAACATTGAATCTGGCTTTGGATCGAGCCTTCTTTTCTTTTTAAATGTCTAACAGATATTCTGGCATAAATGGCTGTTTTTTTATACATCGAACTCTCCTCGATTTGAGATTGGCTGTTGTACCTGCCAATAGATATCCTCTGAAATGATCCCAAGTTCTTCTTTCTTTTGCTCGATCCATTGTTCCTTTGGAAGCAGCATCCGGTCGGCTAATTTATAATTGATCTTTTTACTCTTTCCCTGTTGCAAATATCCGGCATACATTTTATTATGAAGGATTCTTCGTACAGCAGTCGGTGACCACAAAAGAATCTCTTTTTGGGCAAAGTCGGTATAAAACGCTTCCTGCCGTAATTGTTTGTAGCGGTAGGGAGATGGAACAGCTAATTGGTTCAGGTAATTGGCAATCTTTTCAGCCGAATGTCTCTGTATCCGCCATTCAAAGATTTTACGAATCATCATGGCTGCCTGCGAATCGATTTCTAACACATTGTGATCCTTTTCATTTTTTTGATAGCCATAAACACAAAAAGCACCTGTATAGGCACCTTCTTTCCTTTTACTTTCCTGTCCTAAACGTACTTTTTGGGAGATATCCTGACAATAACCATCATTTAAGATATTTAAGATCGGCAGATATAAGTTTCTCTCCCAAAAGTCCACCTGTATGCTGTCATATCGTTCACTGATCGCAATAAAACGGATCCGGTTTTGTGGAAAAAAATGTTGTATATAATATCCGGTCTGTATATAATCCCTGCCAAGTCGTGAAAGATCTTTGACAAGGACACAATTAATCTGTCCCTGCCTGATCGCACAAAGCATTTGTTTAAATCCCTCCCTGTCAAACCGGATTCCGCTGACACCATCATCGATCCATTCCCGTACCAGACAAATATCTGCTTCTTTTTTCAGATACGAACGAATAACCTTTCTTTGGCTGTCTATACTGTCACTTTCTCTTTCTTTTCCATCTTCTCTGGAAACACGCAGATACGCTCCTGCCTTCCAGAGCTTTTTTTCCTCTTTATTCTGTAACAGATCATGATAACAAACAGGCATGCGAATCCAACCCTTTTTGTTATAACTATATGACTCGACCGCTTGGAACTATTCTTTGATTCTTTCAATAAATTCCTTTACTTCCTGCCATGCTTTCTTTGCTTCCGGCAGGAACGGATTTGCCATTTGAAATTCATGAAACATTCCATCATATACCGTACAGTCCACTTTACAACCGGCTTCTTTTGCTTTTGCTACGGCATCTAGCGTATCACTTAGTAACATCTCAATACTGCCAACCTGAAAAAGCATTCTCGGAAACTCTTTGAAACTGTCAAAAACCGGTGAAATATAAGGATCACGCGGATCATAACCGGCATAATATTCTCCCGAATAGATCATGCTTTCTTTCGTGTTGCCAAACAGCGGATCTTTTGTGTAATTTTCTTCATAAGAACTGCCGGATGCTGTCAAGTCCGTCCAAGGTGACATCAAAACAGCATTAGCAGGCACTGATTTTCCATGATCCCGCAAATAGGCACACAAAGCAAGACAAAGGCCGCCTCCTGCGGAGTCTCCTGCAAGAATGATCTGACTGCTGTCATAGCCAAGACTTTCGAGTAAATGATATACAGCAACCGCATCATGCAACGCTGCCGGATAAGGGTGTCTTGGTGCCACACGGTAATCTAAACTATATACTTTCATGCCATTTCGCATATCTGCATATTCCTTTGCATAATTACGGTATGCATTTTTCATTCTGCCAATATAACCGCCGCCATGCATTTGTAAAACGACCATATTGCTCTGTATTTTTGGTGGTGTCAGAATTTCCACATAACACTTCTTTACCTGTATCCGCAAAAAAGAGTATCCTTCGGGACAATGCCATTGTGGTTCTTTGACTTTTTTACGCAATGTACCATCCTTGATCTTTGGTCCGATCAAATGTTCTGACGTTGCCATTTGAATACATTTTCGAAGCATTTTAGCCTGTAAACTGATTTCTTTGTTCTTTTTATCCATATTACTCCATTTTTATATCATGCACTCTCAATATCTTCTCGAAACGAATCCTTTCGGCTGGATTTCCGGTATCATAACTCTAAAATTTCTCTCGAAATTCTTTGTTCAAAAGATTCCAAGAGTACATGATCAATTATTAGTGATTCATTGTACGAAAAACTCGGTCAGACAAAGCCGGTCAGATAAAGAATCGTCTGCGCAATTCATTTTTGGCTTTCCGGTAGCCAATCGTAAAACAAAATGAAAAGATCAATGCAGATATTCCAAATGCAACCCATATCAGTACAATTCCTTTGGTTACACCGGTCAATAATAAAACCAATAAAACAATGCTGACAAGCAATGCAAATAATTGTACTAAAAGATAACTTTGCCAGTTTTGGAAATTCGCAAGCATACAAACAACTAAGATTCCATCCAGCAATAAAACCATACAGGGAAGACCATAGCTTACAGACCATCCGCCTGCTCCTGTCACATAATCCAATGCCAGCAAAAGAACAATCGCACCTGCTGCCTGTACAAAGATCTTTCGTATATGCCCATTTCTGCGATTAAAGGAATAGCACATGGTAAAAATAATATAAGCAAAGCAAATTCCTGTGATCACAGACCAGTGCGAATGCTGGTATGTATAATAATTAATGATACAACATGCGATCTCTAATACAACCAAAAAATAGCTAAAGATTGTCACCAGTCTTTTCCATCCTCTTGTTTTATTCCAAACATCCGGATAGACTCTCTGGTTTTTCTCTGTCCCCTGTGTCAACACATGATCACATAAAGGACAGACTTCTGTATTATCTATAATATCAATATTACACCTTTTACAATGATTCATTTTATTCTCCATTCTTATTTTTATTGCTTACTCCAGATTGGTCTCGACCGCTACTTTGATCCCGTCTTTTGCCAGTGTCCTAAAAAAGCACCGCTCAACCGACAGATCTTTTAATGCAGAGGTAAAAGTAAAGCTTAACACATCCTGATAACTGCATACAGCCCCTTTCATGATCTGACCGGCTGATCTTGAGATCATCGCCGTAAAATGTGCAATATATTTTTGATATTTTTCATCAATTGCGATCTTTCCTAAATTTGTGATTGTTGATGTGCTTGCGCGGGCCGATGAGATATAAACTAATCGCATGGCGATCGCTTTGATAAAGATTGGCACCGAACGAAGTAAGATATTTTTCTGGTTCGATACATTATAAGAAAAAATCTCTTCCAAATGCTCTTTGTTGATCTGGCTTCGCAGGCTTTCTTTTACAATTCTGACCACTTCATCTAACGTCATATTTTCCTGTTCCGGCAAAAAGGACGCACTGACCATTGCAAAAAAATTTCTTGTCGTCATCGAATCAAAATAAGGACGCAGATTGACAGGAATGCATATCACGATCGGTCTTTTTGCCGGCTGTCCATGCAGATACTCCATATAAATACTATAAGTAAAAACGGCTGTCAGATATTCATTCACGCTTGCATCATACTTTTTGCAAACCTCTTTGATCTGATTGCGATCCATAAACCCATGGATCACAGAAAGCTCACCTCCGCTGGTCTTTTCCCCTTTCAGATGAATTGCCTTCTGCGTCCGGTAGCTTTTCTTATGGCTTTTTCTAAAGTTTTTCAAATAACTGTCTTCTGTGTTCAACGAAGTATCATCCGAGAAATATTCTTCCCGGTCATTGGAAATCTCTTTGTGGATCAAACGCAGATATTGGTATGTGATCTCTCTTAAAAAGTTCATGCCACCCATTCCATCTGCCAGCACATGAAAAACTTCCAGATTGATCCGCTTCTTATAATATGTCACGCGAAACAGATAGTTGTTGTTCTCATATGGCTCTATATAACGGCATGGATAATCATTTTCCCGGTATACCGTTGGTGCAGGCTTTGTATTTGTTTCAAAATAATACCAAAAGATACCTTTTCGCATCCGAACACGAAATGTATCAAAACGTTCTAATACTTTATCTAATGCAAGTTGCAAAACCGCCCCCTGTATTTCTTCTTTTAAAGTAACGGAAATACGATATACATTTGTCATATTCTGCGTTGCGATCGCCGGGAAAAGATTTGCTGTATTATCCAGTTTTTCCCATTCTATTGTATGATTTCTTCTTTTTTTGGATGTTTTCTTTTCTGTTTCAATCTCTTTCTTTTTCTTCTCTTTTTTCAAAATGTTATGTTCCTCGCTTTCAACTAAAATGAAAACAGTTTTAGTCATCTGCTTTCCTATACAGAATTTATAAATGATAAAATCTTTAAGCTCCATTTTTGCCAAATGAGCAATATCCGGATTTCAAAGTCATTTTTATATTTTATTGTAACAGAAGCATTCTTTAAAATCTACTCCTGTTCTTTTTGATACAAAATAGCATCTATTCTTCCCGGAAACATTGTATATATTTTTTCAAAAATCAGAATCATTCTCTTTCTTGTCCTATATCTTCCTTATCCTATAAAAAAGATTCTTATATATCTTTCATACAGCATCCCCCGAATATGTAATTGTACATGACGGACCGCCTTCCGATAACAGAGCACAGAATTATTATGTAAAATACAAAGATTATATTAAAAATGTAGCATCAAGCGAGATCTACGCAACATGGCCGCAGGAAACGTTGTATGCCAATATCCTTGCTATTCAGTCTATCACATTAAACCGTGTTTATACCGAATGGTATCGCAATAAAGGAAAAGATTTCACGATCACGTCTTCTACAGCATATGACCAGAAATGGATGGCAGGGCGTAACATTTTTGATAATATTTCGGCTGCTGTGGATACGATCTTTGCCAATTACATTGCCCGTCCAAATGTCACGCAGCCGCTTTTTACGCAATATTGTGATGGCAAACGTGTTTCCTGCCCAAAATGGATGCGGCAATGGGAATCAAAAACATTAGGGGCCAATGGATATAATGCTTTAGAAATCTTGCAAAGCTTCTATGGTGACAATATTTATATTGATTCTTCCGAAGAAATATCCGGTGTTCCGGCATCCTGGCCCGGCGCTGACCTGACAATCGGAAGTACCGGAAGCAAGGTGCGCCAGATGCAGGAACAGCTTAACACAATCTCCAATGCTTACCCGCTGATTCCAAAGATCAATGCAGACGGTATCTATGGTGAACAAACTGCCGATGCGGTCAAAGTCTTCCAAAAAGTGTTTAAACTGCCACAGACAGGTGTCGTAGATTATCCTACATGGTATAAGATTTCTGAAATCTTCGTTGGCGTCAGTCGCATCGCAGAACTTGCCTGATGATATCATAATTGCTATCTTTTTCTCTAGACCATTTTAATAAATCTTACCATCTATATTGACATTTTCTGTATGTTCAACTATTCTGAAAACAATCGGAAAATCCATGTACTCCACAGGGGGGTAGGTGCATTTTCCGACACACCAAAGGAAGCGATACCCTGCCCCCATTCCGGGCGGGGTCATCGCTTCCTTTATTTTTTTATACAATTTACTTATATGCTTTATTTACTCCATATTGTGCCTGGCTTCGCGTATATCCTTCATAGATCAATTGATTCAGCAATCCACTTCTTGAAAATGAACTGCTTCTTAAATATGCCTTTGCACTCTTAACTGCCTGCTTTTTCCAGTTTGCTCCACACTTTTTTACTCCATATGCTGCTTCTTTGCTTGTATAACCTTCATACTTAAGCTGTTTGATCAGTCCTTTTTTTGAAAAAGAACCGGAACGCAGATATGCTTTTGCACCTTTGACTGCCTGCTTTTTCCATGACGCTCCGCAATGATTCACAGCATATTTGGCTTCTTTGCCCGTATAGCCTTCAAACTTTAACTGCTTGATGAGTCCTTTTTTAGAAAATGCACCAGAAAGCAGATAAAGCTTTGCTGTCCTTGCTGCATTCTGTTCACCATAACTTGCTGCACTTGCACTGATTGGTTCCATCAATAATAAAGAGCATAATAACATAACAATCGCTACAGAAAAAAATCTTTTCGTTTTCATAATAAAAATCCTCCTACACTTTTCTTCGTATCTTTCCGTTTACCAGTAACATTTTTTACAAAATTAATATCTTCCCCCTTTTTTATAGTGTATGTACTCTCGGTATCTTCTCAAAACGAATCCTTTTGGTCGGATTTCCGATACACTGCTTCCATTTCCTTAAAATACTTTTCATTCCCCCTTCGATTTCATCTAATCGTATTATAAAAAAAGAGGTGTCCAATAAAAACACCTCGCAATTCGAATTTTTGTTCGTTTTTTCAATAATAAAAAATGGCAAAACAAATAAAAATACAGTACCCTCATACACCTGTATTTATTTTGATCAGATACATCAATGCGATCACACAGACCTCTTTACATCTGAAAAAAACGCGTAAACAACTCAATTCCGCTATCTAAGTCCCATCTTCCTGCAGTCTCGACAGCCGAATGCATGGCAAGCTGTGCAAAACCGATATCCACCGATGGAATGGATACATGTGCTGTTGAAATATTACCAAGCGTAGAGCCTCCTGCCAGATCGGAACGATTTAAGAATGTCTGGTAAGGGATGTTATTATCTTTACAAAGTTTGATAAAGAAAGCACTCGAATAGCCATCTGTTGTATATTTCTGTGCACCATGATATTTTAAGACAATTCCCCGATTCATCTTAGGGCGGTTTGTCAGATCACATTTTTCCGGATGGTTTGGATGAAGTGCGTGTGCATTATCTGCTGAGAGCAGCAGACTATTGCTATATATACAATATCGCTCCTGTGCATCCAGTCCAAATGCCATACAAAGCCGTTCTAACGTAACTTCTAAAAAGTCAGAATCCGCTCCCTGCTTTGTACCGCTTCCGACTTCTTCATTATCAAAAAATGCACAAAGCGCGATCTTATCCTGTGGCATGGCTCCTAAAATCCCCTGTAACGCTGCATAAGCACATTGCAAGTCGTCAAGACGAGGAGACAGGATCCATTCTTTGCCTGCTCCAAGAATCGTCCCACTCTGTCTGACATATAAGAAAAGCTCATCCGAAAGAATCTGCTCTTTTTGGATACCCAGCTCCTTTGCAATAAGATCATATAAAGTCATATCCTCTTCCTGTGTCAAAATCGGTAACAGATCCACCTGTGGATTGTAGTTATATCCCTGATTGATCTCACGATTCATATGGATTGCAAGGTTTGGAATGACTAAAAGATTCCTTTTTATATGCAACAATTCGGATACGATCTTTCCGTCTTCTTCGTAAAAGACACGCCCTGCGATCGATAACGGACGGTCAAACCAGCTTGACATAATCATGCCACCATACTTTTCTACATTTAATTTTACATATGCTTTTTCAACGGTAATTTCAGGATTTGCCTTGATCTTAAAAGAAGGGGAATCGGTATGGCTTGCGATCAGATGAAAGCCATCCGCCTTTTTATCCGGTATCCGAAAGCAGATCATAGAAGAATCATTTCTTGTCACAAAATAACTCTGCTTCTTCTTAATCTCCCATGTTTCTCCTTCTTTTAATTCTAAGAAACCATTTGCTAAAAGTGTTTTCTTCATATAGTCTACTGTCTGAAAAGAAACAGGACTTTCCTCTATCATTCGAAAAAGACCATCGGTCCAATCTTTTTTCTCCATATTTTTCCTCTTTTCTGCGAAAACTTTTACGAGTTATTACATCATAAATTCGCAACACAGAAGAGCTTGCTTTTCTGTGCAGAATTTATGAACGACAAAATCATCAGGCACGAAGTGCGACAAGCATGCAATGCTTGGATTTTGGAGTTATTACATCATGAATTCTATTCAAATTTACAAATGAACTCTTACCACCATGTCTAACAATATATCGGTATCTTGATCTATTCTCTTTTACGGAATAGACAATTGTTCATAAAGAAGTGTTTTATTTAGCAAAGTGCCAGCTTTGCACATATTTATTTTACACATAGAAAGAATTTTATACAATATCTATTTTATATAAAACATTTTTTCAAACTATGTATAATAGAATCATATTTTATGTAAAATACAGGTAAATATCTATCTATTTGCACAAATCGACTGGTTTTTTTATGCAAAATGACGTAAAATCATAAATATAAAAAAGTACAAGAAATGAGGAATACTATGACATATACAACTTTTGCAGCGATTGATATAGGATCACATGAGACAACACTCAAAATATATGAAATTTCCAAAAAGAATGGCATCCGTCTTTTAGATCATGTACATCATACTTCCAGACTCGGCTATGAAACATATTCGACACAGCATATCAGCTATCACTCGATTGAAAAATTATGTACGATTTTAAACGGCTTTTCAGAAAAAATGAAAGAATATGCGGTTGTAGATTATATGATCATTGCGACAAGTGCTTTAAGAGAAGCCGATAACAATCTGATCGTATTAGACCAGATCAAACAGCGTACCGGCTTTAAGATCAAGATATTAAGCAATTCCGAGCAACGTTATCTTTGCTATAAAGCAATCGCCTTTAGTAAAAATACCTTCCACAAATTGATCCAGAAAGGAACGCTTCTTGTGGATGTCGGTGGTGGAAGTATTCAGTTATCTCTTTTTGATCAAAATGCATTGATCTCCACGCAAAATATTCTGCTTGGATCCCTGCGTATCCATGAATATCTTGAAGATTTAAAGAATACAACCGACAACTACCGCAATCTGATCTATGAATATATCGCGCATGACCTTCATGCTTTTAACAAGATCTTCTTAAAGAATGTAAAAGTTAAAAATATCATTGCAGTAGGAAATCAGCTGGATTCTTTTATCAAATATTTAACGACACACAACTTTGGAAACACTTCTCCGTTTGATGCTAAAGGAAACAAAAACGATTCTGTCAATCGTGAAGAATACGAAACGTTTTATCAATCCATTTCTGCTAAATCACCCGAATCATTAAGCAAAGAGATTAATATCAGCTTAGAAAAAGCTTCTCTTTTGCTGCCAACGGCTATGATCTATCATAATATTTTTGAGGAGACAAACGCAGAACAGATGTGGCTTTCCAATATTACGATCTGTGACGGTATGGCTGCAGACTTTGCAGAACGCAAAACAAGGATTCTGCCGGCACATAGTTTTGCGGATGATATTTTATCCGCTTCCCGTAAGATTGCAGAACGCTATGACTGTGCGACCAGACACACACGCTATATCGAAAATATTGCATTAAAAATCTTTGATGCAGTCAAAAAACAAAACAATCTTACCAAACAGGACCGGCTGTTACTACAAATTGCATCAATCCTGCATACCTGTGGTGCTTTTATCAACCTGAATGACGTTGGTGAAAATTCCTACAAGATTGTTACTTCTACAGAGATCATCGGAATTTCACACAAACAGCGTATGATGGTTGCAAATATCATCCGGTATTATACCAGTCATGTACCACATTATGTCAATATGACCGATGCATTTGAAAAAGAAGAATATATTACCATGGTGAAACTAAATGCAATCCTGCGACTCGCAGATGCAATGGATAAAAGCCACCGACAGAAATTCAAAAAAATCACGGTATTACATCGTAATAACACGTTGTATGTCACAGGATATACCTTATATGATATTGCACTTGAACAGGGAACCTTTTGTGCCTGTGGTTCTTTCTTTGAAGAAGTCTTTGGTATCCATCCTATCTTGAAGCAAAAGAAAAAGTTTTAATCTTCTTAACCGGCAACCATAACATACTTTGCAAATCTGTGCGTGCCAGTATCAGGATCTGTACGCAGAAATGAGGACGATTATGAGTGAAAAATCAAAATATAATAAACCACAATATTTTTACAACCGCGAACTAAGCTGGATTCTTTTTAACTATCGTGTTTTGGAAGAAGCGAAAGACAAAACACTGCCTTTACTGGATCGTTTTAAATTTTTGAGTATCACAGCTTCCAATCTTGATGAATTTTTTATGATCCGTGTCGCCTCTTTAAAAGACATGGTTCAGGTAAACTATACCAAGAAAGATATTGCCGGGATGACACCGGGCGAACAGCTTGAAGCGATCAATGAAAAAACGCATGCTTTAGTCAAAGATCAGTATGATACTTATAATAAAATGCTGCTTCCGGCTTTGAAAAAAGAACATATCACGATCATTGACCATCATGAAGACTTGTCTTTAGAACAGGAACAATATGTTGATCAGTATTTCCGTTCTGAGGTCTATCCGGTTCTGACACCAATGGCAGTGGATTCGTCACGTCCGTTTCCATTGATCCGCAATAAATCATTAAACATTGGTGCATTGCTCAAAACAACACATGAAACTTCGGAGGAAAATCCGAAAAAATTCCGTGATCTGTATATGTCACATAACGGAAAGAAAAAGAAAAAAAATGATGATATTGATTTTGCAACAGTTCAGGTTCCATCTGTTCTGCCACGTTATGTAGAAATCCCCTCAAATAAGGAAGGGGAAAAAACATTTATCCTGCTTGAACAGATTATTGAGAAAAACATTGACAAACTTTTTATGAACTATGAAATTCTTTCGGTTTTTCCATATCGTGTCATGAGAAATGCTGACCTGACGATTGAAGAAGATGATGCGGCCGATCTGTTGATCGAAATTGAAAAGCAGTTAAAGAAAAGACAATGGGGCGAAGCGATCCGTCTGGAAGTAGAAGCCGATATTGATGAAAAACTTTTACAGACATTAAAGACAGAACTTCATATCAAAGAATCCGATATCTTTAAGATTCACGGACCATTGGATCTGACGTTTCTTATGAAGTTTTCTTCTCTTCCTGAATACGACCATTTACGAAGCAAACCTTACACACCACAGCCGGCAAAATGGCTTCATGGTGATGAGCATATCTTTGACCAGATCAAAGAACATGATATTCTGTTACATCATCCATATGAAACATTTGATCCTGTCGTTGACTTTGTCAGACAGGCAGCAAAAGATCCCGATGTACTTGCGATCAAACAGACTCTTTATCGTGTCAGCAGTCACTCTCCGATCATCGCATCTTTGGCACAGGCAGCCGAGAATGGCAAACAGGTTACGGTATTAGTCGAATTAAAAGCACGTTTTGACGAAGAAAATAATATCATCTGGGCAAGAAAGCTTGAGCAGGCAGGCTGTCATGTTATCTATGGCCTTGTTGGTTTAAAGACACATAGTAAGATCACTTTAGTTGTCCGTAAAGAAGAAGACGGTATCCGTCGTTACGTTCATCTTGGTACCGGTAACTACAATGACAGTACCGCTAAGCTGTATACCGACATGGGACTTTTGACACAGCAAAAAGCGATCGGTGAAGACGCTACTGCTGTCTTTAATATGCTTTCCGGTTATTCAGAACCGGCTGTCTGGAACAAGTTGATCGTAGCTCCGATCTGGCTTCGCGATCGCTTTATCCAGTTGATCAAACGAGAACGTGACTTTGCAAAAACAGGGAAGAAAGCATTCATTCAGGCAAAAATGAATTCCCTTTGTGATGCAGGTATCATTGCAGCCCTTTATGAAGCTTCTGCTGCCGGAGTAAAGATCGACTTAGTAGTCCGTGGTATCTGCTGCTTAAAGACCGGCATACCGGGTATCAGTGATAATATCACGGTCCGTTCGATCGTAGGCGATTTCTTAGAGCATAGCCGTATCTTTTATTTCCATAATAACGGATTTGAAGAGGTTTACATGGGAAGCGCTGACTGGATGCCTCGAAACTTAGATAAACGTGTGGAGATCCTTTTCCCTGTAGAAGATGTTTCTTTAAAAGAAGAAGTGATACACATAATGGATATCCTGCTTCGTGATAATAAAAAAGCAAGAGAGATGCAAGCAGATGGTACCTATAAGCGTGTAGCACGTCGTGGAAAAGAACCTCTGTCTGCTCAGGAATATTTCTGCGAGGAAGCCCTTGCCAACACCAAAAGAAAGCAGCATGCACCACACTCTGCCAGAAAATTCGAACCATTAACCCCACCGGAAGAAAATGATGATTTTCTTTCCTAATAAATGACAACGCAGATGCATCCAAACAGCATATAAAATAATTATATAGAATTAAGCAGATAGTATGTCTGTATTAAATCAGCATAAATAAAAAGTCAGAATGCATTCTAACGGAAACCCCTTTCACTAATCTGCTGTGAATAAGATATTGTATCCGTTATGAAGCACTCTGACTTTTTTATTATTTCATCACAACTCCCATGCTCTCTTTTGCAACTTGTGCGATTGTTTCAACCGGAATGATCGATAATTTACCTGTGATTTCTTCCGGTACTTCCTTTAAATCTTCTTCATTCTTTTTCGGAATCAGAACCGTTGTAATACCGGCTCTTTGCGCTGCCATCAGCTTTTCAGGAAGACCTCCGATCGGAAGTACCTCACCACGAAGCGATACTTCTCCGGTCATTGCTAATTTTTTCTTAACCGGCTTTTTAAGAACCAGCGAAGCCAATGCCGTAAAGAGTGTCACACCGGCAGACGGACCATCCTTTGGCGTAGCGCCCTCCGGTACATGAATGTGCACATCCTTTTTGTCAAACGCAAAACCACTGTCGGCAAAGTGTGATTTTACAAGTGTATAAGCAATTTCTGCAGACTCTTTCATCACATCGCCTAATTGTCCTGTGATCTGAATCTTTCCACTGCCCTCTGTCTGTACACTTTCAATAAACAGGATTTCACCACCTACCTGTGTCCATGCAAGACCGGTTGCCACACCCGGTATCTGCTTCTTTAATGCTTCATCATGACTTGCTTTTTTGTTTCCAAGGATTTCCTGCAGATCTTTTTCCTTGATTGAAATCTTTTCTGATTCTTTTTCTAATATTTGTATTGCACTATAGCGGCAGATCTTATCTAACTGCTTCTTTAAGCCACGCACACCTGCTTCCATCGTATAATTGGCAATGATCTTTTTTAATGCTCCCTGCGTGATCGTCACTTGTCCCTTTTGTAAGCCAGCATCCTCGATTGCTTTCGGAAGCAGATATTTCCGCCCGATATGGTATTTTTCCATTGGTGTATAGCCGGACAAAGAGATTACTTCCATACGGTCAAGCAACGGACGTGGAATTCCATCTAACGTATTAGCTGTGCATAAGAAAAAAACCTGAGACAGATCATATGGTACATTCAGATAATGATCCATAAAAGTATGATTCTGTTCCGGATCAAGCACTTCAAGCAATGCACTGGATGGATCCGAACGATAATCTTTTGCTAACTTATCAATCTCGTCTAATACAACTACCGGATTACTGACACCGGAGCGCTTGATTCCTTCCATAATTCTGCCGGGCATTGCTCCGACATACGTTCTTCGATGTCCTCTGATCTCTGCTTCATCATGAACACCGCCTAAGCTGATCCGCACATATTCACGTCCCAGTGCATGAGCAATGCTTTGTCCCATGCTGGTCTTGCCGGTACCGGGAGCACCGACAAAAAGCAGAATAGAACCTGCCTGCTTTCCTTTCAGGGAATTGACGGCAATCTGCTCTAAAATACGCTCTTTTACTTTTTCCAATCCAAAATGATCACGGTCTAAGATTTTTCTTGCTTTCGCAATATCGACGTTTTCCTGTTTGGATGCTTTCCATGATAAAGATGTCATAAAGTCCAAATAGTCGTATAAAGTTCCATATTCACTACCATGACCGCCTTCCATTTTCATTCTTTTTAAGACACGGTTCGCTTCTTTTTTTGCTTCCTGCGGCATATCGGACTGTGCAATCTTTTGTTCAAACTTTTCTTCATCCGAAGATGAATCACCTTCTAAGCCCTGCAATTCTTTTTCTAAATATTTTAACTGCTTTTTAATCGCCATGACTTTATAGGAATCTTCCTGCTCTTTTGACATTTTATCTTCTATGTCACGCTTAACGCTGCTACTTCCTACCAGACGCTTAATCCCCTCTAAAATCAGCTCATAACGTTCTTTTAAAGAATCTGACGATAAGATTGTAAAACGCTCTTTGGAATCAATATCCAGATAAGATCCCATATTAGTGGCTGCTTCATTCAGACTCTTCCAGCGACGTATCAGTCCTCGAAGCATCGGAGCACCCGGATATCCTTTGATCACTTCTTCCGCATAATGTTTAAATGCGTCAAAATAATCTTTTTCTTCTTTCTCACTGATATCAGGTATATCCTGAAGCACCTCATAACCGGCATCCACTCTGCCTTCTGAAAAAGTAAGTGCCGTGATCTTAACACGTTCTTTTGTATCCACTGCAAAAAGCTGTGTACCTTCATTATTAGTAAATGTGCTGGCAGTAGCCAAAATACCTACATCATAAAAATCTTCTGCTGCTAATGTACTGCGTGATTTCTGTGTTTTGATCGGTACGATAATAAATTCATCTTCCTCTTTTATATTTTCAATTTCCTGTTCCGAAAAAACTTCCTCCTGTACATTGATCTGGATATTCGATAAGATCAATGTATCATATACCGGTATTACTAACATAGGAACCTCCCTTTCTTACCAATGTACTCTCGGAATTTTCTGAATAAAAAACGAGAATACATACCATAGCAGTCAACTCTATTTTTGTTAGCACTTCATCTTCACGAGTGCTAACAACTTTGTATAATCAAAGCGCAAACAAAAATGTCTGCGCTTATCTATTGCACTTTTTATATGATGCATTCTAGCACCGGCTTTTCTTTTTGTCAAGTATCCTGCTCTTCGCCGGTTCGAAGAATCGGAGCAAGAGGCACATACAGGATCCATGCCAATACCACACAGATCAGCCCTTTTAATAAAGTAAACGGTACATTAAATACCACCAATGCCTGTAAAATACTCTTTACACCCGGAAAGATTGCCTGATATGCCTGCAAGATCAAATCTTTTGACATAAAGTTATAATAGATCGGATATACAAAAAAATAATTCGATACAATACTTAATAATGCCATTGCAACGGATCCGGTCAAAGATGCAATGATCGCACCTTTTTTATTCTTCATCTTTTGATAGATCATACCTGCCGGAACAACAAAAGCACATCCCAAAATGAAATTAGAGATCTCACCGACAAATACGGTATTTGTTGCGAAAGAATGTAATACATTCTTTACCAGACAAATTGTCACACCACAAAGCGGACCATATACAAATGTTCCAAACAAAGCCGGCAGATCTGAAATATCTAACTTGATAAAGCCCGGCATAAACGGTACAGGAATCTCCATATACATCAGAATAACTGCAATTGCAGATAACATTGCTGTTGTTGTCAGGCGTTTTACATTCCCTTTTCCTGATGTGTGATTGATTTTTTTTGTTACATGAACGGTTTTCATTGTCTTTCCTACTGTTGCCATTTTTCCTCTTCCTTTCTGTATACAGAAAATCCTTTGGAACGTTCTTTTTGTATTTGAATTTTTGAAAACAATATGCAAAGCCGGCATTTTTCATTTCATGAACATCTAACCATTCACGGAAAAATCCACTACTGTGCGAGCATGTTTTCATAAACAAAAAAGACTCTGAGAATTCTACTCAGAGCCTGTTCGTTTTATAAAATCATACAATAAAATGAACAAAAATCTTCTTTCATCCAGACTATACTGTTGGTACCGGAGTTTCACCGGTTCAGCCGATCATCTCGGTTCGCGGACTGTACCGCCAGTGGGGAATCACACCCCGCCCTGAAGAATTTTCTTTTTTAAACAAATGTTATTATAACATATGTATTATTCCGTTGCAAGTGCCGAAAAAAGAATGTATCATCTCTCAAAAGGGCAATTGTATTTTCATTTCAACTGCCATG